>ERZ772883.849-NODE-849-length-27743-cov-7.515241_pt1 | contig 27743 bp, 25 predicted proteins | sample MGYA00580575_ERZ772883 | MGnify/ENA primary metagenome ERZ772883 (study PRJEB29015, sample SAMEA2737666) | human gut metagenome | biome: human gut; feature: human-associated habitat; material: faeces | place: China | collected 2012 ...
GAGACATGTGTATCGCATGCTCCGGGAGTTCGTGGATTTTGCCAATGTATTCAACCAACTCTCAATTTAATATTCTTCTGCAATGTCAATCTCTTCCTGCTCGGCAGCTGTCGTGTCTGCGGAGTAGGGTGTTCTGTGGAGGTATGCCAGCCAGTAGCCACATCCGACGATCCCGGCGCCACCCACGATGTTGCCCAGGGTAATGGGCAGGAGGGCTTTTACAAGGAAATTGAACCAGGTCAGGCTCTCTGCGGTAATTCCGTAGGCCTGTGCTGTCAGCAGACCGCATACACCGAAATACATATCTGCGATACTGTGCTCAAAACCGCACAATACAAACAGCATGACAGGCCAGTAACTGGTCAGGAGCTTACCGGAGACACGCTTCGCCGCAAAGGACATCCATACCGCAATACACACCAGAATATTGCACAGAATGCCTCGCACGAAAGCCTCTCCCACGCTTAAATTCGTCCGGGCTGCAGCAGCATTGACTATTGCCTGTGCAAGCTGCTCTCCGAAGAGATCCGGTGTCCGTCCCACTACTACCAACACCGCTACAAACGCAGCTCCGATAAAGTTGCCGATATAGACAAACAGCCAGTTTTTCAACATTTTCCATACGGTAACTTTCTTCTCCAATACCGCCAGTATGATCAGGTTATTACCGGTGAAAAGTTCACTGCCCGCTACAAGTACCATAGCCATACCTGCCGGGAATACCGCAGCGCCCACCAACTTTGCCACCGATGCGATGCCGATAGTGCTGGATGCCGTCGTGGATGCGATCCCCGCAAAGCCGATGAACATACCGGCGAAGAATCCCAATAAAATTGTCTTGAAGATCGACAGATTTACTTTATGGATTCCGACTTCTATATAGTTTCTTGCAATTTCCAAAGGTGAATGCATAAATAGAGTCCTCCTGTTTTTCCGAAACCGACTCGTAAATGTAAGATCGGCTTTCCACAATTTCTGCATATTTAGGAACAGTTACATCTTGCCATATTTCAATTACACTTGCAAGCAAATATGAAAATATCAGAAAAGAGTATACCCTCTCTTGATTTTCGCACGTTAATTTGCTATAGTGTTTAAAGAACAAACAGACATCTTCCGACTTTGTCTTACTATTTGTTTACAGTAAATAACAGAATCGAGGAAAACTATAATGAGTACTCTTACCTTTGGTTTTATCGGTCTGGGTCTGATCGGTGGCTCCATCGCCCGGGCGATTCGTCAGAATCTCCCCCATTCTCAGATCATTGCATACGATATTAACGCAGACACCTTAAGGGAAGCTTCCCGGTGCGGCGTAGCCAATACAATCACCACGAAAATCGATGCTTCTTTTTCCACGTGCGATTATCTATTCCTCTGTGCTCCGGTGCAGAAAAATGACGAAAACCTTTCCGCTGTAAAAAAAATTCTCTCACCGAAGACCCTGCTCACCGATGTTGGAAGTGTCAAGAGCGAGATCCATAAGGAGATCAAAAAAGCCGGTCTGGAAAGACAGTTTATCGGCGGTCATCCCATGGCGGGAAGTGACCGGGTGGGCTTTATTAATTCCAAAGCCGTCCTTTTGGAGAATGCCTACTACATTCTCACCCCCACAGCTTCCGTTCCGGAGAATAAGGTCACGGATTATAAGAATCTGGTGCAGCAGTTAGGAGCCATTCCCCTGATCCTGGATCCGACACAGCATGATTACGTCACTGCTGCAGTCAGTCACCTGCCCCATATCATTGCAGCCTCTCTGGTAAATCTGGTGCGGGACAAGGATTCTGCAGATGGGCTGATGAAAATGATCGCTGCCGGAGGCTTCAAGGATATCACCAGAATCGCCTCCTCCTCCGCTGCGGTATGGCAGCAGATCTGTCTGACGAATACAGAAAACATTTCGACACTTTTATCTTCCTACATTGCTTCCCTCCAGGGAATCCAACAGGAACTAAACGCCAAACGCGGTGATGATCTGTACGAGCTGTTCGACAGTGCCAGAATCTACCGTGATTCCTTCATCAATACCGCCAGCGGTCCTCTGAAGAGTTCCTATGCCATTACCATCGACATTGCCGACGAACCCGGTGAGATTGCAGCCGTGGCTACGATTCTCGCCCTGAAAAATATCAGTATCAAAAACATCGGCATCGTCCATAACCGGGAGTACGAGGGCGGCGTGCTGCGCATTGAATTCTATCAGGAAGAAGCCATCGAAAGATCCACGAAGATTCTTCGTGAAAAGGGCTACAGTCTACACAACAAGAACTAGAAACCCGACTTCTGTTTCCTTCGCCGCACCATTTTCTCCACACAGACACATACGAACAGTCCGAACGCACCACCACAGGTATCCAGCACCACATCGGCAAAACACCCATAGCGTCCCGGAATGAACAGTTGGTGGAATTCATCCGCTCCGGCGGAGACAAACACCCAGCACACGATCAAAAGATACAGCTTCCGTCCTCTCTCCTTCCAGGGTCTCCACACGCCGTACAATAACACTCCCATGCAGGCATACTCAGAAAAATGGGCCAGCTTACGGATGGGATGTTCAAAATAAGCCGCCATACTGTCGAGGACATTCTGCGTCCAGTGTTTCCCGGAGATAGCATTCAGAAGCTCTGCACATTTTTCCGAGATCATAGCACTCAGTGAGCCGGATTCCTCACCATCCTGACCGGAAAACACAAAAATGAGCCGATATAACAATACAAGTAAAATAGCAGCCATTACACTGACTGCCATTTTACGTCTCTTACTACTTCTCATCATTGACTGTCTGATATACGCGGATTCTTGCCGCATCGCTCTCCGGCATTCCGATGAAGACAGCCCCATACATATAAGAATCTCCCTTCATTTCGATCCTGACGATCTGTAAGAACGCATGCAACACTTCATGCGTCCAAATCCTCAGCTTCGATTCATACACTGCACCGATACTTAACACTTCCTTGCACAAAAATCCCACTCCGTTGGGAGATACATCTACGATGTCAATGCTGACTTCCTGCATGTCTCCCTGGTCCAGGCGTTTTACCATCAGGGTGGAACTCATTTCTGTACGCTTGCTTCGTCTTCTTTCTTCCATTATTTTTCTCCTTTTAAGTCAGCGATGAACATGGCGTCTCCAAAGCTGAAAAATCTGTATTTTTCATGGATTGCTTCTTCGTAGGCGTGCAGGATATGTTCTCTACCCGCAAGTGCCGATACCAGCATTACCAGAGTAGACTCCGGCAGATGGAAATTCGTGATCAGTGCATCCAGCACCTTGAAACGATATCCGGGATATATGAATATCTCAGTATTGTCACAGCCGGGCTGTACCATGCCCTGCTCGTCCGCGGCACTCTCCACGGTACGGCAGCTGGTGGTACCCACGCAGATCACACGACCACCATTTCTCTTCGTCTCATTGATCGTGTTCGCTGCTTCCTCCGTCACCTGATAATACTCAGAATGCATATGATGCTCCAGCACATTTTCTTCCTTCACCGGGCGGAAAGTCCCTAATCCCACATGCAAGGTCACATAAGCGATCTTAATGCCCTTGTCCGCGATCTGCTGCAACAATTCCCGGGTAAAATGGAGACCCGCTGTAGGCGCTGCCGCAGAGCCCTCATATTTTGCATAAACGGTCTGATAACGGTTCTTATCCTTCAGTTTATGAGTGATATAAGGAGGCAGGGGCATCTCACCTAACTTGTCCAATACCTCTTCAAAAATACCCTCATATTCAAAACGGATCAAACGATTGCCTTCTTCTACAGTCTCAAGCACTTCCGCCTTTAGCAGTCCGTCTCCGAAGCTCAGGCGCTGACCGGGCTTACATTTTTTGCCAGGCTTTACCAGTGTCTCCCAGACATCCGCTTCTTTTCTTTTTAACAAAAGGACTTCCACATGTCCGCCGGTACCTTCCCGCTCTCCTAAAAGTCTCGCCGGAATAACCTTGGTGTTGTTTAACACCAGACAGTCTCCGGGATGCAGATAGTCGATAATATCCCGGAAAATATGATGAGAGAGCTCTCCCGTATTTTTATCGAGCACCAGAAGCCTGGAGGAAGAACGATCCTCCAGCGGATCCTGCGCGATCAGTTCCTGGGGCAGATCAAAGTAAAAGTCTGATTTTTTCAGTTCGGTCGTCTCTGCCATTACAGGCTCGCTCCTTCCACAAATGCTTTATATCCGCGATATGTCTCATATACGTCGGCCTTACTGGTAGCTTCCCAGGGTGCATGCATGTTCAGCACTGCCACACCGCTGTCGATAACATTCATGCCGTACAATGCCAGAATATATGCGATGGTTCCACCGCCGCCCAAATCGACCTTACCAAGCTCTGCAGTCTGGAAGTTCACCTCTGCCTTGTCGAAGATATGGCGCAGATGTGCCAGATACTCCGCATTGGCATCGTTGGAACCGGACTTGCCTCTGGCTCCGGTGAATTTATTGATGACCATACCACCGCCTAAATATGCCACGTTCTTTTTGTCGAAGCTGGACGCATAGGTAGGATCAAAAGCACTGCTGACATCGGAAGACAGCATACAGCTGTGTGCCAGGCATCTTCTCACATGCAGTTCACTGTATTCGCCTGTCAGATTCATGACCTCTGCTACGGCATTTTCGAAGAAATGGGACTGCATGCCAGTAGCACCAACAGAACCGATTTCCTCCTTATCCACCAGGATACAGCACATGGTACGGTCGGTCACATCACTGTCTAACATTGCCTGCATGGAAGTATATGCACAGACTCTGTCATCCTGTCCGTAAGCCAGTATCATGCTGCGGTCAAAACCCGCTTCTCTTGCCTTGCCAGCGGGAACGATCTCTAACTCTGCGGAGACGAAATCTTCTTCGTGAATGTCATAGGTCTCTTTCAGAATATCCAGAACACCTGCCTTTACCGCTTCTTTTCCGGCTTCTTTTCCGGCTTCTTTCTCATCTTTTTTCTTATCCTTTTTATCAATCAGCAGAGGCTTGTTGCCTACGATAATATCCAGAGCTTCGCCCTCGATGACCTTTGCTGCCTTTTTCTCCAGCTGCTCCTGTGCCAGATGAATCAACAGATCGGATACAAAGAATACCGGATCATCCTCGTTCTCGCCGATATTGATCTCTACACAGGTACCGTCTTTTTTCACGATCACACCATGGATTGCCAGGGGAATAGTCACCCACTGGTACTTCTTCACACCACCGTAATAATGGGTGTCCAGATATGCGAATCCGCCATCCTCATACAGGGGATTCTGCTTTACATCCAGTCTGGGGCTGTCGATATGGGCTCCGAGGATGTTCATGCCCTCTGTCATAGGTTTACGGCCGATCTGGAACATGGCGATGGATTTGTTCATCCATACGCTGTATACCTTATCTCCGGTTTTAAGAGCAGTGCCCTCTTTGATCAGGCTCTCCAGTTCACGGTAACCGGACTTCTCAATGGTATTGACAATGGTGTCAATGCACTCTCTCTCTGTCTTACCGTTGTCTAAGAAATCACGATACTGTGCGTTTATTTTCTCCAGCTCTTTTAACTGTTTGGAAGAATAGGTCTCCCAGGTGTTTTTCTTTTCCATATTTATCCTCATTTCCGCATCCGTCTTCCGGATACTCTTTTACTATAACTACAACAGGAGAGGTCCCTCGCCCTCTCCGTATCAGTGTACTACATTTGCGTCCGCAGTTCAATTCCTGTCTGTCAGATTTTCATCCTTCTCCTTAGGATCCCTGTCGATCTCCGTATAATGTTTTTTTCTGCGCTGGATCTTCTTGATCTCCCGGATGCGTCTACGGTTCTCTCTCGCCAGTTCGCTCTTACTGCTGGCATGATTTACCAGCACCCTGTTCACCGGACGGAAATACCGGTTCAGATAAGCACCGATCAGAATGATATACATACAGAAATACATCCACAGCATAATGATCACAATAATGGTCAGACTTCCGTAAATACTATACCCATTTCCATAGGACACATACATGGAAAATCCCCAGGAAAATACACTCCATACTACCGCAGCAAAGCAGGCTCCCGGAACCTGTTCCGTGAATTTCAGCTTTGTGTCCGGGATATATGTATAAATCAGTCCAAACAAAAGAATCAGCACCGCCCATACGAACAGAAAGCGGAAATTCATCAGGAGACTCACAAACATCTGTAGCTGCGGAATCCTATGTAATGCAATATCCACCAGCTGATTGCCAAATACCATAAAAAACAGCGACAAGATCAACACTACAAGCATGATCAACGTATAAAAGCTTGCAATAAAACGGATCACGAAGTAATTACGCTTCTCGTCCACACCATTGACCGCATTTAATCCCCGCATCAGTGCCATGACACCCTTCGCCGCCGACCAGACCATGGCGATCAGAGCCACAGGCAGGATTCCAACCGAACTCTCATACACATCCACGACCAGACTCTCCACCATGGCATCCGCAATATCCGGCGTCACATCTGTCAGTGCAGTGATCAGATTCTGCTCCGTCACCGGGGTATAAGGAATCACCGCGCAGACTACCATCAGCATCGGAATCACCGACAAAAACAGGAAAAATGCTGTACTCGATGCATAAGCGCTGATATTCTGTTTTTTCATCTGGCTGGAAAAATCCCGCCAAATGCTGATTATTGTCCTGAGCATATCTCGCATCCTTCATAGAAAAAGTTAAGGATCTGTTCCGCGCCAAGCCCCTGCAGTGCCATATTTTTAGCACCGTTCTGGCTCATTCCCACGCCATGGCCGAATCCACCGCCGATAATGTTATATCCTATCATATTTTTCTTATCATGGCTAGGTTCAATCACAAAAAATGCACTGGGCAGGAGGCTGGGCATGCTTACTTCACTGCCGTCCTGTCTGACCACCCTGGTCACGCCATCACATAGTACTGCTCTGATATTATATTCCGAGATGATCTTGTAGGTTCCTTTATCTGTGGCAATGACCAATTCATCTGCCACACCGCCGGGTCCCCGTTTTACAATGGTGATATCCGTAACCTTAGAAAAGTTTTTTATGCTTTGACTGCTGTAGTCACCATCCTTCAGAGTCAAGATCAGCTTCCCGTTGGCTTCATAACGATTCTTCAGGGTCTCAAGTATCCGGTCCACATCGATCTCTTTTACCGTATATGTCCAACGGTACCACCCTTCCTGCGCTTCATAATCCTCTGCATGAGTTTGGGTAATAAAATCCCGAAAGGACTCTTCTTCGCTCAGCTCCTCTGCAATTGTTTCCGCGGTAATCTCCGTACTGCCTGTAGCTACCGCCCCGTCATCCGTCTGCACCGGATTCTCCGGGCTTGGCCTCAGCCGGCTGCTTTTCAGATAATCAAGCATCTGCGCCTCCGCAGTTTTCCATATGCTTGCTGTAGTTCCCACACCGCAGGAGGTCGAATAATAATAGGTGTTCGCCACAGTGCCTTCGTCTGTCAAAATCATTTGTCCGTAGGTTTCCTTTACCGCCGTAGTGGTGCTGTCTGCCTCTGTGATGTTGTTATAGACCTGATAGGAAGTGCTGTCATCCACATGGGCTCCATACCGGGGGTATCCTGCTCTGAGCATATGTCCGTAGGCATAGGTTCTGGCGCAGATTGCCTGCGCTTTCAGAGCTTCTAACGGGTAAGATGACGGCATCTCACTGGGCACCACACTGAAGAGATATTCCTCCAGCGGCAGCTCATTCACCACGGCGATGCCCTCTGCTGTTCTGAGCAGTTCGATATGACCTCTGTAGGAAGGTATTCCCTGGCTTCTGTTTACACTAAGCAGCTGAATTCTGCCCGTCAATACCGCAGGAACTATACTGATACGCTCCCCCACAAAATAATCACTGTCCATGTCTATGGTAATCTTGTCTCCTTTGGGGAACAATTCTTCCTGTATATTTTCCCCACTTCCGTATTGCAGCAGGAAATCGCTGTTTGCCGTCAGTATTACTTCTGTATGCAAAATATCCACATAATCCGAAGTCTTGATCAACACCCGGATGTCTTCCATATTCGCCTCTCTGGCTAAGAGAATACCACAGATCTCACCATTCTCCTGGATAAAATCCGCATTGGCATAGCCAAAGGTCAGATCCGCGAACGTGCACATGGTAAGCTCCCGATACAAACGATATCCTTTGTAATCCTCTGCCAGAGGGATTCTGCCCCGGCCTTCGATCTCAATGCCGTTTTCATTCGCTGACAGCACTCTTCCTGTAAACTTATCCGTCTTCAGAACAACCGCACTCACCAGTTCATCTGTAAGTTCTACATCCGCCAGCTGTTCCCGCATCTGCTCCGGTGCCGGAACAGAATCTGAACCTTCTGTTTCTGCCTCCAGGAAAAAGGTCTCCTTCTCTCCGTCACAGAAAATAGTGATCCGGTCAGCTTCCGCATCCGTGATCCATACATTTTTAAATTTCTGTACTACCGGGATATGCTGCGGCGAAGTCTCCGGCATCTCGGGGGGATCCGTGCCCTCCCATCCACAGCTATGTAACAAATTCAGGAAAAACAAAAAAAGAAGAAATGTCACACCTAAAATGCACAGGTATTTCTTCAGCTGTATTCTCTGTCCTTTCGGAAGTTTATAATAATTCTCAAGTAGTCTGTTTTTCTTCAAATTTTTCTTCAAATGATCCCCGCCTGTTTTTTTATTTTGACTTTAAAAGAGCAGCCCTAACGGACTGCCCTCTCTTTTGTATTGTTATCCCCAAAATGCCGCCTCTTACCTTTTGACTCCTAGCAATGCTAGGTGGGTAACCGCAACCAACCTTTTGCCTTCCCTTCCAATCCTCCTTGCGGAGTGAGGGCTTGACAGCCACTTGGCAATATAGGAATCCCGTTTAAAGTAAATGTAGGTTCAAAACTGGTAAGAGTTATCGCACATCTCAGGTTAAGTATATTATATCTACTCTGTTTCTATTTTACAACTGTAATTTTTACCAAAAAAGGCTGCCTCCGAAGAGACAGCCTTCCTATTTGCATTTGTCTGTAAGTAAGATTACAGCTGAGGGCCAGCAGCAACCAGAGCCTTACCTGCATCATTTCCTTCATATTTAGCGAAGTTCTTGATGAATCTCTGCGCCAGATCCTTTGCCTTCTCTTCCCACTGGGAAGGATCAGCGTAGGTATCTCTGGGATCCAGAATTCCGGTATCAACACCGGTTAACTCGGTAGGAACCTCGAAATCGAAGTAAGGAATCTTCTTGGTAGGAGCGGTCTTGATCGCACCATTCAGAATAGCATCGATGATACCACGTGTATCCTTAATGGAGATACGCTTGCCGGTTCCGTTCCATCCGGTATTTACAAGGTATGCCTTAGCACCGTTCTTCTCCATCTTCTTAACCAGCTCTTCTGCATACTTGGTAGGATGCAGCTCCAGGAATGCCTGGCCGAAGCAAGCAGAGAAGGTAGGGGTAGGCTCGGTAATACCACGCTCGGTACCAGCTAACTTAGCTGTGAAACCGGACAGGAAGTAGTACTGGGTCTGCTCCGGAGTCAGAATAGATACGGGAGGCAGTACGCCGAATGCATCAGCAGACAGGAAGATTACGTTCTTAGCTGCGGGTGCGGAAGAAATAGGACGTACAATATTCTTAATATGGTTGATAGGATAAGATACACGAGTATTCTCGGTAACGCTCTTATCGTTGAAATCAATCTTGCCGTTAGCATCAACGGTTACGTTCTCAAGCAGAGCATCTCTCTTGATTGCGTTGTAGATGTCGGGCTCGGAATCCTTGTCCAGGTTGATAACCTTAGCGTAGCATCCACCTTCAAAGTTGAATACGCCGTTGTCATCCCAACCGTGCTCGTCATCACCGATCAGCAGACGCTTAGGATCGGTAGACAGAGTGGTCTTACCGGTTCCGGACAGACCAAAGAAGATAGCGGTGTTCTCACCGTTCATATCGGTGTTTGCGGAGCAGTGCATGGAAGCGATGCCCTTCAGAGGCAGGTAGTAGTTCATCATGGAGAACATACCCTTCTTCATCTCTCCGCCGTACCATGTATTCACAATAACCTGCTCACGGCTGGTAATATTGAAAGCTACACAAGTCTCGGAATTCAGACCAAGCTCCTTGTAATTCTCAACCTTAGCCTTGGATGCGTTGTAAACTACGAAATCAGGCTCGAAGTTCTTCAGCTCTTCCTCGGTGGGTTTGATGAACATGTTGGTTACGAAATGAGCCTGCCAAGCTACCTCAACGATGAAACGGATAGCCATGCGAGTGTCCTTGTTAGCGCCGCAGAATGCATCTACAACGAACAGTCTCTTGTTGGACAGCTCCTTCTTAGCGATATCCTTTACAGCAGCCCATGTTTCCTGAGACATACGATGGTTGTCGTTCTTGTACTCATCGGAAGTCCACCATACAGTGTTCTTGGAGTTCTCATCTTCAACAATGAACTTATCTTTGGGAGAACGTCCTGTATATATACCGGTCATAACGTTTACCGCACCGAGTTCGGTCTCCTGACCTTTCTCGTAGCCTTCCAGTTCAGGCTTCATCTCTTCTTTGAATAATTCTTCATAAGAAGGATTGTGAACGATTTCTGTGGTTCCGGTGATGCCGTACTTGCTTAAATTAATCTCTGCCATCTTACATTAACCTCTTTCCTTTATTCTTTATATGTGTCTTTATCTTCTGCCACATCGTGTGTATTATCTCAAAACCCAGTAAAAAAGTCAAGAAACCGTTAAAAATTTTATACCAATTTTATATTCTCTTTACTTCACTCCGGTTTCTGCCGCCAGCCATTCTTTTTCTTCCTCATTCAGATAAGGAGAAATCTTCTCGTAGACGGTCTTCTGATACTCGTGCAGATATTTTATCTGGGTATCGTTCAAATATTTTTCGTCAATGGCTTCTCTATCGACAGGCACCCAGGTCAGAGTCTCGAAATGCATGAACTGACCGTACTCGTTCTTCACATCGTTTTTCGCCAGCATCACGTTCTCGATACGAATGCCGTGGCTGCCCTGGATGTAGATACCAGGCTCATTGGTGATGTCCATGCCGTCTTCGAACACGGCTTCCACCATACCTCCAATGAATCTCCAACGCATGTTCTGGGGACCTTCGTGTACGTTCAGAATGTATCCCACACCATGTCCGGTGCCGCACTGGTAATCAATATCCATATCCCAGATAGGCTGTCTTGCCAGAATATCCAGATTCCTTCCGGTACAGCCGTAGAGCCAGTGAGCGTGGGTAAGCTGCATCACTGCCGCAGCCACCATGGTATAATGCTTTTTCATCTCATCGGAGACAGGACCCAATGCGATGGTTCTGGTTACATCGGTGGTGCCGCCAAGATACTGTCCGCCGGAATCTACCAAAAGCATTCCCTCCGGCTCCAGAGTTGCACAGTTCTCCGGTGTTGCCTCGTAATGCATCATGGCTGCATTGGACTTATAGCCTGCAATCGTTGGGAAGGAAAGGTCTAAGAATTCCGGAATCTCTCTTCTCTTCTGTTCCAGATAGTCTGCGGCGGTCACTTCGGTGATCTTCTCTTTTCCTACATGGGTTTTCAGCCAGTAGATGAATTTGGTTACCGCAACGCTGTCCTTCAGGAAAATCTCCCGCATTCTCGCCTGTTCCACCGGATTCTTGATGGCTTTCAACAGTTCAGTGGGATTCTTACCCTCTATCAGCTGCTGGTTCTTCTGCAGTGTCTTATATAAAGTATAACTGCAATATCTGTTATCCACGAGGATCACATTGCCTGCAGGGAGTGATTTCAGAAAGTCTACGACAGTATCGTATTCCTTCACATCGATGTGATGTGCTGCAAGGTATTCTGACACCTGCGTATCCAGTGCTTTCTGCTGGATAAACAATGTGGCGGTATCCTCCGTAATATAAGCATAAGACATTGCCACCGGGTTGCATTCCACATCGCAGCCACGGATATTGAAGAGCCACATCAGGTCATCCAGCTTGGTCAAAAGCAGTGCATTGGCACCGTCCTTTGTCATTTTTTCTCTGGTCTCTGTGAGTTTCTCTTCCACGCTCTTGCCGGCAATTTTCTCGTCCAGTACCGTTACTTTTCCTGCAGGGAAATCCGGTCTGTCCGTCCATATGCTGTCTGCAAGATCTCTCTCATAAGCGATACAGATCTGCGCCTTTGCCAGTACCTTTTCGTATTTTTTACCGTCCATGGCTGCAATGACTCTGCCGTCGAAGCCTAAGGTCTGACCCTGCTGTATGTTTTGCTCCAGAAACTCTTCGATGGTAGGAACACCTTCCTGCAACATGCGGAACAGTTCTACGCCTGTTCCTTCCAATTCTGCCTCTGCCTGAATGAAATATCTGCCGTCGGTCCACAGTCCGGCGCCGTCCTTCCATACTAACAGTGTACCGTTGGAACCGGTAAAGTTACTGAAATATTCTCTTACTTTAAAATAGTCATTTACGTATTCGGAGTTATGAAAATCCGCTGTGGGCATCATATAGAAATCAATGCCTTCCTCCTGCATCTTTGCTCTGAGAAGAGTAAGTCTGTCCTGAATTACTTTGTTTTCCATTGTTTTGTTCCTTTCATAAAACTTAATAGCCTTCGGTAAGTTCGCCCTTACAGAGGCCTACGGCTCTGGAGGTACCGATACGGTCACAGCCAAGCTCTAAGAACATCTCGAGATCTTCCATGCTGGACACTCCGCCTGCCGCCTTGATCTTTACCTTGGGACCAATGTATTTTTTGAACAGTTCTACATCTTCCTTCGTGGCACCACCGGTTCCGAATCCTGTAGAAGTCTTAATGAAGTCCGCACCTGCATCCGTTACTGCCTTACACATGGCGATCTTCTCTTCCTCCGTCAGATAGCAGGTCTCGATGATAACCTTGAGGATGTGATCTCCACACTCTTTTTTCAGTGTTCGGATCTCTTCTTCCACCTTGTCAAACAGACCGTTCTTCACATCACTGATATTGACTACCATATCGATCTCGTTACAACCATCTTCCAGTGCCTTACGTACTTCTGCCACCTTTGCTTCCGTCACGCTGTAGCCTAACGGGAATCCCACTACGGTACAGATATTGATCTTCTCCCCGTAGGCGTCATGGATTCTCTTAATATAACAGGGAGGCACACATACACTGGCGGTATGATATTGGATTGCCTCATCACACAACTTCTGAATATCCTCCCAGGTAGCGAATGCCTTCAGTTGCGTATGATCCACCTTACCGAGCATTTCTTTTGCTGTCATATTATTCTCCTTTTCTATGTATCTATTTTATTTAATGATTTTGTTACTACATACTAACCGCGATTATTATAACAAAGAACCCATTTAATATAAAGACTAAAGTTTTATTTTAACTTGAGAGTTAGTGAAATAGTTGTTCTAAAATCCACGCAGAAAGGACTGCCCGCCCCGGACTCGGATGCTAGCTACAACTGTGGATTTTCTAAAGGAAAGTGTCTAACCACTTTCCTTTAGAAAATCTCACAGTCTCCGCCGCATCTACGCCGGGGGGAGCAGTCCTTTTCTGCTGGGTTACTGCTTCCCTAAAAGATTTTAGAGAAGTCCTGTTGATTACTTTGGTGTAAATGACGTAATAATGACGTATTTTATACAAATAATTCTTAAAATCATGATATTTTGTATTAAAATAGCTTGATTGTCTCATTTTACGAAAATAGTTACTTCCAAAGCATCCAAATCCCCTGTTTTTGTATTTTTTTTTGCAAAAAATAGCGATTTTAATACAAAAGCAAAAAAGCTTGCCTCTTTACACACAAATTTAGATTTGACTCGTCGATCAACCACACTTACTCTTAATTCTACTAAAACATGCGAAAGAGTTGGGAAAAGTAAAATTTCCGTCTTAGAAACACATTATTTTTTACTATAATTGTATAAAAAGACCTATTAAGTAAAAAAGCGCTTTCTGAGAAGCTTGTTTTTTACTATTTTGACTATATTGAGGCTTTTTTCAAAAATCAGTAGTCCCAATGCGGGCTGCTGAGATTCGTCACATCCGCAATGAGCCACGCTATTCATAAGATTGTCAGCAAAAAACGCTGCCAATCTTATTTCATATCGCGGCGTTCGCCGCATCACGGCAAAAGTAAGAACCGTGATTTGTAAGCAAGCTCCCAATCACGGTTCTTATTTTGCCTATGCGCGGCTCATTGCTCGCGTAACTTTCAATTTACCGTTCCTCTCCCAGGAAAAACAGCGCCAGTGTTCCGGGACCGGAATGGGATCCAATGGTAGGTCCGACATAATTGATCAGGAAGCTGTCGATTCCGAACCGCTCCTTCACCAGGTCTCTTACCAGTTCTGCCGCCGGAAGATCATCCCCGTGGCTGATGAACACAATATCATTCTGATCACGGTAAGAACCCATTTTCTCTTCCATATAATCCACCAATGCATGCAGGGATTTTTTCCGTCCTCTCACCTTGCCGATGACAATCAGATGTCCTTCATCATCCACATGGAGCTTGGGTTTAATACCTGCTAATGTTCCCACGACTGCTGTCGCCCTGCTGACACGACCCCCGCGATAGAGATGATACAGATCATCCACGGTAAATACATGCACCAGATGCAGACGATTATTTTTTACCCACTCTGCCACTTCTTCCAAGGAGTTACCCTGGTCTCTTAAGTTAACTGCCTTATGCACTAACAGTCCCTCTCCCAAAGAAGCACACAGGCTGTCAATGACAATGATCCTGCAATCCGGCTGTTCCTCCATAATCTCTTCCGCTGCTACGCGCATACTGTTATAGGTACCGCTCAATCCAGAAGAAAAGGCGATACACAGGATCTCTTTGTTCTCCTTTAAATATTTCAGGAAATGATTCTTTGCTTCCTCCGGATTCACCTGGGAAGTGGTGGGCATTTTGCCGTTTCTCATCAGTGCATAGAACTCTTTCTCGGGAAGTTCCTGTCCCTGCCCATAAGTCACACCATCCATAATATAACTGAGATTTATACATCCAAGGTCATGTTCTTGCAGATATTCTGCGGGGAGATCTGCTGTACTGTCTGTAACGATTTTAAACATTGATTGCCTCCTGATATTATAAATTTTATGGCTCTTCTTTTGCGCCATTATATCATTGACAAGCAACCTTTTCAATTTTGCCAGCAAAAGTGATACATTTTGTCACATTTAGTATCCTCATAACTAAGTTCCATCCGTCCATCGACATACTGCATGTTCTGTGGCATAAAAAGTCCCCCTTTGGGTACATATCACAACTTCATCATGTCCCATTCGGGGGATTTTACTCTTATGAATTATTTTGTAGTACTTCCGAAGCCACCGTTGCGAATGCCTTCCGCATCATCGTCCTCTGTGATACCGTACTGCATGAAAATTCCCTGGGCAAATCCGGTTCCTGCAGGGACCTCCACTGTCTTGCCTTCGTTAGAATCATTGGTGATCTTCATGAAAATATGACCTTCATTGTCCGAGAAAAAATAATCACTGTCAATGATGCCCACGGTATTGTTCATCTGCAATCTGTACTTAAAGCCCAGGCCGCTTCTGGGGTAGATCTGCAGTACCCAGTCTTCCTGCATCTCCGCCCGGATACCGGTCGGGATCTTGATAGTCTCTCCGGGTGCCAGTTGAAAAGTAAACGGAGCAAAGAAATCATATCCGGCGCTTCCTTTTGTAGCTCTCTTCGGAAGCTTCAGAGCCTCGTACATTTCCTTGATCTGTTCCTCCGTATACTTCGGATATTCCTCCTGCATGGCAGTCATAAACTGTGCAGGACTCACAAAATGAAATTTAGCAATTCTATGCATGGTTAATCTTTCCTTTACTTATAATCTCCGCAGTGCAGTACTGCATCTAACGGATGTTCTCCGGCAAGTGTCTTCTTCACATCGATCACCCGCTGGTTCTTACTGCCCTTCCACAGAAGCTTTACATCTTTTTCTTCCACATGGAACTCTCCGTCCACCACGACATCCACATATTGCATGATCGGCAGATCGTAGATGTCCTCCCAGCTGTCTCCGGTATACATCCAGATCGTCTTTGTGGGGTATTTTTCTCTGATCTCCTGCATCAGCTCTCTCACATCAGCGCGGTTCACGGGATGCATGGGATCTCCGCCGGAAAATGTGATTCCGGAAATATATGGCTTCTCCAGCTGTTCAAAAATCTCCTGTTTCGCAGCCTCATCAAATAAAAGTCCTCCGTCGGGATCCCACGTAATGGGATTCTGACATTCTCTGCAGCAATGGTTACATCCTGCTACCCACAGTACGACCCGCAGACCATCGCCGTTCAGCATATCGTCCCTGGTTATATTATGATATCTCATTTATCTGTCCATCCTGTCTCTACATACTCTTACGCTCTGCGATCTCCGCCATCTTGGCATCATTCAGTCTCGTATCTCCGTGTACTCTGGAGTAAGACAGATAGCCGTTCATACGGTCGATCTTGGTCAGATTGCGGCTGCCGCAGACAGGACATACATCCATTTCCAGTTCCTGATGTCCGCAGTCATCGCAATATGCCAGCGACAGATTAACGCCTTCATAGAAACCCATGTCCATAGCTCTGTGGATCAGTGTCTTGATTGCCTCGGTATTATAATCAATCGGATATTTTACATACTGGATCTTGCCGCCGTTGCTCAGATCCCAGAAACGGTTCTCCAGATCCTGTTTCTGAATAGGGGTAATATCCTCTGTCACATGGCAGTGGAAGCTGTTGCTGACATATTCTCTGTCGGATACGCCCTCAATAATACCATACTTTTTACGGAACTGCTTTACCTGCAGACCGCACAGATTCTCTGCGGGAGTTCCGTAGATGGCGTACAGGTTGCCGTCCTCTTCCTTATATTCTGAAATTTTCTGATTGATATGCTCAAGTACTTCCACAGCAAAGGCCCCATCCTCTACCAGGGACTTGCCGTTGTAGAGTTCCTGCAGTTCATTCAGCGCTGTAATACCAAAACTTGCCGTTGCAGATTTCAGTAACGGTTTGATCTTGTCTGTCAGCTTCAGATGTCCGCCCAGGAAACCGCCCTCACAATATGCCAGCGGGTTGGTGGATGCACGCATCTCACCCAGATAAGCATAGGTACGGATATGGAGCTGACGGATCAGTTCCAGATAGTAATCCAGCACTTCGTAGAAGTCTCTGCTCTCTTTTCTCGCTTTTGCCAGGATCATGGGCAGATGCAGGGATACCGCACCGATATTGAATCTGCCCACGAATACCGGCTGATCCTTATCGTCTGCGGGATGCATGCCGCCTCTCTCATACCAGGGAGACAGAAAAGCCCTGCATCCCATGGGAGATACGATCTTTCCATACTGTTTGTACATGCTTGCCACATAGCCTTTACCGGTCAGACTCAGCCAGTCGGGATACATGGTCTTGGCAGAGCATTCCACGCCGGCTTCAAATACATCTTCCAGCGGCTTACCGGGACCGTGTAGATTCTCATCATATAAAAATACGATCTTCGGGAACAGAACGGGCTTTTTATGATCCTTTTTGCCCTGTCCCTTTCTGCGGACTTCCAGCATGGTAATCGTAGCCATTTGGGCAAATTTACCGGTGCCGGTTCCAGCAGTCACGGTAATAAAAGGATAATCGCCACGGCTGCTTGCCACGGTATTAAACTTATATTCCCATCCCTGAAAGCCCTGTTCGAATTCTTTCTTCACATCCGCAAGTGCTTCTCTCTCCGCCACATCTGCGGCTACTCCCAGTCTCTCGTATTTTGCCAGGGCTCTGTTGTAGGATTTCTCGGCGTATGGCTCTAAGATCAGATCCACGCTGGGTACGGTGAATCCGCCGTACTGCTGGCTGGCAGCGCTTAAGACGATATCGCCGATAACATCAAATGCCACATCCAGAGTCTTCGGCTCATTATACCAGATGTTGCCCATCTCAAAGCCGCCCGTCAGGACATTCTGCACATCAAACAGGCAGCAGTTCATGGTATCTCTTCTGGCAGACATATCATGTACATAAATATAACCGTCACGACATGCCTGGATTTCTTCCGTGGTCAGGAAAAATTTCTGATACAGTTCCTTATTCAGCTGATTAAAGATCAGACTACGCTTGGTAGATACCAGAGCGGAATCCGTGTTGGCATTTTCCTTATCTCCGATGTACATGATGGACTGACTCTTTTTATAGACATCATCCAGCATCCGTACGAAATCCTGCTTATAGTTACGATAATCGCGATAGCTTTTTGCGACGATCGGCTTCACCTGCTCTAAGGCACTTTCCACAATATTGTGCATAATGGGAATGGGAACTTCATCCACTTCCAGTTCGTTTACCTTGTCTACCACATACTGGCAGATCTGCTCTTTTTCTTCTTTGGTGAATTTCGTCAGGGCGCGGTATGCACTTTTGCCTACTGCACTGATTACCTTCTGTACATTAAAAAGCTCCTTGCTCCCGTCCTTTTTTACGACATAGATCTCCCTGTCCGGTCTGAACTGTTTGCCATAATCTTCATTTTCTTCATGGTCATGTTCAAAATTGCTGCTCATTTTTCTCTTCCCTTCATATGATAATGTCCGGAAAACGCCCGGATTCTGCTGTATTCCCCTTACTTACGATAGCGTTTACAAATACCATATATGGTGTTTGTCTGTATCAGATAGCAATATATTGTGGGTGCTATCTATTAGTATAAAAAAGAATCCCTGCCTTGTCAACGAGGGATCCTTTAGAAAACTATACAAAAAAGGGGGTGAAATTTTGGATAAATTTTTAATCTGCAGTTCCCGACTGTTCCCGCAAAATATCCGAAAGCCACTGTACATAACGCTTCTGTACTGCTTCCGGCGCTGCGATCCTGGCATCCGGTCCGATTCCCGCAAGCCATCCGAAGAACTGTCCGCTGACGGCCACCTTCGCACGCACCCGGAAAACGGTATCGGACATAGGGCGGATATCCACCTCTCTGCCGAACCGGTCCAGTACCACACCGATGAGGCGCTTCGGGAACTCCATGGTCACCACGCTCTCCTCCCCTGCAAACATGCCGAAGGTCTGGTTCGTATAGGAGGTCACGTCGATCTGTGAGAACTGTTTTACCCCTTCTCTGGGACTTACCGTCACTTCCACCTGTCCCATTTTGTCCACACGGTAATGCTTGATAACTTTGGCCTCACTGTCATAGGCTGCCAGATAATAATTTTCATCCCGCCAGATCAGGGCCCAGGGGCTGACGCACTTATCCCCACCGGGTCTGGGCACCAGTTCCTTTTGCAGGTTCCAGTCCAGATACACGAAAGTGATCTGCCTGTTCTCCTGAATGGCACGATGAATGGCATCGATATTATAATAGATGCTCTCATTCTCCGTCTTGATCCTGCCTGCAACATAGACCTGACGCTGTAGCTTGCCGGCATCGTTTTTCCCGGCGATCTGCTCCAGCTTCCGGATCAGATCTCTGGATTTTTTCGTGGTAATGAAGCGGGAGGACTGTACGGCGTCCACCAACAGCTTTAATTCCGGGAGTTCAAACTCTCTACTGCCGAGGTAATAACCGCCTCCCAGCCTGCTCTGCACCTGTACCACATCGTAACCGAAGTCCGCAAGACTCTCCATGTCACTGTAAATGCTCTTCCGTTCCGCATGGATTCCCTGATTCTCCAGGTATTTTATAATATCCGGAGTACTCATTGGATGATTCTCGTCCGTGTTCTCCTGCAGCATTTTTATCAGATATAAAAGCTTTAATTTCTGTCCTGACGATTTTGCCATAACCCTTATTCTCCGTCAGCGGACTCCTTTGCCTGTTGCATTCCCTCTTTTTTATTTTTCTTCCTGCGAAGTGTAATTCCAATGGTAATGGCAACAGCGCCTACTGCCGCGATCACTATCAATACTACCAGATAAGATAAAAATGAATTCAAAAAGCTGACTGCCATATTTTTTCTCCTTTATGCCTTATTATGCTTTCCTAATGTCTTTACGTGAGGTTCTATTAAATGAAGTATACCAACGATATGGCGCAAACGTCAAGTATTCCCCAAAAGAGTCTGCACCGACCATTTTCCTGTCTGCAAAAAATCTTCCGCCTGCGCCGCGGCTCTCTCCGTGATCTCTTTGTCGTATCCCATAAGGTCAAGCAGCCGGATCGCATTTCTGGTGCCTGCCCTCCCAGGTAACAGTTCATAAGGGAAACTGATGTCGCCGTCCCGGATCACTTCCTCAAAATGATAATTGTCATAACAGTCTTTCAATAGTTCCGTCATTTCGATATCGTGGGTCGCAGTAAAACAAAGCACTCCGCTTTCAGACAAATGTATCAATATCTGCGTAGCTGCGGCAATACGTTCCACGGTATTGGTTCCCCGCAGAACCTCATCCACGAAACTAAGCACCGGAGCCGTCTCTGTCTGTGCTGCATCCAGGATCCTTTTAAGGGACCTGATCTCCACAATATAGTAGCTCTCGCCGTTCTGTATACTATCCCGCAGCGCCATGGAAGAAAAGATCCGAAATACTGGAGCGTGATAGCTTTCCGCTGTACAAGTATGAATCGTCTGTGCCAGAACGGCATTTACTGCCACCATTTTTAAAAATGTGGATTTCCCGGAGGCATTAGAGCCAGTAAGCAGCACACCTCTGTCTGCCCGGATACTGTTTTTCACAGGATGCGTAAGCAGCGGATGCCATCCGCCTTCCATATGCAGATACACCTTATTCGCATTTTCTTCCACCTGTGGAATACAGTAACCCTCTAGGGACCTGCGGAAGCCTCCCACCGAGATTGCCATATCCAGATAGCCGGTGATCCCTAACAATCTGTCCACCTCATTGGTCTTTAGTCTTAATTTCCGAAGCATGAGATTAAACTGCCAGATATCCAGATGCAATATCATCCGCAGATAATCCGCTATAATATCTAACGGATTCCCGCCGATCTTCCCCTGATTTCCTGCCATTACCCAAAAGGAACCCCGTTTTAATTCCCGCAGGCTTTTCAGCGCCTCGTTTAAATCCTCCAATTCTTTTTTATACACCGGGATCTTCTGTCTGCCCAGTTCCTCACAGACATCGATCATGCGAAGCACATAGGCGAAGCTTGTAATATACGGTTCAATCACTTTTTTCTCACGAAAGTATGTCAATATATGTCCCAGCATACACACCACGATCCCAAGGATCCCTACCGCCGGCTGCACGAATAAAAGTGAGGCAAACAGCAGATACAGAAGATTTAAAAGCAATATCTTCCGATTGTTACGCTCTCCCAGATAGTCGAGATTATCCAGATAATCATAGAGAGAGTATTTCCCGAGATACCCCAGTTTTTTCAGTAACAGTTGTACCCGGACTCTGGTAGCGTCCTGCTCCAGAAACCATCCGGTCACTTCCTCTAAATGCTCCAGCGTTTCCTTCCCGCAGGAGATATTCCGGAGGGTAAAATACAGGTATTCCTCTCCTGCCGCTGATAATGTCCGGTCGATCCGGCAGAATACCTCATCCATTCCCAGATCGTTCCATGTGATATCATCTAACTGTTTCTCTTCCTTATGTCGTTCCAGATAACTGTCAAGCCTTGCAAATCTCTCCAGCGAATATTCCTTCGGCGGTTCTTTTCCGTAATTTTCCAAAAGAGAGTTCCGGAACATTTTTTCCTCTTTTTTTGCCTGCATAAGTTCCTGTACGATCATGAATAAAAATATAAAAAGCAATACACCTGTAAATACAACAAACTCCATATTATTTCTCACTTTTCCGGATATAAGAAAGCAGGCACCACCCGTGCAGTGCCCGCCCCATATTCTGACCTTTTTTTCTATTTCTTATGTATCAAAATTCTTTATGCGACAATAAAGAACTTTAACAGGAAGATCAGTGATAATACATAGGTAAGTACAGAAACATCCTTTGCCTTACCGGTAAATACCTTGATCACAGTATAGGTGATCAGCCCAAGGCCGATGGCATGTCCGATGGATCCGGAGATTGGCATGGCGATCATCATCAAAGCCACGGGAAGTGACTGGCAGATGTCATCGAAATCTACATTCTTAAGACCTGCTACCATAAGTACACCCACATAGATCAGTGCGGAAGAGGTAGCTGCCGCAGGAATGATTCCGGCGATGGGTGCAATAAAGATACATGCCAGGAACATGATACCGGTAGTCAGTGCAGTCAGGCCGGTACGACCGCCTGCTTCTACACCGGATGCAGACTCTACAAAGGTGGTAACAGTGGAAGTACCGGTTAAGGAACCTGCTACTGTACCTACTGCATCAGATAAAAGTGCCTGCTTCATATTCGGCATTTTGCCATTTTTATCCAGCATTCCCGCACGGCTTGCGGTTCCTACCAGAGTACCGATGGTATCGAACATATCAATGATACAGAAGGTAATGATCAGAGTGATGGCGGTAAACCAGCCAATCTCTGCAAATCCCCGGAAGTCAAACTTAAACAGTGTGGTGGAAGCCATATCTCCGAAAGCAGGTACGAAGGATGCGGTTGCCAGAGAAGCAAAGGGATTGGTTCCCAGGAAGACAGCCTCTCCTGCCCAGTAGATGATGCTGGAGATCAGCATACCCAGCAATACAGCACCCTTAACACCTCTCTGTGCCAGAACAACAATAGCAAACAGACCTACGAACATGGTGACAACGGACAGAACCATTGCGGAATAACCGGAACCCATATTTGTCTTAGCCAATGAAGGTGTCAGTGCACCGAAGAAGTCTCTCATAGCATAGAAAGGTCCGCCGTTCTCGGAATAGATACCTGCATTGGAGCCTACACCGATGTTTAACAGCATCAGACCGATGGCAGGTGCAATACCGAAGCGCACGCCCAGAGGAATGGCATCCACAATCTTCTCACGAATGTTCAGTACGGAGAGAACTAGGAACACGATACCTTCGATCAGTACAATGCACAGAGCCGACTGGAAGGATGCTACATAGGTCATTCCGGTAAGGGCTACGATATTGGTTACTACGACTGCGAAAAAACTGTTCAGTCCCATTCCGGGTGCCATGGCAAACGGCTTATTTGCCAGAAATGCCATTACGATGGTACCGATTGCGGATGCAATACAGGTTGCCAGGAAAACACCGTTCCAAAGTTCCGGCATGGTATCCTTGCCAAAACCAGTCAGCAGGTTCGGATTCAGGGCTATAATATAAGCCATGGTCATGAATGTAGTCAGTCCGGCAATGATCTCTGTTTTTGCCGTGGTGTTGTTTTCCTTCAGTTTGAAGATTTTTTCTAACATCTTTTCCCTCCTAAGTATTCTGGGAGCCGCACGGGGAACTCCGTTTCTATGTCTTCTGAGTTCTTTGCTTACTCAGTCAACAGTCTTTTTACGATTTTTTCGCACTTGGCGTAAATGCGCTCCGGATCCTCTCCTACGTTGAACTCTCCGTTACGGTATAGGATCTTACCGCCGATCATGGTCATGCAGACATTAGATTTGCTGCCACTGTAGACCAAATTCTTTGGAATATTATGGATGGGCTGCATGTTAGGCTGATGCAGATCGATCATGATAAGGTCTGCGTATTTGCCCTTCGCCAGAACATCTGCCCGGTTCAGTCGCATTGCCTTAGCACCATTCACCGTTGCCATCTTCAATACTTCCATGGCATCCATGCTGGCAGCATCCTTCTCTAACAGCTTGCTCAAGCCGGTAACTAAGAACATCTCACGGAACATATCCAGACAGTTGTTGCTGGCAGGTCCGTCGGTTCCGATCGCCACCGGGATCTTATGGCGCACATAATCGGCAATAGGTGCAATACCACTGGCTAACTTCGTATTGGATCCGGGGTTCGTGATCACATACATATGATGTCTGCGGAAGACATCCAGATCCTGATCCGTCACATGGACACAATGGAAACCGCCTCCGCCGTAGTCGAACATTCCCAGAGAGTCTAAGAACATGGGCGGTGTCATGCCGTAGCGTGCCTTACACTCTTCCACTTCCTTCTCTGTCTCGGAGATATGGGCATATACCGGTGTCCGGTAATGATGTGCCATTTCCGACACTTTCCAGAGCAGTTCTTTGGAACAGGTATATTCCGCGTGGAAACCAAGCTGGTAGCTGATCAGGGAATTCTTCTTATTCCATTTTAAGAACTCTTCTTCTACCTGCTTCGGGGAAGAGCTGAAATTGTTCAGTCCCGATACCAGTACACAGCGCATGCCCGTATCCAGGCAGGCTTCCGCAATGGTATCCGGAGTCAGATACATATCAAAAATAGATGTCACACCGGAAGTCAGATATTCCAATACCGCAAGTCTGGTCAGGTCATAGATATCCTCTCCGGTCAGTTTTGCCTCTAATGGGAATACCTGCTTGTTCAGCCACTGGTCTAAGGGCATGTCATCCGCCATGGAACGTAAGAATGTCATGCCGGAATGGGTGTGCGCATTTTTAAATCCCGGCATCAGAAGATTTCCCCTGCAGTCCAGTTCAATATCCCAGGCAATTCTCGGGAACTGGGATCTGTCCCATTCCTCCGCTAATTCTTTTTGTTCCGCCACATAGGCTATCTTGTCATTTTTAACCCATATTTCACCATAGAAGACTTCTCTGCCGGGCTCCATGGTGAGAATTCGTGCATTGTATAATCTGATATTCATCTGATCGCATCTCCTCCAAATCCATAGGGAAGTAATTCTTTTAATGTATAGCTTTGATAATCCTGTTCGTTTTTTACCACATAGATCACAAAATCATCCGTGCAAAATTCCTGCATCACCTGTCTGCAGATACCACAGGGATAGGCATATTCCACGGGATCCTCTCCTACGGTTCCACCGGCAATGGCGATAGCGGTAAACGTCCGCTCTCCTTCACTGACAGCCTTGAAAAAGGCAGTGCGCTCCGCACAGTTGGTGGCTCCGTAGGAAGCATTTTCAATATTGCCGCCCAGATATCTGTGTCCGTCCACAGCAAGCAGTGCTGCTCCCACCGTATAGCCGGAATAAGGAGCATAAGCCAGCTTTCTGGCTTCTAATGCCAGTCTCACCAGTTCTTTTTCTTCTGTCTCTGAGATCAAGTTCATCCTTAGCTCCTTTTGCCTGTCTATACAAATCTCTTCACGGATTCCGTTACCAGCTTCTTGAATCTGGGTGCCGCCATATCCGCAGCTTCCTGCACTTCTTCATGGTTCAGGGGCTGATCCGTCATTCCGGCCGCCAGATTGCTGATACAGGAAATGCCGCAGATACGCATTCCCATGTGATTGGCTGCAATCGCCTCCACTACAGTACTCATACCTACCGCATCACATCCAAGTGTCCGGAGCATGCGGATCTCTGCCGGAGATTCAAAAGAAGGTCCGGTCAACTGGGTGTAAATACCCTCCTGCAGATAGATGTCGTTCTCTTTCGCGGTCTCGCGGATGATCTGCTGTAAATCCTTGTCATAGACATGGCTCATATCCGGGAAACGCAGTCCCAGCTCGTCGATATTGGCACCGATCAGGGGATTGGGTGCAAATACGGAAATGTGATCTCTGATCAGCATCAGATCACCGGCATGAAAAGAAGTGTTCACGCCGCCTGCCGCATTGGTCAGGAACAGGATCTTGGCACCTAACAGCTTCATCAGTCTGGTAGGGAGTACCACATCCGTCACGTCATAGCCTTCGTAATAATGCACTCTACCCTTCATACATACCACCGGGATCTCATCGAGATAACCGAAGATAAATTTACCGGCATGTCCCGGTACTGTGGAGACGGGGAATCCCTCAATCTCCGCATAAGGAATCTCCGTCACCACACGGATCTGCTCCGCATAATCACCTAAACCCGAACCTAAGACGATTGCAACCTTAGGTACGAAATCTGTCTGTTTTCTCACACATTCATAGCAGTTTTGTAATTTTGCATATACCTGATTCATCTATGTCCTCCGTTTTACTGTATTTTCATGCAATTTAGCAAATATTCTTCCTGTTTTTCCGAAAAATAAAGCAAAGTCAACAAAGGTATTATACAAAATGAATGGGAAAAAAGCAATGGCAACTATTCCGTTCAGCCCATCATCTGTCAATCAGTCAAATTCATGCAAGCATGATTTGTCTGATATGCAGATGATGTCTGAACTATTAGATAATAATACAAACCATTCCACCATTACTGTCGTTTACGATCTTCTGCATGGTATCCTGAAGCTTTAACTGGCTCTCTTCGCCAATAGAAGCAACTTTCGTGGTAATGCCGTCATCCACCAGTTGTTCCACCGTCTTACCGAAGATGTTGGTCTCCCAGATGCCCTGTTCCGCTTCCGCCTGATCGATAAAACGGATCAGATCCTGTGCCTGCTGTTCAGTGCCTACAATGGGAGCAATCTCCGTCTCAATATTGGCACGGATCATATGTATGGATGGGCTGCTTGCCTTGATCCTGACACCGAATTTATTGCCGTGGCGAATCAGTTCCGGCTTTTCCAGCGCAATGTCCTCTCTGTCCGGCGTCACCACACCATAGCCCTTGATCTTCACCATGGTCAATGCATCCTGCACCTTGGTATATTCTTTTTTCATCCCTGCCAGCTCTTTTAATTTATGTAACAACTGGTACTCATCTTCGACATCTTCCTCCAACATTCCGGACAACATTTCGTAATAATATCTGTCATCGATTCCTACCTGTATCTGAACGATCCCGCTCCACAGCTGGATTGGATCCATTTTACAGCTTCTTACATAATCCCCCTGCAGCTGCACCGGCTGTTCCGCCACATCCCGGATTTTGTCATAATGATTCATCAACTCACGAATCTGCTTTAACAGATCCTGTTTTACAGCATGGTCTATGGGAAGCATATCCATCCATTTGGGAAAATAGAACTCTACCGCTGTCAGCGGGAATTCATATAAAATTTTCTCCAAGATCCGGTGTATGTCTTCTTTTTTTAACTGTTCGCAGTTCACCGGCATTACAGAAACATCGTATTTGCTGCCGATCTCTTCCGCTACCTTTCTGGTCTCCTCTGAATAAGGTTTCTGACTGTTAACCAGCACTAAGAATGGCTTTCCGGACTTTTTCAGTGCCAGGATCGTCTTCTCTTCCGCTCCGAGATAATTGCTTCTGGGGAGTTCTCCGATACTTCCGTCCGTAGTGATCACCAGACCAATTGTGGAGTGATCCCGCATGACCTTATCCGTGCCGATCTCCGCCGCCTGGGTAAATGGAATCTCTTCTTCCGACCAGGGTGTCTTCACCATGCGCTCCGCATCTTCTTCCATATGTCCCGCCGCACCATCGATCATATACCCCACACAGTCAATCAGCCGTACTGACACCTCGATATCATCATTTAATCTCACCTTTGCCGCCTCGCTGGGAATGAACTTCGGTTCCGTAGTTGTAATAGTCTTTCCTCCGGCACTCTGGGGAAGTTCATCCTGTGCCCGCATTCTGGCATGTTCATCCTCCATATAGGGCAGCACCATTTCATCCATAAAGCGTTTGATGAACGTGGATTTTCCCGTCCGCACCGGTCCCAATACCCCTATGTAGATCTCTCCTCCCGTTCTTTGTTGTATATCCCGATACAGATCGTATGTATTCACTGCATAGTCCATAAAAATACCTCCTGCCATTGGTGTTATATGTATATGCAGGAGGCACGCAATTATGAATTGACTTGAAAGTTAGTAAAATAGTTGTTCTAAAATCCACGCAGAAAGGACTGCCCGCCCCGGACTCGGATGCTAGCTACAACTGTGGATTTTCTAAAGGAAAGT
>ERZ772883.852-NODE-852-length-27694-cov-5.171859_pt1 | contig 27694 bp, 27 predicted proteins | sample MGYA00580575_ERZ772883 | MGnify/ENA primary metagenome ERZ772883 (study PRJEB29015, sample SAMEA2737666) | human gut metagenome | biome: human gut; feature: human-associated habitat; material: faeces | place: China | collected 2012 ...
GCCATTTTCCAGTAATCCTGCAAGTACGTCACCGCAATGTCGTGTTTGCGGCAATACCGCAGCACTCGCAGCGGCTTTGCATCCAGCTCCACCGCCCGCGCCAGTTCTTGTGCCCCGTACAGTTCCAGGGCATTGCAGTACGCAGCAAAAGGCATCCGCCCTTCGGCTTTGTGCCATAGCTTCAGTTCCTGCAAACTCCACCGCTTCTGCAGCACAACGCGCAGCTTGTCTTTGGTCAGCCGCAGCATCTGGGCGGGCTTTGCCTTTTTCCAGTCCACAAAATCCAGCTTCGGTGCGTTGTAGGTTAAAGCGGTATAGTAATAGCCGGTTCTCTCGGCTTCCGCTTCAAAGCCTGCGCTCAGCAGCCCGCCGGCACCTGCGGCAACCAGGTTTTCGGCATTTGGGTGCTTCCAGTACAGCCGGATGTAACTGATCGGGCAAAATTCCTGCCCGGCTGCTGCCCGGTATTCCCACAGCCGACTGTTTGCAAGGCTTGTTCCGGCAAGGTCCGGCAGCACACGGTCGTACAGCTTCCGCACAGCCCCACATCGGTCCACCAGCCGCTTGGTCTGCTCCCAGCCTTCCAGCCGGTATAAATGCCCGCCCATGCCGCGCCGGTACAAATTGCACCGCACAACCTTTCGCTTCTCGGTGTCCGCCAGGTAGCAGCATACAGGTTCGTTGCTGTGTATTTCCCGGTCCAGGTACACCCGGCGTGTGCAGTACCACTCGGTAAACGCCAAAATGCCGTTTTGCAGCTGCGGCACCACCACCCAGGCTTCCTGCCCGCGTCCCCAGCGCATGCCGCTCACGTGTTCAACATCAGCAGTTGCGCCGCATAAAGGGCACACCAGCTTCTGCCCGTCCCGGCAATCCTTCTTTTTCCCGTCGCGCCATAGCCGTATGCCGCTGCGGTTTGCTCTGTCCTGCTTGCTCGGCAGGTAATCCGCCAGCATCTGTTCGCCGCAGGCACTGCACCGCACAAGGGCACAGCGCCCGGTACTGCTTCTGAAATCCAGGTAGGGTTCTATCTCATCCTCGTACCCTTCCGCCTCGCTGCGGTTCAGGCACTTGTACATCAGGTATTCGCGCTGTACTTCCCCCTGCATGGCGGCGTCCCACAGGTCCGCCGGCGCTTCGCTGTCCAGCAGCGCCCGGTATCTCGCTTCCGGTTCCATTTATGAACACCTCACAGCATATCCAAAATGTTAATGCGCCCCGCCGAGGCAGGCTGCGCCTGGGTGGGTGCTGCATCAGGGCTTCCTTCCGGCAGCCCGCACGCCTTGCGCAAAAGGCTGGGTACCATCCGCGCCGGGCAGCAGCCGCTGTGTGCCCGGGCATACACCCGTATTTCCTTTTCGCAATTCTGCAAAACCTCACCGGCAGCAAGGTCCTCACAAAGCAGTGCCGCTTCCGTCTCACTCAGGCTGCCCGCCAGCTCCTTCAGGTCCTCGGCAACAAAATAGTGCTTGTCGTCCGGCTTGTATGCCTTCTGTGCTTCGGCAATGGCGTCAATCGCCTTTTCCCGCATCGTCATTCGGCTTATCTCCCTTCGTGGTAATTTTCAGGTATAGCGTCGGCTCTTCGTCTGCCAGCAGTGCTTGCAGCTCCCGCAGGGCATTTTCCCTGCCCACATCCACCCCGCTCAGGTAGATGGCAGCCCCGGCAATTCCCAGCACGATCGCTACAACCAGCCCCAATACAATCGTCATTCCGCAATTCTCCCCTGCTTTCGGTACTCTTCGGCCATACTTTTCAGCACCGCCGGGTGCAGCATGGCTACTTCAAACCGCGTCCGCGCTTCGTCGCCTGGTGGGGCGCTCTCGCCGGTCTTTGCCAGCCAGTCTAAGTAATATTGCCGCAAAACCGGGTGGCTTATGTTCATCAGGTAGTACGGCGTGTGCCGCGGGTCGTGCTCTGCCTGCCGCCTGCGGTCGGCAAGCACCTCCCGTGCCACCGCTGTGATCATCTCTTCCCGCGTCACTTTTTTGCCCTCCGTCCTCGTTTTACCCTGTGGGTTGGTCTTGCTGTCTCTCTGCCATTTCGCCTTTCCACCCTGTAGGGGCGGGGCTCTGCTCCGCCCGTTGATTGGTCTTTCCGCTCCCGGTCCTTCAGCAACACCCCGGCTGCCCAGTTCCCTGCCAGCACCGCGCCCGTCAGCCACCACACGGCAACCCCGTTGCCCTCGGCTAAAGCCGGCAGCGCCACCAGCACCACCAAAACGCAGCAGGTCAACACTGCCTTGGCAGCGGCACGCAGCGCCGCTTGTTTGTACTTTTTCATGGCTGCTCCCTTCCGGCACGCTGCCGCGCCGCTTCCTCGGCGGCTTTCCCCAACAATTCCTTAAAACTGCTAAAGGTAATCGGTCGCCCGCCGTCCCCGCGGTGCGCTTCTTCCAGTGCGTCCAGCGCCTCCCGGTACAGGCTGATCTTCTGCCCCAGTGTCACACCAAACCGTGCACTGTCCGCCATCATCATAAGGGCAAGCTTTTCCCGGTATAGCGCGGTATGCAGGGCGCTGCGCTTTTCCCGCGGTACATCCGCCGGGCTGTCATACTGCGGGCAGTACCGCCGCAGGGTAATCTTCTCCCCGGCAGCCCGGCTGATTTGCGCCAGCAAATCGTCCATTTCCCGGCTGTACAGCACATCGTCTTCCATTTCATGGTAGGTGATCACGTGGCATCCTCTCTTTCTTTCCGCTTGCGCTTCTTTTCTGCCCGGCGCTCGGCAAGCCACTGCTGGTACGCTTCCTCCACACCCGGCTGTTGGTAAAAGTCATTCATCAGGTCCACCAGCATCCTGGCATTCAGGCTGGGCAGCACATATTCTTCTTTCTTTGCTGCCATCCGCCGCCCACTCCTTCCAACCCAGCTGTTTCTCTGCATTCAACTGCAAAACCTTTTGTCAAAATCCCCTGTGCGTGGTACAATCAAAACAGAAAGGGGGATTTTTATGAATATTGAACTCATTACAATAGAAATCCGTATGCTGCGTTATATGCATCGGTATCCCTGCTCGGTTGATATGCTTATCTCTCTGCTGCAACCAAAGCAGCGCTGGAAGATTGGCTATTACCTGGCTCATCTTGAAGATCTCGGCTTGGTTGAAGAAATCTCTCAACAGGAAGTAGATGCGTTTTGGCGCGGCGATAATTATAAAGAAATGCAAATCTGCACCGGCACGCTCAGCGGTTACTATATGCTGACTGACAACGGTGATTTTGTGCTTGAACAATGGACTGATAACCGCAAGACATCCTTTAAGGAGGTCTTTGTGCCTGTTTTTACGTCGATTCTTGGCGCGGTGCTTGGCTATCTCCTCAGCCAAGCACACTGATTGCCAGCGCAATTACGCCCGCACCCAACATAAACCCCATAGCAAATGCAACTCTGCGCCAAAAGCGCTGGTTGCGGTACTCCTCTTCGTCCCGCTGGGTACTTTCCATCAGTAGGCGGTAAAAGTCCGCCTTCAACTTGGTATATTCGGGAATACTATCCAAATAGGCTTTCCGTTCCGCTTTTTCTTCGCGTGTCATTTCACTCACCTTCAGCTCGTTTGTCAACAGAATTTTTTCGCTTTTCATTGCATTTTGGCTAGTGCTGTTTTAAAATGAAAATATCCGTAAATCAGGGGGATAACCACTTGACAACAATCTTCTGGGCAATCCTTGCAGCCTGCTTCGCCGACATTTTTCTTGTAGCAGTCACGGTAAAGACATATCGCCTTATCCGTGACTATAACCTCGACCACGGTCACAGTGTAGTAGGCTCAAACCTTTCTGGCATTCTGTTGGCACTGTTCGTAGTCATTTTTGCCGTTGTTTTCAGCTTCCGCGCCGGTCGTAAAATAATGGAAATGGCTGGTGTAGATGTTGCCCAAGTGCAATCCTACGTCACATCATCTCTGTTTGCTTCTCCGACATCATCTTCGCCCACACCACAGGCAGAATCTGACAACTTATTCAGCGTAAAGGTAGAACACTCCTATCTCGGTGCGCCTGTGTCAGATACCGACTATCATTTCACAGATTCAGTCAATGGTACGCCTGTTGGAGCAGCAGCTAAAAATCTCTCTTTCCCTGATGGTGCTGTACTGCTCCTTCAAAGTTCAGCAATTACAAACAATTCAGAAAGTGGGCTTTTTTCACAAAAGAAGGTGACAGCCGATTATGCAGCTTTTCAGTTCGACGTGCCTCTTTGTGATGAGAATGGTGCAGTCGTTTGGAATACAACATTCTATTTTCAAAAGGTTGGGGCACCAACGCCTGATCCGGCATCCGTGAATTATGCGGTAGAGGTCACCCAGCCGGAAAAAGCAAATGCCACTCCTGCACCATCACAAACAGATTTCGCTACACCACAACCCAGTCAGCCAAGTTCACAAAGCCCGAACAATACAAAAGATTCTTCATCATGGGGCGTAGACTCCACAACATCCGAAATCACAGGCCCGCTCTCAAAAACGGCATATTGGGTTCCCAATGGCAAATCGTATCACTTTCGGCTGTCTTGCCCCTCGCTCTCTCGCTCGGATGTTGTCTATAGCGGCACTTTGCAAGATGCACTAGATGCAGGCAAAACCGATCCGTGTAATAACTGTGCATATTAAGAAAAGAAGTCTGTAAAATGCTATTAAAATAAATCACCATTTGGTGATATGTCGGGCAAAAAAATATGGCAGAATTGCGCTTGTTCAAGATCGAGCGCTTCTGCCATTTCAGCGCACTCGTCAATGTCCGGAATATAACGACCCTTCAAAATCTTCCCGATTTTGTTCTTGTCCCAATTCAACCGTTCCGTCATTGCTGCCGCTGTCCCATATTTTGCATAGATTACTCCACGCAATTCCTGCGTATTGATAGCCATAGCTCTAACTCCTTTCTGAATTTCACCGTTTGGTGATGCCTTTATACTACAACCAGATGGTGAAATTGTCAATAGATTTCCGAAAAAATATTGCATTTGGTGATAATGTGTGGTATTGTTCTAATGGAGGTACCATTATGAACCGTATAACTACATTTTCTGTCCGTTTAAGAGAATATCGTACAGAACAGAAATTAACTCTCGAGGAGCTATCTTCCCGTGTTGGGTTTCCCTGCCAGACTTTAAGTCGCTGGGAACGTGGGGATCGTGTTCCTAAAATAGACGTTGTTTCTCAGATTGCGGAGAAGTTGGACGTTTCCCCATTATGGCTGATTGGCTATGATGTTGAATCTAATATACACGCTTCTGCTCCCACCCTCTCCAAGACCGAAACCTATCTTCTAGACAAATTCCGCTCCCTGGATTCCCGTGGGCAGTCCGCTGTCCTCAATACCTTAGAGCATGAATACCAGGCTATGCACGGGGATGGGTCAGCTGATCCTGTTCCCAACAATGCATAAATAACAATTCTAATACAATAAAAAACGCCCCGCGGCGGCAACCGCAAGGCGTTTCCTAGATCAAGTCTGTCCCAGAGATGTGGGTACAATAACCAGACCCAACAACTGTTATTGTACCATCTCCGGGGCAGGCTTGCAAGCCTATACCCATTTTTCGGAGGTGGATTTTTTATGCCTAAATATAATCCGGAAGAATTGCTTCCCGCCGTCGCCTACTACCGCTACTCCCCAGGCGGCGGTCAGACCGAGCAAAGCATCGAGGGACAGCGCCGGGATTGTATGGCATACGCCAAATCCCACGGGTATGTCATTGTCAAAGAGTACATAGACCGTCACCTTACCGGCCGCAATGATAAGCGCCCGGCGTTCCAGCTCATGATGCAGGACGCAGAAATGCACCGCTTTGACACCCTCATTGCCTGGAAAAACGACCGCATCTCCCGCAACCGCCGGGATGCACTGAACTATAAAGATCAGCTGCGCAAGTGCGGCGTGCAGATTTGTTATGCCGAGATGGATATTCCCCATGGACCTGAGGGCATCCTCATGGAATCCCTGATGGACGGTCTTGCCGAATACTATTCTGCGGAACTTGCCCAGAAGATCCGCCGCGGCATGACCGAAAGTGCTCACAAATGCCGTGCCCTTGGCAGCATTCCGCCCTTTGGTCTGCGCATCAATAAAGAACACCACTACGAGCCGGACCCCACCACCGCACCCTATGTGCGCTGGATCTTCCAGCAGTACGCCCAAGGTGTCCAAATTACAGAGATATGCTATGCGCTGAACGCCAAGGGGGTGCGTACCTCCCGTGGCAATGAATTTAATAAGAATAGTCTGCGTACAGTGCTTAGCAATGAAAAATACATTGGCGTATATGAGGCAAAGGGCATCCGTACAGAAAACGCTATTACACCAATCGTCTCACAGGAACTTTTTGATATGGTACAGCAGCTCATCCCCCAAAACGCCCACTATGGTCGCAAGCTGAACGGTCCCAGACAATTTCCGCTATCCGGTATCGCCTACTGTGCAATCTGTGGTGCACCGTTGATCGGTGATTCCGGCACTGGCAAAAATGGAAAACTGCATACCTATTATGCTTGTACGGCTCACAAGCATAAGCACGGATGTACCAAAAAGAATATCCGCCAGGCAAAGCTGGAAGAGATGGTCTACGATGCAACCGCCAACATGGTACTGTGCCCGTCCATAACCAGGGCAATCGCCAAGCAGGTAGAAGCATCCGCGGCAGCAGATACCTCCCACGCGGAGGAAATGCAGGCAGTGCAGGCACACTTGAAAGACATAGAAAAGCGGATCAACAATATTCTGGCAGCCATGGAGGAGGGCAGCTTTTCCAAAGCTGTCTCTTCTCGGCTTACAACACTGGAAACAGAACAATCACGCCTAGAAAAACAGCTGAAAAACCTGCGCCGTATAAAACCAAACATCACAGTAAGCCGTGTTGAGTACATGCTCAGCACAATGTGCAGAAACCCCGCAGAACAGCAGCCCGATCATCTCAAACGCCTGCTGCAGGTTTTTGTAGAACGTATAGATTTATCCGAGGAAACCATGTCAATCACCTACGCCCTAACAAAAAAATCCGCCGTGCCTACTAGCACAGCGGATAATCCAACAGTCAAAACTCTGCATTATATCGACATAAAACAGTGTTCGACTATTGCGTGTTATGGTGGAGCTGACGGGAGTCGAACCCGTGTCCGAAAAGAAATCGGTTAGAGTATCTCCGGGCGCAGTGTGCTTATTGAATTTCCCTTGGTGCGGGCGAACACACACGCACTACACCGCGGTAGCTTCATAAATTCATGCCGGACCGCAAAGCTTAAGCCCGTTCACGTTCAGTACCTAATCGACGCCCTGACCCCGCGCGGTACTAACGCGGGCAGAACGGTAGAGCCTAATTAGGCAGCTACGGCAACAGGATAATTGTTGTCAGTTAATTTAAGTTGGCGCTTTTATCGTGGGTCACCGCCACGGCCCGCTGCTCACGCCTCTCTCTCCCCGTCGAAACCATTACAGCCCCGCATATTCGGCAGGTGTGAGCCTGCCGGGAAAGATAAGGGAAAACAACTTATCGCTGCGTTTTCAGTGCGCGGTCAATGTCGCGCTTGGCATCGCGTGCCGCAGCAGTTGCACGCTTGTCATAGAGCTTTTTGCCTTTACAAAGACCCAATTCCAGCTTGACGCGCCCTTTTTTGAAATAGAGCGAAAGAGGAACCAGCGTATACCCTTGCAGCTTGATCTGCTGGCCCAGGCGGCGAATCTCCGCTTTGTGCGCCAGCAGCCGCCGCGGGCGGCGCGGGTCTTTGTTGAAGATGTTGCCCTGCTCATAGGGGCTGATGTGGATACCTTTTGCTATCAACTCGCCGTCATCGATATCCGCCCAGGAATCCTTGAGGTTTACCCCACCGGCGCGCAGGCTTTTGACCTCGGTGCCGACCAGCTCAATGCCGGTTTCCAGCGCTTCGACCACAAAGTATTCGTGGCGCACCTCACGGTTGACGGCAATCATTTTCTTTCCGCTTTTGTCCTCGGCCATGGGCACACCTCCTTCGCGGTGATAGGATATTTATTGTAACGCGGCTGCGGCGAAAAGTCAAGGGCTTTTCGTCACATCTCGCCGCGACCGGCCATAGCGCGGTACAGCGTCGTCTCATCGGCATATTCCAAACTGGAACCCACCGGCAGACCATAGGCCAGGCGGGTCGTCTTGATGCCCAGCGGCTTGATGAGTTTGGCGATATACATAGCGGTTGCCTCGCCCTCCACCGTGGGACTGGTGGCCATGATGACCTCCTTGACGGTGTCGTTCAGGCGGGCCAGCAGTTCCTTGACGCAGAGTTGGTCTGCACCGATACCGTCCATCGGCGAGATCAGGCCGTGCAGCACATGGTACAGGCCGTTATATTCGTGGGTGCGCTCGATGGATTTGATATCCCGCGGGCTTTCAACAACGCAGATGACGCTGCGGTCCCGCTTTTGGGAGGCGCAAATCTTGCAGACCTCACCGGCAGTATAGTCCTGGCAGATGCGGCAGCGGTGCAGGTCTTTCTTTGCGTGCTCAATGGCTTTGGCAAGCTCCATTGCCTGCTCCGGCGGCATGGACATGACCTGGTAAGCCATGCGCACGGCGCTTTTTCGGCCAACACCGGGAAAACGGGCAAACTGATCCACCAGGTTTTCCAGCGGCTCAACATTTTGCGGCATAGTGTGCCTCTCAGCCCAGACCGGGGATGTTGAGCCCGCCGGTCATCTTGGACATTTCTTCCTCGGAGTCCTTATCCACGGCAGCAGTGGCGCTGTTGACGGCGGCGGCAATCAGATCCTCAAGCATTTCGATATCGTCGGGGTCAACGGCCTCAGGCTTGATCTTGACAGCGGTAATTTCGTGCTTGCCATTCATGGTGACAGTGACCATCTCACCGCTGGCAGTGCCGGTGTATTCCTTGGCTTCCAGTTCTTCCTGCTTAGCGCGGATGCTGTCCTGCATCTTCTGCACCTGGCGCATCATGGCGTTGGGGTCGGGACGGCCGTAGCCTTTGGGCATTCTTGCTTTCATGGGTGATATCCTCCAAAAATAATTATTTATCAACGATTTTCAAATCGACGCCCAATTCCTGCATATTGTGCAGGGTCTCGTCAATGCTGACAGCCGGGGCATCGCTGGCGGCTTCCTTCGGCTCCTCATAGGGGCCGATGCTGTATTTGATCCGCGAGACGCGGTAGATGGCTTCTTTCAGCCGCTTGCTGACTTCACGATTGTTGCGGATGTAATCGCGGAAGGCGTCGCTACATTCAAACAAAACGCGTTTGCCGTCGCAGTAGGCCCTGGTGCCGCGCAAAAACGAGATGAGCATGGCGTCATTTTCTTCCAGATCCGACAGGACGGCGGGCCAGAAACCGAACGGTTCCAGCGGGCCGGCCTGGCGGGGCGGTTCCGATTTGCGGGGTGCTGCGGCAGGGGCCGGGCGTGTCGGCGGGGATGCAGGCTGCGGTGCGGGTTTTAACTCGGGCTGCAAGAACGGCGGCTCGTCGTCGATGGGCGGCGGTACGTCGTCTGTCTCCCCCGCTGCGGGGGCTGCCATGGGCGGCTGTGCCTGCGAAACTATCGGCGGCACAACGGCAGGTGCAGCCTGTACCGGCGGCGGGGCCGCAGTGAACGCCCTGGGGGCAGACGCGAATGCCTGCGGTGCGGCGGGTACAGGGGCTGCCTGCTGGATGACGACCTGTGCGGCGGCTTCAGGCTGGGTCAACGAGAACACGGCCAGTTCCAACTCAATACGCTGGTCGGTGCCGCGGCTCATCTTTTCCAGTGCCGAGCCAAAGGCGTTGATGGCGCGGATAGCTTCGGCCTGCGGGAAGTCTTTGCGCTGGGTGTAGGCGGATTCTTCCTCCGGCGAGATACCGGTCAAAAGCGACGTGCCGCCCGGCAGCGCACAGAGCATCAGGTTTCGGTAATGCCCGGCCAGTTCCATGCAGAGGCGGCGCATATCGACGCTCTGCTGGCGCAGTTCGGCGATTTTTTCCAGCGCGGTGACGGAATCATGGGCGTTGATGGCGTCGCTGATCTCGAACAGGTATCCCCTATCCGTGACGCCTGCCATGCGGCGCACAAGGGCTTCGTCAACTTTGTTGTCGACACCGGCACAGGTGTCCAGGATGGAGAGTGCGTCACGCATCGCGCCGTCAGCCAGGCGGCCAATCAGCTGCGCAGCGTTCTCGTCGAGGTCGATTTTCTCTTCCCCGGCGACATACAGCAGACGCTTTGCGATATCATCTGCCGTGATGCGGGTGAAATCGTACCGCTGGCAGCGACTTAAAATCGTGACCGGAACCTTCTGCACCTCGGTGGTAGCAAGGATGAAGATGACATGCTCGGGTGGTTCCTCCATCGTTTTCAGCAGCGCGTTGAACGCGGCTGTCGAGAGCATATGCACCTCGTCGATGATGTACACTTTATATTTGCAGACAGACGGCAGGTAGGCAACTTCGTCGCGCAGGTCGCGGATATCGTCAACGCCGTTGTTGGAGGCAGCGTCCATCTCGATGATATCCATGATGGAGCCGGAGTCAATACCCTTGCAAATTTCACATTTGCCGCAGGGATCGGGGCTGGTGGTGTCCAGGCAGTTGACAGCCTTGGCAAAAATTTTGGCGCAGGTGGTCTTGCCGGTGCCGCGCGTGCCGGTGAACAGGTAGGCATGGCCGATACGCCCGGCTGCAATCTGGTTCTGCAAGGCCGTGACGATGGCCGTCTGGCCTACGACGTCGGCAAAGCGCTGGGGACGCCATTTGCGATATAAAGCGCGGTACATCGACACATCCCTCCTAAGATACAAAAACAGCGGGCAGAGCACGCGGCTGCGCTGCTTTGCGTACAGATGCAGGCTTGACCGCGGCACTGGGCAAGCGCCGCTTAATGCTGCTCGGTTCCCCGCCTGACATGGTTCACAGGCTGCCCATGCGCGGGACCTGCATCTGTACGCGAAACAGCGCAATTCAGCCCTGTCCGCTTTTAGTATTATACAATAAGTTCAGGATAAATGCAAGCGTTTTGCATCAATCTTCCTGCAGACGCTCCACCATCTGGTAAAGGGCTTCGGCGCTGTTGAAGTTCTGGGGCATGATCTCCGATGCCGGGATGGAGATATCGTACTCCTCGTTCAGGGCAGAAATGATTTGCAGAATGTCAAAAGAATCAAGGATGCCGTCGTCGATGAGGGTGGTGCAGGTGGAAAAGTCCACGTCCTCTTTGATCTCGCTCAAAATTTCCAGTAAACGTTCCATGATGAATTTCTCCTTTTTTATCTATAAGTTCGGCGTGTTGAGGGGGTACGTCGGCGTGATGCCGCGCACAAGGCGGGGCGTACCGTCCTGCCACAAAACGACCCGCGGCAGGTCGCGGCTGAGAAACAGCCCCAACCCCTCGGTGACGGAGTAAGCCCCGGCATTCTCAAAGACAAGCAGGTCGCCGGGGGCAAGGCCGTCCAACGGCATACTGCGCACCAGCACATCGTTGGTGGTACACAGGCTGCCGCAGAGGGTCCAATCCAGCGTCTCCCCTGCCTGGGCGGCAAAGTGGCGCAGGTGCGGGCGCTTCATGCCCATGATTTGGCCCAGATAGTTCAGGTGGTTCATGCCGCCGTCCACAATGCAGTAGTGCTGGCCGTCGTGGTCCTTGCAGTCCATGGCAGTAGTCAGGTAATAGCCGCATTCGGCGGTGTAAAAGCGGCCCATCTCCACGGTTAGGTGCGCCCAGCGGGCGGCTTCCTGCAAGGCAGGGGCCAGCGTTTTGGCCGGGGCGAGGGTGTCAGTGAAATCGTCGCCGTTAAAATAAGGTACCGACAGGCCGGGGCCGTATTCCAGTTCTGACAGGCGCAGGCCAAAGGTCTGCTCGATCTCGTCATAAAGCTCGCGCAGCATCGCCAGTTCCTTTTGCTGATTCGCCAGCTTTTTGCGCTGGGTGCCCACAAAATAGTGGATGCCGATGAACTCTAAATCGGGCGTTTCGGCACGGTGCGCCAGCGCGTGGAACAAATCCGTTTTGGACATACCGAACTGACTGCCCGCATTCAGCCGCAACAGCACCGGCAGGTGCTTGCCCGCCGCGAGGGCGGCCTCTTGCAGATAGCGCACCTGCAAAAGGGATTCCGCCGTGTAGCTGCCGACACCGTCTGCCACGGCGCGGACGATATCCACCGGCGTTTTGTTCACGCCAGAGTAGATGACGCGGGCGTCGGCGGCATGAAGCTGCTCGCAGATGGAAAGCTCGCCGGGGCTGCACACTTCCAGCCGCGCGGTAACGGAGGACATAGCGTGCAGCAAAAACGGATTGGCCTTGATGGAATAGCACAGCGCAATGTCTGGGCCGAAAATCTCCTCGATGGCCCGCACGCGGGCTTGCAGGGCGTCGGCATCAAAGACGAAGGTCGGCGTGCCGTAGGCGGCAGCAATGCTTTGTAAAGCGGCGTCAGTCATTTGCGTGCTCCTTTTTTCGTCAGGGCGGCCAGCGCCGTTCGGTCGATCTTGCCGTTTTTGTTCGTGGGGAGTTCGTCCAGCTGCTGAACCGTGTTGGGCTGCATAAAGGGCGGCAAGTTGGCTTTCAGCGCGGTCAGCAGGGCGGCTTTCTCGCAGCTGCCAGTGTAGAACAGGTGCAGCCGCTGTTTTTCGGCGTCAAAGATGCAGCAGGCACGGCTCACATCGTCACACCGCATGGCGGCGGCCTCGATCTCGCCCAGCTCGACGCGGTGGCCCATATGCTTGATTTGGAAATCCTTGCGGCCGATGTAGAATAAATTGCCGTTTTCATCATACCGCGCCAGATCGCCGGTGCGGTAAATGCGCTCGTACCAGTTGGGATTCAGCGGATTCTGGGTAAAAGCTTGGGCTGTGCGCACCGGGTCGGCGTAGTAGCCCAGCGCCAGTGCCGTGCCGGAGACACAAAGCTCCCCTGCCTGGCCTGGTTCGGTCACAAGGGCGTCGCTTTCGTCCAGCAGAAAGACCTTCTCGTTCGGGAAGGCGCGGCCAATGGGAAGCACCTCGTCAGGGGCAAAGTCCCGGTCAGGCAGGATGGCGTAGGTACAGTTGCAGGTGATTTCCGTAGGGCCGTAGAGGTTGACGAACCGGGCGGCGGGCAACGCTTTCTTCCACTTCATCAGGTGCTTGATGGGCATGACCTCACCGCTGAAAAGAACCTGGCGCACGGCGGAAGGCACGCGGTAGCCGAAGCCGTTCATGATGGAGACAAAGCACATGGCACTGACAGCCCAGACCAGCGTGGTGACAGCGTGGTCGGCCAGGTAGTCCATCAGCTTGGTAGGCTGGCTGAAATAGGCCCGGGGGATGATCTGCACCTTGGCCCCAGTGTAAAGGGCGGTGTACAGATCCTTGACCGAGACGTCAAAATCAAAGGGGGCCTGGTTGCCGAGGATATCGTCCCCGTTGATGCCAAAAATACCGGCAAACTGCGGGATGAAATCCAGCACCGAGCGGTGGCTGACCGTGACGCCCTTGGGCACGCCGGTACTGCCGCTGGTAAAGTTGATGTATAAGGGGTCAACGTCCACAGCCTGGACACGGCGGGCAGCCAGCAGTGCGGCGTCCTCATCGGCGGTCAGCAGACTTTCCAGCGGAAGAATCGGACCGGAATAGCTAAGCTTTGCTGCAGCGTCGGCGTGTTCGGCGTCGGTGATGAGCAATGCCGGGGCAAGTGTATCCAACACCTGCCGGGTGCGGGCGGTGGGCTGGCGGGGGTCCAGCACCGAGTAGCAGCACCCCGCATAGACCGTGCCCAGCATAGCGGCAAAGGCCGGGGCAGATTTTTCGAGATAGAACGCTGCCGGGCAGCGGGGCGCGGTGCGGGCCGCCAGGGCACTGCCGCTGCGGCGGGCCAATTCTGCCAGCTGCGCCCAGGTGTAGTCCTGCTGCACATCCCCCACGGCGGGGGCATCGGGGCAGCGGGCGGCGGTGGCTTCAAGCCAATCCAGAATATTGGTTTGCATAAAAAAACTCTTTTCTCAGAAATTCGCGTAAAGGAAACCAGTGGTGTCAGTCACGCAGATAAAGCTGATCAGCGTCAGGAAGATGACGAGATAGTACAGCGCCCAGCGCACGACCAGCGGCAGGCGCTGCACATCCGCGTAGGGGTCACGGCCGTTTTCCTTCAAAACACTATGTACAAAGACCAGTATGGTGCTGATGATTACGATGCCCCACGCAGGCCCCAAAACAGCGGCAAATGCGCCGGGAGCGTTTGCCGCCAGCGAGTCAAAGTGGAAATCCGTAAAGGTCTTTTGCAGGCAGAGCAGCCCGCGCATAAAACCGTTGCGGTCAAAGTACCAGCCGATGTTGACGATGACAAAGGTGCGCAGAATGCGAAACAGATGCCAGGCACGGCTCTCAGTGGGGATATGCAGCGCAGCGCTGAGCTTTTTGAATGCGGGTTCCAGCAAGTCAGACAGAGCAATGACCGCGCCGTTGTAGAGACCCCAGACGAGGTAGTGAATCTCCGGGCCGTGCCAGATGCCGACGACGGCGAACACCAGCAGGTTCGCCACAGCAGCGGGCAGTACGCGGCCCAAATGCTTGCCGCCGTGCTTGGCTGCCCATTTGCCGAAACGCTGCATCGGCTTGGTCAGGGCGAAGGGGTAAAAGAGGTAGTCGCGCATCCATGCGCCGAGGGAGATATGCCAACGCCGCCAGAAATCCCCCAGTGAGGTGGAAAAATACGGCTGGCGGAAGTTGGGCATCATCTGGATGTCATACAGCTGCGCGACGCCCAGTACCATATCGATACCGCCGGAAAAATCAGCGTACTGCTGCAAAGAATACAGCAAAATTGCCAGCAACGCCATCGCGCCGGTAAGGCCGCTGGCATCCTCAACGTCCAAAATCGCGGCAATCGTCGGGGACGTCAGGTTGGAAATTGCGTATTTCTTCATCGCGCCGAAGGCGAACAGGAACAGCGCACGTTTGGTGCGCTCCCAATCCCAGGTATGACGGGCCATGAACTGGGGTTCCAACTCGCCGTAGCGGTTGATCGGCCCCTGCACGAGCTGCGGGAAAAAGCTGATGAACAAGAGAAAACGCGCAAAGTTTTTCTCAGCCGGGTGGCGGCCGCGGTAGCAGTCGATGAGGTAGCCCACAGCCTGAAATGTATAAAAGCTGATGCCAAGCGGCATGACCAGCCCCAGCGCCGACGGCGTGCTGGCGGCCCAAGCCCCGGAAAGCAGCGCCGCAAAGTGGGACCAATATTTAAAGTAGCCCAGCACCAGAAAGTTCACAACCAAGATACCGGCCAGCACACCCTTTTTGCGGCGGGTGGTCTGGGCCTTGATGGCCTTCTTTTCTTCTTTTGGCAAGCCGGGCTGTTTGCGGCGGGCGGCGGCATCGGTGTCCAATTTGGCAAGGCAAAGCCCACCGCCCCAGACCGTCAGGGCCGTAAAAAACAAAAACGAAAAGTCCTGCCAGCCGCTGGCTGCAAAAAACACCAGACTCAACCCCAGCAGGCAGAGCCATTGGCGGGTGCGCAACACGGTATAATACAGCAAAAGGCCGACCGTAACCAGCAGAACAAAGCTTAGGGAATAGAGTTCCACACTACACCATCCGTATATTTAAAAATCAAGATAACATTCGTAATAACGCTCAAAATCTGCATCAGACCCGACTACCCGCGCATTGACGCGGAACTGATAGCTACCGTGTACTGTTGTGGGGTATTCGACCCAGGTACGGGTGTCGTAATCGGAAATTTTTGCGTATTCCGTCTCACCGGGGGCTTTGACCCAGAACTCATACTCAGCCTCGACTGAGGGTCCGTGGTAGGAACCCGCCAGCAGCAGAATTTTGTCCGTTTGAATCTCCGGCGTCAGGTACACATTTGTGATATAGTTGACGGCGGCCAGGTATTCTTCCGGCGTCTCAAACAGGGCATCCACGTCAGCTCCCTCGTCCAGCAGGGCCAGGAACTTTGCCATGCACTGGCTGAAAGCGTGGCCGCCGGTAGTGTTCATGTGGGTGAAATCCTTGTAGTAATCCGGTTCAACGTTCGCGAACAGCTCCTGTTTGGCAAAGTTGAAGTCATAGTAAGATGCGCCGTAAAGCCCTGCCAGCTTTTTGAAAAAGGCGTAATCGTCAAAATAAGTATCGTAGCTGATGACGTCCAGCGTCGTTTTTGGGGCGCTGATGACGAGCAGCGGCACGCCTTTCTCTTGGCAGAGCTGCATCATCGAGACAAGCTCGTCAATGTGCTGCTGGGTGAATGGGTGGTTCGTCTGGTTCCAGGTATTCACATTGCCGATCGTGTCAAAATCGATGACGGTATCCCCTTCCGGCTGGCCGTGTGCCGCGCCGCGCGCAGCAATGCGGGCAGTCAGGGCGTTCCACTTTTGCCGGATGGTGGCGGGCCAATCGGTGGGCCAGTTGCCGCCCTGCCAGGGGAACAGCGCGTTCAGCGAATCCGCGTCGGTAAAGCGGTCGGCGCTGGTCATGTAACGCAGCAGTTCGGCGGGGCGGTCCTGCCAGCGGGAAGTCTGCAACTCGGCAGAGAGAAAAGCCTTTTGCGCCTTGGGGTATGGCTCCCCCGTCATATTGTACAGGTCCATGACCAGGATGACATACTGCGGTGTATGTTCCCGCAGCACGGATTCCAGTGCAATTTTGGACATATCCCAGCTTTGGGAGTTGGTTGCCATCAGCGCCACGGATTTGCCAGTGGCGGCGGCCAGTTCTTCCTCCGGCAAAGCGCAGGAGGCCAGCGACGAGCCAATGACGGCGATATCGACGGAATCTTTGCTGTGATAGTTGCGCCACATGGCAAGGCTGGAACCGTTATCCGGCGGCATAAAGCCGCACAAAAGCAGATTGATAAGCAAAAAGCCGACGAGAAAAGCGGCGATTTTGATGATATGTTTCTTCAAGCAGTTGCTCCTAAAAATTAGACAAATCAGCCAATTTACCCAAAATGTGCGTATTGCTTATTATAGCGCATAAAACCTGTAACTACAATGGCTTTTCCTAAGAATCAGCAATTTTTACAACTGAAAACAAAAACTGCCGCGTTTTAGCAAAAAACGCGGCAGGGGGTTATCCAAGAAGCTGTTTGGCAAGGTCAGCGCTTGCCTTGGCGTCCTTGCAGTAGTAATCAGCACCGATATCGCGGGCGTAGTCAGGCGTCAGCACGGCACCGCCCACCATGACTTTGCAGTCGAGATTCGCGGCGTGCAGGGCTTCAATCGTGGCCTGCATGTTGGGCACGGTGGTCGTCATCAGGGCGGACAGGCCCACGAGTTTGGCCCCGGTCTGGCGCACAGCCTCGACCACGCGCTCGGGGTCAACGTCGCGGCCAAGGTCGAGCACGTCATAGCCGTAATTTTCCAGAATAACGCGGACGATGTTCTTGCCGATATCATGTACATCGCCCTTGACCGTGGCAATGACGATCTTGCCTTTGCTGCCCTGGGCCTGACCAGAGGCTGCAATCTTGGCTTTAATGGCTTCAAAAGCGGCCTGGGCAGCGGTGGCAGCCTGCAAAAGCTGCGGAAGGAACACGGTCCCCTTCTCAAAGCCGTCGCCCACGGCGTCCAGCGCGGGAATCAGCGAAGTATTGACCACATCCAGCGGCTCCCGCATGGTCAGGGCGGCATCGGCGGCGGCGCGGGCCTCGGCTTTCAAGCCGCGGCGCACGGCCTCAAACAGGGCGTCCCCGCCCGGCGCGGCGGCGCTGACTTCGGCCACCGTGGCAGCGGATTTGCTCGTTTGGGTCGTCTGAATCTGCACATCGGCGTAGGCGGCCACATAGTCGGTGCTCTGCGGATCCTGGCAGGTCAGCACGCGGTAGGCGCGCACGGCGGCCATCATTTCCGGCGTATTGGGGTTCATGATCGCCAGATCCAGCCCGGCAGACATCGCCATCGTCAAAAATGTGGTGTTCAAGTAGCCGCGGCACGGCAGGCCAAAGCTGATGTTGGATACGCCCAGCACGGTGCGCACGCCCAGCTCTTTTTTGCAGCGGGCCAGCGCTTGCAGCGTTTGGGTTGCGCCTTCCTGCTGAGCGCTGGCGGTTAGGCAGAGACAGTCAATGTAGATATCCTCGTCCGGGATGCCTGCGGCGTGGGCGGCGTCCACAATGCGGCGGGCAATGGCAACGCGGCCCTCCACTGTCGGTGGGATGCCGCCCTTATCCAGCGCCAGGCCGACGACGGCAGCACCGTACTTTTTGCAGAGCGGCAAAATCTTTTCCAGCGTCTCAGTCTCGCCGTTGACCGAGTTGACGATGGGCTTGCCGTTATAAATGCGCAATGCACGGGAAAGAGCCTCGGGGTTCGAGGAATCCAGCTGCAGCGGCAGATCGGTGACGGCCTGCAAATCCTTGACGAGCTGTTCCAGCGTGGCGGCTTCGTCGATGCCGGGCAAACCGGCGTTGACGTCCAGCACCTGGGCACCGGCCTCGGCCTGGGCCACGGCCTGGGTGCAGGGGTAAGCACTGTCGCCGTCGCGTAAGGCCTGCTGCAAGCGCTTTTTGCCGGTGGGGTTGATGCGCTCGCCCACCACGGTAATGCCGTTTACTTCCACAAAGCGGACCGGTGTACACAGGCAGCTGCGGCGGATGGGAATTTTATCAGCCGGGGCCAGCGGGCTGAACGTCTCGTGCAGTTTGGCGATAAAGGCGGGTGTGGTGCCGCAGCAGCCGCCCACCATCGAAACACCGATGGTGGCGTATTCTTTCATTTCGGCGGCAAAGCCGTCCGGATCCAGGTTGTAGCTGCCGTCCGGGTTGGGCAGGCCCGCATTGGGTTTGACAAAGACCGGCACACCGGCGGGTACGCTGCGGCAAAGCCGCTGAGCAAAGGGCAAAATTTCCTTGGGGCCAAGCGAGCAGTTGATGCCCACGGCGTCCGCGCCGAGGCCTGCCGCCGTGACAGCGTAGCTTTCCACTGTGCAGCCGGTGAAGGTGCGGCCCCGGCTCTCGAAGCTCATCGAGGTAAAGATCGGCAGGGTGCAGTTTTCTTTGGCAGCCAGGATGGCGGCTTTCAGCTCGTACAGGTCGGTCATCGTCTCCAAAAAGACGAGGTCGGCACCGGCTGCCGTGCCCGCACGGATGACCTGGGCGAACTCGGCATAGGCATCCTCAAAGCTCAAGGTGCCTGCGGGAACCAGCAGCTCACCTAGGGGGCCGATGTCCAGCGCCACCAGTGCGCCGGTAGTATCGGCGGCCTTGCGGGCGCAGGCGATGGATGCCGTGACGACATCCTCCACCGTATGGCCGCAGCCTGCCAGTTTTTTTGCATTGGCACCAAAGGTGTTTGCCAGCAGGATATCCGCCCCGGCGTTGGCATAGTCGGTGTGGATGGCCGTCAGTACGTCAGGCATTTCCAGCGCGGCCAGCTCGGGTTTCTGCCCGGGCTGCAGACCGCGTGCCTGCAGCTGGGTACCCATGCCGCCGTCCAGAAAAACAAACCGCTTGCGGTCAAAAACTTCGCGAATCTGCATAAGATTCTCCCCTATCCCTCTTGGTTGAAACAGGTCGTGCCGCGCTTGCGGAACGAGCAGGTCTCTTTTAAATGGCAGGTCGCACAGCCTGCGCGGGTGCCGGTCACAGGATGATCGGCGATGCCTAAAATGGCGGTGGTACTTTTGCGCGGGGTCAAAAGATGCTGCGGCGTCACGGCCAGGCCGCAGCCGCGAACGCTGTCTACTGCCAGGCAAAGCTCATCGTTCAAATCCAGCGGGCAGTCACCGTAGCCCGGCGCATAGCGGCCGGTCAGGTACAGGCTCTTCGCTTCGAACAGCGGGCGCTGCTCAGCCTCCCACTCGTCGCAGACCTGTTCCAGCAGAACCGAAGCCAGTGCATCCGCAGCCGTCGCCGAGGCAATGTCGGTCAGTTCCAAACGGCGCAGAAATTTATCGATCTCCGACCCGAGGGTCGCGGCCATCAGCAGTGCTTTATCACAGCCCTGCAAATGGCGGGCTAGGTCGGTGCCGCAGTTATCAAACGGCAGCACGGCCAGCGGCAGGACGCGCCACACAACATGGGGCGCGGCGATGGCGAGGATTTGCTTTTCCGCTTTATCCAGCAACGCGGTGGTAGCATCATCGGGCGTCCAGCCGGAGGCCCCCATGTACCGCAGCGCCGTGGCGCGGCGGATGGCGGCAGGCTTGCGGCGTTCCATTACAGCAAGTCCCTGATGCCGTCGTAGACCTTGGCGGCCACGGCGGCGTCGTTCATGGCGTACAGGTGGATGCCATCCGCGCCGCCTTCGATCAGGTCGCGCAGCTGGTTGACGGCGTAGTCGATGCCGGCATCGTACAGGCTGGCCGGGTCGTCCTGATAGCGGGAAATCATGCGGGTAAAGTCCGACGGCAGGCTGGCCGAGGACAGCGCTACGGTGCGCTCGATCTGGCTGCGCTTGATAATGGGCATGACGCCGGCCGAGACGGGCAGCGTGATACCGGCACGTCGGGCCAGGTTCAGGAAGCGATAAAAGTGCATATTATCGAAGAACAGCTGGGTCAGCAGATGCTCGGCACCCGCTGCCTGCTTGATGCGCAGGTTCTCCACATCGTGCAGCAGGGTGTCGGCCTCGGGGTGGCCCTCCGGGTAGCAGGCACCGTGGACGGAGAAATTCGGCTTCTTCCATTTAATAAAGGAGGTCAGGTCACTGGCGTGTTTGAAGTCGGGGCTTTCGGGGCGGACCGGGCTGCGGTCACCGCGCAGGGCCAGCACATCGCGAACGCCGACGGCCTCCAGCTGGTCAAGGATTTCGGCAGCGCAGGTCTCGTCGTTGCCCATGCAGATGAGGTGTGCCAGTGTGGGAATGTGCAGCTCGTTCTGGATGTAGTCCGCTACCTCGGCGGTGGAAACGCCGCCCGCAGAGCCGCCCGCGCCGAAAGTCACGCTGATGAAGCCAGGAGTCAGCGCCTGCATCTTTTGCAGCGTGTCCTTGAGCTTGTCCATCTGGGTGGTCTGCTTCGGGGGAAAGCATTCAATCGAGAAAACGCAGCGCTTAGTTTTGAACTGTTCGGTGATCGTCATTTTTTTCTCCTTATTGTTACGCCGCAAGTTCGGCGGAATCCGCGGTGGTTTCCACAGTCAGAGTATCATTTTGCCAGATAAAGGTCAGGCTGCCCTGTAAGTCAGTCCGGTACGCCTCTGCGCCGACGGCAGCAAAATTTTGCAGCGCCGCGCGGTGCGGGTGGCCGTAATCATTGTTTAGCCCACAGCTGACGGCCACGGCCTGCGGGGCCGCAGCCTGCAAAAACGCAAGGCTGTTGGAGGTGTAAGAACCATGGTGACCAGCCTTGAAAAGGGTCGTGTGCAAGGAGGTGCCGTAGGTGTCCAAGAGCTGCTGCTCGGCGGCTTCCTCGGCGTCACCGGTGTCTAAAAAGCGGAAGTTACCTGCTGTGAACAGCGTGCAGAGCGAGGCATTGTTGACGCTGTCGTCCGCAGCCTCAGCACTGCCGCCCTGTAAAATCTGCAGCGTGCCGCCGCCTAAAGAGTAGTTGTCCCCCGCTTCGGTGGTGAGGATTTCCGCCCCGCTGTCGGCGGCCGCTTGCGCTAAATTGCGCGGCCAGTCGGCGGTGTCCTCGGGGCCGGGCTGCCAGTCTGGCAGCAGCAGTGTCTGAACCGGGTAATTTTGCAGCACCGTCCGGGCATTGCCGGTGTGGTCAGCGTGGGGATGGGTCAGCACAAGGTAGTCGAGTGTCTCGACCTCCAGTGCATCCAAATCGTACAGCAGCGCGTCCTCGGCTTCGGAAGGGCCGGTGTCGATCAGGCACCAGCGGCCATCCTGGCAGAGCAGCACGGCGTCGCCCTGCCCCACGTCCAGCACATAGACAACAGTGCTGCCGTCGGCGATTTGCGGGGCGCTTTCCTCGGTTTGCAGCGGCACACCGAAGAAAGTGCGCAGCTGCTGCCAGGTGGGAACAGGGCCTTTGCCGCCCGCAAACTGGATGACGAGCGCGGCGCAGAGCAGCACAAGCAGCAAAGCAGCCACCGCAATGCTGGCAGCCTTTTTGAAGCGGTTACTCGTCATACTGGCCGCCCAGCTTGCGCTCCTCCCACTCGGCCTTGGTCACCAGCACGGCGCGGGGCTTGGCACCCTCATAGGGGCCGATGATCTTTTCCTGCTCCATCTGATCCATGATACGGGCCGCGCGGGCGTAGCCCAGCTTGCAGCGGCGCTGCAACAGGCTGGTGCTGGCCTGCCCGGCATCGATGACGCATTCGACGGCCTGCTCAAACATGGCATCCAGTGCGCCGCCTGCGTCGCCGTCATCGTCGCTGCCCTTCTTGCTGCCCTTTTCGGCAACAGCGCGGCGCTCCATTTCGGCAATCATTTCTTCGTCGTACTGGGCGGAGGAAGTGGACTTGATAAAGCTCAGTACCGCGCCAATCTCTTCATCAGTCACGAAGGTGCCTTGCACGCGGACGGGTTTGGAGGCACCGACCGGCAGGAAGAGCATATCACCGTTGCCCAACAGCTTTTCGGCACCGCCGCTGTCCAGAATGGTTCGACTGTCGATCTGGCTGGAAACAGCAAAAGCGATACGGCTGGGAATATTGGCTTTGATCAGGCCGGTGATGACGTCAACGCTGGGGCGCTGGGTGGCAACGATCAGGTGGATACCGGCGGCGCGGGCTTTCTGCGCGATACGGCAGATGTAGTCCTCGACCTCTTTGCCGGCAACCATCATCAAATCGGCCAACTCGTCAATGACGATGGCGATATAAGGCAGGTGTTCCATGCCGGTCTGGGCGGCCAGTTTGTTGTAGGCTTTGATCTCGCGGACATTATTTTCGGCAAAGAGCTTGTAGCGGCGCTCCATCTCGGCGACGCTGGCACCCAGCGCACCGGCGGCCTTGCGCGGCTCGGTGACGACAGGCATCAGAAGATGCGGGATGCCGTTATACTCGGCCAATTCAACGACCTTGGGGTCAATGAGAATGAGCTTGACATCCTCCGGCCCGGAACGGAACAGGAAGCTGATGATGATAGAGTTGACGCAGACGGATTTACCGCTGCCGGTGGAACCTGCAATCAGCAGGTGGGGCATCTTGCAAAGGTCGGCGACCTGGGCCGTACCGGCGATATCCTTGCCTAGGGCCATCGTCAGCGGGCTGCGCATGTTGACGTAGTTCTGCGACTCAAAGACAGAACGAATATTGACGGTAGAACGAATCTTATTGGGGACTTCGATGCCGACGGCGGGCTTGCCGGGGATGGGAGCCTCGATACGGACACCCGCAGTGGCCAGGTTCAGGGCGATATCATCGGCCAGGCTTGTGATGCGGCTGACCTTGATACCAGCCTGAGGCTGCAGTTCGTACCGGGTGACAGAGGGACCGCGGCAGATATCCAGCATCGTGGTCTTGACGCCGAAGCTGTCCAGCGTGTTGACGAGGATGTCGGCGTTCTTCTTCATTTCGCGGGCGGCACCGGCTTCATCGTCGGGACGTGTGGGGTTAAAGAGGTTGACCGACGGATAGCAGTACGGCTCGGGGGGCTGCTCCTCCGATGTGGGCAGCCGCATGGCGTTGGAGTCTGCCTTAGCGGCGGATGGCGGTGTATGGATGGGCGCACTGGCCGAGTTGCCTACGGCGGTGGAAACCCGCACGCGGGCGGCCTCACCCTGCTGCGGCACGGTGAAGCTGTCCTGCGTCGTCTCGGCAACCGGGCGGGTCATAGTGGGCGCAGGCTGCGCGGCAGGCTCAGCGGCCAGCTCATCCAGCATCTCCGAGACAGAGCGGCCGGACTGCCAGGCGGCACTGACCGCACTGCCGGTATCGGTAAAGCTGCCGCCCAGCGTCGGGATAGCTGCGGGCGCAGGGGCCGGGGCGACAGGTGCAACAGGAACAGATGGAGCAGGCGCACCGCCCAGCGGGGCGGCAGTCTGGGCGGCCAAATCAGCTGGGGAAATGACCATTGTGTCACCCTGCACGCGGCCGGTCATATCCAGCTGCGGCAGCTGCACCGGCTCCGGCTCGGGTTCGTCCTCCACTGGGATCAGCGGCGTGTCGAACTGGGGCACCGGCGTCAGCGGAGTTTCAAACTCGGTGGGCTGTGGCAGGTCCAGCGTTGTCTCGGCGCTGACCTCCTGAGGGGCATAATAAGGCGCGTGGCCGCTCACGGCGCGATTGATCAGCGCATCCAGCTCATCCATCGGCTCCTGCGCGGGTGCCGAGGTGGGCGTGGGCGTGATGGGCGGCGTGTAGATGGGCACAGCGGGTTCCTCGGCAGGCTGTAACTGCAACTCAAAATCCTCCTGCGGCGCGGGTGCCGGGGCGGGCTGTGCCTGCTGGGCGTAATGGAAAGTGGTGCTTGTCTTGTTGGAGAGCGGGTCCATGCCGAAGGTGCCGCCCGGGCCGATGTTGACCGGCTCCAGCGGGTCGTGGGTCTGGGCTTTCAAACGGGCACTGTCGCTGGCAGCGGGGCCAAGATCCACGTCAAAATCCGGGCGCTGCTGGGCGGGCTGAGCCGCAAAGGGAGCCTGCGGCACCACTGGTGTGACCGGGCCTGCCGTGTAGGTCTGCTGGGCAGGCTGCACCGGTGCGGGCTGCTGCTTGGGAAAGCGGCTGGTGTCGGCGATGACGTCGTAGACCGGGTGATGCGGGCGGTTCGCGTCCGGCAGTGCGCCGGTCAGGTTCTCGACGCTCTCCTCCTCCGGCTTCTGGTTGAACAGGCGGGTGTCGTAGGCGGTCTCGGCGGAGGCGCGTTCCTCGCGCTTGGACTGCAAGACCTGGTACTGATTGTTGACAAACAGCACGACGTCAGCCGGGGTGATGGCAAAGAAGAACATCAGCCCCAGCAGGAACACGAGCAGCATTAAAATATTGGATGCCGGGCGGCCAAACAAGGCCAGCAACGCCGCGCCGATGGGCGCACCGAGGACGCCGCCCTCCCAGAAATAGGTGCCGCCGCGGGTGAACAGCATCTTGATGACTTCCCACGCGCTGAGACCTTCGACGTTCAGTTTGGAAAAAATGACCGGTACGCTGGCGCAGAGCACGCCCATGAGCGACACCTTACCTGCAAACAGCGCCACGCGGTAGCCAGAGGCCAGCAGGTAGGCAAGGTAGAGCAAAAACGGCCCGACCAGGTAGGTCGTGACGCCGAAAATGCCGAAATACCAGCTGCGCAGCGTGCGCCAGACATTTTGTCCGGGTACAAGCACCAGTGCAACGCAGAGCAGACCCAGCCCCACCAACAGCACACTGCGGGCAAGGTTCGGGGTCTCGGCGCGGCGCTGGGCGCGGCTGGATGCCTGACGGCTGCGGGCAGACGATGCGGAACGCGACGACGAAGAACGCCCGGCGCTGCTGCGGGAAGAACCCGAGCGCGACGACGAACTTGTACGTTTTTTGCTGCCGGAGCCGGAAGCAGATTTTTTACCGGAACGAGATTGTGCCATGTTTCAGTGATTCCCTCTCTTGTTACTCAGTACATATATAATAGGAAGTCTGCGGTCGCAGCAGACTGATAAGGACATACGACTTTTATTTTATCACGATTAGAAAATCTTGTAAAGCGAATTGGGGCGACAGACGGTTACAAAAAAAATAAATCCCCGCCCTGAGGGATGGGCGGGGATTTAAAGAAAGGAGGAGAAGAACACATGAAAAATGTGGTTAAAGCTATTTGACTTGGGGTTCATTTAGCTTGCAACTAAATTGTAACTGTTTTGTCATCGAATGTCAATAGCAAATTGTAAATCTTTTGTCATTTTTCAATTTGTTCACATTTGTATCCGGCTCACTCCCCTGTTAATTCGCTGTACTCCTTGGTGGGTGCGTCGCCCCAGCTGGTTTTGCCGCTGGCGGCGGTGGCACCATCCCAGTAGTGGTAGGCGTAGATGTTCAAAATCTGCGCTTCCTGCCGGGACCAACCGCCGTTTGCGTCCTTGGGGCAGCGCTCATACACATACAGGGCGCAGCTGCCGTTTGCGGAGTCACGGTCGTACTGCAAAAATTCTACGGCGTCGTCGGTATCGTTCAAGATGATGTAGTCCTCCCCTTTTGCGGTCAGCTTGAACTCGTAGGTGGTGGAGGTTTCCTTCAGATAGGTTTCGTAGATCACGTCATAGCCGGTGCTGATGGGGTCTTTAGAGATGGTTTCTTCTGTGTCGGGGGCAGCGGTAGGGGCGGCTGTGGGTGCCGGGGTCGGTTCTTCCTCGACGATGGCCGATTCTGTTGGGAGCGGCGTGGGCGCGGGAACAGTTTCTGCAGAGGTGCTGCAGCGGGCCAGTACGGCCATGCAGGCATAGCCGAGGAACAGGACACAAAGAAGGGCAAACAAAACGGAAAAGAGTATTTCTTTTGCCTTCGGCTTTCGCTTCTCGGCACAGCGCTCACGCAGAAAATCCAGCACGCTTTCGGGACATTCGTTCTCACACAAGGCATAGCCGATACGGTTGGAGACCATCAGGCAGACGGAATGCTTCCGCACAATGACCCGGTAAAGGTCGTCATACCAAATCGTGCTTTGGAAGTAGGAGCTTTGCACTGTGAAGCAATCCTTGTAAAACGTGTAGTGGACGAGCTTGCCTCGGGCGCTTTGGGTGGTTTTATACGCAGAAACCGCCACTGCACGTGCCATGATAAAAACAAAGGGAATCGAAAGAATCCCCAACACAAAGCCCCAAACCGAAAGAAAATTGACATACAAAAGCAGCAAGGCGACGGCTGCGGCAAGCTGCCACAGGCGCAGGCGATTGATGAGAAGCATCCGCTTAACGTGCATGGTTTGGGTGTTGTGCACATCCAACGTATAAAGCGGCGTGCCTTGCGGCTGATCCAGTTGCCAGGATTTTTGAGTATCCATGCCGGGTACATTCCTTTCGCTTGCATACAGATTTTTCCTGATTTTAGCACAAGGCAAAATCGCCGTCAAGCACTATCTGCCAATCGGCAGGCGCAGCTCGGCGCAGGCACCATGCGTGCCGGAAAGGTTAGATAAAACCAGTGTGCCGCCGTGGAACTGTGCGACTTTTTTCGCAAAATACAGTCCCAATCCCTGATGGGAGGCATCGCTGCGGGCGGCGTCGGTGTAGAGCATTTCTCCTGCTTTTGCCAGCGCTTCTGGCGTGAAGCCGGGGCCGGTGTCGGTCACACGCAAAATAAAGCTGTTGTTTTCCTTTGCAACGGTCAGGGTGACGGTTCCGCCGCGCGGAGTGTGGGCGGCGGCGTTGTCCAAAAGGTTTTCCGCAGCACGCAGCAGGTCGTTTTCTGCAGCACGGATCGTCCCCTGCCATTCCTCCTGTAATATAAAATGGATTCCGGCAGGCGCGCAGAGAGCGCGGGCTGTCTGCGCAAGCCGTTCCGTGAGGGCGTGGCTGGCCAGCGATGTTTGTACGGCAGGTGCTGCGCCGGCTGTGCGCAGAGCGGCCAAATAGTGGCGTGCGCGCTCTGTGCCGCGCAGGATGGCCTGCAGTTGGGCATGCTGTGCATCGCTCAGGGTATCTTCCTCAAGAAGCTCGGCGTTGCCTTGTATGACGGTCAGCGGTGTTTTCAAGTCATGGGCCAATGCGGCGATCTGCTCGGTGCGCTGCTGCTCCATCCGCCACTGGCTTTGTAGGCTGTCCGTCAGTTCGCGGCCCATCGTCTGTAAGGCCTGTAAGGTGGCGGCAAATTCCCGGATGCGCACGCCGTCCGTGTCAATTTGCTCCAGCTGCCGGGCGGCAATAGCATCTACGGCCGCGTTCAGCCGGGTAGTCTCTGCGGCAAAAGTGCGCACGGTGCAGTGGGTCTGCCAGCCCAGCCAAACGAGGATGAGCGCCGCCAGCA
>ERZ772883.855-NODE-855-length-27565-cov-20.196111_pt1 | contig 27565 bp, 18 predicted proteins | sample MGYA00580575_ERZ772883 | MGnify/ENA primary metagenome ERZ772883 (study PRJEB29015, sample SAMEA2737666) | human gut metagenome | biome: human gut; feature: human-associated habitat; material: faeces | place: China | collected 2012 ...
AAGGGGTGCATTTCCACGGGCCACAGGCCCGGTTTTATGGTTTTCCCCCGCCCGCAAGGGCGGTTTGCCTGTTTTCCCACGGGCGAAAGCCCGGTTGTAAAGGTTTTATACATATTGGCGGCGGAGCCGCCCACCGCAACCCTCGCGGTCAAAGGCCGCGTCAAACTTTCGAACCCTCGGGGCGAGAGCCCCGTCAGCCCTAAGAACCCTCACGCCCGAAAGGGCGTGTCCATAAAGCCGCCCACCACAACCCTTTGACCCCTTTGCACCCTTTGAACCTTCTGCACCCGGGGCCGCCAAAGCGGCCCCTATATTTTCCATATATGCAGCCGGTAGGCTCCCAGAAGGCTTCCTTCCGGCGTCACCGCCGGCACTTCTATGCCTGCCATGAGGGAGCCGTCGTCTGAGATGGCTATATTCTGCAGGGGGCCGGCAGTGTGATAGCGGACGATGAGGCTGCCATCAGCAAGGTTCACGGCGTCTGCGCCGTGAGCCTTATAGTCGTGGTTCCGCACATTTCTTCCCACCGCCAGGGCGGCGATGCCTTTGGCAGTGCCCACCGCTTCGATTTCCCCTTTGGCTGTGTATTTCCAGCGGAAGGAGCCGTCTTTTCCGAAGAGGAAGAGGCTGTTGCTGGAGGGGTGGATCACCGGAGCCGGCATCTGCCAGTTGTCGCGGCTGAAGGTGTTGATGGTGTCGAAGAGCACGCCGTCCTTTGTAAAGAGGGCGTCCCTGCCGGCGGCGAAGAACCAGGTGCCGTTCATTTCCTTAGGCTCCGCTATGGTGCGCTGCCAGAGGATGTTTCCCTCTTTGTCCAGAAGGAAGCCCCTGCCGTCACTGGTCATGGAAGCCATATATGTGCCGTCATCGGACCACACCGGGCCGTTTCTCATGGTGACGGAGCCAAAGCGAGGTGCTGTATCTATGGATGTACTATGGAGCAGGGTGCCGTTTTTCCCATCAAGCACATATATATTTCTATTATACTCCAAATTTTCTATTTTTGATTTATCATAATTGGCGGTTCCAAAGGCAAAACGGCTGCCGTCCTCTGTGATTTCGCCCCAGTTCACCCAGGCGTCCATGGGATGGTCTTTGGGATAGCGCCATCTTTCCTCGCCGGAAGGGGTGAAGGAAACCACCCGGCTCAGGTAGCCCCGCTGTCCCGTGTCGGTGACAGTGAAGCGGTAGAAGACAGCATAAATATTTCCGGCACGGTCGGTGGAAATATGGATGGTCTGCGGGTCTGCCCGAATGTCCGGTTCCCCGCCGATGACGTCAAAGCCTTTGAATTTCCAGAGAATATCGCCGGAGGAAGCGGAAATGGCATAAAGGAAACCGTCTCCGCTTTTTTCGCCTGCGTACACCCTTTTTCCATCCGCCGAAAGGGCCATGGAGCGAATCATGCCGGTGCCTATGGAGTGGCTCCATTTCTCCTCCCCCTCTTTGGAAAGGAAACGGAGTTCCCCATTGGCCGTGCCCACCAGCCAGCCGCCGGAGGGCACATAGAGGATTTCTCCCCCTTCAAAGCCCATGCGGTCGTAATTTCTGCCTGCCATTTCCCCCAGCGGCACCACGGTGCCGGCGTCCTTATCCTTTGGCGAGAACATCTGCCAGGGCGTGCGGCTTCCGGTGACCCAGAAAAGGGCCAGCCAGGTGGCAAAGAGAAGGAGGAAGAGGCATAGGGTTTTCCATTTTTTCATAGGTATAGTTTCGTCCAGTCATAAATCACACGCAGGGTGCCGAAATACATGCCCTTCAATGACAGGGCATAGAGGATTTTAGCGGCGCCGCAGGAAAGTACAAATAGGAAGAAAAGAAGGGATGCCCCCTTTTCGCTTCCATTCCAGGGACGGGCCTTCCTTTCCTTTGCAAGGAACAGGCCGCGGCTGGTGACAGATAGGGAAAGAGTCTGGGCACGGCGCAGACACCTGGCCAGAAGGGGCTTAATCATATAGGGAATGTGCCGCAGCACCTGGTGTCTTCCCTGTTTAGAGCCGCTTCGAAGCTGCAGCGCCGTCATCACCTCCCCCGCCTCCGCCGCCAGAATGGGGAAGAAGCGGATGGCCGTCACCAGCATGAAGGCGGCCTGGGGGGAGAGGTGCCAGGCGGTGAGGCCTTTCAGCAGGTCCCTGGGGTCGCTGGTCCAGCAGACCAGAAGGCCAAGGGAAATCATAGAAGCCGTGCGCATGCCCTGCACGGCGCCGTAAATAATCCCTTCCCGGTAAATGTAAAGGCCCCCGGTTAAAGCTCCCAGCCACGGAAAGTCCGGAGAAATGAGCATGAGGAGCGGCGTCCTTGGATTCTGGCTGAAGAAAAGGGCCTGGCTGGAAATGGACCCCCAAAGTCCCAGCAGAAGGAAAATGGCGAGTACCTTCCACTTGTACACCGGCGTTTTTCCCAGAAAATGAAAAAGAAGGGTTAATGTGAAGAGGATGAAAAGAGTTCTTCCATTGTCCACAATAATCATCATGAAAGCGTAGAGAAGAAGAAATGACAGCTTCGTCCTGCCGTCCAGGGCTGAAATTACCGATTTTCTGTCACTTCCCTCCCAGGTCTGCCGAAATGACATGGGCCATCACCTCCTCTATGGTTACGCAGGGCTCTATGGAAAGGCCTTTGGAAATATCCATCATAGGCGGCAGGGAAAGGCCGCTTTCCTTCATGAGCCGGGGGCTGCTGAATAAATCATGGGGAATGCCGTGGGCGATAAACCGGCCCGCCTTCAGCACATACACTTCCTCCGCCAGATCCGCCGCCAGCTCCATGTCATGGGTGCAGAGGAAAATGGTCCGCCCCTCCGAGGACGCCAGGCGGAGCATATCCCGAATATCGCGAAGGCTCTTCTGGTCCTGCCCGGTGGTGGGCTCGTCAAGGATAAGAAGGTCATTGTCCTTCCTGGCAAGGAGGGCGCCGAACACCACCCGGAGCCTCTGTCCCTTGGAAAGGGCCAGAGGGAAATCGTGGCGATAATGGGCAATGTGCAGTTTGTGCAGGAGCGCATCCAGCTCCTTTTCCGTGATTTCCTTATTATTCCAGGTGAGTTCCTCCTCCACCGAATCGGTGAGCAGCATGAGATCCGCCTCCTGCCGCATGAAACCAGTATGGTGCCTTTCCTTTTCCGCCGGCCTGCCGTGGATCAGCACTTCCCCTGCCGAAGGGGTAAGAAGACCGGCCAGCAGGTTCAGAAGAGTGGACTTTCCGGCACCGTTAAAGCCCATGAGCGCCGTAATGCTTCCTTTCTTCACCGTAAAGGAAATGCCCTTCAGCGTTTCCTCTTTGGCGCCGGGATAGGTATAATGAATATTCCTTCCTTCCAGAATCACATCACCGGAAGGAACAGGCCTCGTAATCTCCACATGGGAGCAAAAGGGAATCCCCGCCTTTTTGATTTCCATAACCGTGGCTTCCTTATCGGAAGAAGCCTTCGGCAGATGGAGCCGGCGGGAAAGCTTCACCGTCTGGGGCTCCCGGATACCGTAGATTTCGGTATCCCCCATTTCATTCCACGCCCTTTCGCAGGGGCCGTCATAAATGAACCGTCCTTTATCCATAATGCAGAGCCTTTTGAAATGGGAAGCCAGCTCGTTCACCCGATGCTCCACCATGAGGATGGTCATGTGGTCCCTTTCGTTCAGACTGTGAAGAAGGGACAGGAAATCATTCACCCCCTGGGGATTCATCTGGCTCACCGGTTCATCAAGGATGAGCAGCTTCGGATGGGTCACCAGAATGGACGCCAGGGCCAGCCGCTGCCGCTGGCCTCCGGAAAGGGCGTGAATGCTCCTTTCCTCCATACCCGAAAGCCCCACCCTGTCCAGGGCCAGGGACACTTCCTTCCGAATCACGTCTTCCTCTTCGCCCCGATTCTCCAGGGCAAAGGCTGCCTCGTCTCCCAAGGTCATGGCAAAGAGCTGGTCATCCGGTGTCTGGTACACCGTGCCCGCTATGAGACCGATGTCTTCAGCGGTCATGGCACGGATATCCCTGCCGCAGAGGGTCATGGTGCCCTCCATATCCGCATCTTCCAAAAGTCCCGTCACCGCCTTGATGAGGGTGGACTTCCCGCAGCCCGACCGGCCGGCGATGAGCACCATTTCCCCTTCGTCCACCGAAAAATCAAGATGGCTAATGGTTTCCTTCTTTCGGGAAAGATAGCGGCAGGAAAAATCTTTGATTTCCAATATCATGATCCCATCACCTGCCTTAAGCGGCTTCCCGTTTTCCAGCCAAGGAAACTCCCCAATGTGCTGTAGAGAAGGCCGTTAATCACCATGTAAAGACCGATGAACCAGTCCGCATAGTACAGACGGTAGAAAAGCATGAGCTGCTGCATATTGATAAAGGTAATCCCTGCGTCGCATACCCCCAGCACCAGGGAAATGAAAAGGCCGTAGGACAGGGAAATCTTTTCCTTTCTGTAAAAACCGGTCACATAGAGGGCCGCTTCGATGACCACAATGGAAACGGCGGTGAGCAGAATCCCCACCGGCGTCACCCGTCCGAAGAGCACCGCCGAAAGAAGCCAGCGGATAAGGTAGAACAGGGCCGTCACCCCTGGGCGGCGGAAAAGCACCAGAAGCGACATGAGAAGCATGTACTGCACCACGCCGCTTAAAAGCCCCGTCACCAGTCCAGAAAAGGGCCCCAGAATGACATGAAGGAAATCGCCTGCCAGCGTCACCGGCACCACCACGCCGCCAAAGGCCAGCGCCCCGAAAAGGGCGGCCGCAATGTCTCCCCTGGCGCCGATATGAAGCATGGTCTTCCTGATTTTTCCAAAAGAAAGAATCACCAGCAGAAGACAGAAGCAGGAAAAGGCGGTGGTCACCATGCCAACGCTTCGGCTCTTCACCACCGTCAAAGGAAGTTCCGTAATCTTCTGGTTCTCCCCGTCGGACAGGGTAATACGAAGATTATAATCCCCCTCCGACAAAGCAAAGGGATTGGCATACAGAGGAATCACGGCGGTCTGCATTTTACCACCGTTCAATAAAAAGTCCGTTTCCGTGGAAGAAGAATGGTCCGGAATGGTTCCATCCTCAGAAGAAGACAGGAGCCCCTCCTTCACCTCGCCGCTTCCCCGGTCCACCAGCTCCGCCTTGAAATGAACCTGCCGCACATCGCGCTGGGGATTTCTCATGTCCAGCAAAAGATAGGTATCCGGCCTGGCCAGAATGGCGGTCCAGTCGATGGGACTCCCGGTGAGCCGATGCTTCATATTCTCCAGTGTCACATCGGGAAGCACCATGGTATTGGCAGAAAGACGGGCATCCGTCTCCCCCGACTCATTCACCGGAACCACCACGCCCTGGATATACCAGGACTCCCCCTTCTTCGCCTCGGCCTTTTCCTCCGACCGCACATTCCGGATAGTGAAATCCAAATCCCTTGCCATTTCATAATCCGGACCGGAAACGGAAATCGAGACCTTCCCTGCACCTTCAGAAATAGAAGAAGAAACGTCGACGGGCACCACCTCAAACACATTGCCAAAATCAGCAGGAAGGGTCCACTCCATATGAATGCGCCCCGCCTCATCAAGAGACCAGCCTTCCCCGGAAACAGCCGAAAGCCCCTCCGGAAGGGACACAGTAATGGAAACGGGCTCAGCGGGCCGGTTGAAATGGTCCAGGGACACAAAAAGAAGCTGCCTGCTCCCGGGACTGGCGGGCATGGCATCGGTGCTGCTTAAACGGTAAGGAAAAGAAGCCTCCAGACGCACCGGAATATCCTCTGCCGAAACAGGCAGCCAAGAAATCATCCAGCAGAAAAGAAGCATAACTATGCGGATTGGCATAAAAAACCTCACTATGAATTGGGAAATCGGAAAATACTGACTTTATTATACTATATGTAGGGCGCGCTCTGCGCGCCCGGGTTCAGAGGGTTCAGAAGGTTCAGAGGGGAAGGTGGCCAGCCCCTGCGGGGCTGGAGGTTATGTCCGCCTGACGGCGGCGGGTTGTGTAGAAAGGTTGTGTTCGCTGACGCTCAAGGGGAAGGTATCGCCTTCGGCGATGAGTATGAAGTCAGCGTTACGGGATTGCCTTCCCGCCTAACCGTCATTCTGAGCGACAGCGAAGAATCTTGGTACAAGTCGCTTATGAGACAAATACTGTTAAATACAAGTCGGCGGGAAGGAGCCGCTGGGCAGTCAGCTCAGAATCTTTCGGTGTTCCTCAGGGTTCCGCCCCGCTCCTTTCTAAGAAAGGAGCCTGCATTATGGGGTATACTTTCCTGTATCATATAGCATGATAAACATTCTGCCGATTGGCTCACTACGTTCGCCACCCCCTATCCGGCTTCGCCGGACTTCCCCCTATTCAGGGGGCAGAATAAACCGCTCTACGCTTACCCCTGGTATCATGTGGCATAATGCTGAGCACCCATAGTGCCCCCGCTTTAGCGGGGGAAAGGTGGTGGCGAAGCCACCAAAGGGGGTAGCTTTTCCATCGGGCGAAGCCCGGTTGTAAAGGTTTTATTCATACTGGCGGCGCAGCCGCCCACCACAACCCTCGGCCCCATGGGGCCGTCAAACCTGAGAGCCCTCAGCGCCGCAGGCGCTGTCAATCTTAAGAACCCTTCCCCCCTCTGAACCAGCCCGCCTCCTGCGGGCCGAACCTTCTGAACCCGAGGGCCGCTCCGCGGCCCCCCCAGAGCGCTTTCTTCCTATTCTATCACATATATAAGCACAAAAGAACTGCGGCAGTGCAGGCCGCAGTTCTCTTTGTCCGGTTTCTTACATGGCGTCGTAAATATCCGCCACCGCATCATATTCCTCATCCGTCGGCGGTACGTAGACCGCTTCGCCGTTTTCGTCCTTGTCGATTCTGGCGAGGATGATGTCCGGCTCTTCTTCGGAGTCTTCCTTTTCAGGAATGGACACCAGCACGGCGAATTCATTTCCTGCGAAGGGAATCACCGTGTCCTGCACGTAGTCCCTCTCGTCCCCTTCGGGGCCGGTGATGGTAATAATGATGGGGTCTTCTTTTTTGTCGGTCATAGGTTTATCCTCTGTTTTTGAATGAAAGATGCTGCAGATATCCTTCCAGGATGGCCACAGCTGCCATTTTATCTATGACTTTCTTTCGTTTCCTGCGGCTCACGTCGGCGGCGATGAGCTGTTTCTGGGCCATCACGGTGGTAAGCCTTTCGTCCCAGAAGTGGTAGGGAATATCCGGGAAAGCTTTGGAAAGTTCTTCTGCGAAGGCCTCTGTCCTTTCCACCCGGATGCCCTTTGTGCCGTCCATGTTGAGCGGCAGGCCGATGACGAATTCTTCCACCTTGTACTGGTCGGTGAGCTCCCGGAGCCTTTTGAAATCCGCTTCCCTGGTGGTATGGCGGATGGTTTCCAGGCCCTGGGCGGTCCAGCCGAAGAGGTCGCTCACCGCCACGCCGATGGTGACGGAGCCTACATCAAGACTCATGATCCTCATATCAGAGGCCCTTGTGCTTGACATAGAAACGGACCAGTTCTTCCACCAGTTCGTCCCTTTCGATGCCGGAAATGAGCCTTCTGGCGTCATGACGGGAAGTAATATATGTCGGCTCTCCTGAAACAAGATATCCCACCAGCTGTACCGTAGGATTATGCCCTGCTTCTTTCAGAGCCCCATAGACTTCCTGCAGAACCATGGCGGCCTGCCGGTTTTCACCTTCATCGGCATTGGTATTGAATAAAATCGTTTCATCAGAGACTGACATATATATCCCTCCTTAATCAAGCATGTCAGCAATCGCTGAAACGCCTGCGTTCACTGCGTCTTCCAGCTTCGATGTATCACGGCCGCCGGCCTGTGCTACCGCCGGTTTACCGCCACCGCCGCCGCCGCAGATTTTAGCTGCTTTGGAAACTACTTTGCCCATATGGACACCGGCCTTCACCGCTTCCGGAGAAGCCATGCCCACCAGGTTTACCTTATCGCCGGAAACGGTACCCAGAATAAATGCGCCGCCGGTGAGTTTCGCCTTCACCACGTCCGCAGCCTTTCTGAGGTCGTCCATGTTGTCTGCATGAACCACGGCGCCAAAGAAGGGGATGCCCTTCTTTTCCTGCACGTTCTGCATGATGGAGCCCAGTTCGTCTTTCGTCTGCTGCTTCTTCATGGCTTCCAGCTGTTTTTCCAGGTCCTTCACTTCGGACAGGAGTTTTTCAATCTTTTCAGGAATATTTTCCACTTTGCCCTTCAGGAGGGAAGCGGAATTTTCAAGGAGCGCCCGGTCGGCCTTCATCATTTCATAGGCCTTCTTGCCGGTGACCGCTTCGATGCGGCGCAGGCCGGAGCCGATGCCGCCTTCGCTGATAATGCGGAAGGAGCCCAGTTCGCCGGAGTTGGCCACATGGCTGCCGCCGCAGAGTTCCTTACTGAAATGACCTACGGAAACGACGCGGACTACAGCGCCGTACTTTTCTCCGAAGAGGGCCATGGCGCCCGATTTCTTTGCTTCTTCCAGAGGCATTTCCGTAATATTTACCGGAAGGGCATGGAGGATTTCACGGTTCACCGCTTCTTCCACAGCGGAAAGCTGCTTTGCGGAAAGAGGTTCAGGCCAGGTGAAATCGAAACGGAGCCGGTCAGGAAGCACCAGGGATCCTGCCTGGTTCACCTGTCCGCCCAGCACTTCACGGAGCGCTGCCTGCAGCATATGGGTGCCGGTGTGGTTTCTGGCCAGGTCTTCTCTTCTTTCCCTGTCCACCACGGCCTTCACCGTATCGCCTTCGGAAATGGTGCCTTCCCGTACAGTGCCGATGACGTACACAATGCCGTCGGGGAGTTTCTTCGTATCTTCCACGTCAATGACGCCTTCCGGTCCTGTAATGGTGCCGGTGTCGCCTACCTGTCCGCCGCCTTCTGCATGGAAGGGGTTGTTCCGGAGAATGACGGTAACTTCGGTGCCGTCAGCGGCTTCCTTGATTTCCTTTCCATCTTTCCCCAGAAGGAGGAGCTTTGTTTCTCCATCCTTATCTTCTGTGGTGAGGCTTGCTGCATCGAGCTTTGTGGTGTCAGGGGTTGCCACCTTGGCGGAAACTTTGGCTCTGGCCGCTCTGGCTCTTTCCTTCTGCTCAGCCATGGCTGCTTCAAAGCCTTCCTTATCAATGGTCAGGCCCTGTTCCTTGGCGATTTCATCGGTCAGTTCCCAGGGGAAACCATAGGTATCGTAGAGCTTGAACACCTTGTCGCCGGAAAGGACGGTGTTCTGTTTCTTCTTTGTATCTTCCAGCATTTCGGAAAGAAGGTCGGTGCCCGCATTCAGGGTAGAGTGGAAACGGTCTTCCTCTACGCCGGCCACTTTCTTAATGAAAGCCTGCTTGTCCACCAATTCCGGATACGCCGGTTTCATCATGCTGATAACCACGTCGATCATCTGTCCGATGAAAGCGTCCTGGATGCCCAGGAGCTTGCCGAAACGGACAGCCCGGCGCAGAATCCTTCGGAGCACGTAGCCCCTGCCTTCGTTGGACGGGAGGATGCCGTCGGCAATCATGTTCGTAATGGCACGGGCATGGTCGGAAATGACCTTCAGCGCCACATCGCCCTGGGCGCTCTTTCCATAGGGTACGCCGGAGAGAGCGGCTGCTTCTTCAATAATCGGGAAGAACAGGTCCGTTTCAAAGTTGTTTTTCTTCTTCTGGAGCACCGCTGCCAGACGTTCCAGACCTGCGCCGGTATCGATATTCTTCTTGGCCAGGGGCAGATAGGAGCCGTCCTTCTGGCGATCATACTGGGAGAATACGAGGTTCCAGATTTCCAGGAAACGGTCGCCGTCCCCGCCCATCTGGTTTTCCGGATCCGTGCCGAATTCCTCGCCCTGGTCGTAGAAAATTTCAGAGTCCGGGCCGCAGGGACCTTCCCCGATTTCCCAGAAATTATCGGACAGCGGATAAATATGGTTTTCCGGCAGGCCGATCATCTTATGCCAGTAATCATGGGCTTCATGGTCATCAGGATAAATGGTGACATACAGGCGGGACTGGTCCAGCTTCAAAACTTCCGTCAGAAATTCCCAAGCCCAGCTGATGGCTTCCTTCTTGAAATAGTCGCCAAAGGAGAAATTCCCCAGCATTTCAAAGAAAGTATGGTGCCTTGCCGTGTGTCCCACGTTCTCAATGTCGCCAGTGCGGATGCATTTCTGGCTGGTGGTGACACGATGACGCGGCGGCTCCACCTTGCCTGTGAAATACGGCTTCAAAGGCGCCATGCCTGCACCGATTAAAAGAAGACTGGGGTCATCCTTCGGGATCAGAGAGAAGCTCTTCAATCTCAGATGGCCTTTTTGATTTTCAAAAAATGAAAGATATGATTCACGAATATCATTGCCCTTCATGATAAACCCCCTTAATGTATTTGTGTTCTTCATTATATATGACTTGCACGGTCCATGCAAATAGATATTTGTTTATGCTTTAGGGAAGCGCTGATTAAATCAGTGTTTGCTTTCATTCTTGAAATTTTATGCAATGCAAGGAATGGGACGACGCGAATAGCGAGCTATTTAAGGAGTCCCATGACGAAGCAGTGCATAAAATTTCTTATGAAAGTGAACTCTATGAATTAATCAGTGCTTCCCTAGATTCATATGAGATTTTAAACGGCACTCCCTTTGGAGCCGCTTCGCGGCTCAGGTTCAGAAGGTTCAAAGGGTTCAGAGGGTTCAGAGGGTTGTGGTGGGCGGCTTCGCCGCCAATATGAATAAAACCTTTACAACCGGGCTTCGCCCGTGGGAAAACAGGCAAACCGCGCCTGCGGGCAAGGAAAACCATACAACCGCGCCTTCGGCGCGAGGAAATGCACCCCTATCCCCGCCTGCGGCGGTACTTCTCCACAGGAAAGCATGTCACTGGATTCTCAGGTCGCTTTGCTCCCCTACGAATCCTGTTCCTTTGCCACCCCGAAGGGGGAAGTTTATTCACTGCTTAGCCTTGAGCTAACTTAAGTAACTCTATGTTTTTCATAGAGCAAATCTCCCCCTCCGGGGGAGACGCCGCCGAAGGCGGCATATATACTCATCGCCGCGAAGCGGCGATACCTTCCCCTCTGACCCCTCATCCTCTTGAATCCATCAACTCAACCCTTCTACACAACCCGTCTGCGGCAGCAGACCACAACCTGCGGCGGTCAGCCGCGCCCCTTTTTCGATATTGGCACAAACTGAACCGGCACCTCTTAGTGCCTCTAACCTCCGATTTCCTTCTCCAGCCGAATCACGGCCAGCTGTTTTCCCAGATCCTTATATTTCACCTCATCGTAGTCCGCATAGTAAATATGCTCTTCCAGATCCCCTTCCACTTCCAGGTTTCCCACGGGGTCGATGAAGCGGGAGTGGCCGCCCAGCTGGACGCCATGGTAGGTGCCTACCATGTTCACGGCGCAGATGCACATGCCGTTTTCAATGGCCCTGGCCCTGGTGAGCACGTCCCACTGGGAAAGGTGGACCTTGGGCCACGACGCCGGCGCCAGGACCAGGGTGGTGCCGGCTTTCGCCATTTTCCTCCACATTTTGGGGAAATAGAATTCATAGCACACCGCCATGCCGGTCCGTACGCCGCCGATTTCCGTATTCATAAGATGGCTCCCGGGCACCATGAGCTGGGCCTCCAGATAACCGTAGAAAAGATGCCTCTTGCTGTAATGGGCCCGGATTCTCCCGTCCGGTCCGAAAAGGAGCCCCGTGTTTTTCACGGCCCCCTCCTTTTCAATGGGAAGGGTGCCCGCTTCCAGAGTCACATGGTGGTAGGCGGCAAAGGAAGAAAGCCTTTCCAGAAGACCGTCGCCGGGTCTGGTCACCCTGTTTTTAAAATCATGGAAATTGTATCCGATGGTCCAGAGCTCCGGCATCACCAGCACATCCGCCGAAGACGCCGCCTCCTCCAGAAGATCGAAAGCGTGGCGGATATTTCTTTCCTTATCCCCCTCTGCCACATCCATCTGCAGCATTGCGATTCTCATTCCATCACCTCAGCATATACAAAGGGCTGTAGGAAATATGAATCATATTTCTTTACAGCCCTCATTGGTTTCATTTTGTCAAAGTACCCGGTTGGCTCCCACATACCGGTCATGCCAGTAGCCGTTCTTCATGGTGGCCACCGCCACGCCCCGGCTGCTGGTGGCGCTGATGAAATAACCGTCCCCCAGGTACAGTCCGGAATGGGATACCCCTTCCTCGTAGGTTCTGAAGAATACCAGGTCCCCCGGTTCCAGGGCATTCACGGAAATCTTCCTGCCGGAAAGATACTGCTCGTCCGCCCCTCTTGGAAGAACGATGCCCTTCCGGTTAAACACATACTGGATAAAACCGGAGCAGTCAAAGCCCGAAGGCGTGGTGCCGCCGAACTGGTAGGGCACGCCCACATACTTCTGGGCCTCCGCCGTAATGGCCTTCACCGTATCGCTCATGGGTCCCGCCTTATGCCACTCCACCCGGGAATCATCGATGCCCACATAGGGAATGGACGCATTTCCCCGGCCCGAAGACTGGGCCTTCGGCTTGTACATGGTCTTTCCCATAAGAGCCTTGTAAGTCACCGGCCCCACAATGCCATCGGCGGAAAGATGTTTCCTCCGCTGGAACTTCTTCACCGCATTGCTGGTGGCCACATTGTAATTGCCGTCAGCCTTCACCTTGAACCCATACACATTGAGCCGCTTCTGCAGATTCCTAACCTCCTGCCCCTGGGAGCCGATCATGTAATCTGCATGTGAAATTCCTGCTGTCCCCAAAGCAAGCACGCCTGTCAACAGCAGAACGCACAGTTTCCTCTTCATGCCTGCACTTCCTTTGATTCTACTCATTCACCTCGGAAATCCCGGCTGCGCCGTCATTTCCCCTTCCAATTTCTATCTGATTTCATAATTATCCAATTTAGCACATTAATTTCCCTTATATTTTACCACATTTGGAAAGGGATTTCCTCTATGAATTAGTGGGGGTGTTAGCGGGGCCGCGCAGCGGCCCGGTTTCAGAGGGTTCAGAAGGTTCAAAGGGTGTGGTATCGCCCTTTGGGCGATGAGTATGTATGCCGTCTGCGGCGGCAGCGCTGCCTTTGGCAGCGAAAGCCATACAACCTCGCTTCGCTCGATGGAAATGCACCCCTTCTGCCTACGGCACCTCCCCCGGAGGGGGAGGTTTGCTCTACTTGTCCCTTAGAGCTAACTTAAGCTGCTCAATGCATAGCATCGCTAGAACTTCCCCCTCCGGGGGAAGTGCCGCCGTAGACGGGGATAGGGGTGCATTTCCAGCGCGCCGAAGGCGCGGTTTGCTTGTTTTCCCCTCGCCCGCCAGGGCGGTTGTAAAGGTTTTATCCAAACTGGCGCCCCTTATTTTCAAAGGGCGCCCACCACAACCCTTTGAACCTTCTGCACCTTTTGAACCCTATGAACCCTCGCTCCCGCAGGCCCCTTCGGGAATACAGCCGGCACGTCTCCATTTCATCACACAAAAAGAGCAGGCACAAAGCCTGCTCTTTTCATTTGGCATTTATCCGCGGAAGTATTTCACGCCGGCCTCGAAGAGGGGCTGGTATTTATTTCCACAGATATTTTTCCCGATATTTTCACCGCGCCGTTCGGTGTGGCCCATTTTACCGAGGACTCTGCCGTCGGGGCTGGTGATGCCTTCCACGGCCCAGGAGGAGCCGTTGGGGTTGAAGCGGCTGTCGTAGGTAGGATTGCCATCGAAGTCGGTGTACTGGGTGGCAATCTGCCCGTTTTCCGCCAAAGCTTTAATCTGTTCATCGGAGGCAATGAAGCGGCCTTCGCCGTGGCTGATGGCGATGCTGTAGAGGTCTCCCGGTTTGCAGAGGGAAAGCCAGGGGGACTTGGTGGACACCACTTTGGTGGTGACGAAGCGGGACAGGTGGCGGCCGATGGTGTTGAAGGTCAGGGTCGGCGCGTCGCTGGTGAGGGGCTTGAATTCGCCGTAGGGAACAAGGCCCAGTTTGATGAGGGCCTGGAAGCCGTTGCAGATGCCCAGGGCCAGTCCGTCTCTTTCGTGGAGAAGTTTGTCCATAGCTTCCTTCAGCATGTCGTTGCGGAATACGGCGGCAATGAATTTACCGCTGCCGTCCGGTTCGTCGCCGGCGGAGAAGCCGCCGGGGAACATGACAATCTGGGCATGGCTGATGCGTTCGGCCATTTCTTCCACCGAAGCCTTCAGTTCCGCGGAGTCCCGATTTCTAAAGATGAAAATGTCAGACACCGCACCGGCCCGTTCAAAGGCTCTGGCGCTGTCCACTTCGCAGTTGTTGCCGGGCATGGTAGGAATGAAGACCCGGGGTCTTGCCACATTGGTGTGGACGTAGAACTGGGGAATGGCGGATACTTCCGGAAGAACCGGCGCCGGCTTGTCGATGCTTGCCGCTCTTCTCGGGAAGATGGGATCCAGCGTTTTTTCATAGGCCGAAAGGAGGTCGGAAAGGGCGATGGTTTCGCCGTAGGCTTCCATGGTGTTTCCGCCGATGGTGCCGAGAATCTTTGTATGCGGTTCTTTGGCGAAATGTTCTGCTTCTTCCGGCGTAGTTTCCACAATGATGGCGCCGTAGAAGTTGCCGAAGAATTTGGGAAGCGGCAGGTTTTCCGTGAAGCGGATGCCCAGACCGTTGCCGAAGGCCATCTTAGCTGCCGTCACTGCCACACCGCCGTGGTCTACTGCCTTCATGGCAGCCACATGGCCTGCTTTCACTTCGTTATAGAGGAAATCGGCGTGTTTCTTGAATACCTCCAGATCCGGCATGCCTTCCTTATCCTTGGGCATACCGAAGAGAACCAGCACGTCCCCTTCCTTTTTCAGTTCCTGGCTCACCGCTTCCGATGCCTTGCCGGGAGCAATGGCGAAGGAAACGAGGGTCGGCGGTACGTGGATGTCGTTGAAGGTGCCGCTCATGGAGTCCTTGCCGCCGATGGCGCCAAGGCCCAGGGCTTCCTGCATGTGGAAAGCCCCCAGGAGGGCAGCGGCCGGTTTGCCCCAGCTTGTTTTATCCGTGAGCTTTTCGAAATATTCCTGCAGGGTGAGGTAAGCCTTTCTCCAGTCAGCCCCCATGGCCACCAGGCGGGTGACAGAAAGGAGCACTGCATACACGGCACCGTGGAAGGGGCTCCAGGTGGCCAGGTCCGGGTCAAAGCCGTGGGCCATGAAGCTGGCGCTGTCGGTTTCTCCCTTTCTCACCGGGAACTTGGCTGCCATGCCATCGGATGGGGTCTTCTGGTATTTCCCGCCGAAGGGCATGAGCACCGTGCCGGCGCCGACGGTGGAGTCGAACCGTTCAGAAAGTCCCTGCTGGGAGCAGTTATTGAGGTCTCCCATGGCAGAAAGCCAGGTATCCTTGACGGAAGAAATGGCGGATGCATGGAAATAGCCTTTATCATCGGGTTTCGCGATGTGGGCGGATTTCACCTGCTGGGCACCGTTGGTATCCAGGAAGGCCCTGGAAATATTAACGATGGGAACGCCTCTCCATTTCATCACCAGCCGTTTCGTATCAGTCACGTCGGCGATGACCGTGGCTTCCAGATTTTCCTCAGCTGCATAGCGAATGAACTGGTCAGCGTCTTCTTTCTTCACCACCACTGCCATCCGTTCCTGGGATTCGGAAATAGCAAGCTCCGTACCGTCAAGGCCTTCATATTTCTTCGGCACCCTGTCCAGGTTGATGTCCAAACCGTCGGTGAGTTCCCCCACTGCCACAGACACGCCGCCGGCGCCAAAATCGTTGCACCGCTTAATGAGGCGGGTCACTTCACCCCGGCGGAAGAGGCACTGGATTTTTCTTTCGGTCAAAGGATTGCCCTTCTGTACTTCAGCACCGCAGGTTTCAATGGATTCCGTATTCAGTTCCTTGGAAGAACCGGTGGCGCCGCCCATGCCGTCACGGCCGGTACGTCCGCCTACCAGAATCACCACATCCCCCGGCTCCGGTGTCAGGCGAATGACATGGTCCGCAGGTGCTGCAGCCACCACGGCACCGATTTCCATACGCTTGGCAATGAATCCGGGATGGTAGTATTCCTTCACTTCCCCCGTAGCCAGACCGATCTGGTTGCCGTAGGAGCTGTAACCCTTAGCAGCTTCGATGGTAATCTTCCGCTGGGGGAGTTTTCCCGGGAGCGTCTCCGAAAGCGGCGTACGGGGGTCGCCGGCACCGGTGACACGCATGGCCTGGTATACATAGGAACGGCCGGAGAGAGGATCTCTGATGCAGCCGCCAAGGCAGGTGGCTGCGCCGCCGAATGGTTCGATTTCCGTAGGATGGTTATGGGTTTCATTCTTAAAGAGAAGGAGCCAGTCCTCGCTGCCATTCACTGTATCGATTTTTACCTTGATGGTGCAGGCATTCACTTCCTCTGAAGCGTCCAGGTTGGCAAGTTTCCCTTCCTTCCGAAGGGCCTTCACCGCCGCCGTAGCCATATCCATAAGGGTCACAGGGCGCTTCGTATCCTTCCCGTAAATGTGGATTCTGGTGTCCTCATATTCCTTCAGGGCCTTGGAAATAGGAGCGCTGTAGGTTCCTTCCTCCACATCAATGTCCGTGAGCTTCGTGGAGAAGGTGGTATGACGGCAGTGGTCGGACCAGTATGTATCGAGCACCCGGATTTCAGTCACCGTGGGATCCCGCTTTTCCTCATCCCTGAAATAGTCACGAATCATGGCAAGGTCTTCATGGCTCATGGCAAGACCCATGGAAGAAATCAGGTCATCCATGCCCTTATCGTCCAGATTTCTAAGACCTTCCACCACCGGCACCGGCTTGGGGTCTTCGATAGGAAGATCCAGTGTTTCCGCCGGAGCCAGGGACGCTTCCCGGGACTCCACCGGGTTCACCAGGAACTTTAAAATCTTCTCCCTGTCCCCTTCAATGAAATGTCCGTGGAACGCATACACCAGGGCACAGCGCACCCGGGCGCCGTCCTTCCCGGTCACAATGGCCAGACACTGCTCCGCAGAATCGGCCCGCTGGTCATACTGCCCCGGCAGGAACTCCACGCCCAGCACCAAATCCCCCTCCGGCAGCGCCGACTGGGTATCATCCACCGGCGGTTCAGAGAATACCGTAGCCACAGCCTTCTCATAATCCTCATCAGTGAGACCGTCCACATCGTAGCGATGATAAATGGCAGAATCGGAAATCCGGTCCCCCAGCACCTCCCGAAGCTGGGAAGTCAGACTTTCCTCCCCCTGGCGGAAACCTTCCTTCTTCCTTACATACAAACGTCTGATATCAGACAAGTTCAACACTCCTTCCCCTGATTCCCAAAGGCGCAGCATCGGCGCCCTGTGAAATGAATGCACACGGTAAAGCCTGTAAATACATCATTATATTACCACACTCCGCAATCCAACGCACCATAAAACAGAGAAAGGATAAGTAAGGTAAGAGGGGCGCCGCTTTGCGGCAGGTTGTGTAGAAGGGTTGCGTACGCTTCGCTCAGGGGGCAGGAGGGTGAGGGTTCAAAGGGTTCAGAAGGTTCTGACCGCTTCCAGCGGGCGGGTTCAAAGGGTGTGGTATCGCCCTTTGGGCGATGAGTTTTATAATTTCGCTTCGCGAAATGAAAACCATACAACCGCCCTACGGGCGTAAAAAACAGGCAAACCGGGCTGGCGCCCGTCGGAAATGCACCCCTTTTGGTGCTCTTTGCTTACCCTTGGAATCATCAGCAAGATTCCCATTTGGTGATTAGCCACCTTCGGTGGCTTTTCCCCCTTTGGTGCCTTACGGCACCACCTTCCCCCCGCTGAGCGGTGGGACAATAAAGCTCCGCGAGGCCGTAATATCATATGTGGCTCTATATTATGCACGGGTTGTTGTGCCCCCGCTTGCGGGGTGGCAAGGGAACTGGATTCGTAGGGAGCCCTTGGGCGACTGAGAATCCAGTGACACGCTTCCCACCGGGGCAAAGGTGGTGGCGCCAGCCACCAAAGGGGGAACGCTTTTCCTTTCGCCCGCCAGGGCGGTTGTAAAGGTTTTATATAAATTGGCGGCGCAGCCGCCCACCACAACCCTTTGAACCTTCTGCACCTTTTGAACCCTCTGAACCCTCACGCCCACAGGGCGTGTCCATAGTTGTAAAGGTTTTATAAAAAGAGGGCTTCTTCAATCATTTGAAGGAGCCCCACCACAGCCCGCAGAGCGGTCAGCGGATAGCGGACAGCTGATACCCGTCTACCGTCCATCATCCATCATCTATCCTCTATCGTCTAATATCTTACCGCCTCTCCCCCCAATATCACGCCCAGCTCTTTATATCCTCCTGCGCCCAGGAGTTCTGCCTTTGCCGCTTCTTTGGCCAGATCGTCGATGGCGTAGACCAGGGGGCCTTTGCCTTCGTCGGGGGTGAAAAGCATGAGGACGTCCAGGTTCTTTCCGTCGGCGCTGGGGAAGAAGTAGGCCCGGCTGTACATGGGAAGGATCATGCCTCCTGCGCTGTAGGTGACGTGGGCGCCGGCAGTGAAGACGTAGGCTTCATCGGCATTGAGGCGGCGGAAGGGTTCGATTTCCGAGATTTCCGCTGTCACATTCTGCTCTGCCACCGCTCCCAGGGCGTTGACGGCCAGGCTCATCACTGTTTTTTCCATGTTCATACGAAGGGGGGAGGATTGATTCAGCAGGGCTCGGTTCACCCGTGTCAGCCCTTCCCACTGCTCTTCTTCCAGATTCATGCGGAAATAGGGGCGCATCTGATCCGCCAGCACCTGGGGCAGTTTAGCCTGCACAATGTAACCGGAGGAAAATTTCTGGGCCCGTTTTCTTATGATGGAGAGCTGTCCCATGTGGTAGGGAATCTCTCCGCCACCAAAGCTCAGGCTCTGATTTTCAGGAATGTCTTTATAGACGAAATTTTTCGAAAGAGTTTTCTCTGCCAGGGAGGCGATGTCGTAGGCTGAAGCGCTCCCGCCTGCCAGAAGGAGGGCTGCCAGTATCAATGCTGCCAATCTTTTCATTTACTGCTCCTTTTCAACTGATACAGCCCGTAAACCAGGGAATCTCCCAAAGCATCCGCCGCTTCATGGCTGCCATTAAATTCGATGAGGTAGTACCGGTTTCCTTCTTTGTAAAGGGAAGTATATATCCAAAGGGGATAGGACAGGCCCTTTTCATTAGTAATAATCACCTTGGCCTCCTGGGACCAGTGATAGGTGCCGTCGCCGTCTTTGAAGGCATGCCAGGGATTAAAGGTGAGAATTTTCACCGCCCGGCTGTCACCGGGCTTTTCCTTCAGGATTTCATCCAGAAATCCCTGAAATTCGGCGGTGGAAATCTTGGGCATGCCAAAGAGGGACGTAGGCCGGCCTGCGTCTTCCCGGAAAGCGTTTTTCCAGAAAAGGGCGGCTTTCCGATTTCCCCCATGGAAGAAATCTTCCTCCGTGCCGGAAAAGACAAGCACCGCCGCCGTATAGGTACCGGAAACCGTCCTCTTCACCAGCTGGTAGAGGTGAAGAGAATCGTAGGGATAGGGCTCCTTCTCGGGGTACAGATTCATGCCCGGCGGCACGGCCAGCATGGACCACATAGCAGCCCTCGCCGTCTTCCCGTAGCCCTTCCTCTTCGTTTCTTTCTTGAACAACTCGCCCAGCACATTGTCCTTTCCATCGGTAACGGAAACTTTATCGCCAAGGGGCAGGGTACCCAGACCGGAAATCGTCAAATCATCGGCCATGGCCGCCTGCCACCCGCCCAGCAGCAGCGCTGCTGCCAGCACTATATTCCTAAGCCTTCTCATAGAAGCTCCTTCTCTGTTCATTAATACTTTTCTTTTATTGTAGAAAAAAATGGGGAAATTCTCAAGGGTCATTTGGAGAAAGGTTCTTAGGTTTAACGGGGCGCTGCCCCAAAGGTTCTTCGGTCTAACGGGCCCTTTTGGCCCGATTGGAGCCACTGCGTGGCAGGGTTCAAAGGATTCAGAGGGGAAAGGTTAACAGCCGCTACGCGGCTGAGGGTTATGGCCGCCTGCGGCGGCAGGTTGTATAGAAAGGGGCAACGGCCCTATGGGCCCGAGGGGGTGGTATCGCCGCTTCGCGGCGATGAGTATATAGTCAGCGTTACGGGATTTGTTTTTGTGTCACCAGTGCTGCATGGCAAAGAGCTAGAGCCCCCTTCCTTTGGAAGGGGATAGCACCGGAGGCGACGGAGGAACAGCGTCAATTAGACGATAGAAGTCAGATTTCAGACGTCAGACTGCGTTACGTGCTTTCCATCCCGCCCTCATCGTCATTCTGAGCCGCAGGCGAAGAATCTCGGTACGCGGTACTTATGAGACAAATGCTATTAAATACCGGTCGGCGGGAAGGCTGCCGATTGGCAGTCAGGGCAGCGTAGAGTGTCTTTTTCGACATGTCACCTCGTACACCCCTTCGCCACTTCGTGGCCCTCTTCCCCTAAAGGGGACGCAAGGGCGTTACGGGATTTACATTCGTGACACTGGTGGTACATGCCGATGAGCCATAGCCCCCTTCCTCAGGCAGAAGTCCTGCAGAGGACTTCTGAGCCGGGCTCATGAGTGAGCATAGCCTGCACACAAAGCGAACACCTTAAAGCCCGGCCAGCGGGTGGCGCCGTAGGCGACGGAGGATAGGGGCGTCAGGTCTTTCGGACCTATCCTCAGGGCTTCGCCCAGCTCCTTCCTGAGAAAGGAGCCTGCGTTACGGGATTCCCTTCCCGCCCTCATCGTCATTCTAAACATGACGGCGAGTTAGCCACCTCCGGTGGCTTTTCCCTCGCCCGCAAGGGCGGTTGTACGGTTTTCTATAAATTGGCACCTTCTATAATTTAAAAGGCGCCCACCACGGCCTTTGCCCCCTGAGCGGAGCGAACACAACCCTTGGCACCAAGGGCCGGAAGGCCCGATGGATGCCATACGCCCCTCTGCCGCGAAGCGGCAGGTCCCTACGGGAATACAGGAAAGCACCGCCCCGCCGACTGGTATTTATCAAGAGATGATTCACTATCGGCGTGTACCGAGATCCTTCGTTTCACTCAGGATGACGAGTGGGAGGCGGGGCTCCTCACCCACTAGCTACTAGCTACTAGCCACTAGCCACTTATCCTCTATCGTCTATCTTCTTATTTCCCACCCCATTCAACACTATAGCCGCAAAGCAGAGCGCCCCTCCTGCCAGAAACGATGGGGACACGGGATTTCCATAGTAGAGGCAGGAGAAGAGGAAACCGAACACCGACTCCATGCTGCTGATAAGGGACACCGTCACGTCGGGGAGGTATTTCTGGGCGCCGTTCTGCAATGTGAAGGCGGCAGCGGTATTCAGTATACCCAGAAAAAGCACACCCTCTGTGCATTCGGTGCCCCGCGGAATCAAAGGCCCACCCTGGAGAGAAAGGAGCAGAAGGGACAGGAGGGTGGCGGCGGAGAACTGGATGAAGGAGAAGACGAAAATGTCCATGTCCTTTTTCATGTATTTCCCGACGAACACAATCTGCAGGGTAAAGAGCAGCGACGAAGAGAGGGTGATGAAATCGCCCAGCCGGATATCCCCTGCCCCGTTTTCTGCAATAAGCCCGATGCCCGAGAGAGCCAGGAAACCGCCGGCAAAGGCTTTCGCCGGCGGCCGTTTTTTCAGGACCGCCCAGCTCACAAAGGGCGCCTCCGCCACGTAGGTGGTAAAAAGAAAGGACTGCCTGGCACTGGTGGTATAGCTGAGGCCCCAGAGCTGCACCGCCAGGGACAGCGCCAGAAGAAGGCCCGACAGGAGGGCAAAGACAAAAAGGCCCTTCCATTGCCGGAGAATCCTCCGGTAAAAGAAGGGAAGAAATACAAGGGCTGCCAAACCGAAGCGCCAGAAAAGCACACCCCAGGGAGAAAGGCCGGTCAACGCCATTTTCCCCGCCACAAAACCGCCGCCCCAGATAAGGGCAGTAGTCCAAAGCATGAGACGGGCTTTCGTTTCCCGGGAGTTTGGAGTCATAGTATCAGGGTCCTTTGGTCATAGGCCCGCGGATGGCGGGTAAGGTTTACGGGGCCTTTGGCCCCGAAGGTTGTGTCCACCTATCGGCGGCAGGTTGTGTAGAAAGGGACGGAAAAAAGGTTCAGAAGGTTCAGAGGGGAAGGTTCTTAAGTTTGATGGGCCCTTCGGGCCCAAAGGTTCTTAGGTTTGACAGCGGCAAAGCCGCTGAGGGTTGTGGTATCGCCCTGCGGGCGATGAGTATGAAGTCAGCGTTACGGTACTGCCTTCCCGCCCTCATCGTCATTCTGAGCCGAAGGCGAAGAATCTCGGTCCAAGCCGCTTATGAGACAAATGCTATTAAATACCGGTCGGCGGGAAGGCTATTCTATGCTTTTCTTTGGCTTCATACGTTGCGAATAACATTCCAGTGATTAGCCACCTCTGGTGGCTTTTCCCCCCTTTGGTGCCTACGGCACCACCTTTCCCCCGCTGTGCGGGGGCACAACAACCCGTGCTTTGCTTAGAGCAACTTATGAGAATACAGCTTCGCGGAGCTTTATTGTCCCACCGCCTGCGGGGGGGAAGGTGGTGGCGAAGCCACCAAAGGGGGTGCCGCTTTTCCCTCGCCCGAAGGGCGGTTGTATGGTTTTTCCAACGAGCAAAGCGAGTTTAGCTTGTTTTCCCTCGGGCGAAGCCCGGTTGTATGGTTTTACTAGCTCACTAGTCCACCAGCCCACTAAATTTGTTTTATAAACTGGCGGCGCAGCCGCCCACCTCAACCCTCGCGCCAAAGGCGCGTCAAACTTTAGCCCCTTAAGAACCCTCGGCCCGAAGGGCCGTCAACCCTCACGCCGAAGGCGTGTCCATAAAGGGCGCCCACCACCTCCTGAGCTAAGTGATGCCCCCTTTTACACAACCCGCCGCCGGAGGCGGCCATAACCTGCCGCGCCAGCGGCGCCCCTTTTTTCCCAGCTACCGTCTCAGCAGGCGATGCTTAAACTTAATTCCCTTAAACCCCGTCACTTTCCGGAAGTATCCTGCCATATATTCGGAAATGATGTAGAAGGCGGGGATAAGGAAGAGGCCGCAGAGGGTGGCGAAGGTCATGCCTCCTACCACGGCCACGCCCATGCCGCAGCGGGCACCGGCGCCGGCTCCGGTGGCCAGGGCCAGGGGGAGGCAGCCGATGATGGCGGTGAAGGCGGTCATGAGGATAGGACGGAGACGGAGTTTGGAGGCAATAACCACGGCTTCCATGGGGTCCATGCCCTTATCCACCCGTTCTTTGGCAAATTCTACGATGAGTATGGCGTTTTTGGCGGCCAGGCCGATGATCATGATGATGCCGATCTGCATGTACACGCTGTTCAGGAATCCTGTGGCGTTTCCGCCCAGCATGGATGCCAGAGTGCGGATGATGTATTCGGAGAATACGGCGCCGAAGATACCGGTAGGTACGGTGAAGAGGACGGCAAAGGGCATGGACCAGCTTTCGTAGAGGGCTGCCAGGCAGAGGAAGGCGAAGACCAGGGCCATAATGAGGACTTTCATGGTGGAGCTGGAGGATGTGCTTTCTTCGCGGCTCTGACCGGACCATTCGATGGTGAAGCCGGAAGGCATGACGCTCTTGGCGGCAGCTTCTGCAGCTGCCATGGCTTCGCCGGAGCTGTAGCCGTTGGCGGCGCTGCCCTGGATGGTGACGCTCCTTACGCCGTTAAAGCGGGTAATGGAGGAGGGGCCGGTGGTGATGGAGCTGGTGAGAAGGGTGTCCAGGGGCACCATGTTTCCGGAGGACGATTTCACGGAAATAAATTTCAAACTGTCCGCCTGGGAGCGGTACTGGGTGTCGGCCTGAACGATAACCTTGTAGGAGCGGCCGAACTGGTTGAAATCGTTGACCTGGGAGCCGCCGAAGTTGGCCTGGAGGGCGGTGAATACGTCGGAGAGGTTGATGCCCAGGTTTTTGATTTTTTCCCGGTCCACGGTGTACTGCACGCTGGGGGTGTTGGTGGCGTAGCTGGTGCGGACGCCGGAGAGTTCCGGCCTTGCGCTGCAGGCAGCCACCACCTGGTCCGACACATTGCCCAGTTCCGTGTCGGTGAGGCCCACGTTATCCTGGAGCTGCATGGTCCAGCCGCCTTCCATGCCCAGCCCCGGGAGGGCCGGCGTATTGAAGGCCGCCACCCGGGCTTCCGGATGGAGAGGCACCACGGTTTTGTTGAATTTGGCAATAATGGAACTTACGCTGAGGTCCGAGGAGGTTCTCTCATCCCAGCTGTCCAGGGAAATATACACGTTGCCGGAGTTGGAAGTGGAGCCGCCGGAATGGGTCATGATATCCTTCACCCCGGGAATCTGCTTCGTTTCGTCGGCAATGGCGTCCACGGTCTTCACGGTCTGGTTGAGGGATGTGCCTTCGGGCATGGTGATGCTGGCCATGAAGAATCCCTGGTCCTCTTCCGGCACGAAGGTGGTGGGCAGCATTTTGTAGAATACGCCCATGAGGCCGGTGACCAGGATGAGGAATACCGCCGCGTATTTCAGGTGGTGAATCATCCAGCCCACTTTGCCGGTATATTTATCACGCCAGGAATCGAAGGCGCTGTTGAATTTCTTGAAGAAGAAACCCAGCGGGCCGCCCTGGATGCCCTTGTCGTCAGCCTTGAGGAGAAGGCCGCAGAGGGCAGGGGTCAAAGTCAAAGCCACGAAGGCGGAAATAGCCACGGATACGGTGATGGTAATGGCGAACTGTTTGTAAAGTACGCCGGTGACACCGCCGATGAAGGCTACCGGGATGAAGATGGACGCCAGCACGGCGGTGGTGGCGATAATAGGCCCCTGCACTTCGTCCATGGCCCTTTCGGTGGCTTCTTTTGCAGATAAGCCGTCCTTGGCCATGTGCTCTTCCACGTTTTCGATAACCACGATGGCGTCATCCACCACCAGCCCGATGGCCAGCACCATGGCGAAGAGGGTCAAAGTATTAATGGTGAAATCAAGGACGATGAAGGTGGCAAAGGTGCCTACGATGGAAACGGGCACCGCCAGCACCGGGATGAGGGTGGTGCGCCATTTCTGGAGGAATACGAATACCACCAGGATAACCAGCAGCAGGGACTCCACGAAGGTGTCCTTCACTTCGCTGATGGATGCATTGATGAAGCTGGTGTTATCCATGACGATGATGTAGTCCAGATCCGGCGGGAAGCTGTCCCTGGCCTGCTCCAGCACCTGTTTCACCTGGCTGATGGTATCCAGGGCGTTGGCGTCGTTGGTGAGCTGTACGCCGAAGCCGATACCGGTTTTACCGTTGATTTTGGAGTTGCTGCTTTCGTTCTGGGTGCCTGTCTGGATTTTGGCTACGTCCTTCAGGTACACGAACTGACCGTTGGAAGCGGATTTCAGGATAATATTTCCAAACTGCTCCGGCGTGGTGAGACGGCCTTCCACCTTGGCGCTGTACTGCTTTTCCTGGGTGGCCGGCGCCGGCTGGCCGCCGACGGTACCGGCGGGGGCGGAAATATTCTGTTCCTTAATGGCGGAAATCACATCGGACACGGTGAGATTTCTTTCCGCCAGCTTATCCGGATTCAGCCACACCCGCATGGCGTAGCTGGAGCCGAAGGTATTTACGTTGCCCACGCCGTCGATGCGCTGGATCTTGTCCAGGAGGTAAATGTCGGCGTAGTTTTTCAAAAAGGCCTGGTCATAGGTGCCCTTCGGCGAATAGAGGTTGGCCATGAGCACCATGTCGCCGGAGGACTTGCGCACCGTAAGGCCCGTGGTCTGCACATCGCTTGGCAGGCTGTTCTTGGCCAGATTTGCATTGTTCTGCACGTTCACGGAGTCCGTATCGCCGTCACTGTCAAGGTCGAACACAATGGACAGGCTGTAGGAACCGTCGTTGCTGGAGGTGGAGGACATGTAGGACATATTCTCCAGCCCGTTCAGCTGCTCTTCAATCACCTGGGCCACCGTCTGGTTCACAATGGTAGCATTGGCGCCGGTATAGGAGGCGCTCAGACTGATGGTGGGCGGTGAAATCTGGGGATACTGCGCAATGGGCAGGGTCAGAAGAGAAATGGTGCCCAGAAGCACGATGATAATGGAGATGACGATGGCAAAGATAGGCCGCCTTATAAAGAATTTTGACATGGGAGCCTCCTTACTGCGCCGTCACGGCTGCAGTTCCTGAGGCGGAGGAATCGGAGGACGTCATGGAAAGGCCAAGCTCATCGGCATTCGTTTCCGTCACATTCAGCTCCTGTCCTTCCTTCAGATTCGTCAAACCTTCCACTACCACATTGTCATCCTTCGTGAGGCCGCTCTTTACCACATAATAGCTGCCCACCTGGTCTCCCAGGGTGACCATCTTGGAAACGGACTTATTGTCCGCCCCCACCACGATGACAAAGGACTTGTCCAGCACCTGCTGCACCGCCCGCTGGGGAACAAGGATGGCATCCTTCAAAGGCTGTCCCTCCAGGGTGACCCGGGCAAACATGCCCGGCAGGAGCACATTATCATCATTATTGAAAATAGCCTTGATGGTGAGGGTCCCCGTGCTTTCCGACAGCTCCCGGTCGGCGATGTAATTCGTAGTGGATTCATCGTACTTCTGGCCATTGCTCAAAGTCAGCGTCGCCGTCGGCGGCTTCGGTCTCTCGCCATTACCGTCCTCCGGCGCCGGACCCAAGCGGAAATTCAGGTATTCATTTTCACTGATGGAAAACTGCACATAAATAGGATTGATGGAGCCCACAGACACAAGAGCCGTATTTCCTGCGGTGGCATAGGTCCCCACCGCCACATCATCCACCGAGAGTTTCCCGGAAATCGGCGCGCGGATCACCGTATCGTCCAGATTCTCCTGGGCCTTCTTCAAAAGAGCCTCCGCATCGTCGTAGCTGGACCGGTTCGAAGCCACCGTAGCCTCCTGGGTAGTCAAAGTCTGCTCCGCAATGGCGCCGGAAGCCTGCAGCTTCTGGTACCGCCCCAGGTCGATCATGGAATTGTTCAGATTCGTCAAAGCCTTGTCCACATTGGAACGGGCAGACAGCACCTCCGACTCATACTGCCGGTCATCGAGCTTATACAAAGCCTGCCCCTCCGTCACCGGCTGGCCGCTTTTGAAATACTTCTCCACAATGGACCCCGACACCTTCGGTTTAATCACCACGGCGTCCATGGACTTCACCTGTCCCGAATAATCATGGCTCACCTTCGTGTCCTGCTGTACTACCTTCATGGCCTTCACCGACACAGCAGAAGACTTCTGCTGCGCACTGCTGCCGCAGCCCGTTAAAAAAACAGCCCCCATACATGCAGCAGCCGCCAGCGCAGCAGCGCGCATTTTCCAATCCATACGGTCCATAATCTGTTCTCCTTGTATCAAACAATGCCTTTCCCATTAAGATTCACACAGTTTTCTTCCATCTTACCATAACCGGCACCGTTTGTGAATGAGGCTATTTACGCGGGGTAAATATATCCTCTACATTTATTGTCCCACCGCCTGCGGGGGGAAGGTGGTGCCGCAGGCACCAAAGGGGGACGGGCCCTTTGGGCCCGTGGGTTGTATAGAAAGGTTGTGTTCGCTTCGCTCAGGGGACGACAGCCCTTCGGGCTGAGGGTTGAGGTATCGCCACCTTTGGCGGCGATGAGTTGTACA
>ERZ772883.869-NODE-869-length-27302-cov-10.097552_pt1 | contig 27302 bp, 26 predicted proteins | sample MGYA00580575_ERZ772883 | MGnify/ENA primary metagenome ERZ772883 (study PRJEB29015, sample SAMEA2737666) | human gut metagenome | biome: human gut; feature: human-associated habitat; material: faeces | place: China | collected 2012 ...
CATACGGAAACCCCACCAGCATGACCAACGGAGCCGGAACAGCGGTGAGCCAGACATCGAATACGATTGCGGCGATCAACCCGTTCCGGTACAGAGGGTACCGGTATGACGGGGATACGGGGCTGTATTATTTGCAGAGTCGGTATTATGATCCGGTGAGTTGTAGGTTTGTCAATGCGGACGGTTATGCAAGTACGGGGCAGGGGCAGATTGGGTGCAATATGTTTGTGTATTGCAATAATAATCCGGGAAATTACTCTGATCCAACCGGAAACCGCGCCATGGGGCCTTCCTATATGATTGTAAATGATGGAGGATCGTCCTCGACTGGGACTGGAAGTACCTCAACTTCCCGTAACAGTTCAACAGCAATTGTAGAATCCTCAGATTCTGAATTAATGTCCCACTATAGCGATGCAACCGGTGGGGTAGATTTTGGATTGTGTTGTGCAATCGGAGCTGCTGGAGCTGCTGAGGAAGTAGATATAGCATCTTTAATCGGGAAATTAGGAACTTACAATGAACTTCGGGCTGAGGCAGCTGGAACGGGGCTCCAAGTGCATCACCTTATCGAAAAAAGATTTATGGCAATAGAAGAAATTAAAGAAATGTTTGGCACATCGGGAAAGATGCCGAGCGTGATTATCGATAAGGATACGCACCAGATGTACACAAACAGTTGGAGAGGTGCATTTCCATACGGAAGTAATTATGGAGGAATGAGCACATCTACGATAATTCAGTTTTGCCAAACTGAATACTCCGGTTGTGGAGGTGGTAACTGGTTGGAATTTCTGAGTCAGTGGTTTAACTAGAAAGGTGGAAATTAGTAGGATGAATTATTTAATACGATATTCTATATATCCAAGCGACAAAAGAATAGAAGAACATTTAAATAATCTTAAAATAAAATATAATAAATCTAGTGGAACCAAAGGGGAGTTTATTATATTTTATATTTATGATACAGATGGAAAAATTACAGAAATACAAAAACTGTTCTCCGGAGAAAATAAACTACTAGTCAACAATATTTATTATCCTAAGTATACAGAAGAAGAAATAAAAAAATCTATGTGGATTGATATACGATGTGTAACATCAAAAATCGATCCAACTAATGACGGGGATGCCGAAGAAGTAACCTGTGTATTTGACCGCTCTCGCACCGGCATAGATATTGGGCATCATAGGCTCCAAGCCAGGCCGCTAGAAATTCGTAGGACATTTAAATGGGGAAATAGCCAATTTTTTAGTGGATCTATCACAACAGGAGGACTGTTCTGTGATGACCGTGCGGTTTCCCTTATGGAACATGCGGGCTTAAGGGGGATCCAATATGGACCTGTGTTGAAGTGGCAGACGGGCACTCCGATTCCTAATTTACACCAGGTGATACCAGACCATGTGATACCCAATGGTGCGTTTGTACCAATTAGGGACATGGAACCCTATACCTGCGAGTTGTGTGGTATGCAAATGCTGCGCATCTCTGGACAGAAATTTTTATACGGAATTCGAAGTACCCTTTTGGCTCCTGAAATTGATTTTTATAAAACACTCCCACTTTTCTTGGATTATTCAGCAAAAAGGTACAGCGGTGGGCGCGAACACTGTATCATTTCACAGCGTGCATACCAGGTGTTGAAGAAGAACAAAATGTGTAGGGGAATGGAGTTTACTCCGCTGACATTGGTACCATAGAAGGTCGTGCTGAATTCCATAGTTAGAATTTTTCTACTTGAGCCAGCGCCGAGTGGGAGGCATCCTGGATGAGCATTACACCTGCTCGGGGGAAGCAGAACGGGAATTGCTGCCATTTTGTCGAAAATCTATTATACGACCCTAAAACCGACCCGGTTGGAGGCCATTGGGATTACAATTACAAAGGCAGTGGTGTAGATGGATGGGGAGTTTACCCGGACGGGACGGCTGTTCCTAAATTTGACAAGCAGCGACGTAGTTCGCAGAGCAAGAAAAGACGTAGTGTACAGAATAAGCGGGGACAATACTTCCAGGAATGGTGATAATACAAAATGGAAATGAGTAAGTACTGGCTACCAGACCCAAAAACATGGAAGGGGACATGGCGAGATGATCGGAGAATTATGGGACAAGAAGGATATTTGAAAAATAAACGTCTTCAGCATAGAAAATTCAATCGGCTGCTTTACTTTGAAGACTTTGGGCAATGTGATTTTTGCTACGACGACTTTAGAGAGAATACAAGTGGTCCTCCCATGGCATATTACGAGCCAATTACGAAGCATTGGATTTGCGAATGCTGCTACAATGACTTTAAAGATCATTTTGAATGGAATGTTGAGGAGGTGAAAATATAGAGTGAATGGAAAACTTGCTAAAACGGCACTAGTAAAGGAAAGAGACGGGAACAGCGCGATGCGCATCTGGCAGCCAGGTACAGCTATGACCCATATGGAAACCTCATCAGCATCACCAACGGAGCTGGAACGACAGTGAGCCAGACGTCGAATAGTGTTGCGGCGATCAATCCGTTCCGGTACAGACCGGTATGACGGGGCTGTATTATTCTCCAACGCAAAGCGTTGCTCAGAATAAGATGTCTGATGTCGCTGCGACAGGAGAACCGAACTCAACAAATAATGGGAAAAATAACATTTAAAGAAAATATCGAACTCGTTCCTGAAAAAGCTTGGACTAGATGCGTATAGGATAAAAATGAAATATCTAAGTAAATATATAATAAATATCTGGATGTGCAATAATGAAGAGCATATTTAATAAAATGGATCTCCCTGCACCGCCTATAATTTGGGGCGAAATCTGCATGTGTTTTGACTATGACTTTGACATAAAATTTGTCGATAACATAATGGGGATACAGCAAAATGAGGCAGTGAGAAAATCAGATACGATGTTTAATACGACCATTGGAGACAACAACCCTGGGTACTGGTCATACAAAACGGATCGCTCTTGCACGTTTGAATCCGAAACCATAATAGACGAAATCAGTAATATATTGACGAAACATCAAGATAAGTTTATGGAGGTTTGCTACAAATATAATCCAAGCGATTTTTTCGTCCGAATATGGGTGGGTGTTAGAGAGGAAGGGGAATATCCAGTGATTGAATTTGATAAAAAAGTGATAAATATCTTGTCGACCATGGGAATTAGAGTTGATATTGTATTATATAATGAATATTAATAGTATTGTAAATTTAAGAATAATATTACAACGGCAAAAAGATGAAACACGAAGCTGTCCGGGTACCGGTATGCACATGACACCTGGAATTACATTGTCCAGGAGACGGATCTGAATACTGGTAAATACTGGAAATATGCCTACGATGACCTGGGACAGCTACAATATGCCACAGAGTAGTTATTGCTGGTGCGATACCTTAAACGAAAGGAGCTTGATTTAACTTGAGAGGGGTAAATGTTGTATTCGCGGAGCATGGCAGAGTATGTCTCAAAGACCTTCTAGATGGAATGCAATTAGACGGATACAAAATTTCTATATTAGAAAGCACTGTATATCGGGATGGCAAAAATGTGGAAATTCCAAATGGGTGCGACATTAAGCATCTGTGGAGAATCGAATCGGAATGTACCATAGTAAGCGCGATAATTAAGGTTTATTCTAATTGTACTGACAATATAATTATTAATACGTATGAAGATTTCTGTAATAGCAACTGTGATATTATAATATTAATATATGATTATTTATTCTATGAAATATACTTAAAAAAAGAAGATGATATTTTCAAAATAATTAAAAATGCAGATAGCATGGATGTGATAGAAATAGCTGTAAAAACTGACAAAACTGATCAAAGAAAAGAAATGGCAATATAACTGGTCTGAGGGGGCAGGACGGCCTAAGAGCACCAGCATCAACAGCGGGAATCTGGGGACGGTGAGCTATGATTACACGAAGTCCCTTCTGACGAAGATCACCCGGAGCGCCAGCGGGAAGAGCCAGGTGTACAATCTGACCTATGATGCCTTTGGGAACATGACGAAGATGGCGGTGGGAAGCCGGACCCTGATGACCTACGAGTACGGGGGAAAGAATGGCCTTCTGACGAATCAGACCTACGCCAACGGAGCCAGCACCAGCTTCCAATATGACGCCCTGGGACGGTCCACGAAGACGACCACGTCAGATGGGGACCAATACACCTACAAGTACAGCGGAAGATGTGCTGAGGGGGATCTGAATATGAAAACTATGTTTTACGATATGGAAGTTCATGTACACTCAGGAGAACGGTGTGCCTTTTACTTTAATATGAAAAAACCAGATACATTTTTAGTCGGGTCTGTTGTACATTGGGAACAAGAGGGACATGTTTTGGTGAAGCTCTTGGACCCGACTGGCCAGGCAGATGGATGGTTTCTTTTTTCACCTGCCTTTCTGTACCGGATGGAGCAGAATACTTTCTATTTGAGGCAACTTCCCCAAATAGACTCGCAACATGAGGACCTGGCAGAGGGGAAATCAAATTGGGATACGTTGCTGCACCATGCCAAAGAACGGGGGGAGGGAGTCCAGATTCTCAACAGGTCTGGGAAACGGCTCATCAGTGGTCTGGTGACACATTATACAGACCGGGCAGTTGTTGTGCAAAGTATTGGACGAGATGGGGTAGCTGGAAGCGTTCGCAGCATTTATAAAAGCAGAATTGGTTGCCTGTTTTGCGACACGGAATCTGAGCAAGAGCGAATGCGCCGGTATTGGGAGGTGCAGCATGTGGGGAGAGTCTGATTTGCTGGAGCGGGATTGCTTGCTACAGTTTCATATAGACAAGAGCGCCCCGGATACTTTTGTGGTGGGAAAAGCAGTGGGATTTTTTGACGATTTCTTTTTGGTTCAAAAAGTATCTCCCCGTGGGGAGTGGGATGGATTTGGACTGTATCCAAACTCTGACCTGGTCGCTGTGAGCCAAGATGCGGAATATCTGGGCATGCTGGTAAGGCTTCTGGAGCGAAAGAACCAAACTCCACCACCTGTTCCAAAGTTGGCAGAGACGGGGCTGAAAACAGTTTTGATGCACGGCATGGAACATAACCGTATGGTAGGACTGGAACTTTACAAAAGTGGTAATCAGGACGTGGTGGGGTATGTGCTGGCACAGTCAAATTTGTGTGTTTGCCTGAGACAAGTTGGCCCATTTGGGGAAGCGGACGGCGTCTGCTATGTTAAGACCAGTGCCATAACCCGCGTATATTTGGAAGATGGGGACTTGCTTTGCCTGGAACTGTTATCCCAGGATGCAGACGGTTCTGCATCCGGAACATAGGGATGAGCCAAACGGATGTGGGCGAGAGCTGGTCTCTTGGGATTTTAGAAGTTTCTGAGCAGGATCAGACAACTTGCTGTGCCACATGGTATATTTTAGTTCAAAAGGTCTCTTTTGCCTGGCGGGAAAAAGAGACCTTTTGGCGTGATAGGCGCGCCCATTTTCGCTGCCGCTCTCAGTTTTGCACCCAACTCAAAGCATAAACCAGGGAAGTGTTTACGTTTTGGAAAGGAGAGGCAAGGGAGGGGAGCAGATGGTGATTCTGTCAAAAGGCGCCGGAGCAAAGCGGGCTTTGCTCCGGCGTGGTGGCACCCCCGGCGAGACTCGAACTCACTACATTCCGCTTAGGAGGCGGACCCTCTATCCTGGTGAGGTACGGGGGCTTGGGGAGAGGGGAGTTAGGGAACTCGACCTAAAATATTGTAGCGGATGCGGGTGTTCCTGTCAAGCATCCGGCAAAAAAACAGGGAGAAATCCGCTATGATAAGGTGGCGTCGTAGATGGCATTTTTGGGAAGGCCCGTTTCCAGAGCGGCCTGACGGGCAGCGTCCTTCCTGGAGAGTCCTTCTTCTATGAGCGTCAGGGCCCGATGTGCTGCCTCTTCCAAGGTGCTGACGGGGGCGTGCTCCGGCGTGGCGCCCGCCAGGACCAGGACGAATTCCCCTTTGGGTGCTGCCTGACGGTACCGCTGCGCAGCCTCGCCCAGTGTGGTGCGGATCACTTCCTCGTGGAGCTTGGTCAGCTCCCGGCACAGGGAGACCCGGCGGTCCGGACCGAAGACGGCGGACATATCCTCCAAAGTGGCCAGTAGCTTGTGAGGCGCTTCGTAAAACACCATGGTGCGGGTCTCTGTCCGCAGGGCCTCCAAATGCTGATTCCGGCTCTTTTTCGCCGTAGAGAGAAAGCCCTCGAAGGTGAAGCGCCCTGTGGGCAAGCCGGAAATGCTGAGGGCCGTAATCACGGCGCAGGGACCGGGGACGGCGGAGACGGGGATGTCAGCTTCAGCGCATTGCCGGACCAAGTCCTCACCTGGGTCAGAAATGGCAGGGGAACCGGCGTCCGACACCAGGGCGCAGACCTCCCCGGCCTGAATTCGATCCAGGATTTTCCCGCCGCTGGAAGCTTTGTTGTGCTCATAATAGCTCACCAGGGGCTTTTTTAGCTCCAGGTGGTTCAGCAGCTTCAGGGTGACCCGGGTGTCTTCTGCTGCAATGAAATCTGCCTGGGCCAGGATTTCCCGGCAACGGACAGAGATATCCCCCAGGTTGCCAATGGGGGTGGGAACCAAGTAGAGCATTCCGGCCATAGTCAGTCTCCTAAGTGGTAGATTTCCCGGTATCGGGATGTGGGGGAACCATCAGGGTGGAATAAAATGAGATCCGGTAGCAGGCGTAATCCTGGCTTTGCCCCCTTACGGCACTGCAGCAGGACCAAGCTGGCCGAGGAAGCGGGCCTGTGGCGCACCAGCTGCAGTAGCTTGGGCTCCAAGTTCCATTGACGGCCCAGAGCCATGAGATCGGCCAGGCGCTCCGGCCGGTGAACCAGAAAAAAGTCTCCTCCAAAGCGCAGGAGCCATGACGCGGCCTGGTACACATCAGAAAGGGTGCAGGCGCTTTCCTGCCGGGCCTGGGACCCTGCCACCCCAGAAGAAGGGAGTCCGCCAGAAAAATAAGGGGGATTGGAGACGGCGCAGGAGAAAGCGCCCCCCGGCAGTATGGTCCGCACCTGCCTCAGGTCCCCCAGGACGCTCCGTAGCCGGCCCAGCCCGTTCCGGTCAATGTTTTCCAGAGCTGCCTGATGGGCCTGCTGACAGAGCTCCACGCCGGTGACGGTGCAGTCTGAGTATCTGCCGCAGAGCAGGAGCCCCAGCACACCCCCGCCGGACCCCAGATCCGCCACCTGGGCAGCTTTCGGAAGGCGGACAAAATCGGCCAGCACCATGGAATCTGTGCTCAAAGGGAAGCTCTCACCCGGTGCAAAGGTGAGGCCGCCCCAAAGTGTATCCATTGTCATAGAATAAAGGATGGGGCTGTCTCAAACGGACTTTGAGACAGCCCCGGCAAGGACAGTACTTAGGCCTCTTCAATGGCCTCATTGGGGCAGGTGTCAGCGCAGGTGCCGCAGTCGACGCACTGATCGGCGTCGATGACGTACTTGTCGTCACCCTCTGTGATGATGCCCATAGGGCAAGCGTCGGCGCAGGCGCCGCACTTGACGCAAGCGTCAGTAATCTTGTAAGCCATGCTCGTTTCCTCCAAATGTAAATTTATGTACAGCCAGGGGCGTACATAGGTGTATGCAAGGCTATTCTAGCATGTTTTTCACAAAATGCAAATGAAATTTCCGTTACATCAGAAAAAAGATGGAAACAGGGGCCAGTATATTCCGAAGTAGCCATGGATAGAATCCACTGGGTGAGGTGAGAAATTTGGCAGCAGTTTCCTATGAGCGAAAAACCCGGCAGCTTTTGATTCGTGCAGCGGCGGAGGCTCGGGCCTTGGGGCACAGCTATGTGGGCAGCGAGCACCTACTGTTAGGCCTCTTAACCCAGACGGATACCTTGGCAGGGCGGATATTGCGGAGCACGGGCCTCCAGGCGGAGACACTGCGGCTGATGGCGGCGGCTCTGTGGGGCAGAGGAGCGCCGGGCCTGCGGCTGCCTCAGGGCCTGACCCCAGGCGCGCGGAGGGTTCTGCGCCAGGCAGCGGGAGAGGCGCGCCATACGGGGAGTGGCCGCATCCGGCCGGAGCATGTGCTCCTGGCTCTGGCAAGGCAGCAGGAGGCCTCCGGCCGGCAGCTCATGGAGCTGTCCGGTATCTGTGTAGACGGGGTATTTACCCAAACCATTGACCGGGTAAACCGGCATCGGGAGGAAAAGCGGAAAGGGAAGGTGGAGACTACGAAACTTTTGGAACAATTCAGCGAGGACCTGCTGGAAAAGGCTTCGTCCATGGAGCCTATCATCGGTCGGGAACGGGAGCTGGAGGCAGTCATCGGCATTCTGAGCCGGAAAAACAAGAACAATCCTGCCCTCATCGGCGAGCCGGGTGTGGGGAAAACGGCCATTGCTGAGGCCCTGGCGCAGCGGATGGTAGCAGGCCGGGTGCCGGTGCAGCTCCGGGATAAGCGGCTCCTGAGCCTCAACATGGCGAATTTGGTGGCAGGAACCAAGTACCGGGGGGAGTTCGAGGAGCGGGTACGGGATTTACTCCAGGAGATCCGCCGGGCAGGCAATGTGATTCTGTTTGTGGATGAAATGCACACCATTGTGGGGGCCGGGGCTGCAGAAGGCGCCATTGACGCCGCCAATATTCTAAAGCCTGCCCTGGGACGGGGGGAGCTGCAAATGCTGGGGGCCACCACCCTGGCCGAATACCGGAAATACATTGAGAAGGACCCGGCCTTGGAGCGGCGCTTCCGTCCGGTTCTGGTGGAAGAGCCCAATGCAGAGGAGGCTCTGGCCATTTTAAGGGGCATTCGGGGCGGCCTGGAGCGGCATCACCATATGAAAATCACCGATGAAGCGCTGCAGGCGGCGGTGGAGATGTCCCGGCGGTACCTGCCGGAGCTGTTCCTGCCGGATAAAGCCATTGATCTCCTGGATGAGGGGGCTGCCCGGGCTCACCTGGAGGAAATGCGGGCGTCCAAGGGGGCCTATGAGCAGGAAAAGGAATCCTTGGAGCTGGAGCTTAGCGACGCCGTCCGGGACAGCCGGTTTGAGCGGGCGGCAGAACTGCGGGATCGCATGCACTGGATGCTGAGCCGGGGGGGCGACAAACGGGGGCGCATGGTGACGGCGGCGGACATTGCAGGGGCTGTATCGGCCCGGACGGGGATTCCTGTGGGGAATCTGGCCATGGAGGAGCGGCAGAAGCTCCTGGGTTTGGCCGATGCCCTGGCCGGCCGGGTCATTGGCCAGAGCGAAGCGGTGGAGGCGGCCGCCGCTGCAGTCCGCCGGGGCCGCAGCGGCCTGGCGGATCACAACCGGCCCATTGCCTGTATGCTCTTTACCGGGCCCACCGGTGTGGGTAAAACAGAGCTCTGCCGGGCCTTGGCTCAGGAGCTTTACGGCAGCCAGGAGGCCATGATCCGGCTGGATATGACGGAATACATGGAGAAGCAGTCGGTCTCCCGCCTCATTGGCGCGCCTCCCGGCTATGTGGGCCATGAAGAGGGAGGCGTCTTGACGGAGAAGGTACGGCGGCGGCCCTACAGCCTGATCCTCTTTGACGAGCTGGAGAAGGCCCACCCGGATGTGACAGGCATTCTCCTGCAGGTGATGGAGGACGGCGTCCTCACAGACAGCCTGGGCCGCCAGGTGAGCTTTAAAAACACCTTGGTGGTTATGACTTCCAACTTAGGTGGAGGCAGGCGGGAGGGAGAGGGCCTGGGATTCTTGCCCGGTTCCCGGGAAGACCGGGTCCAGGACTGCCTGAAGGATCATTTTACCCCGGAGTTTTTGGGCCGCATTGACAAGGTGGCGGTGTTTCGCCCATTGAGCCGGGAATCCCTGGAGAAAATTGCAGATAATCAGCTGGCCAGGCTCCAGGCGCGGGCGGAGAAGAACGGGCTGCATTTGTGCTTTGCCCCGGAACTGCCAGGCGTTCTGGCTGGCTGGTGCGGCAGCTCCGGGGCCCGCCAGATTCGCCGGAATCTCCAGAATCAGATTGAAAATCCCCTGTCCCAGTACCTGCTCCTGAACCCTCCAGGCACCAGGACGGTAAAGATTCAGTGGGATTTCTCCCAAAACCAACCGGAATTTACCCAGGAACGCCAGTAAGTTGACTGACGGCTCAGAAGGAATCAACAGCGGGGGGAACCATGAAAGAATGAGGTTTCTCCCGCTTAATATTTTTTGCACTGGTGCGGCAGCGCCCTGGCTTCCCACGGGAGGAAGGTGCGAAGCGCCATAGGATCTCATCACTTGCCACTGACAAGTACAGAGAGTGAAAACTGGGATGTCTCCTGTGGAGGCGAGGTGAAGCGGAGAGGGGCAGCTGGTCCGTGGCGAAAACAAGGGGCATTTGTACGCTGGAAGAAAATGTCAGAATTCCGCGAACATACGTTTAAAAACTTGGGAGTTTGTAGGAAATGACCGGAAAATCCGCAAAATTTTCTATCAGCTTCTTGGAAAAAGAGATTGATTTTTTCCTGGCCCGGGGTTATACTACAACTACGTGGAGCGTCAGGGTAAAAATGTGGAGCAAAGTGGAGCGAGGTGAGAACGATGATCGGCAAGTACACGGCAAAGGTGGACGAGAAAGGCAGGTTGTTTGTTCCCGCCAAGCTGCGGGGGGAGCTGGGGGAGACCTTTTTTGTCACCATCGGCACCAACGGCGGCCGTCGCTGCCTCACCGTTTACACCCAGGCCGGGTGGGAGAGTCTTTGCGCCCGGTATGATGCCCTGCCCCTGTCCCAGAAGTCCGGCACCACCAGCTTCCTGTTTTCCAACGCAGTGGAGTGCAGCCCGGACAAGCAGTTTCGCTTCCTTGTTTCGTCCAATCTCTACCAATATGCCGGGATCGACCGGGATGTGGTGATTGTGGGCCGGGCAGGCCAGGCGGAGATCTGGGACGCCGATACTTATGCCGAATTCGAGCAGGCGATGCTGACCCCGGAGAATCTGCTCGCGTCTCTGGAGGCCATCGGACTGTAATGGAATTTCAACATAAGTCAGTGCTCCTTTCCCAGTGCCTGGAGGCGCTTGCTGTGAAGCCCGATGGCATTTATCTGGACGGCACCCTGGGGGGAGCCGGACATTCCAGCCAAATTGCCAAGCGCCTGACCACAGGCCGCCTCATTGGGGTGGACCGGGATGAGATTGCACTTTGCGCAGCCCGGCAGCGGCTTGCGCCTTACATGGACCGCGTGACTTTGGTTCACGCCAATTTTCAGGACCTGGACCGGATTTTACAGGATCTGGGCATTCCGGCAGTAGACGGAATTCTGCTGGATTTGGGCGTGTCGTCCCCCCAGCTGGATGACGGTCAGCGGGGGTTTTCCTATATGGAGGACGCCCCCTTGGATATGCGCATGGACCGCAGTGCCGGGTTGACTGCCTTTGAAGTGGTAAACACCTGGCCCCGGGAGGAGCTGCGCCGGATTCTTTATGCCTATGGTGAGGAACGTTACGCTCCCCAGATTGCCGCGGCCATAGACCGCCGCCGCGCCGCTGCCCCAATCTCCACGACCCTGGAGCTGGTGGACGTCATCCGCTCGGCAATGCCTCCCCAGGCTCTGCGGGAGAAGCAGCACCCGGCCAAGCGTAGCTTTCAGGCCATTCGCATTGCAGTCAATGATGAACTGACCGCAGTGGAGCGGGTGATGGGAGATGCAATTTCCCGTCTGGCCCCCAGGGGCCACCTGGCTGTGATTACCTTCCACTCTCTGGAAGACCGAATTGTGAAAAATGCTATGCAGGATGCGGCAAAGGGCTGCACCTGCCCGCCGGAGTTTCCGGTTTGTGTCTGCGGTAAAAAGCCGCAGGTGAAGCTCCTCACCCGTAAGCCGGTGACGGCCAGCCGGGAGGAGCTGGAGGACAATCCCAGAGCCCGCAGCGCCAAGCTTCGGGCCTGTGAAAAGCTTTGATTTTGAATGGGAAGAGAGGGCCAGGCTGTGGCGCAGGACAGACGCAAAATAGAATACCGCACCCAAGGCTCTGCGGCCTATGACCCCTCATTCTACGTAAGCGAGGAATCGGTCGCCCAGCAGATTCCTGCTGCCAAGCCCCGTCCCCGGCACAGAAAACAGCCGGTGGCCCGGCAAAAGATGGTGGTGTCGCCCTTTGCCCTCCTGGGCATTGCGGTGTCACTCCTGATGCTGGTGTTGGTGCTTTTTGGCTATGCACAGGTCTACGAATCTGCCAGCCAGCTGGGCGAGATGCGGGACACCGTGGCGGAGCTCCAGGAGGAAAACCGGAAGCTGCAAAACGAATACGACAGCAGCATCAATCTGGAGAAAATCGAGACCAGGGCGAAGGAACTGGGAATGCAGCAGCCTACCGCCAAGCAGTCTGTGACGCTGCATATTCCCGCTGAGGATACGGCGGTGATTGCGCCTCAGGCTTCTACCAACCCCTTCCGGGCTGCCTGGGACGCCATTGTGGAGACCTTCCAGGGCCTGCTGGAATATTTGCACTGAGCCGGACATACAGTTTCACATAGGTTTGTACGCGGTGGGCAGTGAGGTATGTCTCGCTGCCCACCGGTTGCACAGACCTAAATCCAGAAAGTACCAGGTGGCGCTATGAAATCCAAATCCAATGCAGAACAGGAAAAGAGAAAAAAACAGGGAAGGCAGGAGCGCATCCGGGCCGACCGTGGCATGCTGAGCCGCACCGGAGTGATTTTAATCCTGTGCGGCATTGTCGCATTTTTGCCTGTGGTGGGAATGCTCACCAATTTGATGGTCTTCCGCCACGACGAATATTCTGAAAAGGCGTTAAACAACCAGACCCGCACCACCACCGTCACCGCCTCCCGGGGTAGCATTTACGACCGGAATATGAATGTGATGGCGGTGTCCACCAGCGTGGAGAATGTGTTTCTGGATCCGAAGGAGCTCCATGACAACCAGGTGGATCTGAACCTGGTGGCCAATACCCTGGGGGAGATTTTAAATCTGGACCCGGCCTGGATTCAGGAGCAGGCGTCGGATATCACCATGCGCTATAAGATGCTGGCCACCAAGCAGCCTAACGAAGTGACCTCCAAGATCCGGGATTTCATTGTAGAAAACGACATCATCGGCATCCACCTGGAGCCGGATTCCAAACGGACCTACCCCTATTCCAGCCTGGCTGCCCAGGTGATTGGCTTTACCAACTCCAGCAACGTGGGTGCAGAGGGGATTGAGGCCTATTACAACAACACTCTTCAGGGAACTGCCGGAAAGGTCATCACTACCAAGGGCAATTATGAGACGGAGATGCCCTATTCCTTTGAAAAATACTACGAAGCCTCCGATGGCAACAGCGTGGTGCTGACCCTGGACACCACGGTGCAGTACTACCTGGAGAAGAATATGGAGGCTGCCGTTGAGAAATATGATGTGCAGAATGGGGCGTTTGGCCTCGTCATGAATGTCAAAACCGGGGAAGTTCTGGGGATGGCTACTCTGGGCGGCTATGATCCCAACAACTATCTGGAGATCGGAGACCCGGCGGTGCAACAGGAGCTGGACCGGCTGAAGGGAGCTTATTCCACCCTGCAGGAGGGAAGTGAGGCCTACGACAAGGCGGTCAACGCCTATCAGGAGGCCTTGATTGCGGCCCGGCTGGCCCAGTGGCGCAACCGGGTGGTCTCCGACGGTTACGAACCCGGCTCCACCTTTAAAACCATCACCATGGCCGCAGCCATTGAGGAGGGGACTACCACCGTAAACGACAGCTTCTACTGCGGCGGGTCGGAGATGTTTGTAGAACGTGGCAGTACGCCTCTGCACTGCTGGCGGCATTCCGGCCACGGCGCGGAGAGCACCTTTGAGGCTCTGCAGAATTCCTGCAACATCGCCTTTGCCCACATCGGCTTAAAGCTGGGCGGTGAGAAATTCTATGAGTATGTGAAGGCCTTTGGCTTGCTGGAGCCCACGGGGCTGGGTATGTCCGGCGAGTCCGGCGGCGTCTTCTTCCCCAAATCCACCATTACCGATTCTTCTGCCGATGGCTACGGCGCGGCGCTGATTGCCGGCTCCTTTGGCCAGACCTTTAAGGTGACACCAGTGCAGCTGGTCCGGGCGATTTCTGCTGTGGTGAACGGCGGATATCTGATGCAGCCCTATGTGGTCAGTGAGATTCTAGATGACAGCGGCAACGTGGTGGAAAAAACAGAGCCTACCGTCATCCGTCAGGTGATCAGTGAGGAAACCAGTTCTATCATGCGGGACATGATTCTCTCTGTGGTGGAGGAAGGTACGGCGGGAAATGCCAAAATTGCCGGATATTCCATCGGCGGCAAAACCGGTACATCGGAAAAAGTTGATGTTTACGACGAGAACGGCGAAGCAGTAGACGATAAAATTGTGTCATTTGTGGGGATTGCGCCTATGGATGATCCGCAGTATATTGTACTGGTGGCTCTGGACACCCCTTCGGCAGAGACCGGCTATTATATTTCCGGCGGCGTCATGGCTGCCCCCACGGTTCGGGGCGTTCTGGAGGATATCCTGCCCTATTTGGGCGTGTCCCGGGATTATACCGGCGTGGACATGAGCAGTGTGGAGGTGGATATGCCTTCCCTCACCGGCATGACCGAGCAGGAGGCTAAGGCGGCCCTGCAAGACGAGAGTCTGACCTATGAACTGGTGGGAAGCGGCAGCACGGTGACCGGCCAAATCCCTCAGGCAGGGGCGAAGCTGCCAGGCAATTCCGAGGTCATTTTGTATATGGGGCAGGAACCGCCGGAGGATCTTGTCACCGTGCCGGATTTCACCGGTATGACCATTGGCCAGGCCAATCAGGCTGCGGCCAACGCAGGGCTCTACATTCTGGTCAAGGGCGCCACAGAGGACAGCGGCTACGTCACGGCCACCGGCCAGGACGTGGAACCGGGAACCTCAGTGGTGCGGGGCTCCACCATCCGTGTGGACTTTGTGGACCACACGGCACAAGACTAAATGAAAAGGAGACGGCAAGATTGAAGCTGTCTGAACTGCTGCAGGGGGTGGAGGTTCTGACCTCCACTGCCCCGGCCACCTGGGACATCACTGGCGTGGCCTATGATTCCCGGGAGGTTCAGCCGGGAGACGTCTTTGTGGCGATTTCCGGCTTTGCCACCGATGGCAACCGGTATATTGACAAAGCCATGGCCCGGGGGGCCAGGCTGGTGGTGACGGAGAGAATTCCCACAGAGCCGGCGCCCTATGTTCAGGTGCCCTCCGCCCGCCGGGCTTTGGCGCAAATGGGCGCAAATTGGTACGGTCACCCTGCTGAACGCATGACCATGGTGGGCGTCACCGGCACCAATGGCAAAACTTCGGTGACGCTTCTGCTGAAATCGGTGCTGGAGCAGGTCACCGGGGCCCGGGTGGGCCTTGTTGGCACCATTCAGAACATGATCGGCCAGGAGGCGCTCCCCACAGAGCGCACCACACCGGAGAGCTTTGCCCTCCAGGGCCTGCTGGCCCGGATGGCTGCGGCAGGGTGCCGGTATGTGGTGATGGAGGTCTCCTCCCATGCCCTGGCTCTGGACCGGGTGGGGGGCATCCACTTCCAGGCTGCCGCCTTTACCAATCTGACAGAGGATCATTTGGACTTCCATGGAACCATGGAGAACTACGCCAGGGCCAAGGCCGTACTCTTTGGCCGGTGCGACGTAGGTGTACTGAACGCAGATGACCCGTACTGCTCTCGGATGCTGGAGGGGGCTGCCTGCCGCTCCATTTTGACCTCGGAGCAAGCGGGGAAGGGAGATCTGGTGGCCCAAAATCTGCGTTTGGGTCCGGATCAGGTTTCTTTCGACCTCTTGGCAGGAGAGAAGACGCTGCCAGTCCGGGTGGGCATTCCCGGCCTCTTTACAGCGTATAATGCATTGACGGTCCTGGGCCTTGCTCAGGCGCTGGGACTCCCCCTGGAGCAGTCGGCAGAGGCCCTGGGCCGCGTTCAGGGCGTCAAGGGACGGATTGAGGTGGTCCCTACTCCGGGGACTGACTTTACAGTGCTCATCGACTATGCTCATACGCCAGATGGCCTGGAAAACATCCTCCGCTCCGCCCGGGGATTTGCCAGAGGCCGGGTGGTGGCAGTTTTTGGTTGCGGCGGCGACCGGGACCGGCAAAAGCGGCCGGTGATGGGGCGCATCGGCGTGGAGCTGTCAGATTGGGTGGTTTTTACCTCCGACAACCCCCGCACCGAACATCCCATGGCCATTTTGCTGGAGATTCTGGCAGGCGCCACCGGAAGCAAAACGCCCTGGGTGGCGGTGGAAGACCGCCGGTCAGCCATTCGCTTTGCACTGGATCACGGCAGGCCGGGAGATGTGATTGTTCTGGCGGGCAAGGGACATGAGACGTATCAGGAAGTGGGTGGCGTAAAGCGCCATTTGGATGAACGGGAGGAGGTCGCCGCGTGGCTGGCCGCCTATCACAGAAGAAGAGAGGTTTGAGGCGATATGAGCAGAATCACACTGGCCCAGGCGGCCCAGTGGTGCGGTGGTACCGTGGACCCCAAGTATGCCCAGATTTCCTTTTTGGGAGCAAGTAACGATTCTCGGAGCGTGAAGCCCGGCCAGCTGTTTGTGGCGCTGGAAGGGGTGCGGGACGGCCATGATTTTATCCCCGCTGCCCTGGCCGCCGGTGCGGCTGCCGTCCTGTGCAGCCACAGCGGGGGGGATTTTCCGGCCATTGTGGTAAAAGATACCAGGAAGGCCCTGGGGGACATTGCCCGAGAGGAGCGGAAACGCCTGAATGTGAAGGTGGTGGGCGTCACAGGCTCCGTGGGCAAGAGCACCACCAAGGAAATGATTGTAGGCATCCTCTCTCAGAAATACCGCACGGGCAAGACACCGGTGAATCATAACAACGACATCGGCATGCCCATGGCCATCCTGGCACTTCCGGAGGATACAGAGGTAGCGGTCCTGGAAATGGGGATGAATCACTTCGGGGAAATGGCCTACCTCACCTCCATTGCTGCGCCGGACATTGCTGTGATCACCAACATTGGCACCATGCACATTGAACACTTGGGCTCCCGGGAGGGCATTCTCCACGCCAAGCTGGAGATTCTCCAGGGCCTGCGCCCTGGCGGACACCTGATCTACAACGGAGATGAGCCCCTTCTATGGAATCTTCGGGGGAGCGGTAGTACGGCGCCCCATTACTTTGGCTTGGAGAATCCAGCCTGCGATGTAAAGGGCTCCGTGCGTCAGGAAGCTGAGGGCTGCACGGAACTGGCTGTGACAGCCGGGGAGGAGTCCTTTCAGGTTTGCCTCCCTGTAGAGGGCCGTCACTTTGTCTCCGACGCCCTGGCCGCCGTGGCGGTTGCCAGGCTGCTGGAGGTACCGGTGGAAGGGATCCGGCAGGGGCTGGCTGGGTTCCGGAGCATGGAGGGCCGCCAGGAGATCTATGAGGCCGGAGGCTATACCATCATCCGAGACTGCTACAACGCTGGTCCGGAGTCTATGGCCGCCTCTCTGACGGTGCTGGGAAAGAAAAACGGAAGGCGAATTGCCGTTTTGGGCGACATGCTGGAGTTGGGTGTCTGCACCCAGGCAGAGCACTACCGGGTTGGCCGGATTGCTGCCGGGAAGTGTGATTTGCTTTTGGCCTTAGGTAAAAATGCCGGACGAGTGGTAAACGGCGCCATTACAGGCGGCATGCGCCCAGTGGATGCCATGGCCTTTGACAGTGCGCCGGAGTTGGTGCGTGTCCTGCGGGCCAAGGCAAGGCCCGGCGATATTATCCTGTTTAAGGGTAGCCGGGGCATGAAAATGGAACAGGTTCTGGACCAGTTCCTGGAAAAGAAATAAAACGGAGGCCGTATATGCTGAATAAGAGCTTGATCTATGTCATTTTGACCACTCTCTGCGCCTTTGCTCTGAGCCTCACTCTGGGGTGGATTTTGATCCCCATGCTGCGCCGCCTGAAGGCTGGACAGGAGATCCGGGAGGTGGGCCCCAACTGGCACGCGACCAAGGCAGGCACCCCCACGATGGGTGGTCTCACCTTCATTGGAGGGAGCTTTCTGTGCCTGGTGTTTGGCGTGAGGTACATGAAGGAGGGAGACTTTTCGGCGCTGTATGTGCTGGTGCTGTCCCTCTGCTTCGGCCTCATCGGCTTCTTGGATGACTTTTTTAAGGTCCGCTATCACCGGAATCTGGGTCTCACTGCCATTCAGAAGGCTATGCTCCAGCTGGCCGTTTCGGCGCTGTTCCTGTATATTTTATTCCGGGCAGGGCTTCTCACCTGCGACCTGTATATCCCCTTTGTGGGAAAGACCTTTTACATTCATCCTATGGTGTATATGGTATTTGCCATGTTTGTGATGGTGGGCTGCGTCAACGCGGTGAATCTGACAGACGGGATTGACGGTTTGGCAACCGGCGTGACCATGCCGGTGATGGCGTTCTTTACCATCGCCGCCATTGCGGCGGGGAGAATGAATCTGGCGCTTTTCCCGGCGGCTCTGCTGGGCGGCCTGGGAGCCTTCCTCACCTATAACTTTCACCCGGCCAAGGCCTTTATGGGCGACACCGGCTCCCTGTTTTTGGGCGGCGCGGTATGTGGTCTGGCCTTTGCCCTGGACATTCCCCTGGTGCTCATATTGGTGGGCTTTGTGTACATTGTGGAGACCCTGTCCGATATCATCCAGGTGGTTTATTTCAAGCTGACCCACGGCAAGCGGATCTTCAAAATGGCGCCTATTCACCATCATTTCGAGATGTGCGGCTGGAGCGAGGAGAAGATCTTTGCCGTATTTGTCACGGTTACCTGCCTCATGTGCGTGGCCGCCTGGTTTGGCCTGCGGGGGCGGTACTGGCCCTAGTCCCAAAAGGAGGAACGTCCATGTCTTCTGAAGAGCTGATCCGGGAATCCCGCCGCCATCCCAAGATCGATGATCGGGGGATGATGGATGTGCCGTTTCTGGTGCTGGTGCTGCTGCTGGTGGCCATTGGACTTTTGATGATGTTCTCTGCCAGCTATGTGCGGGCCAATTATGAAACCGGCAATTCCCTCCACTTTTTTATCCGGCAGGCCGGCTTTGCCGCCGTGGGACTGGCCGCCATGTTCGGCGCCAGCCGGTTCAGCTGTCACATCTGGCAGAAGCTGGCCAAGGTAATCTATGCCGTCAGTGTTTTGCTTTTGGTGGCGGTTCTCGTTGTAGGTGTGGAGGCTGGCGGCGCGAAACGGTGGATCAACCTGGCCGGCCAGCAGTTTCAGCCCTCGGAGGTGGCCAAATTCTCCCTCATCTGTATGATGGCGGCTATGGCAGCCCAGTATAAGGAGAAAATGGCGGATTTCCGCTACGGGGTGGTCCGGATGGGCGGCGTGATGCTCCTGATTTTGGCCCTGGTGGCCCTGGAGAAGCACCTGTCCGCCATTATGATCATCGGAATTGTTTCTGTGGTGATGATGTATGTGGGCGGCACCAAAAAGCGGTGGCTGTTCCTGGCCATGGGCCTGGCGGTGGTGTTCCTGGTGCTGTATGTCTCCGTCATGGGCTACGCCGGGGACCGGATTACCGCCTGGCTGAACCCGGAGGCCGATGCCCAGGACAAGGGCTATCAGGTTTTGCAGTCCCAGTATGCCATTGGCTCCGGGGGATTATTCGGCCTGGGCTTTGGCATGGGGCGGCAAAAGCATCTGTACCTTCCCGAAGAACACAACGACTACATTTTTGCCATTGTCTGTGAGGAGCTGGGCCTCATTGGCGCTGTGGGTATCATCATTCTCTTTGCCCTTCTCATTATCCGGGGCTATTGGATTGCCATGCATGCCGCCGACCGGTTTTCCACCATGCTGGCTGTGGGAATTACAACGCTTCTGGCAGTGCAGGTGGTGCTGAATATGGGGGTTGTGAGCAACCTTCTGCCGTCTACAGGCGTGGGCTTGCCCTTCTTCTCCTACGGCGGCACCAATTTGATGATGAACCTGGGCGAAATGGGCATCATGCTCAGTATTTCCCGCTGGAGCTCCAGCACCAGGGGTTAGGGGGAATGCCATTTGAATGTGATGTTTACCTGCGGCGGGACCGGTGGTCACATCAATCCTGCCATTGCAGTAGCCAACCTGCTCCGGGAGCGAAAACCGGACAGCCGGATTCTCTTCGTGGGAGGAGCGGGGGGAATGGAGTGCACCCTGGTGCCGAAAGCCGGCTTCCAACTGGAGACTTTGGACCCCAGGAGTTTCCGCCGGGGCTTCAGTCCCAAAGCCATCTGGCACAATCTCACCGGCGCTTACCACACCGCTCTTTCTCTGGGGAAGGCCCGGCGGCTCATCCGTACCTTTCAGCCGGATGTGATTGTGGGTACCGGAGGCTATGCTAGCTTTCCTCTTCTGAAGGAGGGGGCCCGAGTGGGGGTTCCCACCTGCATCCATGAGAGCAACGCCGTGCCCGGTCTTACCACCCGGATGGTGGCCAACCAGATGGACCGGATTCTGGTCTCCTTCGCCGAGAGCCGGTCCCAGTACAAGCGCCCCGAGCGGGTGCAGGTGGTGGGGATGCCTGTGCGCCAGGAGTTCCTCTATACGAGGAAGGAGGATGCCCGGCAGGCCTTGGGCCTGGATGAGCGCCCCGTCATCGTCTCAGCCTGGGGCAGTCTGGGAGCCCGGGAAATGAACAAGGTGATTGCGGATTTCTTCCGCCTGGAGCAGGAGGCGGGCTGCCCCTATCAACATATCCACGCCACCGGCTCCTATGGCTGGCGGTGGATGCCGGAATATGTGAAGGAGCGAGGGGTGGATCTGCCTGGGTGCAGCGGCCTGGAGATGGTGGAGTATATTTACGATATGCCCACCTGGATGGCGGCTGCGGACTTGATCATCGGTCGGGCTGGCGCGTCTACCCTCAATGAGATCGCCGCTTCCGGTACGCCCTGCATCATTGTGCCGTCTCCCAACGTCACTGACAACCACCAGGAGAAAAACGCCCGGGTTCTGGCGGACCGGGGAGCGGCCCAGATCATTCATGAGGCGGACTGCACGGGGCAGGCCTTGTTCCGGGAGGCGCAGGTCCTGCTCAATGACCCTGCAAGGTGCCGGGCCATGCGCCGGGCGTTGCTGAATTTGGCGGTGGTGGACTCCGCAGAGCGGATTTACGGCGCCATTTTGGAGCTTGCAAAGCAAAATTGACACACCCGGGCCGAACCTTCTGCATAGGATGGGCAAAACCAATTCTTGGGCGGAAGGAGCGGGCCAATGGAATCGATCATTGTGGAGGGCGGCCGGCCACTGGAGGGAAAGGTTTCCATTTCCGGAGCCAAGAACAGTGTGCTGCCCCTGCTGGCGGCTGCCATATTGTTCCGGGGCGGCTGTTTGTTACATAACTGCCCCCGGTTATCCGATGTGGCGGCGGCGGCAGAAATTTTGGAGCATCTGGGTTGCCGGGTGGACCGCACCGGGCACAGCATTTGGGTAGACGCCCAGGATCTGTGCCGGGATGAGATCCCCCGGGCTCTGATGGAGCGGATGCGTTCGTCCATCCTGTTTCTGGGGCCGTTGCTGGCCCGCACAGGCCGGTGCACCTTATATGAGCCAGGGGGCTGCTGCCTGGGAGCCCGGCCCATTGACCTGCACCTGGCGGGACTGGAGGCCTTGGGAGCGGAGTTCTCCTGGGACCGGGACCGGCTGGTGTGCCGGGGGAAGCTTCGGGGTGGGGCGGTGACCCTCCCGTTCCCCAGTGTGGGGGCTACGGAAAACCTGATTTTGGCTGCCCTGGGAGCGGAAGGAACCACCACGATTTATCACGCGGCTCGGGAGCCGGAGATTGGAGACCTGATTGGTTTCCTGACAGCAGGGGGCGCTCGGATTTATGGAGCGGGGACCTCCATGCTCCAGATTGAAGGGGGCTTCCCCGATGCGGCGGCCTACACGGTTTTGCCGGACCGGATGGAAGCTGCAACGTTCCTGGCTGCTGCTGCTTCGGCGGGGGGCGACCTCTGCCTGGAGCGGACCCGGCCCGGGGATTACGGTCCGGTCATTCAGGTTCTGCGAGCCGCCGGATGCCGGATTGAGGAGGGACCGGGAGAGGTGCGCATCCATGGACCGGAACGGCTGCAAAGCGTGCCGCCCATTCGCACAGCGCCCTATCCGGGCTTTCCCACCGATGCCCAGGCTCCGGTGATGGCGGCTCTGCTTCGCGCCCAAGGCGTGACGGTGTTTGAGGAGACCGTTTTTGCTGACCGCTACCGTCATGTGCCTGCACTGCGGGCCCTGGGTGGCAGGATTCAGGTCTCCGGGGCCATTGCGGCTGTCACCGGGGTGCCGGAGCTCCATGGCGCGGCCATGGAAGCCACAGACCTGCGGGGCGGGGCGGCCATGGTGGTGGGTGCCTTGGGGGCCCAGGGTACCAGCAGGATCGGAAGTGTACAGCATATCCTGCGGGGTTATGAGGACTTTGCCCGGCGGCTGGCGGCCCTGGGCGCAACCATTCGGATGGAACATGAAAGGGCAGAGTGCTGCCATGGAGGATTGTACTATGGATTGGGACGAACAGGAGAGGGGGCGCAGGAGAAAGCCCCCTGAAGGCGGGACCCAGCGCCAGGGCCAGACCGGCCAGGGGCGGCCCCCTCGGGAGGACCGAAGCAGGGCCCGGCAGCCCGATGCGGGCCGCCGTAAGCTGCGGGAAACTGCCAGCCGCCCGAAGAAGCGAGAGGAGCCCAAGCAGGAGACAAAAAGAACCCGCCCCCCGGACCGAACGCCCCGGCAGGATCAGAAACCGCCGCGCAAGCCGGAACAGCGTGTCCGGAACCCATCTGGAGATCGGGAGATGGCGGAAAAAGCCAGAGAAGCCCGCCGCAGACAGGCCGGGCAAAAGAAGCGGGAGGAGGAGCGCAAGCGCCGGGAAGAGACCCGGCGGACTCCACCCAAGGCATTGCCCCGGAGGAAGCTACTGTGGAAGCTGCTTACCACAGCTGCCGTGGTGGTGGCGCTTCTTGTGGGCCTGACCATTTTCTTCAAGGTCCAGAATGTGGTGGTCACTGGCAACGGGAAGTACACTGCAGAGACGGTGATTGCTGCTTCCGGCATCGAAACAGGGGAGAATCTGCTGACCTTTGGCAAGTCCCGGGCTGCGGGCAGAATTTTGGCAGAGCTTCCCTATGTGGATCAGGTGCAGATTGGTATAAAACTTCCGAATACGGTCAATATTGACATTGTGGAGCTGGAGGTGTCCTACGCCATCCGTTCCACCGAAGGTGGCTGGTGGCTGATGGATTGTGGCGGCAAGCTTCTGGAGCCGGTGGAGGAGTCCGAGGCAGCCAAGCATACCCAAGTGCTGGGCATTTGTGCCGAGCATCCCTCACCGGGAGGCTCCCTGGTGGCCGGCGAGGGAGTTGCCGCTGAAAGCGCTCCTACGGGGGAAGAGACTTCTGCACAGGAGACCGGGGAGAAGAGCGCCATTCACGGCTCTGCTGCTGAGCGGGGCGCCGCGGCTCTGGAGATTCTGCAGGCACTGGAAGAGACGGAGCATATGGGGGACGTGACAACTGTGGACGTATCCAGCCTGTATGACATTCAGCTTTGGTACGGCCAGAAGTATCAGATTCTGCTGGGCGGGCCCACGGAGCTGACCTATAAAATCCGCTATATGACCCAGGCGGTAGCCACTCTGGCGGATTATCAGAGCGGCGTTCTGGATCTGAGTCTGGAGCAGGACAGGAAGGCCATCTTCACCCCGTGGTAACCTGCCCAGGTTGTGAACAATTGAAAAACTTGGCGAAAAAATGAGAATTTCTATTGACCAAATGGGGATTTCACGATAGAATAAATGGGTATAAGTGTGCTCGGTTTCTGCCCCACCGGGGCGTGAATACAAAAGATTACATAGGAGGAGAGCAAAATATGTCTAGTTCTGCCATTGAGTCTTATCCGGATAAGGTTGTAAATATTAAAGTGATCGGCGTGGGCGGCGCAGGCAACAACGTTGTCAACCGCATGATTGAGTCCGGCGTGAGCGGCGTGGAATTTGTCGTCGTCAATACGGACAAGCAGGATCTCAACAAGTCCAAGTGCCCCAACAAGCTCCAGATCGGTGAGAAACTCACCGGCGGCATGGGCGCCGGCTCCAAACCGGAAATCGGCAAGAAGTCCGCTGAAGAGAGCCGTGCCGGGATCTCCAAGATTCTGGAAGGCACCGACATGGTCTTCATCACCGCCGGCATGGGCGGCGGCACCGGCACCGGTGCAGCTCCCATTGTGGCGGATCTGGCCCACGAAGCCGGTATTCTCACGGTGGGTGTGGTGACCAAGCCCTTTAAGTTCGAGGGCGCCAACCGGATGCGCCAAGCGGAGTCCGGCATTGCCTCTCTGTCCGAGAAGGTAGATTCTCTCATCATCATCCCCAACGACCGCTTGAAGTATGTTACTGAGCAGAAGATCACCTTTGCCAACGCCTTCGGCATTGCCGATGACGTTCTGAAGCAGGCTGTAACCTCTATTTCCGAGTTGGTGGGGTACTCCGAGCGTGTGGTCATCAACCTGGACTTTGCTGACGTATCCGCTGTTATGAAAGACGCGGGCCGGGCTCATATGGGCGTTGGCATCGCCACCGGCCGGGAGAAGGCGGAGCAGGCTGCCATGAGCGCAGTGGCCAGCCCCCTGCTGGAGACCTCTATCAATGGCGCCACCGGCGTGCTTGTGAATGTCACCGGCTCTCCGGAGCTGACTCTGGACGATGTGGAGACGGCTGCCAGCATTGTGCAGGAGGCGGCCAATCCCGAGGCCAATATCATCTTCGGCGCTACCTACTCCGATGAGTTTGAAGATGAAATGCGAGTGACGGTCATTGCCACCGGCTTCGAGTCCAAGAAGGCTGAGAACAGCACCCCCTCTGCCAAGTCTGTGTCCCGTCCCGGCCCCTTTACTGCCGCAGGAGAGCGCGCAAAACCTACGCCGGTTGCTACTGAGGATGTGGATGACATCGATGAGATTTTTAAGATTTTCAATCGGTAAGTGATGCTATCCCCCCTGCAGGGTATCCAGGAAATATGGGCGCACCGCACAAAGGGATGCGGTGCGCCCTTCCATGCTGTCTTTCTGTAAAAGCACGTCTGTGCGCGATTGGTGGAAAAATTCCGAAATTTTGAAAGATTTGCAGAATTTTTACATTTTCCCCTTTACTTTTCCTCTGTTATACATTAAAATAGAGGCGTGGTAGGCACAGATTCCCATCTAACAAATTCAATTATGGAGGATTATGACATATGAATAGCAGAAGTAGAAAAGCCAACCCCAACAGCCCCCTGTATCAGGCCATCCTGAAGCTGAAGACTCCGGAGGAGTGCTATAACTTCCTCATGGACCTGTGTACCGTTCCGGAGCTCAATGCCATGGAGCAGCGCTTTGAGGTCGCTCAGCTGCTGAACCAGGGAATGATCTACAACAAGATCCTGGAGCTGACCGGCGCCAGCAGTGCCACCATCAGCCGTGTGAACCGCTCCCTCAACTATGGTACCGATGGCTACCGCTTGGTCATTGAGCGAATGGAGAGCGTGGAGGAATGAGCGCCTATGGGTCTTTGGCTGCGTCTTATGACCGGCTGACCAGTGACGTTCCTTATGCCGAAATTTTGGCGTTTGTACAAACGCTTCTCACAGAACGGGGCGTAGCGCCCCGTTCTGTGTTGGACTTGGCCTGCGGCACAGGGACGATGTCCCTACTTCTGGCCCAGTCCGGGTACCAGGTGATTGGGGCGGATATGTCCGAGGAGATGCTGACTGTGGCCTATGATAAGGCGTCGGCCCTGCCGGATAACCGCCCTTTCTTTGTGTGCCAGAGGATGGAGCGTCTTTGTCTGCCGGACCCGGTGGACTGGGTCCTGTGTTGTCTGGACAGCATCAATTATTTGACAGATCCCGCCGCCTGCCAGGAGACATTCCGGCGGGTGTACCGGTCGTTATGCCCCGGCGGCGTCTTTATTTTTGACGTGAATACCCCGGAAAAGCTACAGGCCATGGATGGACAGGTGTTTCTGGATGAGGACGAGGATGTATTTTGCGTCTGGCGGGGAAGCTATGAGAAGACGGAACGGATTTGCTACTACGGCATGGACCTGTTCCAGCGGCAGGGACGCCTGTGGCGCAGAAACCAGGAGGAGCACCGGGAGTTCGCCTATACCATTGGGGAGCTGCAGGCCTGGTTGACCCAGGCTGGTTTTGGCGGCATTGAGGTATTTGGTGACCGCCGCACCGCGTCTCCGGGTCCCGGCGAGCAGCGGGTATATTTTATGGCAGTCAGGGAGGAGACCACCCATGGGTGATTATATTGTGCGGGCAATGTCTGCTGATGGCTTTGTGAAGGCGGCAGCCATTCGCTCTACGGAGATTGTGCGGCGCGGGGCTGCAATCCAGGGTACCACAACTACAGCTACAGCGGCCTTTGGACGGGCTCTCACGGCAACCTCCTTGCTGGGGAACATGCAAAAGGTGGAGGATGGCTCTGTCACGCTGCAGATTAAGGGGGGCGGACCTTTGGGGACCATTCTCTGCGTATCCGACTCTGTGGGCAACGTCCGGGGCTATGTGCAGCACCCGGTTATCAGCCTGATGGAGAAGTACCCGGGGAAGCTGGATGTGGGCGCAGCTGTGGGCAGGGAAGGCATGCTCACCGTGATCCGGGACCTGCAGATGAAGGAGCCTTATGTGGGCAGCGTGCAAATGGTCACTGGGGAAATTGCAGAGGATCTGACCGCCTACTTTGCCCAGAGTGAGCAGACGCCTACGGCTTGCGCCCTGGGCGTCCTGGTGGCCCGTGACAGGACTGTTCAGGTGGCAGGGGGATACCTCCTCCAGCTCTTGCCAAATGCCCCGGATGCGGTCATTGAGGCCCTGGAGGGGGGCATTCGTGGGGCCGGCGCCGTCACCCCTATGCTGGAGCGCGGCATGACGCCGGAGGAGATTTTGACAGCGGTTTGCCCCGGAATGAAACTGAAGGTCCTGGAGACCACAGAAGTGTCCTATCGCTGCTACTGCAGTCGGGAGCGGGTGAAGGGAGCCCTCATCAGTCTGGGGAAAAAGGAGCTGGAAGAGATTGCCGCAGAAGGGGAGACCGTCCACATTGGCTGCCAGTTCTGTGACGCAGACTATCAATTTGGCCCGGAGGAAATTCAAAATTTGCTCCTGGAAATTTGAAAATTTCCGGAAAACAAGGAAAATACTCGGCATTTTGGACGGGAAAAATTCTAGGAAAAAACTGAAAAAAAGTGCTTGACAAAACGGGGACCGCTGTGTATAATGATACCCGTCGCTGAGATGTGCTGAGCTCCGAACCGGAGCGGCGCTTCGAAGGGCGCCCTTGGGGAGCATAGCTCAGCTGGGAGAGCACATGCCTTACAAGCATGGGGTCACAGGT
>ERZ772883.881-NODE-881-length-27018-cov-60.443830_pt1 | contig 27018 bp, 27 predicted proteins | sample MGYA00580575_ERZ772883 | MGnify/ENA primary metagenome ERZ772883 (study PRJEB29015, sample SAMEA2737666) | human gut metagenome | biome: human gut; feature: human-associated habitat; material: faeces | place: China | collected 2012 ...
AGCATGAAAGTGAAATATTTGAAAAAATTGCAAAAATGAGAACAGAATATATGAATACAAAAGACTTACAAAAGGGAGAAATTCTAAACAATGAATGTAATAGATTGGTTGCAACACTTGAAAACTATCCAGAACTTAAAGCAAGTGAACAATTTTTATCTTTGCAGCAAAAACTAAGCAAAATAGAAAGTCAACTTCAAGCGGCAAGAAGATTATACAACGGAGCAGTAACAACATATAATACAAAAATATCAGTGGTTCCAGACAATATAATTGCAGGAATGTTTGGATTCAAAGATGAAAAATTATTTGAAATTGAAAGCACAGAAGCTAGAGAGAATATTAAATTAGACTTATAAGAAATCTTCTATAAAGGGGTGAAGTAATTGAAATCATTTAACGAAGTATATGAGCAAGTACATAAAGAAAGTTTTGAAGAGCTAGAAATATTGAGAAAAAAGTCAAAAAAAAGAATTTTTATAACTTTGCTGGTTGTAGGAGTTTTTATAGCGTTTATAGTATTTTTTCTAAATAAGGCTGATATAGGAGAAATTATGTATGGAGGTCAAGCAATTTTTGTGACTACTTTTTGTGTAGCTATTTTTATTATTATAATTACCATTATATGTGCTGCTTCTAAAACAAAATATACGCCAACATTTAAAGAAAAGGTAATTGGTCCATTTATTAAAAATATTGATGAAAATTTACAATATAGACCTAATGAGGGAATTTCATCTGTAATATATAGAATGGGTGAATTTGAAGGATATGACAATTATTATACAGAAGATTTAATAATAGGAAAACTAGATGAAAAGTATAATTTTCAAATGGCAGAGGTAAGAACAGAGGAAGAATCTACAGATTCAGATGGAGATACACATACATATACAGTATTCCATGGACTATTTGGAAATGTTGAATGCGCAAAAAATATAGAAACCACTTTCAAGGTACGTTCAGATAAAGGCATTTTTGGAAAAATGTTCAAAGGAAAGACAAAAGTAGAAATGGATTCTCAAGAATTCGAAAAATATTTTGATGTATATGGAGATAACAAAATAATAGTAATGCAAATATTAACATCTGAAGTAATGTCAACCATGATAGATTTTATACAGCAAAGTAAAATTAAATATGAATTAACAATAAATAAAGACCAAATGTACATAAGATTTCATACAGGAGGATTATTTGAACCAAGCTTATTTAAGAATTCATTAGATTACAGCATGCTAAAAAAATATTATGATATATTAGACTTTGTATTTAAAGTAACAAGAGAAATAAATAGTGTAATAGAAAAAACAGATATTTAAATTTTTAAAATATGTAATATTTTTAAGATTTTTCATAAAAACTATTGACAATTGAGTAACCATTCAACTATAATATAGTAGAAAACAGTTGAATGATTACTCAATTGTTGCGTAAAGGAGAATATTTATGGTATGTAAAATTGATATGTGTGATTGTAATGTAATACACGATGAAATTGTAGAAGCAGTAAAAGGACAGATGCCAAAAGAAAAACAAATTGAAGTAATTTCGAATTTCTATAAAATATTTAGTGATTCTACAAAATTAAAAATACTATGGGCATTAAATGTTTCAGAAATGTGTGTATGTGATTTAGCAGTACTCATAAATGTGACAAAATCAGCAATATCACATCAACTAAGAAGCTTAAAAGAAGCAAACTTAGTTAAGTATAGAAAAGAAGGAAAAAACGTATATTATTCATTATCAGATAATTGCGTTAAGGAAATAATTGAAAAAGGTATCATTCACACAATAAATAAAATATAGTATTGGGGGAAAATAGTAATGAAAAAAGGTATAATCAAAATTACAATATGTTCAATATTTTTTATATTAGCAAACATAGTTAAACTTGAATGGTTGCAAATACTATTCTTCTTTGCAAGTTACTTATCAATTGGTTATGAGGTAATCTTTGAAGCATTTGAAGGAATTAAAGAAAAGAAATTCTTAGGAGAAGATTTTTTAATGAGTATTGCAAGCTTAGGAGCATTTGCAACAGGAGAATATCCAGAAGCAATAGCAGTAATGCTATTTTTCCAAGTAGGAGAAATGTTTGAAGAATATGCAGAAAATAAATCTAAAAAATCTATAGAAAGTCTAATGGAATTAAAACCAGATAAAGCATATGTAAAAAGTGGAACAGAAGTTATAGAAAAAACTCCAGAAAAAGTAAAAATTGGGGATATAATTGTAGTAAAACCAGGAGAAAGGGTACCACTAGATGGTATAGTAACAAAAGGAGAGGCTTTAATAGATACATCAGCTTTAACAGGAGAATCAGTTCCTAGAAAAGTAGCAGAAAATTCTGAAATATTAAGTGGAGTAATAAACACAAATGGAGTACTAGAAATAAAAGTTACAAAAGAATTCCAAGAATCTACGATAAGCAAAATTTTAGACTTAGTAGAAAATGCAGGAGAGAAAAAGGCAACAACAGAAAAATTCATTACAAAATTTGCAAAAGTATATACACCAATTGTAATTATTTTAGCATTATTAATATTTGTAATACCAACAGCAATATTACACAAAGACCTTGCAACTTGGGGATATAGAGCATTATCTTTCTTAGTTGTATCTTGCCCTTGTGCCCTTGTAGTTTCTGTACCACTTAGCTTCTTTGGTGGAATAGGTGGAGCATCAAGAAAAGGTATTTTAATAAAGGGAAGCAATTATCTTGAAATATTATCAAATGTTCAAACAATAGTATTTGATAAAACAGGAACACTAACAAAAGGAAATTTCAAAGTAAAAAGCATAGAAGCAGTAGGAGATAAAGATGAACTACTAAAAATAGCAGCACATGTTGAAAGCTTTTCAAATCACCCAATAGCAAAATCTATACAAGAAAGTTATGTGGAAGAAATAAACAAAGAAATAATTACTGAACATAAAGAGATATCAGGACATGGAGTAACGGCAAAAATTAATGGAAAAACAGTTCATTTAGGAAACAGTAAATTAATGGCAAAACTTGGCATTAATGTGAAAGAAGAAACAAGTTCAGCAACTGTTGTGTATATAGCAATAGATAACCAATATGCAGGAAAAATAGAAATTGCAGATGAACTAAAAGAAGACTCAAAATTAGCAATAGAGAATTTGAAAAAGCAAGGTGTAAAACAAACTGTAATGCTTACAGGAGATAGAAAAGACGTTGGAGAAGATGTAGCAAAACAGTTGGGAATGGATAAAGTATTTACAGAATTATTACCTACAGACAAGGTAGATAAATTACAAGAAATTTTAGATAATAAAAACGGAAAAGTTGCATTTGTTGGGGATGGTTTAAATGATGCACCAGCACTTGCAATGGCAGATGTAGGCATTGCAATGGGAGCATATGGAACAGATGCAGCAATAGAAGCGGCAGATGTGGTTATTATGACAGATGAACCTTCAAAGATTTGTGATGCAATAAAAACTGCAAGAAAAACAATTAAAATATCAAAAGAAAATATTGGTTTTGCAATAACTGTAAAATTAATAACATTGCTACTTGTATTCTTAGGAATAGCAACAATGTGGCAAGCAGTATTTGCAGATGTTGGAGTAACTGTTATTGCAACATTAAATGCATTAAGAACATTAAAAAAATAAGAAATTTTAATTTCTAAAATAATATATTATAAAAATCCTACTAGTATAAAATTATGAAGGCGAAGCGGTTCGAGTGGATGGAGCTAGAAGTCCTAAATGAATTTTATGGAAATAGTTCGCCGTGAGAAAGGGTGCCATAAAAGGCATATAGGACTTCTGCGAACAGGAATTGAGACAAGCAAGCCAAATAAGTTTATACTAGTAGGATTTGAAATATTCAATTTGTTTTGAAAACTTAATATTAACAAAAACATTAAAAGCATTAAAATGCATTTAATGTTTTTGTTAAATCTCAATTACTTTATCTTTTAAATAATTCAAAATTCCACTTTCGGTTTTAAAAGCAAAAACTAATTTGTAAGAAGTAAGTTCTTGAGTTTTCTTTCCAAATTTCTTGTTAATCTCATTTTTTCCGTACTTGCCATCGCCAATAATTGGAAAGCCAGCATGTGCAAGATGTGCTCTTATTTGATGAGTTCTGCCAGAGTATTCTAATAGTACTTCTAAAGTTGAAGTATTATTTTTCCTACTGGTTTCTAAAACCTTATATGATGTAACGATTTTTTTATAGCCTGTTTTAGGCACGTCTGAAATATATACCATAGATTTTTTACTATCTTTAAATAAGTAAGCAACCAATGTATCTGCTTGTTTTTTTGGAATTCCATAAACAATGCATTTATAGTATTTTTTTATTTCCTTTTGTTTGAATTTTTCAAGTAAAATGTTTAATGATTTTTCAGTTTTTGCAAAAAGCACTAGTCCAGTAGTGTTTCTATCTAGCCTGTGGCAAGGTTTAATAAACTCATATTCTTCTTGTAATATTGTTGTTAAACTCTTAGAAGCATCATCTGATACAACTTCAATGCCATTAGTTTTATTAATAACTAAAATATTCTCATCTTCAAATACTTTTTCTATTGAAGGTTTAGAAAAGAGATATTCATCTGCTATAAAAACAGCAATTTCATCATTTTCATAAATGCTTACATTTTCTTTTATGCGTACACCATTAATTTTTATATCCTTTTGCCTAAGAGCTTTATTAAGCATATTAATGGAAAGCTCTGGGAATGAAGCTAAAATAAATGTATTTAATTTCTTATTATTATATTTTTGTGGAACAATTAATTTTCTCATAAAAATCTCCTATGTAAATATTATAAGACATTTTTCAAAATAATGGAATAGGTAGAAGAAATTTACCTTGATATTTTGCATATTATATGATATTATATTGAAAATTAATGGAGGACTAAAAATGGGAAGAACAAAACTTGCAGATAGAGTTTTACCTACATACACAAAGGGTGAAGAAATTTTTAATATGGTATCACATATTGTTGGGGCACCACTTGGAATAGTGGCACTTGTTTTAGGAGTAATTTTCTCAGCAAAACATGGAAATGGATATGGTATAGCCTCAAGTATTGTTTATGGCTTAACTTTAACAACATTATATACAATGTCTAGCATATATCATGGTTTGAAGCCAAATCTTAAAGCAAAAAAAGTTTTTCAAATAATAGATCATTGTTCAATTTTCTTACTTATAGCAGGAACATATACACCATTTGCTTTATGCACACTAAGGGAATATAATGTAGCAACAGGTTGGACAATTTTCGGTATAGTATGGGGACTTGCAATATTGCGGTATAGTATTAAATTCAATAGATTTGAAAGAATTTAAAGTATTTTCTATGATATGCTACTTAGTAATGGGTTGGTGTATTATATTTAGAATTAATGTAATAATAAATAGCCTTGGAGCAGTAGGCTTCTCATTACTACTAGCAGGTGGAATAGTTTATACTGTTGGAGCAATTTTTTATGGGCTTGGTAAAAAGCGTAAATGGATGCATTCAATTTTTCACTTGGGTTGCGTAATTCGGAAGTTTGTTACAATTAATTTGTGTATTAATATATGTAGTATAAAAAAAGTCGCTAAACAGCGACTTTTTACTATTTATATAATGGATATTTTTCACATAAAGCAGTTACTCTAGATTTTACTTCATCTAAATTTTCTTCTTTCACTACCATATCTATTAAATTTGCAAGTTCTATCATATCTTCTTCTTTAAAACCACGAGTTGTTACAGCAGGTGTACCAATTCTAATACCACTTGTAATGCTTGGCTTTTCGGTATCAAATGGAACAGCATTTTTATTTACTGTAATACCAACATCATCAAGTTTTGTTTCTAATGCTTTACCTGTAATGTGTTTGTTACGTAAATCAATTAATATTAAATGGTTATCTGTACCACCAGAAACTAAGTTAAAATCTAATTCTAATAATCTACTTGCTAAAGCTTGAGCATTTTTTATAATTTGTTCTTGGTATGTTTTAAATTCTGGTTCTAGTGCTTCTTTAAAACAAACAGCTTTTCCAGCAATTACATGCATTAACGGTCCACCTTGGTTACCTGGGAAGATTGCTTTATCTATGGCTTGACCATATTTTTCTTTGCAAAGTATTAAGCCACCTCTAGGACCTCTTAAAGTTTTATGTGTAGTAGAAGTAACTACATCTGCATATTCTACTGGGTTTGGATGAAAACCAACTGCAACTAAACCAGCAATATGAGCCATATCAACCATAAAATATGCTCCGAATTTTATCTGCAATTTCCCTAAAACGTTTAAAATCTATAATTCTTGCATAGGCACTAGCTCCTGCTAAAATTAGCTTTGGTTTATGCTCTAAAGCTAAACGTTCAACTTCATCATAATCAATTCTTCCGGTTTCTTCATTTAAACCATAAGGAATAAAATTATATAGTTTTCCAGAAGCGTTTACTTTGCTTCCATGTGTTAAATGACCACCATGTGATAAATTCATTCCTAAAACAGTATCTCCAGGTTGTAATAAAGCTGAATAAACAGCCATGTTAGCTTGTGCACCAGAGTGTGGTTGAACATTGGCATATTCTGCATTAAATAGCTTTTTAACTCTATCTCTAGCTAAATTTTCTATAACATCAACGTATTCACAACCACCATAATATCTATTACCAGGGTACCCCTCGGCATATTTATTTGTTAAATAACTTCCCATAGCTTCCATAACAGCAGGGCTTACAAAGTTTTCAGAAGCAATAAGCTCTATTTTATTTCTTTGTCTATTAAGCTCTTTCATTACTGCATCATAAACTTCAATATCTTCATTCTTTAAATTTTCAAAACTAGGCATAAAAATCAACCAACCTTTCTTCTTGTGACATTATATAACAAAAAAACAGAAAAAGTAAATAGGGCAAAATATAAAACTTGATAATTTTCTATTTACAAAACAAAAAAAATATGATAAAACTACAAGTGAAAAATTGTAAAAAGGAGTGAAAGTATTTTGAAGATAAAAGATGTAAATGAATTACAAAATTATGCATGTAAAATAAGGCAAGGTGTAATTGAAGAGGTATATTGTGCTCAATCAGGACACCCAGGAGGTTCATTATCAATAGCAGAAATACTTGCAGTACTTTATTTTAATCAAATGAATATTGATGAGAAAAATCCAAAAGCAAAGGAAAGAGATAGATTAGTCCTTTCAAAGGGACATACTTCTCCAGCACTATATAGCACTTTAGCTTTAAGAGGTTTTTTCGATACAAAAGAATTAAAGAATTTTAGAAATATAAATAGCAATTTACAAGGTCACCCAGATATGAAAAATATTCCTGGAGTAGATGCCTCAACAGGTTCTTTAGGACAGGGATTATCTATTGCAAATGGAATGGCACTTGCTTCTAAACAAGATAGTGAAGGAGTTAGAGTTTATTGCATTTGTGGTGACGGAGAAATAGAAGAAGGACAAATTTGGGAAGCTGCAATGACATCATCTCATTATAAGCTAGATAATTTATGCTTAATAGTTGATAACAATAATTTGCAAATTGATGGGGCAGTTAGTGATGTTATGAACATTTACCCAATTGATGAAAAATTCAAAAGTTTTGGGTTTGAAGTAATAAATGTAGATGGGCATAACATTCCAGAACTTATTTCAGCTTTTGAACAAGCTAAAAAAGTTAAAGGAAAACCAACAGTAATTATAGCAAACACAATAAAAGGAAAAGGTGTATCTTTTATGGAAAATGAGGCAGGCTGGCATGGAAAAGCACCAAATGAAGAAGAATATAAACAAGCAATGAAAGAATTAGGAGGTGCTGTATAATGGACGAAACAAGAAAAATTGCAACACGCCAAAGTTATGGAGAAGCTTTAGCAGAGCTTGGAGAGAAAAATGAAAATGTAGTAGTTTTTGATAGCGACTTATCAGGAGCAACAAAGACATCAATTTTTGCAAAAAAATTCCCAGAAAGATTTTTTGATATGGGAATTGCAGAACAAGATATGATGAGTACAGCTGCAGGTATGTCTACTTTTGGCAAAATCCCATATGCAAGTACTTTTGCTGTATTTGCAGCAGGAAGAGCATATGACCAAATAAGAAATAGCATATGTTACCCAAAAATGAATGTTAAAATCTGTGCAACACATAGTGGAGTAACAGTAGGAGAAGATGGAGCAACACACCAAATGTTAGAAGATTTAGGACTAATGAGAGGACTTCCCAATATGACAGTTCTATGTACTTCTGATGATACAGAAACTCGTTGGGCAATAGAGGAAATATCTAAAATACAAGGTCCAGTATATGTAAGACTTTGTAGACTAGCTACACCAGTAATATATGATGAAAATCAAAAGTTTGAAATAGGAAAAGCAATTCAAATTGGGGAAGGAACAGATGCAACAATATTTGCAACAGGAGTTGTAGTTTCAGAAGCAATTAAGGCAAAAGAAGAACTTGAAAAACAAGGAATAAATATTAGAGTGGTTGATATTCATACAATAAAACCTATAGATAAAGAAATGATAGTGAAATGTGCAAAAGAAACTAAAAAGCTAATTTCAATAGAAGACCATAGCATAATAAATGGTCTAGGAACAGCAATTGCAGATGTTTTAACAGAAGAATATCCATGCAAACTTATAAAACTTGGAGTAAAAGACGAATTTGGAAGATCTGGTAAAGCAACTGAACTCTTGGAACATTATGGTTTAACTGCAAAACATATTGAGGAGGCTATTCTAAAATAGCTAAAATAAAGGAGGAAACTAATGAGAAGTAAAGGAATTACATTAATAGCATTAATAATTACAGTAATTGTACTGCTAATATTAACAGGAATCTCTATAGGAGCAATAAGTAGAGCAAAGATATTTGATTCGGCTAAAAATGTAACAAACAAAACAGAAAAACAAATTGATGAACATGAACAAACTGTAAATGAAGTTAGAGATATGATATAAAATATTAAGTTGAAATATGTCAAATTTATGACATTTTATAAAATAAATGCTTTTTTATTGCAATTTTAACAATTTATTATTATAATAAAAGGGTAAAATATCATTAAAAAAATGAGGGGAAGAAATGATAGAATTTAAAAACGTATCAAAAACGTATTCAACAGGAACAGAAGCTGTACATGATGCAAGCTTTAAGATAGACAAGGGTGATTTTGCATTTTTAGTTGGACAATCAGGCTCAGGAAAATCAACACTTATAAAACTTATACTAAAAGAAGAAGAACCATCAAGTGGTACAATTATTATTAATGGTAAAGACACTACATTTTTAAAACCAAAACGTGTACCATATTTAAGAAGAAGTATGGGAGTTGTATTCCAAGACTTTAGACTTTTATCAGACAAAACAGTATATGATAATGTTGCATTTGCGATGAACATAGTAAAAGCAACACCAAGGCATATAAGAAGACAAGTACCAATGGTACTTTCATTGGTAGGTTTAAGTGGAAAAGCAAAAGCATATCCAGATGAATTATCTGGAGGAGAGCAACAAAGAGTTGCACTTGCTAGAGCATTAGTTAATAACCCATCAATGATAATTGCAGATGAGCCAACAGGAAACCTAGACCCAGAAACAGCTTGGGACATTATGATGCTTTTAAATGAAATTAACCTAAGGGGAACAACAGTGGTAATTGCAACACACGCAAAAGATATAGTAGATAGAATGAAAAAAAGAGTTATTGAGATTGAAAAGGGCGTTATAGTAAGAGATGATAGAAAAGGTGGTTATAACAAGTGAAGTATAATATAATAGGATATTTCCTTAGCGAAGGATTTAGAAATGTATTTAAAAACAAAAAATCTACAATTTCATGTTTAGGAATAATGTGCGTTACGATGCTTATGTTTGGTGTATTTTTCGCAATAGGAAAAAATATAACACATATCGTAAGTAATCTAGAAGATGCACAAGCAATAAGGGTAAACATACAAAATGATACATCCGAAGAAGATGTAGTTAAAATGAAGGATCAAATATTAGCAATTGATGGTGTGGCAGATGCAAAAAGAAAAACAAAACAAGATGCTTTTAATGAAATGAAAAATAAACTAGAAGGATACACTTCATCAATGGAAGGAATTGAACCAGATTTCTTATTTGATTCTTATATAGTGACATTAACAGATTTAGACATGAATGATAGTGTTCAAGAACAAATAAGCAAACTACCACATTTTAGAAGTATTACAAGTAGTAATCAAACAATCAATACATTATCAACAGTTGGAAAATGGATAAGAATTTTTACAGGAACAATTTTGGTTGTACTTATATTAATATCAATATTTATTATTGCAAATACAATTAAACTAACAGTTCATGCAAGAAGAAAAGAAATATCAATTATGAAGTATGTTGGAGCTACAAATAGTTTCATACGAGCACCATTCATGATTGAGGGTGTAATTATAGGAATTATGTCTAGTGCAATATCACTTGGAATTGTAGGTGCGCTATATAATTGGGGAACAATAAAAATGGCACAATCAGAAACAATACAAAAAATTGGTGTTAATATGTTACAATTTAAAGACTTATTCTCAAGTATATTAATAGTATATATTATTTTAGGCGTAGGAATAGGAATTATAGGAAGTAGAATTTCAATGAGAAAATATTTAGACGTTTAAAAAGAAAGGAATTAAAAGTGAAAAAAACATGCATTACTGTAATTACAATTTTAACCATCTTAAACTTTAGTACAATAGTGCACGCTGTTGATTCTGAAATAACAGAAAATCAAAATGAAAACAATCAAAACCTAGAACAAAGAAGAATTGAACTAAGACAAAAAATAGAAGCAGAAGGTAAAAACCTAGAAAACATTAGCGTAGAACTCACAAAGAATCTTGAAGAAATAAACAAACTAGATGAAAATATATATGAATATGAAGAACAAGTAAAATCCATATCTGCAAGCTTACAAAATGTTGAAAAACAAATAAAAGAGGCAGAAACATACCTTACAACATTTGAAATAAGATATAATCATCAAAAAGAACTACTGCAAAAAAGAATTGCATATTGGTATGAAGCAGGTTCTACAAGGTATTTGGATGTTTTATTAAACTCAAAAAGTATATTAGATTTTATAGACAACTACTATTTGATAGGTGAAGTTGTTGAATATGATAATAATTTGCTTAAGAGTATTGAAAAACAAAAAAAACAAATAGAAAATATAAAAGAAGCATTAAGTATTAACAAAGAAAACTTAAAGGTAATTAAAGCAGAACAAAAAAAAGTTGCAGTTTCTTTAGAAAATGCAAAAGTAGTAAGAAGCAGTTATATAAATAGTTTAACAAATGATGAAATAGAAACAAGAAAAAGAATTGAGCTATACCAAAGTGAACTGGATTTAGTAGATCTAGAAATACTAATGACAGCACTTGAAAATACAGATACAACAAGATATGTAGGTGGAACATTTGCATGGCCAGCACCAGGATATTATACAATAACATCTCCATATAGTATGAGATTACATCCAATAATAAAAGTGTATAGACTTCATACGGGAATGGATATAGGGGCACCAATGGGAAGTTATGCAATAGCTGCAAATGACGGAATAGTCACTAAAGCAACATACTCATACTCATATGGTAATATGGTTATGATAGACCATGGAGGAGGAGTTTCAACACTATATGCTCATGGCTCAGAGATACTTGTGAGTGTTGGAGATACAGTAAAAAGAGGAGATCCAATTTTAAAGGTGGGATCAACTGGTTGGTCAACAGGACCACACTTACACTTTGAAATTATTATAAATGGAAATACTATAGATCCATATCCATTTGTAACAAGAGAAGCAACACAAGAAAGTGAAACAACACAAACAAATGAAGGACAACAATAAACAAAAAAGGAAGGGAATTTGTATGTTAAAGAAATTTTTAAAAGCATTTGGTATAATAGCTTTAGTTTCAATTATAGTTTTATCAGGGAATATTATGGTTGCATTTGCAGTATCACAGTCTGATTTGGATAATATTAACGACCAAATAGATAAAACTAAAGACAACATAACAGTATTAGAGGAAAAGCTTTCAGGAGTAATGAAACAAATACAATCATTAAATGCTGAAATTGCAGAATATGAAAATGATATTGCAGACTTAGATACTCAAATTGATAGCTTAAATGCACAAATAAGCGAGGCAGAAATAGGAATTAAAGATGCAGAGGAAAAATACAATCATCAATTAGAACTATTAAAAACAAGAATAGCTGCATTATATGAAGCAGGAGATACAACTTATTTAGATGTATTGCTTTCTTCAAAAAGTATAACGGATTTTATAGATAAATATTATACTATATCTGAAATACTTGAAAGCGATAAAAACCTTATGGGACAAATGGAAGATACAAAAACAAAGCTAGAAGAATCAAAACAAGTTTTAGAAACAGGAAAAGAGCAAATTGAAGCTTTAAAGAAAAGTAAAGTAGATACAGCAAATTCTTTAAAACAATCACAAGCTGTAAAACAAACATATGTAGATCAACTAAATGATGAGGAAAAAGCATTAGAAGAAGATCTAGAGCAATTTGAACGAGATAAAAAAGAAATTCAAGATGAGTTAAGACGTATTGCAATTGAGAATAATGGTGGAAAGGAAGTTATTCCAGGGGATCCAACTAGTGCAGGATACATATTTCCAGTAGAAGATTGTGGATTTTACAGTATTAATAGAAAATACTATCCATCATACCCAGGACACACAGGTACAGATATTAATATAGGTGTTTATGGCAAAAGGGTACTTGCTGTTAAAGCAGGAACAGTTGTTACTTCAACAGCATTAAGAAATTCTTATGGAGAGTATAGAAGCTATGGAGAATATATAGTAATAGATCACCATGATGGTACAATGACCCTTTATGGACATATGTCTCCAAACTCAAGAACAGTTTCTAAGGGCGACGAAGTTACACAAGGACAGGTAATTGGAGTTGTAGGAACTACAGGTAATTCAACAGGTTACCACTTACACTTTGAAGTTAGAATAAATGGTAGATGTGTAAACCCATTACCATATTTACAATAATAATATTAAAAATTTAGAATAGAATATTAACAAAAGAATAAAGGCGAGCAGCTATTAATAAGCTCGCCTAATTTAGAGAATTTAGGAGGAAAATAATGGAAAACAACAAGGCAAATAAAGTTTATAAAGTTGTAATGTTAATACTTATAACTGCAATAGTAACATTTATGATTACATCAATAGGGATGTATAATTATTTTGTGAAGACAAACCAAGGCAGAATAGCGGTTGTAGAAAGCATAGAAAAAAACGGAGACGATTATTCAATGCTAAATGCTAAACTGCAAATAGTTAAAGATTACTTGAACGATAACTATATTGGAGAACTTAATTTGGATCAAATGATTGAGGGAGCAATTAAAGGCTATGTTGAAGGAGTTGGAGACGATTATACAGAGTATTTGTCAAAAGATGAATATGAAGAACTAATTGTAAATGTTACTGGCGACTTTGTAGGAATAGGTGTATATATTTATAAAGATCAAGATGGCAATTTAATAGTGCTTGCACCTATGGAAAATTCACCATCAGAGGAAGCAGGAATTGAAGCAGGAGATAGAATTTTAGCAATTGATGGAGAAAATTGCAATGAAATGGATATAAATGTAGCTTCATCTAAAATAAAAGGAGAAGCTGGAAGTACAGTAGAATTAGAAATTCAAAGAGGTACAGAGACACTTAAGAAAACAGTTACAAGAAGAACTGTAGAAATTAGTGATAGTGCTTCTAAAATATTAGATGGAAATATAGGCTATATAGTACTTTCAACATTTGATACAGACTGTTCAAAGAAAATAAAAAAATATATGGAAGAATTCCAAAGTAAAGGAATAAACTCTGTAATTTTAGATTTAAGAAATAATACTGGGGGAGTAGTAGAGGAAGCTGTAAAAATTTCTGAATTGTTTATTGATAAAGGAAATACAGTATTACGTTCATATAATAAGACAGAAAAGGAAACAATAATAAAATCTAGTAGTGGTAAATATAAAGATATAAATCTTGTAGTTCTAGTTAATGATTATTCAGCAAGTGCAAGCGAAATCGTTACAGCGGCATTAAAAGATAATAAAGCAGCAACTATTGTTGGAATAAGAACTTATGGAAAAGGCGTAATGCAAGAGATACAACCATTATTTGATGGGGCAATAAAAATTACAATAGAGGAATTTAAAACACCAAATGGGGATAAAATAAACAAAGTAGGCATAAAACCGGATGTAGAAATTGAAATTGACAAAGATTCAAATGAAGATCTTCAACTACAAAAAGCAATTGAAATATTAAAATAAGAGAGGAATATATGAGTTTAGAAAAAAAACAGGCAATACGCTTTCATACAATGGCAATAATATTAATAATAATTTTTTGCATGGCAATAACACCAAAAACTTTACAAAATGATACTTTTTATACAATAAAAATTGGTGAGTATATTTTAGAAAATGGCATAACAATGCAAGAGCCATTTTCTTGGCATCAAAATTTAGAATATACATTTCCACATTGGGCATATGATGTATTTATTTATTCAATATACAATATAGGAGGAATGACTGGAATTTACATTTCGACGATTATACTTGCATCAATTCTAGGTATTTTATTATATGGTGTAAATGTTAAGCTAGCTAAAAATAGGATTATATCATTTATATTAACAATTGGAACGCTATATCTAATAAAACCCTACATCTGTGCAAGAGCACAGCTTGTAACATTTATATTATTCATATTAACAATATATTTTATTGAACGATTTTTAGAAACTAAAAAAATAAAATATGCAATAGGATTAGTTGTAATTCCAATATTGATTGCAAATTTACATGTAGCAACATTTTATTTTTACTTCATTTTGTACTTGCCATATATTGCCGAATTTGTATTATACATTTTTGCATATGCAAATGTAATAATAAGTGGAGCGAAGGTTGATTCTATAAGAAAGAAAATACAAAAACAAGGTGAGACAGAGGAATTACTTGAAAAACTTCAAAAGGCAGAGGAAAAACATAAGAGACTAAAAGAAAAAGAAGATAATAGAATTGAAAAACCATACAAAATAAAAATGACATATCATGACAGTATAAAAATTTTAATAATAATAATGCTAATATGTTTGCTTACAGGATTCCTAACACCACTTGGAACAACACCATACACATATTTAATAAAAACAATGCAAGGTATTAGTACAAAAAATATAAACGAACATTTACCAACAGTGCTTGCTGAAAATAAAAATTTATTAATAACATTTGTTGTATATATTGCAATAGTTGCATTTACAAAAATTAAAGTAAAACTATCAGATATATTCTTACTTGGTGGATTAGGTCTTTTGGCAATACTTTCAAGAAGACAAGCATCTATGTTCTATTTAATACGGAGTAATTCCATTAAATAGAATGTTAGTTCAGTTAGATTTAGAATACAATAAAGAAATTATAAAAAAAATAGAGAAAAAAACTTCAACATTTTTAGGAATTGCCATAATTTCAGCAATAGTAATTACAATTGCAATATTCCAATATAAACCACATAAAGATGATGCATATATTGATGAAAGCTCATACCCAGTACAAGCTACAGAATGGATGAAGGAAAACTTGAATTTTGAAGAAGTAAAATTATACAATGAGTATAACTATGGTAGTTATTTAATTTACCAAAATGTACCGGTATTTATAGACTCAAGATGTGATTTGTATTTGCCAGAATTTAATGAAAATGTATATGTTTTTAGAGACTTTTTAAATATGAATAATATGAACATAACAAATATGGAAGAAAAAATAGATGAATACGGATTTACTCATTTTATAGTTTCAAATGGAGTGAGAATGAAAATGTATTTAGACTTAAAACAAGATGAATATAAAAAAATATATCCAACAGAGGAAATTGAAGATAACAACTTCTCAATTTATGAAAGGATAAAATAATATGAAAAAAAGACTTGGAATAATTGCTGTAGGTGTAATAGTAGATCAAATATTGAAATTAATAATTTTTAATACAATTGGAGCATCAGGACAAACAATAAATTTAATACCAGGTATATTACAGCTTACTTATGTTGAAAATACTGGTGCTGCATTTGGATTTTTTAATGCAAGATTGTTTCTAATAATATTTGATATATTAATAATGTTTTTCATAATAAAAATATTATTAGACAAGAAATATCCTTTAAATGATAAAACTAAAACTGGATTATGCTTAATAATTGCAGGTGGAATAGGGAACCTAATAGATAGAATTTTTAGAGGATTTGTTATCGATTATATAGATATAACACAAATTATAGATTATCCAGTATTTAACTTTGCAGACATTTTGGTAGTTGTTGGTGTAATTTTAATAATTGCTACAATCATTGTAAATACAGTAAAAAGTCAGGAGAGCATAAATGAAAACGTATAAAGTAGAAGAGATAGGAAGGCTAGATAAAGTAGTGAGTAATCTAGAACAAAATATGTCTCGAGAAACAATACAAAGAATGATAAAAACAGGGAAAATTCTTGTAAACAATAAACAAGAAAAGGCATCATTCAAAACTACAGTAGGAGATTTAATAACTTTAGAAGAAGAAATACCTGAAGAAATAGAGCTAAAACCACAAGAAATGCCACTAGATATTATTTATGAAGATGATGATATGCTTGTAATAAACAAAGAAAAAGGTATAGTTGTGCACCCAGGGAATGGCAACCCAGATGGAACACTTGCAAATGCAGTAATGGCAAAATGCAAAGGCTCTTTATCAGGCATAGGAGGAAAAATAAGACCGGGAATAGTTCATAGAATAGATAAAGATACTTCAGGTTTAATAATAGTTGCAAAAAATGATACAGCACATATAGCTTTAAGCAAACAAATACAAGATAGAAAAGTAAAGAAAACCTATATAGCCTTAGTAAGGGGCGTTATAAAGGAAAATGAAGCAACAATTAATATGCCAATAGGTAGAAGCAATAAAGATAGAAAAAAGATGGCTGTAACAAAAGATGGCAAAGAAGCAATAACACACTTTAAAGTGTTAAAAAGATATAATGGTTTTACTTTATTAGAAGTAAAAATAGAAACAGGAAGAACACATCAAATTAGAGTACATCTATCTGAAATTGGATACCCAATAGTTGGAGATGAAGTTTATTCAAATGGAAAAAATCCATTTGGAGTAAAAGGTCAAATGCTACATGCAGAAAAGTTAGAACTAAAGCATCCAAGAACAGGTAAAGATTTAACATTTGAGGCACCTGTGCCAAAATACTTTGCGAATATAATAAATCAATTAGAAAAGGAATAAATATGGAGGAAATTAGATTACAAAAATACTTAGCAGAAGCTGGAGTTGCATCAAGAAGAAAGAGTGAAAAATATATAACTCGGTGGTAGAGTAAAGGTTAATGGAAAGTTAGTTACAGAGCTTGGAACAAAAGTAGATCCAGAAAAAGACAAAGTAGAAGTTGATGGAGTACTTTTGGAAAAGCCAAAAGATACTCATACATATATTTTACTTAATAAACCAATAGACTGTGTAACAACAGCAAAAGACCAGTTTGGAAGGCAAACAGTTTTAGATTTAGTAAAAACAAATAAAAGATTAGTACCGGTTGGAAGGTTAGATATGTACACATCAGGAGCACTAATACTTACAGATGACGGAGATTTTGTATATAAAATAACACATCCAAAACACGAAATTACAAAAACATACACAGTAACTTTGAAGGGAATTGTAACAAAAGAAGATGTGCAAAAGCTTGAAAATGGTGTGGATATAGGAGACTTTGTAACAAGCAAGGCAAAGGTAAGAATATTAAAAACAGATGAAGAACAAAACAAATCAAGACTTGAAATAACAATACATGAGGGAAAGAATAGACAAGTAAGAAGAATGTGTGAGGCAATAGATAGAAAGGTACTTGCACTTCATAGAAGCAAAATTGGTAATATAGGTGTAAAAGACCTAAAATTAGGTACGTGGAGATACCTAAAACAAATAGAAGTTGACGAATTGTTAAAAAATTGATAAAATATATATGTAGGAGGGGTTTTTATGGTATCAGATGAAGAAATTAAAACCAATGTATCTCCATTCGCAATGAGAGAAGGAGAAATAAAAACTTTTGATGGAAAAGATGGATATGTTTCAATAAACCAAATAATTAATAAAATCAATATTGGACATATAACAGATATTCATTTCCAAATATTAGAATTAGTAAACGAGTTTGAGTTTATAACCTCAAGACAAATATTTCAAATACTAGAGGCAAGAGGGGTTGATATAAAGTCACAAGATAAACTAAATAATAAATTAGAACAATTAATAAAAACTAAAATTCTTACAAGATACTATTTTACAGCAGAAGATGGAAAGGGAATTTACAGAATTTATTCATTAGAAAAAATGGGAAAATACCTTTTAAACTCAAGAGGTGTTGAATGTAAATGGCAACCAACAGATAACACAAAACCAGTTGCAATGATAAAGAAAAGACTTGCTGGAAACCAAGTAATAGTATCATATTTAAGAAAAGTAAAAGCATTTGATAGCTATACAGTAAAACCAGTTTTAAATAGCAAACAAACAGGAAAAGTATTCAAATTGCATGCAGGAATTAAAGTAACAAAAGCAGGTAAATCTGCAAGCTTAATATTTGAAGCAGTAAGAAGAGAAGAAGACTGGGAAAAGAAATTAATAGACAGAATGAAACTACTAAAAGACTTCTATGAAAACTTTGTAACATTTGATTCTGGCTATGATATTAAACCACAACTAGTATTATTATGCGAAGATGATAAACACACAGTAGAGGCTTTTAAAACAATTGTTACAAATAAACTTGAAATATCAAATGCAAATATATACTTTACAACAGACTTGAAACAAAATTTACCAAGTTTAACAAATTCATTAACAGAGTTTGTACTAGATGAAGAAACAGGTAAATATAAAATTCAAGAATTAAATTTAAAAATTTTAGAGTAAAAAAGTAAAATTTCACTAAAACCGTTGACAATATATTTACATAATGGTATAATGATAATTACGTTAAGGTATATGCTCTATACACTTTAATGAATTTTCAGAAAGGGAGGGCTATGATATGCCGCAAATTAACGTAGTGGATCGCGAAGGCGCGTCCGTAGGTTCTTATGAACCTGCAAATGGTACCATCGAAACCATGAATGGTACTTGGAACGTCGACAATGGCGGAATGGTTACCGACTCCGAAGGTAATTATGTCGGCCAGATGCACAACGGCAAATTAGACTATTAAGTCTAATTAAGAAAAGTAGCCACAGAGCAGAATAATCCTTGAATAAGGATTAGAAAAAACAAAAATTCCAGAGATTTTTCTCTGGAATTTTTGCCTCTATTTATTCTTTTTATTCTCACCTAAGTTAAAACTAACTGCATCTTCATTATTAAATAATACACTAGAATCTGTTGTGTCAGTTTGAATTGGGTCAATTTCAACATCCTCATTATCGAAGTCAATATAATTTGGATTAAACTTATTCTTCTTAACCTTTTTTGTTTCCTCATGAGCAATACCACTATTAAACTTATCAAAGTTATATTCTTTAAGTTTATGAGGTTCTTTATATTTAGACTCTAAGAAATCTAATGTACCATAATTTACAACGTTTTTACCTTTGCTATCTTTCATTTTGTAAATACATGTCTTAAACTTTAAACCTTGAATTTTAGCCACTGACATGATTTCTTTCCAACTCCAGTTTATACCATCAATTTTGTCTGGTGTATAACTATTAGGTGCAGACCATTCACGTCTTTGTCCAAATTCTTTTTCCCACCATGCATATTCTTCTGGAGTACAATTACCAAATGTAATTTTTGTTGGGCAGTTAGATAAAAGTGTTTGCATAAATGGACTAGATGCACCACCTAAACTAGATAGTGTAGGTACAGCAAGTATTGTTCCGACTCTATATTTTCTATATAATGTAACCATATCAGAGAAGAATGGACTTGCATATTTATCGAATTCATCAACATATAAGAAGTATGGAATTCTTGTTTTATCTGAACCAGGTCTACCTTCAACAGCACACATAAGTAGTGTTAAGAAGAAACGACCAAATCCTGCATGTGCAGTACCACCAATATCTGCAGGTCTTGTACATAATAATACAACTTCGCCATCTTGTAATACTTTATTAAAGTCTAAGTTATTTGTTCTGTTACAAATTATATCCCTTACACTTCCAGCCCTTAATAAATTTTCAAGTTCAGCTGTAGCGAAGTGAACATATCTTTCCATATCTTTACGCCCAGTAGAATCTTTATAAAAGTGTTGCTCAAAGTATGCAAGTTGGAATTTATATTTTTCCACTAAATCTGGTTCTTTCTTTAAGTCTTCGCATAAGTCTTCTACTAAGTCAAAGTTTGTTAAACATTCCAAAACATCTTCTAGGTTAGGTAAGTCACCATTATGGCGTCTTGGATATAATTCACCTAAGAATATACATATATTTTGAATTGCTTGGTAAGCTAAGTCTTTCATATATGCAAGTTCAGCTGTAGCACTTGCAGCATTGTATAAACCTTCTATTGTTAAAGCAATCATTAAACCTGCAAGAGATGGAGTAGGTAATGTAAATGGGTTTAGACCAATTGATGTTGAATCAAGAGGGTCGATAACATGTACTGGAATACCAAAGTTTTTAGCAACATCTGCAATTTTATAAGTTTGATCTGGGTCTGGTGTAACAGATGCTAAACCTAAGTTTTTATAAACTATAGTACCATCAGACATTGTTCCATAAATTAATTTACTCATAGCAGTTTTGTATGCTTTTTCTCTGCCTTCAGCAGGTGTAATCATGCTAAGATTAAAATGGCTATTCAAATATTCTTTACCATATGGGCAATTTAAAACAGCCAAGCCATTTTTAAGTGCATTGTAGCCCATTTCTTTTGAAGTTTCATTAAAGAAATACTTTTTCTCTAAATCTCTAGCCATCATAGGTTCCATAACTAAAGCAGATTTTCCTGTACCAGAAGGACCAACTATTAAAGTTGTTTCATATCTTCTTTTTTCAAGTAGCTTAACAGGTTTACCTGTAGATCTATCTGTACATAAGGTTATTTCATAACTATATGGCCCAACACTATCTGGTGGGTTTGTAATATCAATACCACCAAAGTCCAAAATAGAATCCTTGTAAGAGTTTGGGAATATTGGGTCATTAATCTTTTTATATAACCAGAAGAACAATTTATAAAATGTTGTTAAGATTATATAAATAGGTGTTAATGAAAGTGCTCTTTTTGTAGCCTTAGCAAAACCTGCAAGTAATGCATTTGAGTTAGGTACAGAAAGTACACCAATCCAAGCCAATCTATTTAACCATTGTATAACCATTGAAATTCCAATTATATAGAATGCAACCCAGAAAGCATAAAAGTAAGAAATTTTACTTTTATCTGATTTTGAAAATTTTGAAGGGATTGCAAATGCATAAGCAAACACAGGGCATGCTAATGCCAAAGTATATCTAATTGGTCCCCAATAACTAACCGACATTCCTGTGAAGCATAAAAAAAGTAGCTCTACAATTCTATCTACTAATATATATGCGGTTAATAAAGTAAGGATGTATGTAAAAAATGTGTTTCTATCTGTTTTTAAAACCTTTAAAAATTTATCTAATAATTTCACTGTTTGTTCCTCCAAACCTAATATATCTATACATATATATTATCCTATAAAACACGAAAAAAAACAAGTCTTTTTAGTAATTTTATTACAAAAATTACCATAAAATTGTAGTAATTATATGGAATGGAGGCTGATTTTTGAAAAATAATAAGCAAAGCTTTATGCAAGGCGTAATGGTTCTTATGCTATCTCAAATTATTATTAAGGTAATGGGGCTAGTTTATAAAATATATTTAACAAATAAAAGTGGCTTTGGAGATACAGGAAATGCCATATTTTCAGCAGGTTTTCAAGTGTATGCTATGTTTTTGGCAATATCATCAATAGGTGTTCCAAATGCAATATCTCAGTTAATATCAGCAAAAGTAGCAGTAGGAGATAACAAAGGGGCATATAGAATATTTAAAATTGCAATATCTATTTTTGGTTTAGTAGGCTTTTTAGGAACAGTCATTTTGTTCTCAAATGCAAAGCTAATTTCTAATGTGTATTTAGGAATACCAGAAGCTGAAATGACTATAATAGCACTAGCACCATCAGTTTTTATAGTGTCTATTTTAGCTGTATTTAGGGGCTATTTTAATGGTAGAGAAAGAATAAAAGTTACTGCAAATTCTCAAAGCTTAGAGCAAGTTTTAAAAACAATTTTTACATTTGCTATTGTAGAAATATTTTCATATGTTTCAAAAAACAATACAAGTATGATGGTTGCAGGAGCAGCAGTTGCAAGTACTTTATCTACCTTTTTTAGTTTTGGATATTTATACATATCATATATAAAGAACAAAAGAGAAATATGGAAAGATGTTCTAACATCAACTGAATATGAAAAAGAAAGCATATCAAAAATAATTAGAAACATATTAAGCATATTTTTCCCAATAGCACTAACATCACTTCTAGGTTCTTGTAATAGAAGTATAGATGCATTTACAATAGTAAATACTATTAGCAAATTTATGACAACAGAAGATGCAAAATTCCAATATGGAATATTAACAGGCAAAGTTGAAGGTTTAATTGTATTACCATATTCATTTAATATTGCATTTGCAACAACGCTAATACCTTCAATTGCAGCATCTCAAGCAACTGGGGAGATAAATAAGGCAATTCAAAGAATAAAATTTTCAATACTTGCAACAATATTAATAGCATTGCCGTGTACAGGTGTATTTTTCATTTTTGCAGATCCAATACTTAAATTATTGTTTCCAAATGCATATTTAGGCAAAACAATGTTAAAACTATGTTCATTAAGTATAGTATTTGTTGCAATAACTCAAACAATAGGTGGAGTTTTGCAAGGATTAAAAAAGGTGAAAGAACCAGCAATTGCAATTGGAGCAGGAGCAATTGTAAAACTTGTATTAAATCTTATCTTATTACCTATTGAAGGTTTAAATATAAATGGGGCAATAATTGCAACAATTGCAAGTCATATAGTAGTGTTTAGCATAAGCTTTTATTATTTAAAGAAATATGTTAGCATAAATTTTGGCATTATTAAATTTATAATAAAACCAATACTTGCAACAGTGGGGATGATTATAACGGCATATTTAATATATACAAGATTTTTGAATATCAATTCACAAAACATAAGACTTATAATATCTTTATTTAGTGGCACGGGAATATATATTATGTTAATCACAAAGCTTAAAATACTATCAAATGATGAAATTTGCATGTTACCATATGGAAATAAATTTATAAAAACAAAAAGAGCTAAAATATAGTAAAATAGCGGGCTGTAGAGCCTACAAAAGCTGAAAGTATTGAAAACAAAAGAAAAATCACAGAAACATCAACAAAAAAAAGAAGGATTTTAGCTAAATATGGCGAATTATCTAATTAGTAGATGTGATTTCTACATCAATACAAACTTTATAGGAGGTAGTTTTAAATGAACAAAGCTGAATTAATCGCAGCAATAGCTGCAAAAACAGGAGATACTAAAAAAGGAGCAGAAGCATCTGTAAACGCATTCGTAGATGTAGTAACAGAAGCATTAACAGAAGGAGATAAAGTTCAACTAGTTGGATTTGGTTCTTTTGAAGTAAGAAAAAGAGCAGCTAGAAAAGGAAGAAACCCACAAACTAAGGAAGAAATCAAAATACCTGCATCAAAAGCTCCAGTATTCAAAGCTGGTAAAGCTCTTAAAGATTTAGTAAACAAAAAATAAGGTTTATATAAATTAAGAAAGCGACCTAAAATTAAGGTCGCTTTTTCAATAACTAAAAAAGGAGAACCTATATGGAACAGATTTTTTCAGTGAAGAATATTGTTATATATTTAATCTTAATAAATATAATTGCATTTTTAGCAATGTATATAGATAAAAGAAAAGCAAAAAAAGGTAAAAGAAGAATTCCAGAAAAAACATTATTTATACTTGTAGGACTAGGTGGAGGAATAGGAGGAATTCTTGGAATGTACCTATTTAGACATAAAACAAAGAAAACAAGATTTGTAATAGGCTTCCCGGCCATACTAATATTTGAAGTTTTAGTAGTTATAGCAATACTTGTAGCCAACAAATAGCAAACAAAATTGCTGTGCACATAAAATGAAAAAATAAAAAAACAAGTAGACAAAGAAATATTAAAAGACAAAAAACGACAAAAATAAAACATTACAATGCGAGTTATTCACAGAGTTATCCACAGTATCCACAGGCAAAAAATAAAATAGACACAAGGTAACATAAAATAAAAACAAAGCAAAAAATGAAAATCTAATGGTAAAAAATCTAAAAAACTATTGATAATACGAAGAAAATAGTATAAAATATATGTCGTTAATGAAAGGAAAGTGATGTAGCAATGGAAAAATCAATGGATAAGATTGTTAATTTATGTAAGAGTAGAGGATATATATACCCAGGGTCTGAGATTTATGGGGGACTTGCTAATTCTTGGGACTATGGTCCTTTGGGAGTAGAGTTTAAGAATAATGTTAAAAAAGCATGGATGAAGAAGTTTATTCAAGAGAATAAATATAATGTTGGACTAGATGCTGCAATATTAATGAACCCAGAAACTTGGGTTGCTTCAGGACATGTTGGAGGTTTTAGTGATCCTCTTATAGACTGCAAAGAATGTAAAACAAGACATAGAGCAGATAAGTTGATAGAAGACTGGCTAAAAGAAAACAACAAGGAAGAAGTTGTAGATGGTTGGTCAGATGAAAAAATGGTAGATTTTATACATGATAATAACATTAAATGCCCAGATTGTGGTGCAAGTAATTTCACACCAATTAGAAAATTCAATTTAATGTTTAAAACATTCCAAGGAGTAACGGAAGATACAAAATCTGAGTTATATTTAAGACCAGAAACAGCGCAAGGAATATTTGTAAACTTTAAAAATGTATTAAGAACAACAAGAAGAAAACTTCCAATGGGAATTGGTCAGGTAGGTAAATCATTTAGAAATGAAATAACACCAGGAAACTTCTTATTTAGAATTCGTGAATTTGAACAAATGGAATTAGAGTTCTTTTGCAAACCAGGAACAGATATGGAATGGTTTAAATATTGGAGAGCATTCTGTAAGGACTGGCTTTTAAGCTTAGGAATGAAAGAAGAAAGTTTACGACTAAGAGACCATTCACCAGAAGAATTATGCTTCTACAGTAAAGGAACAACAGATATAGAATTTAAGTTCCCATTTGGTTGGGGAGAATTATGGGGAATAGCAGATAGAACAGACTATGACCTAAAACAACATATGGAACATTCAAAAGAAGACTTTACATATTTAGACCAAGAAACAGGAGAAAAATTCGTTCCATACTGTGTAGAGCCATCATTAGGCTGTGATAGAGTTGCACTTGCATTCCTTTGCAATGCTTATGATGAAGAAGAAATTGCAGAAGGAGATGTAAGAACAGTATTACACTTACACCCAGCACTAGCACCTTATAAAGTAGCGGTTTTACCACTATCTAAAAAACTTTCAGCAAAAGCAGAAGAAATATATGCAAACCTATCAAAGAAATACATGTGTGAATATGATGAAGCAGGAAGCATAGGAAAGAGATATAGAAGAGAAGACGAAATAGGAACACCATATTGCATAACAATCGACTTCGAAACAGAAAACGACAACTCAGTAACAATAAGAGACAGAGACACAATGGAACAAGTAAGAGTAAAAATAGATGACTTAGAAAAATGGATAGATGAAAAAATAGCATTTTAAAGTATAATATAAAAGCAAAGAGCCTTAAACAACAAAGGCTCTTTGTTTGTATTTATAAACTCCATTACATCTTCTTTAGCTGGTTTTGTCCAGATTAGCATTTTAAAATCAATTCTTTCATTTCATCATTTGTAATAACATCGCCATTTTCAATGGCTTTCAAACCTTCATGAACTTTGCAGTAAATCAAAAAATCATTTAAAGTATTTTGATTAGATGAATAACTTTTCAAATTTGTTATGGGTTTTATTAATTTTTGTTTTTCTTTCACAGCACATCACTTCCTTATAAAATATTTAAGAAGTAACAGTGCTCATAAATACTACATGCTAATAGTATAACAAACAAGACTACAAATATCAACCAATTAGTAAAAAATATTAAAAAATTCTCTTGAAATTTATTTCAAAATATGATTTAATACTAAACGTAATTGGGAGAAGAAGCTTAAATACTATTTAAAATTTAATTAATAAGAAAGACTAGCCAAACGCAGGAGTTTTGTATTTAGAGAAAATCGGAGACCCCCGGAACGCTTCGTTAGGCGTCTCCATCGTGGGTTCGATTTTAAATAAATACAAAAGCTCCGATGAGATTTGGCGAACTTTTATATAGGAAATTTGAATAGTAACAAATTTTACAAAAAACTTTTGAAAAAAGTATTGACATTTTTGAAATATGATATATAATACTACCAAACAAAGGTTTGAAATAAATTAGGAGGAATTTTATGAGTACAGATAATTTAGAAAAGAAAAAGGCATTAGAAGCAGCATTAGGACAAATTGAAAAACAATTCGGTAAAGGTTCAGTTATGAAACTTGGAGAATACCAAGCAATGAATGTTGAAGCAATTCCAACAGGAGCATTAAGCTTAGACATTGCACTTGGAATTGGTGGTATTCCTAGAGGAAGAATTATAGAAATTTTTGGGCCAGAATCTTCTGGTAAAACAACACTTGCACTTCATGCAATAGCAGAAGCTCAAAAACTTGGAGGAGAAGCAG
>ERZ772883.886-NODE-886-length-26932-cov-27.963798_pt1 | contig 26932 bp, 21 predicted proteins | sample MGYA00580575_ERZ772883 | MGnify/ENA primary metagenome ERZ772883 (study PRJEB29015, sample SAMEA2737666) | human gut metagenome | biome: human gut; feature: human-associated habitat; material: faeces | place: China | collected 2012 ...
TAACGGAACGGCCGGAGTAGTCCACGCGCTTGCCCAGCAGGTTCTGGCGGAAGCGTCCCTGCTTGCCCTTCAGCATATCGCTGAGGGACTTGAGGGCGCGGTTGTTGGCGCCGGTGACGGGGCGGCCGCGGCGGCCGTTGTCGATGAGGGCGTCCACCGCCTCCTGCAGCATGCGCTTCTCGTTGCGGACGATGATGTCGGGGGCATTCAGCTCCATCAGGCGCTTGAGGCGGTTGTTGCGGTTGATGACGCGGCGGTACAGGTCGTTCAGGTCGGATGTGGCGAAACGGCCGCCGTCCAGCTGGACCATGGGCCGGATCTCCGGCGGGATGACCGGCAGGACGTCAATGACCATCCACTCCGGCTTGTTGCCGCTGAGGCGGAAGGCGTCCACCACCTCCAGGCGCTTGACGATACGCGCCTTCTTCTGACCGGAGGTGGTCTTCAGCTCCGCATGGAGCTGCTCGCTCAGCTGCTCCAGATCAATTTGCTGCAGCAGCTTCTTCACGGCCTCGGCGCCCATGCCGGCGTCGAAATCGTCCTCGTACTTTTCCCGCATGTCGCGGTATTCCTTCTCGGACAGGATCTGGTTCTTGATGAGGGGCGTCTCGCCGGGATCGGTGACGATATAGGCGGCGAAGTACAGTACCTTCTCCAGAATGCGGGGGCTGATGTCCAGCAGCAGGCCCATGCGGGAGGGAATGCCCTTGAAATACCAGATATGGCTGACGGGGGTGGCCAGCTCGATATGGCCCATGCGCTCGCGGCGCACCTTGGCCCGGGTGACCTCCACGCCGCAGCGGTCACAGATCTTGCCCTTGTAGCGGATCTTCTTATACTTACCGCAGTGGCACTCCCAGTCCTTCGTCGGCCCGAAAATGCGCTCGCAGAACAGGCCGTCCCGTTCCGGCTTCAGCGTGCGGTAGTTGATGGTCTCCGGCTTCTTGACCTCGCCGTAGGACCACTCACGGATCATCTCCGGAGAAGCGATGCCGATCTTAATGGCGTCAAATGTTGCGTAACTCATAATGCAGCTCCTCCTTTTCCTTAAAACTCATCGTCCCCGTCGTCATCGAAGGAAGCGTCCACTTCCTCATCGGCGACGTAGTCAAAACCGGCATCGGCCAGCTCGTCCTCATCGGCGAACCGCTTCTGCCGCTCGTCCTCGGCGTCCATACGGGCCAGATTGAAGGTATCCAGCGCGTCCTCGTCCTCCTTCAGCTCGATCTGGTTGCCGTCGGCATCCAGCACCTGAATATCCAGGCACAGGGACTGCAGCTCCTTGACCAGCACCTTGAAGGATTCCGGTACGCCCGGGGTAGGCACGTTGTGGCCCTTGACGATGGACTCATAGGTGCGGACACGGCCCGTCACGTCATCGGACTTGACGGTCAGGATCTCCTGCAGGGTGTACGCCGCACCGTAGGCCTCCAGCGCCCACACTTCCATCTCGCCGAAGCGCTGGCCGCCGAACTGGGCCTTGCCGCCCAGAGGCTGCTGAGTCACCAGAGAGTAGGGGCCGGTGGAACGGGCATGGATCTTATCATCCACCAGATGGTGGAGCTTCAGGAAGTACACATAGCCCACCGTGACCTTATTGTCGAAGCGCTCGCCGGTGCGGCCATCATACAGCCAGCTCTTGCCCTCGGGATCGAGGCCGGCCAGCTGCAGCGCCTCGGAAATATCCTTGTCGGTGGCGCCGTCGAAGATGGGGGTGGCCACCTTCCAGCCAAGGGTCTTGGCGGCGTAGCCCAGATGGACCTCCAGCACCTGACCGATGTTCATACGGCTGGGCACGCCCAGGGGGTTCAGCACGATGTCCAGCGGGGTGCCGTCGGGCAGGAAGGGCATATCCTCCTGGGGCAGCACACGGGACACAACGCCCTTGTTGCCGTGACGGCCGGCCATCTTGTCGCCGGGCTGGATCTTACGGCGCTGGGCGATATAGACGCGGACCACCTCGTTCACGCCCGGCCCCAGCTCGTCGCCGTTCTCGCGGGTGAATACCTTGGTATCAATAACGATGCCGCTCTCTCCGTGGGGCACCTTCAGAGAGGTGTCGCGGACCTCGCGGGCCTTCTCGCCGAAGATGGCGCGCAGCAGGCGCTCCTCGGCGGTGAGGTCGGTCTCGCCCTTGGGCGTGACCTTGCCCACCAGGATGTCGCCGGCGTGGACCTCGGCGCCCACGCGGATGATGCCGCGCTCGTCCAGATCCTTCAGAGCGTCCTCGCCCACGTTGGAGATGTCGCGGGTGATCTCCTCGGGTCCCAGCTTGGTATCGCGGGCGTCGATCTCGTACTCCTCGATATGGATGGACGTGTACACGTCCTCCTTCACCAGCCGCTCGTTCAGCAGCACGGCATCCTCGTAGTTGTAGCCTTCCCACGTCATAAAGCCCACCAGGATGTTGCGGCCCAGAGCGATCTCGCCCTGCTCGGTGGCGGGGCCATCGGCCAGCACGGTGGGATCATCGCCGCCGTGGACCCGCTCGCCCACGGAGACAATAGGCTTCTGGTTGACGCAGGTGCCGTGGTTGGAGCGCAGGAACTTGATGAGCTTGTAGTCCTTGGTCTCACCGCTGTCGTAGCGGACGGAGACGTTGGTGGCGTCCACCTTGGTCACCACACCGTCTCCCTCGGCCAGCACGGCTACCTCGGAGTCCAGGCAGATCTTGTGCTCCATACCGGTACCCACGATGGGAGCCTCCGGCTTCAGCAGGGGCACGGCCTGACGCTGCATGTTGGCGCCCATCAGGGCACGGTTGGCATCGTCGTTGGGCAGGAAGGGGATCATGGCCGTGGCGATGGACACCATCATGCGGGGAGACACATCGATGAAGTCCACGCTGTCGCGGGGGACCTCCACGATCTCGTCGCGGTGGCGGCAGGTGATACGCTCGCGGGTGAGGCACCCATTCTCGTCCACCGGCTCCGCCGCCTGACCCACCACATACTGATCCTCCACGTCGGCGGTCATATAGGTGATGTCGTTGGAGACCTTGCACGTCTCGTGATCCACAGCGCGGAACGGCGCCTCGATAAAGCCGTACTCATTGATGCGCGCATAGGTGGCCAGATAGGAGATCAGGCCGATGTTGGGGCCTTCAGGCGTCTCGATGGGGCACATACGGCCGTAGTGGCTGTAGTGTACGTCTCGGACCTCCATGTTGGCGCGCTCGCGGCTCAGACCGCCGGGGCCCAGAGCGGACAGACGGCGCTTGTGGGTCAGCTCGGCCAGAGGGTTGGTCTGGTCCATGAACTGGCTCAGGGGGCTGGAGCCGAAGAACTCCTTGATGGCCGCGGTGACGGGCCGGATGTTGATAAGGCTCTGGGGCGTCACCACGTCCAGATCCTGAATGGTCATACGCTCGCGGATGACGCGCTCCATGCGGGAAAAGCCGATGCGGAACTGGTTCTGCAGCAGCTCGCCCACGCAGCGCAGGCGGCGGTTGCCCAGATGGTCGATATCGTCCTTGGTGACCAGACCGTGGGCCAGTGCGTTCATATAGTTGATGGACGCGAAGATGTCCTCCACGATGATGTGCTTGGGCACCAGATCGTCGGCGTGCAGACGGCACTGGGTGATGAGCTCGTCGCCGCTGTACTGGCTCAGCAGATCCTGCAGCACGTCGAAGCGGACGCGCTCCTTGATGCCGCACTTCTCGCGGGGATCGAAGTCCACGTAGCGGGACATATCGCACATCTTATTGGTAAAGATCTTCAGTGTCTCGCCGGACTCCAGCGCCACGGTGATCTCGTACACGCCGATGGCGTCCAGCTCGGCGCAGTCGGCGGCGGTCAGCACGTGGCCGTCCTCAAAGACGATCTCACCGGTGGTGGGATCTGCCACGGGCACCGCCAGCTTCTGGCCCTTGGCGCGGGACCAGATAGTCAGCTTCTTGTTGAACTTGTACCGGCCCACCATGGACAGGTCGTACCGGCGGGGATCGAAGAACAGGCCCTGCAGCAGGGTCTCGGCGGAATCCACCGTGGGAGGCTCGCCGGGGCGCAGCTTGCGGTAGATCTCCAGCAGCGCTTCCTCATAGGTCTTGCAGGTGTCCTTCTCCAGGGTGGCCACGATGCGGCGGTCATCGCCGAAGCGCTCCAGGATCTCGCCATCGGCCTTGAGCCCCAGCGCGCGGATCAGGCAGGTGATGGGCAGCTTGCGGTTCTTGTCGATACGGACCCAGAACACCTCGCTGGTGTCGGTCTCGTACTCCAGCCACGCGCCGCGGTAGGGGATGACGGTGCTGGTCAGCAGGGGCAGGTCGGTCTTGAGATCGATCTCCTTGCCGTAGTATACGCCGGGGGAGCGGACGATCTGGCTGACCACCACGCGCTCAGCGCCGTTGATGACGAAGGTGCCGCCATGGGTCATCAGCGGGAAATCGCCCATGAAGATCTCCTGCTCCTTGATCTCACCGGTCTCCTTGTTGTGCAGGCGCACCCGCACCTTCACGGGAGCGGCATACGTGGCGTCCCGCGCTTTGCACTCCTCCACATCGTACTTGGGCTTCTCATCCATGCTGTAATCAATGAAGCTCAGCTCCAGATTGCCGGCATAGTCCGTGATGGAAGCCACGTCGGCAAACACCTCACGCAGGCCGGTCTCCAGAAACCACTTGTAGGACTTCTTCTGGATCTCCAGCAGGTTGGGCATCGCCATGACTTCTTCGTGTCGGGCAAAATTCTTGCGCAGGGTCTTGCCGTAGTATTTGTCCTTGGCCATTCAACGATCACGCCTTTCTATTGTTTCTTCATTTCCGACCCCGTCCGGCCTCGCCAAAGCCGTTCAGGGCCTCTGAGGGGCGGCTCCGCAGCGACACGCACGGGCTTGTTGGCGATTTTTACATCGCTGCCCTTGTATTCCGCCGCCAGAGATGGTATACTATGGTCAGATGAAAGTGGGGGTGTTTGCGCCCATCTTCCCAATATAAGCGCCTTATTATATCAAAATTTGGATGGACTGTCAAGCCTGTATCGCGCCCCGGGGCGCTTTTTTTCTGCTCAAAGCCGGTGTCCCATCGGTAAAACGCGTGAAAAACAGGGTACACCGCTCAGGTGTACCCTGTTTTTTGTCAGACTATGTCCGTGCCATCCCCTCCGGGACTGCTCCGGCGCATACGCAGGACCTCCGCCTCGCCGGAGGGTCTGCGTACACGCCGGAGGGTCGCCAGCATACGCAGGCGTCCCTCCGGAGAGGGGTGTGTACGTCTCTATTAAAAGGGGGGGGAAATAGAGTCAGACAGCCAAAAAACGCCGTGATGGGTGCAAAAAAACCAGCTGCAAAGCAACACACATCGTGTCGATTGCAGCCGGTCGATCATGCGGATAACTCCGTTTGGACACCTGGCTTTGCGTCCCGATCTTTCGATCGGTTTGCCCAACGTTCTTCGGTTGTCCTCACTTTACCACGCGGCTAAGCATTTGTCAAGAACATTCTATCGCTGTTGTAAGTAATTTCTTTACACCTTCTTAACGCTCTCTGTCGCATAAAGCCTCCCGCAAGAGCGCTCCCGCGAGAGTCCCCGTCTGCTTATCACACCGCAGCGCGCGCCGCTGATACAGATACCCGTCAAAGATGCGTCTCTCAGTGCAAGAAAAGCCCCGCCCCCCGTCAATGATGGGGAGCAGGGCCTTCGCCATGTATCTCTGCCGCTCCGCTGCGTCCGGCTTCTGCGCCCGTCCGGCTCCGCCGTCAGCGTGTCTGTCCCGGCTCCAGCAAGACCACCGTCTCAACTTGTGTATCGTTGTCCAAACTTATTTCCATATCTTCCTCTATGATCGGGAGCTTGAATTTGATGGATTTCAGCCATTGTCCGTTCGGCTTCCGTTCCTCAAAGATATGGATTTCGGAGATCAGCGACTCCATAAGCTGTCGGCGTTCCTGTTCATCCATCACGGCGTACAGCTTATCAAAGTAAATCAAAACTTTGTAGATATTATCGGCAGTCAGCTTTTCAGCTTCGATTGCCATTTTCTTTGCTCTGGCTTCAATCAGCAGAGACTCCGTATCCTCGATTTTATCATACATCTTGTAAAGACGATCATCAAGGTCTGCCTTGCGTTTGATGTAATGTTTATCATCGGGGTCAAGTGTATCAATTTCCTCTATCAATCGGGACTTGATGGAATAGCTCTGGCGAAGCTGTTTTTCGTAGTTTGCAATCTCCTGTTCGATAGCGGAAGTATCCACTTTCATGCTGATTTTCTGCTGCATCAAAGCGGCAAACTTCGGATTGCTGACCAACTCGGTAATCACCTCTGCGACAGCGGTTTCCAAGAGTTCTTCGTGGATTTGCTTCTTATAGTCGCACTTGTGACCACGGGTCATGGTGCGGTGTTTGCAGCCGTAGTAGTAGAAATCCTTGTACTTCGTGCCGTCTGCCTTGTGCTTGACACTCTTATTGCCGTACATACCGGCTCCGCAGATCGGGCATTTGAGCAAGCCTGTCAGCAGATGCACCTTGTTATCCTTACCATGGTTGACCTTCTCGTATTTCTTTGCCTGGGCAACCAATTTCACCTGTGCATCATGCCAGAGTTCTTCGGAAACAAGTGCTTCGTGCAGACCATCGACCAACAGATAGTTGTCCTGTTCAATAAGACGGTAATCGTTTCTTGTGCCATGCACCTTTTCCGTCCTGCGTCTGCCATAGGCGATCTTGCCGCAGTAAACAGGATTTTTCAGTATCCTGCGGATAAGCGCCGCATCAAACAGAGGATTCTTGCCGTTCTGTCTTTGGATTTTTCCAATGCCATGATTGGCGAGGTATCGGGCAAGACCGTTTGCGCCCATGTCGGTATGCACGTACTTGTCAAAGATGATGCGGATTGCTTCTGCTTCTTCCTCATTCACATACAGCTTGCCTTTTTCAAGCGTATATCCATAAGGAGCAAAGCCGCCGTTCCATTTGCCCTCACGGGCTTTCTGGATTCTGCCCTCCATCGTCTGAACACGGATATTCTCACGCTCGATCTCGGCAACCGCTGACAGAACGGAGATCATCAGTTTTCCTGCATCCTTGGAGGAATCAATACCATCCTCAACACAGATCAGATTGACACCGAAATCCTGCATAACCTGCAAGGTGGACAGCACATCTGCCGCATTTCTGCCGAAACGGGAGAGCTTGAACACCAGCACATAGGAAACACCGTCCTTGCCGGATTTGATGTCCTCCATCATGCGGTTAAACTCTAATCTGCCCTCGATGGACTTACCGGATTTACCGGCATCCTCATACTCACCGACAATCTTATAGTCATTGTACTCGGCAAATGCTTTCATTCTGGCTTTCTGAGCATCCAGAGAGTATCCATCCACCTGTATCGTGGTGGATACTCTCGTGTAAATATATACTTTTATCTTGTCTTTTTTCATATCGTTATCCTCATTCGTGCCGCCGTATGCAGCACCGTTATGTAACCCCTACTCCGAAATCACTCTCAGAGTAGGTTTGGACACTTATCACACGTATATTATATCATGCAATGTCCGTTTTTTCAATAGATTCCTCAAAAAGTTTGGAATTGTTTACAATTTCTTTTTTCTCGCTGTCCAAACAAATCGGCGGCTCCGGAAGATTTTCAATATCCAGAACCGCCGCATATTTCTCTATTAAGTTGGCAAGTAAATCGGCAAAGCCGCTCCATTCATCCTTTTTTCTGTTATCTATAATGGCGTACCTCCTGCGTTTTGCTGTCACGATGTGTATATGCTCGAATGATCTCCGGCGGGATGCGGTCAAGAATACCCTTGATGCGCTCATAATCGCTGTGAAGTCTCATTTCCTGCAACTTCTTGACGGTGCTTTCTTTCTCACTTTCTTCCAGAGCAGCGGTCAGATCGGCGTTTTTCTTTTCCAATGCTTTCTGCTTGCCGTCTGCCGTTTTGAAGAACTTTTCGTATTTCTTCATCTGCGTTTCCATGGCGGCAACATCGGGGATATACTTTTCAAGAAACGCCGCAATCTGTGCGGAACTCTCTTTGTAGTTCGTGAACTTCATATCGGAGAGCAGTTCTGCCAGCTTGTCATGCTGCTTGTTCAGGCGAGCCATCTGCTTGAATACCCTTGTGGGGATATGGTCACGCCCGGTCTCGCTGGCACTCTCACCACGTTCCAGATCGGGGTATTTCTTGACCATGTGTTCCCAATACTTGTCCTGCCATTGTGTCAGTTTCTTCTTGTTACCTAAAATTTCCTTGGCACACAGCCTTTTATCCTCGGTCAGAGGGACAAAACAAAGGTGCATATGAGGCGATTTCTCGTCCAGATGCACCACAGCGGATATAATTGTTTCGGGAGCTTGATTTTGCTTGATGAACTCCAACGCTTCATTGAAGAACTCTTTCAACTCGGAGCGTTTCTTCCCCTTGAAGAACTCTGGCGTAGCGGTGATGAGAGCTTCCACCACACGAACGCTGTCCGAGCGTGTGCGGCATCCTGCTTCCGCAATCTGACGCTCGGATTCTGCTCGGTACTTTCTCTCCGGCTTGATAAGGTGGAAATTGAGGTGTGTACGGGACGGATCAATGTCGGGATTGCTTGCGTATTTCTCCTTGGTGCGCTCGTTGTGCGCTTCAATGCCGCTGATCTCCGGTCCCTTGTATTTCGCAAATCTCAAAATAGCGTACTGTGCAGTTGCCATTATTTGTCCCTCCTTTTCTGCCATACGATGTCGTAGACCAGCACATCGGCAAGCTCCACGACTTCCTTGTATCGGATACTTTCTCTCTGTAATTTTGCGGACAGGTTGGAAACACTGTCGCTCCATCCGTACTCGTCAGCAAGAAGATCAACGACCTCCTGCATGGTCATCCCGGTACGGATGATCTGTGCCTTTATTTCGTTGCGTACATTCATATTGATAAAATCCTCCATAAATTTTGTTTGTGTTTCGGTGAACGCTCTCCACTTCAAAGCGGAGCAAATACACCGAATGGCGAAAAATCTGCAATCTCTGAAATCCGTTCAGAATTTCGCTTGTGATGTCCTGTCCATATATGACCATATCCCACTTTACTGTTCCGTGTGATTTGGTCTGGAACAGAGAAAATACCTATTGTTCCGTGAACAGAGTACATTGTTCAGAGAAGCACGATTTCGTGAAATGGTTTTGTTCTGCGGTCAAAATCTTTCCTGTTTTCACTTCCATTGATTTTCAATGCCCGAAAACAGGGTGTCTGCGGGCAATCTTGAAAAAAGAAAGTGAAATGGACTGAAAAGTACGTGTACTTGTCGTACCATGTGTACGGCAAATACATTCTGTACTCCAGTACGCTTGGTACGGATGGTACACGTATTTTCGGGTCGATACCATTTTTACAGAAACGGTCTTTGCAGAAGCTCAATGCCGACAAATCCTCTGGCATACCTCCCGCCGCCGATATTGACCTTGTTGGTGTACTCAATGTTGTACCGGCTCTCATTCTGTTTGAGGAACGAGCAAAAGCTCTTTTGAGAAAGACTGCCCAAGGCGTTATCGTCACACCATAGCTTGTATATGGCATACAAATTTCTGGAACTGACCTCATTATCTGCCTTGAAGCGGATATATCCTTCGGAGCTTAAAAACTCGATGATGTTGTTTCCGTCCGATACGGCAGCGTCCATGTTGTCCTGTGCCGACTGGCTGACCGTAAAGTTGTAATCGTTGTCGATCAGACGGCGCAGCCCCTCCAATGCCCACAGGAAGATGCCCTCCGCTTCGGCGCACATCTTTTCAGCGATATACGGATCGTCCTTGCGGTTGGGATCTTTCTCCTTGGTGGAGAGGATGATCTGTCTGCGGAAAAAGCCAACGCTGCGGTCATAGAGGGATTGCAGGACACCGTTGCCCAAGCCGATGAAGCGCACATACAAATCACCTTGATAGCTCTGTTGTCCCTTTTTCTCCAAATCCATCGGCAGCTCCGCTGTGATAATCGCCTTGATGTTGTTGGTCTGGGGGAGAGCTTCCAGTTTCATATCATCGTCCAGCATCACAAGCTCATGTTCCAAATCTGCACGAGCAAAGGGACTTGTCTCCACCTTTGCGATACTGCCTGTGTTCATGTTGCTGCCAAGCAGCGCACGAAGGACGATACCGATGCGGCTTTTCCCCTCGCCGCCCTTACCGATCAGCAGGAGCATCTTCTGTCCCTTGGTGGAGGGGATAAAGCAATATCCCATAAACTCCTGCAAGGTCAGAATGTCCTCCGGCTCTAAAAGTTGGGATAAAAAATGCAGCCATGTCACAGGCTGCGGAGCATCGGGATTATAGGCAACGGGCAGACGGTTGCGGCAGAAATCCTTTTCGGGACTGAATGTGCCGTTCAGATAGTACGTGCCGTTCGCCACATGGATACGGTCTTGGTACAGAGATAGCTTTGCGGTGCAGCACTCCATACGCATGACATCCAGCAGATTGGTGACTTTCTTTGCAACGCCGCTGGTCACATAATACTTGATGCGGTCATAGATGACCTTTTTCAAGCGGTTTTCATCGTGTACTCTGCCATTGACCGTGAAAAAAGCATCGTTCACCGTGACCATCGGATAGTCCCGGAGAAATTCTTCACAGAATACAGTTTCGTTGATTTTCTTTCCGTCAAACCACGCTGGACACTCAAAGGGCGAGGTCTGCATCTTTTCTTCGCTCATGGCGCACATCCTCCTTTTTCTTTCTTGTGGTGTAGTCCTGTAGGAACGTAATCTTGCCATTCTTCATCAGCTCGTCCACCACAGCAACACGTTCTTCCAGATCGCCTACGGTCAAAATATCTGCCAGATATTCGATATAATCAATCATCTGGCAGGCTTCCACAAAGCGATCATCCAGAGCATCATCCGGCGTTTTCGGTGCATACCACACTTTCCAATCTTCCAGCAGATGCAAATAATCCGTCAGCACTCGGAAGCACAGCATTTCGTCCTCCCGGAACTGACGGATATAGGGATGCTTTAACTTGTGGGGAACTGCCACAGGCTGTCCCGGCTCGGTGCTGATACCGAAGTCCGCAGCCAGTCTTTGCGCCGCTTCGTAGCTGCTCAGATCAAAGAGCCTTGCCACGAAGTCGATCACATCCCCCTTGGCTCCGCAGCCGAAGCAGAAGAAATATTCCTCGTTCAGCTTCAAGCTCGGATGCCTGTCATTGTGGAACGGGCAGCAAGCCATGCCGTTGCGGCTCACTTTCAGCCCGTAGTGTTCGGCGGATTGCTTTACGCTGATTGCCGCCTTGATGCTTTCATAAATGTTCATCGCATTCCTCCATAAATTTTTCTCGACGATTTTGTTCGTCTGCTTGAATATACGGAGAAAATGTCTATAGACCGAAAAATCACGCACAAATGCAGGAAAACAAAAAAGCCGCCCTGCAATTTTGCAAAAATGCAAAACGCAGGACGGCGATTGTTCACAGTTATGATATTGATTTTATTCCACTTGTGGTATATAATATAAAGTAGTACAGGAATGGAGGGTAATACCGATGAAATATCTTTCTACCTTTGAGGTTGCAGAAAAATGGGGCATTTCCCACCGCCGTGTCGGTATCCTCTGCAATGAAAACCGCATCCCCGGCGCACAGAGGGCGGGTGGACGATGGATTATCCCCGAAAATGCAGAGAAGCCCGCCGATGCAAGAGTCAAGAGCGGAAAATATATCAAGTCAAAAACAAAAGATTGATGCCAATAGGAAAGGGGGCGCAGAGCATGGAGCGCAAATACTTATCCGGCAACATCAGAGAGCGTTTGCAGGATTTGATGAAAGAACGTAAGATCACGCAGAGTGAGCTTGCCGCAAAAATTGGAATGGATGTCAGCACACTCAGCAGATTTATCAGCAATGCAACAGGCAAACTCGGTGACGAGAATATCAAAAAGATCGCAAAGGAATTTGAGGTATCCACCGACTTCCTGCTCGGCGTTACCGATATTCCCGACCGCATGAATTACGATATAGCCGAACTCGGCTTGTCGGTACAGGCGGCAAAAAATCTCTACACAGGAAAGGTCAATGCTGAGGTTGTCAATCGCTTACTGGAAAACAAAAACTTCGCCGCAATGACCAATATGATCGCACATTATTTTGATGATACCCTTGCTGCCGGATATGCCGCACAGAATCAGATGTATGCCACATTGAGTGCGCTGTTGATGGGAGAAGCAAAGCAGCATCCCGAAGATAGAGAAGCCATTACAGAAGCCGCAAAGACTGTCAGCGTTTCAAGGATGCCGATGTATCAAGCTGATCTTACTGCTATTCAGAACACCTTTATGAATGTGTTGAAAGAAATCAAGAAGGAGATCGGCTCCAATGTCTCAGACGCACAAGCCATGAGCAAAGAAGCGGCACAGCATATGTACGCAGAGCTGACAAAGGGGCAGGATGTGACAAAGCCGAATATCACGCCCGAAATGGTTGCCGAAGCGATCACGGGCAGCGTCAGCGGCATGGAGGGTGTTGACCCCGAAGCATTAAAACAATTCAATCAGGCATTGATCGGACTGCTCACGGTCAAGCCAACAGAATATGAACATGACGGCAGTTGATAACGAAAAACTGTGTGCGCTGGCGCAGAACGGGAACATGGATGCGCTGAACAGTCTTGTGGAAAACAATCTGCGTTTTATCAAAATGACGGCGCATGAAATATGGAGCGCACAGATAGAAGTCAATCGGGCACTCGGTGTTACCTTTGACGATCTTGTGCAGGAAGGCTGTCTGGGACTGATGGGATGCGTGGAGAAATTCAATCCCGATGGCGGCAACAAATTTCTGACTTACGCAGCTCCGGCAATTCGCAATTCCATGATCGACTACATCCGAAGTCAGAGTACATCCTTTGAAGCAAAGCACATGGGCGAGATCGTCAGTCTGGATGAGGTGACGAAATTTGAAAATCGGGATCGTCATGCCTTTGTCCCCGATTCCAATATGACCAATCCCGCACAGATTTATATTGCAAAGGAAACGCACGAAGAACTTCACGCCGCCCTTGATGCAATCAGCAATCGAGAGCGTGAATATCTGTTGTACCGTTTCGGATTTGAGGACAATATAGAGCATCCTTTGACGGAGACAGCGGAGCATTTCTTCCTGTCAGAGAGCAGAGCGAAATCCACGGAGAGGCTGGCGTTGGATAACGTATGGTTGGAACTGCCGTGGTGGTTTCACTAACGAGGGGAACAGACGCTGCGGCGGGTTTTATATACCTCTTGCGCCCCCGTTGTCACAGAAAATCTTTCCGCACAGCTTCAAGATTTCCTATGCCAACTACACACGAACAGGCGGATTTTGCTCATGCTAAATCCTTCGTTTTGTGTTCCTTTCAGCCCACAAAATCCGCCTGTTCTGCTTCCGCCGAAAAGTGTCTGTCTGGCGTGGGACAGCCCCTTTCCAGCGTCAGCGGTCGCCAAAGGTATAACACACTAGACTTTGCAAGCAAAATCGTGTGCCAATAGGGATGCTGCTCACCCCTATTGGAAACCCAGAGCCAAGGGATTTCACCCCTTTGGATACCCCCATCATTTTCTCACAAATGGTACCCACATTGAAAAAACTGCGTTTTACCATGTCGGACCTTTTCTCGAAAATGCCACAGCACACGACATTCATTTTTGCAGAGGCTTTGCAAAAATCTCAACCTGTGCCGTGGGGTGCCGAGCAAAAATTCCGTGTTTGCCAACACAGAAAATTTCCTCGTCACGCTGCTGCGGCAGAAAAACAATAGCGGACTTTTTGTTGATAGGACCTGGTCTGCTATCTCAAAAATATTTTTCAAAAAATTCCAATAAGAGTGTAGTGAACAGCGTGTAACCCCGGTGTATTAGGGTGAAAGGCCTTGATACAAACGAAAGGAGTGTGATGATATGGATGATAGCAAAATCATAGAGCTTTACATGGAACGTTCCGAACAAGCCATATCTGAAACTTCCAAGAAATACGGAAGATACTGCCACTACATTGCCTACAGCATTCTGCATAACGATGAAGATTCGGAGGAATGTGTCAACGATACATATCTCCGAGCATGGAACTCCATTCCACCTAAACGCCCGAGCAAATTGCAGACGTTTCTTGGAAAAATCACTCGCAATTTATCTTTGAATAAATGGGAAAAGCTCTCTGCTGAAAAGCGTGGTGCGGGACAAACCTCACTAATTCTCGACGAACTATCAGAGTGCATCCCTGCTGAACAAGATGCAGTAAATACTGTTGAGAATATGGTCATCAGAGATGTACTCGACCGTTTCCTTGATGAACTCCCAGCAGAAACAAGAAAAATATTTGTTCGTCGTTATTTTTATATGAGTCCCGTAAAAGAAATTGCAGATGAATATGGCCTTTCTGAAAGCAAAGTGACAGTTACCCTTTTCCGTACAAGAGGTAAACTTAAATCTGTATTGGAGAAAGAAGGTATAACGTTATGAAAAACAAACGTCTTTTAGACATTTTTGGAGAAATTGATGATCGACACATTGCCGAAGCAGCTCCCGTTGCAAAGAAATCTCGAAATAAGCCAATTTGGTTTAGATGGGGTACAATCGCTGCCTGCATGGTCTTAGTCCTGTCCGTTTGCTTCGGTTCCTTTGCGGTTGTTGCTGAAGCAAAGGAATATAAAGCTGCTGTTCAATTCTTTAATGACTATGGTATGTCTACGGAAGGACTTACTCGTGGTGAGATTAAGGAAGTGTATCGTGATATTACAACGAAGTCGTTCACTTATTCTAAGACCGCCGAAGTGATTCGAAACAGTATTTCTTCCGATAATATCGGTGGTTACGAGATTGTTCAAGACAATCCAACACCAGAGGATATTGAAAATCTTTGGAATTATAAAAATTATACCGGTGGTTTTATTGGTGCCACACAAACAGGCGTACACTATAAATACCATTCGGAATACAAAGAAGATGAATCTCTTGGCTTAGAGGTGCACGATAAGAGCTATCTCGAGAAATACGATGGAGATAACTTGCTTTGGAGTGTTTCTATTTCCGATTTTTGGATTGAAGATTATAGCATCGTATCGGATGGTGTAATTGCCTACGGTAGAACCGACACTTGGTCCAGTACTCAAATTTCCCATGCATGGATGGCTAAAATCGACTTAGATGGTAATCTCGTTTGGAAACACATGCTCAATAACGGATTTGACGATGAATACATCGCTTCCGTTTTGGAAAATGCTGATGGCAGCTATGCCGTAATCAGCCGTGGTGATCTGAAATATTTCTGTCTTAGCCAGTATACGGTGGATGGAAAAGAAACCTACTTCCATAAAACCGAAGTAGGTAACTACGGGATTTGGAATGCAGCTCGGTTTGAAGATGGTTACATGGTTCAGCTCGGTAGCTATATGACGAATGAGCACGCAAAAATCGTTAAGGTTGACCGCGAAGGTAATATTACAGAGTCCTTCTCCTATGGCGATGAAGATTCTTACTATTACATTACCGATATGATTGAATATAACGGAAATATCTATTTGTCTGCGTACGCTGTTCCGAGACTTGCTAATGAAGATCAGAGTGCAGGCGGTAGATATGAAATTGCCGGAGTATTGAATTATCTGTTTGATAATAACATCTGGGAAATTTCCAGTGATGAACTGACGCCTATGGTACGGGACAACTACACCGCAATGTTGTTGGTATGTGAGCCTAATGCAGGGAAACCCCAAGAATACTACTCTGTCAACGGGTCTCTTGGTGGAAAGCTTTCTGTGAGTGATACGGGAAATCTACTTTGGGATGTAGAAAGCATTACCTCCACATTCTTCTCTCCCGCAACAAGTTCCTTCACAATTGGCGGCACAAGCTATGTATTCAGATACACTTTTGATACTTCTGGAATGCTGATTAGCCAGGAGAAAACAGGTGAGGTTGTGAATTACAGAAGATAATACAGTTAAAATATGGCTGAAAACACAGCCCGTAGGATTTTGACGTCCTACGGGCTGTTTCCATGTCAGCTATCCAACGGCTTATACTGCGTGACCGCTTTCAGATACTTCTCCGGATCGCCGTTCAGTATCAGATCGGCGTACTCCAACGGCGCATTGTAGATCAGCCAGTCCAACTCTGACCGCTGATACATATTGTCGGCAACCTCGTTCTCCACGGCAATGGTGTCAATGGCAATCATACTGCCGTCGTTGAATTTCAGTTCCACACAAGCGGTATCCATGTTGAACTCACAAGAAATCAAATACGTCATATCCGCCCTCCTTAAATCATGCCGAAGTGCGTCAATGCCTCCTTGATTGCTTTTTCTTTATCTGGCGGGCATTGCGGCTGTTTAGCGTCCTCAGACTTCGGCTTATTGTAGTTCTCACGCTCAATGATACCGCACTTCTGTTTTACCTGTGCGATATACAAGCTGCTAACTTTCAAGCCGCTGTGCTCCAACACATAATCTTTGATTTCTTGGTAGGTGGCTTTCTTTTCCGCATCGGTCAAATCCAGCTCGTCCATATCCAAGTTAATCTCGATATGTTGCTTCGCATTAAGTTTGGACAATAAACATATAGTCTCGACGTTGGCGGTCCCCGGGAACATGTCCACCGCCGCGGCGCGGATGGCCCGGTAGCCCTCCTGGGCCATCAGCTTCACGTCTCGGGCCAGCGTGGCGGGATCGCAGGAGACGTATACGATGCGCTTGGGCGCCATCTGAGCTGCGGCGTGTACCACCTCCGGCGCCAGCCCCTTGCGGGGAGGGTCCACGCAGATGACATCGGGCCGCAGTCCGCGCCGGGCGAAATCCGCCGCTGCCGCCGCATCGCCGCAGAAGAACTCCACATTCTCCACGCCGTTGCGCTGCGCATTGGCCCTGGCGTCCTCGATGGCCTCCGGCACGATCTCCGCGCCGATCACACGGCCCGCGTGGCGGGCCATCACCTGGGTGATGGTGCCTGCGCCGCAGTACAGGTCCAGCACCGTCTCCGTGCCGGTGAGTCCCGCGAATTCCACAGCGCGCCGGTACAGCACCTCCGCCATTTCGCGGTTCACCTGATAGAACGACGGCACGCTGAGCCGAAACGTCAGGCCGCACAGGGTATCGGTCAGCACGTCCGCGCCCCACAGCGTCCGGTATTCCTGTCCCAGCACCGCGCCGGTGGGCCGGGTGTTCACCCCCAGCACCACACCCACGGTCTCCGGCACCGCCTGCCGCAGCAGGTCCACCAGCTCCCGTTCATGGGGCAGCTTCTTCCCGTTCACCAGCACGCACAGCAGCGACTGCCCCGCGCCGTTGGTGCGGACGTACAGGTACCGCACCAGCCCCCGCCGCGTTTTCTCGTCGTAGCAGCTGACGCCGTAGAGCCGGAGGTACGTCCGCAGGGCCTGGGCCGCCGCGTCGGCCTGGGGCTTCTGGATGCAGCACCGCTCCACGGGGATGACCTGATGACTCCGCGCCTTGTAGAACCCCACGCTGCCATCCGCCGCCACGGGGTACTGGCTCTTGTTGCGGTAGTGCAGGGGTTCTCCGCCGTCGATGCCCTCCACCGTCACGGCGCTGCCGCCGATGCGGGCCAGCGCATCCTGCACCCGCTGCCGCTTGGCGGCCAGCTCCTCGGCGCGGTCCATATGGCGGAAGTCGCAGCCGCCGCACCGTCCGTAGTACGGGCAGTCCGGCTCCACGCGGTGGGGCGATGGCTCGTATACCCGCACCGTCTTGCCGAAGGCGGCGTTTTTCAGCACCTTCAGAACGAGGATGTCGCACTCCTCGCCCCGCAGTGCCTGATGCACAAACACCGCCTGCCCGTCGATACGGGCTACGCCCAGTCCCTCGGAGGTGTACCCCTGAATGCGGGCGCGGTATACCTTGTTCTTCTCCAGCACGGCTCAGAACTCGAACTTGCTGATGATCTTGCTGATGGCCTCGGCAAAGGCCGCCAGCGTCTTGTTGTCCCGCCCCCTGCTGCGGCGGATAAGGCCGATGAGCATATCGCCCATCTGCACCAGCTTCTGATAGGCGGGCGTGGCCTTGGGCGCGCCCTCGTAGGCACGGGTCTTGCGCTCCGGCAGATAGCCCACCGCCAGCTTCTTGTCGGCGATGAGGTCGTACTCCTCGGTATACTGGGGCGCGTGAGCCGCGAAGCCCAGCTTGGACACGGTCTCGGCGAACACCGGCGCCACCTCGCGGTCGCCGTGTACGATGAACACATGGGTGGTCTTTGCCGGATCAAAGTGCTTGATCCAGTCCACCAGATGATCGTGGTCGGCGTGGGAACTGAGACCCTGGAAATTCACGATCTTGGCCCGCACGGCGATGTCCTCACCAAACAGCTTCACGCTGGGCGCACCGTCCAGCAGGTGCCGGCCCAGTGTACCCGGGGACTGGAAGCCCACGAACACCACGGCGCTGTCGCCCCGCCAGAGGTTGTACTTCAGGTGGTGGCGGATACGTCCGGCATCGCACATGCCGCTGGCGGAGATGATGACCTTGGGGGTCTTGTCCATGTTCAGCAGCTTGGACTCCTCCACCGTCTCCGTCAGGTGCAGGCCCGGGAAGTTGAACATATGCGTGCCGTCCTGCACCAGGGCCAGAGCCTCCTTGTCCAGATAACCCCGCAGGTCGCCGCAGAAGATGGTGGTGGCCTTCTTGGCCAGCGGGCTGTCCACGTACACGGGAAAATCCTTCACGGAGGTCACCAGTCCGCGGTCCTTGATCTCGCGGATGAAGTACAGCAGCTCCTGGGTGCGGCCCACGGCAAAGGCGGGGATGACCACGTTGCCGCCCTTGGCCAGAGTCTCGTCGATGATCTGGGCCATCTGATCGGTGTAGCTCCACACCTCGGTGTGGTTGCGGTCGCCGTAGGTGGACTCCATCAGCACATAGTCGGCATCGGCGTAGAACTGGGGGTCGCGGATGATGGGCTGGTCCACGTTGCCGATATCGCCGGAGAACACCACGGTGCGGGTCTCGCCGCCCTCATGGCACGTCAGCTTGATGCTGGCGGAGCCCAGCAGGTGTCCCGCATCGATGAACTCCGCCGTCACGTCGTCTGTGACCTGCACCTTCTGGCCGTACTCGCAGGGCTGGATGTACTCCCGCACCTGCATAGCGTCGGCCACGGTGTAGATGGGCTGCACCTCCGGACGGCCGGCCCGCTTGTTCTTGCGGTTCTGGTACTCCGCGTCCTGCTCCTGGATGTGGGCGGAGTCCTGCAGCATGATGTCCAGCAGGTCCGCTGTCAGCCGCGTGGTGATAATGCGGCCCTGGAACCCGTTTTTGATGAGCATGGGGATGCGGCCGGAGTGGTCGATGTGGGCGTGGGTCACCAGCACCACGTCGATGCTGCCCGGGTGGAAGGGCAGAGCGGCGTTGTCGATCTCATCGCGGCCCTGCTGCAGACCGCAGTCCACCAGGATCTTCTTTCCGTTGACCTCCAGACAATGGCAGCTGCCGGTGACGCACTGGTCAGCGCCGTAAAAGCTCAGCTTCATGGCAGAAACTCCTTTTCATATTATATATGGACAAGTATACCACATCTTTACAGTTTCATCAACTGCAAACCGCGCATTCTGTCCATCGCAGATTGTTCACAGAAATTCTTTTGCATTAGACAATATCCTGTGCTATACTATATTATTGCTATTGTATGCGCATATTCTTTTATACGGAAAGGATACGAATATATGGGACTTATCACCAAACTTTTTGGCACATACAGCCAGCGTGAGCTGAAGAGCATCTATCCCATCGTGGATAAGATCACCGCACTGGAGCCGGAGTACAAGGCCCTGACCGATGCCCAGCTGCAGGCCAAGACGCCGGAGTTCAAGGAGCGCCTTGCCAACGGCGAGACGCTGGACGACATCCTGCCGGAGGCGTTTGCCGCCGTCCGTGAAGCCGCGGACCGCGTGCTGGGCATGCGCCCCTACCCCGTCCAGCTGGTGGGCGGCATCGTCCTGCACCAGGGCCGCATCGCCGAGATGAAGACCGGTGAAGGCAAGACGCTGGTGGCCACGCTGCCCGCCTACCTGAACGCGCTGACCGGCGAGGGCGTCCACATCGTCACCGTCAACGACTATCTGGCCAAGCGCGACTCCGAGTGGATGGGCAAGGTCCACCGCTTCATGGGTCTCACCGTGGGCCTCATTATCCACGACATGACCAAGGAGCAGCGCCAGAAAGCCTATCAGGCCGACATCACCTACGGCACCAACAACGAGATGGGCTTCGACTACCTCCGCGACAATATGGCCATCTACGCCAACGAGCAGGTCCAGCGGGGCCACGCCTTCGCCATCGTGGACGAGGTGGACTCCATCCTCATCGACGAGGCCCGCACCCCCCTGATCATCTCCGGCATGGGCGAGAAGTCCACCCAGATGTACGACATGGCCGAGTCCTTCGCCGCCCGCCTGAAGAAGTACGTGGTGGCGGAGACGGACGACAAGGAGGAAGAGGACGTCAACATCGACGCCGACTACATCGTGGACGAGAAGGCCCGCACCTGCTCCCTCACGGCCCGCGGCATCAAGAAGGCGGAGGAGTTCTTCCATCTGGACAACCTCAGTGACCCCGAGAACAGCACCACTGCCCACCACATCAACCAGGCCATCAAGGCCCACGGCATCATGAAGCGGGATGTGGACTACGTGGTGAAGGACGGCGAGGTCGTCATCGTGGACGAGTTCACCGGCCGTCTCATGTTTGGCCGCCGCTACTCCGAGGGTCTGCATCAGGCCATCGAGGCCAAGGAGCACCTGTCCGTCCAGCGCGAGAGCAAGACGCTGGCTACCATCACGTTCCAGAACTACTTCCGCCTGTACCGCAAGCTGTCCGGCATGACCGGTACGGCTCTGACGGAGGAGGAGGAATTCGCCACCATCTACGCGCTGGACATCATCGAGATCCCCACCAACCGCCCCATCGCCCGTATCGACAATGAGGACTCCGTCTACAAGACCGAGAACGGCAAGTACCACGCCGTCATCCGGCAGGTAAAGGAGTGCCACGCCAAGGGCCAGCCTGTGCTGGTGGGTACCGTCTCCATTGAGAAGAACGAGCTGCTGGGCAAGATGCTGACCCGCGAGGGCATCAAGCACAACCTGCTGAACGCCAAGAACCACGAGCGCGAGGCCGAGATCGTGGCCCAGGCCGGCCAGTTCGGCGCCGTCACCGTGGCCACCAATATGGCCGGCCGTGGTACGGATATCATGCTGGGCGGCAACGCCGAGTACATGGCCAAGAACGACCTGCGCAAGGCTGGACTCACCGACGAGCTGATCGCCGAGGCCACCGGCTACGCCGAGACGGACAACGAGGAGATCCTCAACGCCCGCAAGCTGTTTGCCGAAAAGCTGGCCCAGCACAAGGCGGAGATCGCCGGCGAGGCCGAGAAGGTCCGTGCCGCCGGCGGCCTGTTCATCATCGGCACGGAGCGTCACGACTCCCGCCGTATCGACAACCAGCTCCGAGGCCGTGCCGGTCGTCAGGGCGACCCCGGCGAGACCCGCTTCTATATCTCTCTGGAGGACGATCTGATGCGCCTGTTCGGCGGTGACCGCGTCACCTCTCTGATGGAGCGCATGGACATTGATGAGGACACTCCCATTGAGAGCAAGATGCTCTCCCGCGCCATTGAGCAGGCACAGACCACCGTGGAGAGCCGCAACTTCCAGACCCGTAAGTCCGTGCTGGAGTACGACGATGTCATGAACAAGCAGCGCGAGATCATCTACGGCCAGCGCAAGCAGGTGCTGGACGGCATGGATGTCAAGGACATCATCATGAACATGATGAACGGCGCCATCTCCGATCTGGTCCACGCCGCCTTCCTGGGCAGCGAGCATCTGGACATGGCCGCCTGCCGCGACCTGCTGCGCAGCGTGGAGGGCGTCTACTTCCCCAAGTATACCGTGAAGATCGACGAGGATCAGCTCAAGACCATGACCCAGCAGGACTTCACCGACCTGTTCACCGCAGCCGCCGCCGACTACTATGCCAAGAAGGAGGCGGAGATCACGCCCCCCGTCATGCGCGAGCTGGAGCGTGTCATCCTGCTGCGTGTGGTGGACGAGTACTGGATGGAGCACATCGACGCCATGCAGGATCTGCGCCAGGGCATCCGCCTGCGGGCCTACGCCCAGACCAATCCGGTGGATGCCTACAAGAAAGAGTCTCTGGAGATGTTCGAGGAGATGGTCAATGCCATGAAGGAGGAGACGGTGCGCCGTCTGTACTCCGTGCGCCTGCGCCAGAACCAGGAGGTCAAGCGCGAGCGCGTGGCCTCCGGCATCACCGAGAATGTGGGCGGCGATGGCACCGTGAAGAAGCGCCCCACCCGCGTGGTAAAGGTGGGCCGCAATGACCTCTGCCCCTGCGGCAGCGGTCTGAAGTGGAAGAAGTGCACCTGCAAGGAGTACCACTCTTAAATGATTTCAAACGATACCCGCTTCGCTGGGCTGTCGTGTGAGACACCCTATCCCAACTGACCGGCGGGCGGCGGCTGATGCCGCCGCCCGCCTTGCTTTCCGAAAGGAGCCGCCATGTTCCACACCCAAATGAAAAACGGCGTCACGTTCCTCACCGCCGGCGCACTGGCATCGGACGGCATCCGCCACGGTTTCTCCACCCGTCTGGGCGGCGTGTCCCCCGCCCCGTGGGACAGCCTGAATCTGGACGACCGGCGGGGCGACAACATCGCCAACGTGCAGGAGAACTTCCGCCGCCTGTGCGCCGCGCTGGACATGGATGTCCGCCGCGCCGTGCTGAGCCGACAGATCCACCGCGACGATGTGCGCCTGGTGACGGCGGCGGACTGCGGCAAGGGTCTCTGGGTCCCCCAGGACTACGACAGTGCCGATGCCCTTATCACCGACGTGCCCGGTATCCCGCTGGTGGTGTTCTCCGCCGACTGCAATGTGATCCTGCTCCATGATCCGGTGCGCCGCGCCGTGGGGGCCGCCCACGCCGGCTGGCGGGGCACCGCCGCCGGCATCGTTGGCAAGACCGTCCGCGCCATGCAGGATGCCTTCGGCTGCGATCCCGCCCATATCCGCGCCGCCATTGGCCCCGCCATCGGGCCGTGTTGCTTTGAAACGGACAACGACGTGCCCGCCGCCCTCCGTGAGGTGCTGGGGGTGGAGGCCGAGCCCTTCATGGCGTGGAACGGACAAAAGTGGCACATCGACCTGAAGGCTGTCAACGCCCTGTGGCTGCAAAAGGCCGGCGTGCAGCATATCGACCTCTGCGGTGACTGCACCTATTGCCGCCCCGATCTGTACTGGAGCCACCGGAAAACCGGCCTGCGGCGGGGCGAGCAGGCGGCGCTGATCTCCCTGCGGGAGGTGACGCCATGAGACGGCGGCTCTTGTGTCTGCTGCTGGCGGCGCTGCTGCTCACCGCCACCGGCTGCGCCAACTGGGAGGAGCCATCCGACCCGCTGGGCGAGCTGTCGGAGTTTTACGGCGCGGAGAATGAGACGCCGGAGCCGGAGCCTCTGACCACCTTCACCCTGCCCTATTTTGCCGGAGAGAGTCTGGACCCTGTTACCACCACGGAGACGGTGCAGTCGTCGGTGGGGGCCCTGCTGTATGAAAAGCTGTTTGAGCTGGACGAGCACTACGTCCTCCGTCCTCTGCTGGCGGACAGCTGCGCCTACGATGCGGAGCAGCGGGTCTATACGCTGACACTGCGCAGCGGCGTCACCTTTTCCGACGGCTCTGCCCTGACGGCGCGGGACGTGGCGGCCACGCTGGAGCGGGCACGGCAGTCCCAGCGGTACGCCGCGCGGCTGGCGGAGGTGTCCTCCGTCCGCGCACAGGGCGACGCCGTCCGCATCACCATGAGCACCGATCTTGCCACGCTGGCGTGGCGGCTGGACATCCCCATTGTCAAGGCCGGCACCGAGTCGGATACCGTGCCGGTGGGTAGCGGCCCCTACGTGTTCACCGCATCGGATAGCGGCGCGTACCTGGAACAAAATCCCAGCTGGTGGCAGCAGAAGGCCCTGCCGCTGCGGCGCATTGCGCTGCTGCACTGCAAGGACCGCGACACCATGCTCTACGCCTTTTCCTCCCGCGAGGTCCAGCTGCTGCCGCTGGACCTCACCGCCACCGGTGCGTCCGGCGTGTCCGCCAGCGGCGACTATACCGATGCCCCCACATCTGTGATGCAGTTCCTGGGCTTCAACACCCGCCGTGCGCCCTTCAGCGATGCTGCACTGCGGCAGGCGGTCAGCGCAGCCGCGGACCGTCAGGCTCTGGTGGATTCCTGCCTGCTGGGCCACGGCAGCGCCGCCCAGTTCCCTCTCTCCCCCGCCAGTGAGGAGTACCCCACGGAGCTGGAGGCGCCGTACAGCATCGCCGCGCTCCAGCAGCTGACGCAGGAAGAAGCCGGAAGCTCAAACGATGCCGCAAATGCCGGAAACACCAGTTCTGACAACGCTTCCGCAGGCATGTATGCCGGGGTATCCGTGACGCTGCTGGTCAACGAGGAAAACTCCTTCAAGGTCAGCGCCGCTCAGGAGATCGCCGCCGCGCTGAGCCGCTGCGGCCTGACAGTGACGGTGGACAGTGTGCCCTGGGAGACGTACCTCCAGCGGCTGCAGGACGGCAGCTTCGACCTGTATTACGGCGAGTGCCGCCTGACGGCGGACTGGGATATTCTGGAGCTTGTCGGCACGGAGGGTTCTCTGAATTACGGCGGCTTTTCCGATGAGGACACCGACGTTCTGCTGGCCGCCTGCCGCACGGCATCGGAGGGTCAGCGGTCGAAAGCGCTGACGGCGCTGTGGCAGGACCTGCTGGAAAAAATGCCCATCGCCCCCCTGTGCTTCAAGTCCGATTCGGTGCTGACCACCACCGGACTGGTGGGGGGCCTGACTGCCACGGAAACGGACCCCTTCTTCTCGCTGGAGCAGTGGACCGTCCACCTGGACACCCCCAAGGCGGCCAAATAATTTCCGGTTAATTTCCGGTTTTTCTTCCGGATCGGCTTCATGATGAAGACATTGAGAAAACCAGATAAAACACGCTGCGTAAAAGGCACGCCGGTCCTAAAATCGGCGTGCCTTTTCTATTCAATCAGACATATGCGCGGCGGCGCAAAGCTGCGCCGCGCTGCGAAAGGGCGGTGCCGACGGGTGATAGATACGCACAGCGGCGCGGAAGTACGCCGCGCTGTGTGGAATGACGATGGCACCCGTGCAGCGGATCAGTACTGGCGGACCACGGCGGTCACTTTACCCAGAATGGTAGCATCATGGCCGTCGATGGGGCTGTATGCGTCGTTCTCCGGCAGAAGCCAGACCTGTCCGTTACGGCGGCTGAGCCGCTTCACTGTGGCCTCCTCCCCCAGCAGGGCCACCACAATCTCGCCGTTATGGGCCTCCGGCTGCTGGTGCACCACCACCAGATCACCGGGCAGGATGCCGGCATTCAGCATGGACTCACCCCGCACCCGCAGGGCAAAATACTCCCCCTCCCGTCCGTTGGTGTCGAAGGTCAGGTAGTCCTCGATGCACTCCTGAGCCAGGATGGGTGCGCCGGCGGCCACCGTGCCCACGATGGGGACGCGGCCCACGGGCATCTCTGGCTCCGCAGGGGCAGAGTGGGACGCAGACGTAGTCGGTGCGGCGGGCGCTGCGCCCTCCAGCGGCGTCAGCGTCAGGGCGCGGCCCTTGCCGGCCCCCTTGGTCAGGACGCCCATCTCCTCCATATGCTTCAAATGAAAGTGTACCGTGGACGGTGAGCGCAGGCCCACCGCCTCCCCGATCTCGCGGACGGAGGGCGGATAGCCCTGCTGCCGCGTGGTCTCGGCGATATAGTCATAGATCTTCTGCTGCATTTTAGTCAGCTTCGCCATGTGGATACCCCTTTCTCTGCGACGGCTGATAGTTGTAAATATAGTGTACCACAGGTTTTTGCGGATTGCAACATTTGTTCTATCATTTTTTCGGTAAAATGGAGAAAAAATCTGCCGTCACCCCTTGCATTGGCGGTTGTATTATGGTAAAATCGTTTGTACTGTGAATTATGTGCCCTGCGGCACGGAATAGATGTGGAGGTTCCCGTTATGCTGATTTTCGTTACCATTCTGCAGCTGCTGGCTGCTTTGATCCTGATCGCCATCGTGCTGTTCCAGTCCGGTAAGAGCCAGGGCCTGTCCGGCGCTATCGGCGGCATCGCCGACAGCTACATGGCCAAGTCCAAGGCCAAGAGCATCGACGCCAAGCTGGCTAAGGCCACCAAGTGGGTGGGCGCCATCTTCGTCGTGCTGACGCTGGTCATCAACTGTATGCTGGCCGCCGCTGCGTAAGGCTAAAGTGAATAAAACCCTCCCGAGGCTGTCGCTTCGGGAGGGTTTTTTATTTTACACTGTGGTAGGTCACGCCGGACTCCGGCGTGACCCCCTTCAGGGCCAGCAGCTCCGACACGGTGACGAACACGTAACCCTGCTCCTGCAGGTGGGGCACGGCGCGGAGCACCGCATCCACCGTGTTCTGGTAGCGGTCGTGGAGAAGCACAATGTCGCCGTCGGACACCTGACGGTAGATGATATCCAGGATCTTATCGGCATCCTTGCTCTTCCAGTCCTCGGTGTCCACCGACCAGTTCACCAGCGGCACGGATAGGGCGGCCGCCTCCCGGTCGGTACACAGGCCGTAGGGCGGGCGCACCCAGTAGTCCCCCTTCCCCAGCAGCCGGCGCACCAGGTCGTCATTTTTTTGCAGGTCGGCCAGTGCCTGCGCGCAGGTCAGGCTGTCCATCTGTGGGTGGTCGTAGGAATGGTTTCCCACCTGATGCCCCTCGGCGGCGATACGCCGGACGATGTCCGGATCCTTCACCGTCTGGCAGCCCACCACGAAGAAGGTGGCACGGGCGCCGTATTCCGCCAGACCGTCCAGCAGGCGGGGCGTGCAGCGGGGCGAGGGACCATCGTCAAAAGTGAGGGCCACGTATTTTGGGGCGCTGGGGTCGGCATCCGTCGG
>ERZ772883.908-NODE-908-length-26210-cov-35.432116_pt1 | contig 26210 bp, 27 predicted proteins | sample MGYA00580575_ERZ772883 | MGnify/ENA primary metagenome ERZ772883 (study PRJEB29015, sample SAMEA2737666) | human gut metagenome | biome: human gut; feature: human-associated habitat; material: faeces | place: China | collected 2012 ...
GCATTTTTAAGCATTAGATGCCACTTCCCGATGTCGTATCGGGTCTACTCCTAAGGGAGAGACCGTTGGTTCGAATCCAACTAAGTGCACCAAATGAATTAATTCGCAGCTTTAGCTGCGAATTAATTCATTTTTTTTAATTAGTAGGAAATATATTGGCATATTTAACAAATTTGTGTTATACTATTTATTGCTATATGTGAAAAAATTAGCAGATATTAAAGGAGAAAATAATTTGGTAAACCATAAAGAAACATTTATGAAAGAAGCTTTAAAAGAAGCTAAAAAAGCATATAAAAAATTAGAAATACCAGTAGGCGCAGTTATTGTAAAAGATGGAGAAATAATTGCGAAAGCTCACAATTTAAGAGAAAATAAAAATAGTAGTATTGCACATGCAGAAATTTTAGCAATAGAAAAAGCAAATAAAAAATTAAATGCATGGCGATTAGAAAATTGTGAAATGTATATAACATTAGAACCTTGTATGATGTGTATGGGAGCAATTGTTAATTCTAGAATAAAAAAAATATATATAGGAGCGTTAGATCCTAAAACAGGTTCTTGCAAATCTGTTATAAATATGGAAAATTACAAATTTAATCATATAGTAGAAGTAGAAACAGGAATTTTGCAAGAAGATTGTGAATATATTTTAAAAGATTTTTTTAAAATGTTAAGAAAAATGAAACGGAGGAAAAAATGAAGCAAAATAGCTTTTTTAAAAAAAGAATAATACATGTTTATGTAATAATATTTATTATAGTATTAGTATTGTTAACCGCAGGAATTTTAATGTTTAAATATCATATTGAAGGCGAGCAAAATATGCCATTTAACCTAAAAAGTATAAGTGTAATGAGTACAGCACAAACAGAGGATATAAAAAACGAAGGAGATACATGGAAAGCAAACTTAATCCAAAAAAATGATATATATTTTGCCTTCGAAAAAAATAGTAATTATAAAAAGCAAGACACAATAAAGAAAATAAAATTCTGTAATTTTATAATAAATAAAGAAACTGAAAATGGAACAGTTGTAATATATAGACCAAGTACAAACGAATTAACATATGATTATAAAAATGAAGAATATATTGTAAATGATTCTTTGGAATATGAAGGAGCATTATCAACAAATCCAGAAGTTTTACAAATAAGTAATCAGGGTGGAATAATTGGTTTTAGCATTTTACAAAAAGATATAGGAGAATATACATATAACAAAGAAGAAAAAATTGTAAGTGATGGAAAACTTTTAGAAAAAGCAGGAATAGATATTGAAAATGTAAAACTTGAAGTAAGCTTTGATGTGATTATTGAAACTACATTAGGATATAATTTCAAATCTAATGTTAAATTAGATTTACCAACAGGTAATATATTACAAGATGGGGTTTCAACAAAAGAAGATTCAGAGTTAACAAACGTTATTTTTAAAAGATTTTAATATAAAAAACTTGATTAAGTTTAAATAAAATTATATAATAAGCATGGTATTTTTAAGTTAACTTTTGTATGGAGAGTAATTCAATAAAAAACTATGAATCTCGTCAGGTCCGGAAGGAAGCAGCGATAAGTAGCAAATTTTTATGTGGGTTGCTTTCCATAGAGAAGTTAACTTAAAATTTATATAAGAGGTGAGAAATTTGGGATATACTGCTTTATATAGAAAATTTAGGCCATTAAATTTTAGCGAAATGGTTGGACAAGAACATATAACAAGAACATTAAGAAACCAAGTTATTGAACAAAGAGTTGGACATGCTTATCTTTTTAATGGTGGAAGAGGAACAGGAAAAACATCAGCAGCCAAAATTTTAGCAAGGGCAGTTAATTGCTTAAATCCTAAAGATGGAGAGCCTTGTAACGAGTGTGAGATATGTAAAGCAATACTTTCTGGTTCACTTACAGATGTTGTGGAAATGGATGCTGCATCAAATAACAGCGTAGAAGATATAAGAGCAATTAGAGATGAGGTTAATTTTTTACCAACACGAGCAAAATATAGAGTATATATAATAGATGAGGTTCACATGTTATCAACAGGAGCATTTAATGCATTATTAAAAACATTAGAAGAGCCACCAGAGCATGTTAAATTTATTTTAGCAACAACAGAACCACAAAAACTACCAGCAACAATTCTTTCTAGATGTCAAAGATTTGACTTTAAAAGAATATCAACACAAGATATAATAAAAAGATTAGGGATAATCTGTAAAGAAAGTAATATACAAATTTCTAAAGAAGCATTAGAATTAATTGCAATACTTTCAGAAGGTGCAATGAGAGATGCTATAAGTATTTTGGAAAGATGTGCAGCAGAGCAAACAGAAGAAATAAATGAAGATAAGGTAAGAGATTTAGTAGGAATACCTAAAATAACATATATAAATAAATTAGCAAAAGGAATTATTAATAAAGAACCAGAAGAGGCAATAAATATTGTAAATACTATATTAGAAGAGGGAAAGGATATTGATAATTTCTTATGGGAACTCATAAAATATATAAAAGATATTTTAGTATATAAATCTACATCAAAATTAGAAGTATATAATCAAGAAGAAATAAAAAATATAAAGGAATTAGCAGATAGTACTGATAAAGAAAGATTATTAAGATTAATTTATGAATTATCTGAGCTAGCAAATAATATAAAATGGTCATCACAAAAAGCTATAATGTTTGAGGCAGGAATAATAAAAGCTTGTATGGAAGTAAATGTTGTGCCTCAAAATGTTGTAGCGCAAGAGCAAGTTGTAAATAGAAAACAAATAGCTCCTGTGCAAAAGCAAGAGAATATAGCAGTAGCGCCAAAAGAAAGAAAAATAGAACCTCAAAATCAAAGAAATAGTGCACCAAGTGCTTCATATTGGAATAATGTAATAAATAAGGTAAAACAAAGTGGTAAAATGGCTATATACGTAAACTTAATAGGAAGTAAAGCAAGTCAATTAAATGATATGACAGTGGAAGTAGAACTAGCAAATAGAAATGACTTTGGAAGAGAAATGCTAGAAAAATATGAAAATAAAGCACTAGTAGAAAAATTTGTTTCAGAAGAAATGCGGAAAAGCTATGCATTTAAAATTTATTACTAAAAGCGATAGTGCAAAAACAGTAAACAATAAAACTGGAATAGAAGATTTAGATATTCCAATTAATATAATAGATGAATAAAGGAGGATTTTAAAATGTCAAAAAGAGGTGGATTCCCAGGAATGGGTGGATTCGGAGGAATGAATATTAACCAATTAATGAAAGAAGCAAAAAAAATGCAAGCAGATATAGAAAAATCACAAACAGAATTACAAGCAAAAGAATTTGATGCAACAGCTGGTGGCGGTGCTGTATCTGTAAAAGTAACTGGTTCAAAAGAAATAAAAGAAATAACAATAAAAAAAGATGTTGTAGATCCAGACGATGTTGAAATGTTACAAGATTTAATTTTAACATGTGTAAATGAAGCTCTAAGAAAAGTAGATAGTGCACAAGCAGCAAGTATGGGAAAATACAATATTCCAGGGATGATGTAGTATGTCTTATTATTCACCATCAATAGAAAAATTAATAGAAAGTTTTGAAAGGTTGCCTAGTATAGGACATAAAACTGCTGTAAGGCTTGCATTTCACATGTTGGATTTAAGTAAAGAAGAAACAGATGAGTTTATAAATTCAATTATAAATGCAAAAGAAAAGTTAAAATATTGCAGTAATTGTTATAATATTTCGGACACAGATCCATGTCCAATATGTAGTAGTCCTAAAAGAGATAACTCTGTAATTTGTGTTGTAGAAGACGTAAGAGATGTAATGGCAATGGAAAGAACTCACGAATTTAAAGGAGTTTACCATGTTTTACATGGTACAATATCTCCTATGAATGGAATTGGGCCAGAAGATATAAAAATAAAAGAATTATTAAATAGAATTGCAAATAATGATATAAAAGAAATAATAATAGCTACAAATCCAAGAGTAGAAGGAGAAGCAACAGCGATTTATATTTCTAAAATTATAAAACCATTAGGAATAAAAGTTACTAGAATTGCACATGGAATACCAGTAGGCGGAGACTTAGAGTATACAGATGAAGTTACTTTAAGTAAAGCTTTAGAAGGAAGAAGAGAATTATAAACTAAGAATAGCCAAATTATCACCTAAAGTGGTGAAAAAAGCAGAAAGAATTATTAAATCTTCTTTTGAAAATTCTTTGCTAATAGCAATAGAAAGTGTGCTAGCAAGAGCTACTAGCTCGCAGTTTGAAAAATCAGATAAACACATAAAAAACACCTCAATTTATTATATGAGGTGTTTTTGTATTAATTATACAAATTACAATTTTCCCAATAGAGTTTCGCAAATATCTCTTGTTGAATTCTTCTTTGCTAAGAGCCTTGCATTAATTTTCATTTTTTGTAATTTTTCTGGGTCGTTTAATATTTTATATAATTCTTCTTCTATTTTATCATGTTTTTTTAACCAAACAGCTACGCCTTTTTGTTCTAGAAATTCTGCATTTTCTTCTTCTTGACCAGGAATTGGATTAATAACAATAATAGGTAGTCCCGAAGCTAAACTTTCTGTGGTTGTAAGTCCACCAGGTTTTGTTATTACTAAATCAGAAATACTCATAAGTTCTGGAATTTTATTTGTATATTTAATAATTTTAACATTTTTACTAGAATTAGTTTCTTCCACTAGCTCATCAAATTGTTTTTTCATTTTATCATTTTTTCCAGATATAGCAATTACTTGCAAATTAGAAAAGTTTTCTATTATAGAATTAAGCATATTAAAAACTTTGTCTTTTCCAAAACCTTGTTCACCACCTGCAAAGAATAATATAGTTTTTTTATCTGGACTTAATTCAAATTCAGATAAAATACTTTCTTTATCATAATGAGCTAGGAAACGATTAGATAAAGGAATTCCAGTTACTTTTATTTGAGTTTCTTTTATTCCTCTATTAATTAAATCTTCTTTCATGCCATCATGAGCAACAAAGAAATAATCTACATATGCTGGATACATAAGCCATTGGCTATGAGGCGCATAATCTGTAATAATTGTTGCAATTTTGCAATTGATTTTTTTCTTCTTTTTTAAAATTGCACACATGTGACTAGCAAATGGATGTGTACAAATAATTAGGTTTGGTTCATACTCTTGCAATAGTTTATTTAACTTGATAGACATTAATTTTTGAGTTTCATCATTCATTTTTGCAACGGCACCTTTTTCAGCACCGTAATATACTTTTTTCCAAATCCAATGAGCATTTTTAGCCATGTCAGAATAAGCTTTTGTTGTTACTTTGTTTAACGCTTTATTAACATATTCAACGCAATCTACCATTTCTATTTGATAGTTATTATAATTCAAATCTATATATTCTTTTATACTTCTTGCAGCAGACAGGTGACCACCACCATAAGAACCATAAAATATTAAAATTTTCTTCATAAAAAACCTCCATAGAAGACAAATTATTTTAAAATTCAACATAAAATTAGTTTTACCTATTATATCATAAAAAATTATAAAAAAAGTATAATTTTACAAAAAACAATGCAAACTATGTTTGATGATGAAAATTGGAATTTATAATAAATAGGAGGAAATTTTGAAAACTATATTTTATATTTTTATAACAATAATTTTAGCAATTTGTTTAATATATTTTTCTACAAGTTTAGTGGACAATGAAGTTATTGCTGCGACAGGAAGTTCTACTTCAGATGTTCAATTAATAGCAAGAGCCATTAATCGGGGAAGCAAGAGGAGAAAGCTATGAAGGACAAGTTGCAGTGCGGTGCAGTTATATTAAATAGAGTAAAACATGCGGATTTTCCAAATACAATTGCTGGGGTAATTTATCAACCGAGCGCATTTACAGCAGTTTCTGATGGGCAAATAAATCATCCTATTAGTGAAGATTCAACCGTTGTAAAAGCTGCTCAAGATGCAATAAATGGTTGGGATCCTACAAATGGATGTATATATTATTTTAACCCAAATACTGCAACAAATAAGTGGATTTGGTCAAAAACAATTGTAAAAACAATTGGAAAACACCATTTTTGTAAATAATTATAGTAAAGGAGAATATTAATGAATAAATATTTAAGTTCAATGAAAAAAAATTATATTTATGGAATTTTAATAATATTACTAATTGCTAGTATCATTTTAGGTTATTTTTTATACAAAGAAAAAAAAGAATATGCTATTACAACTCAAAATCAATACAATTTTGCTTTATATGAATTAATAGATTATGTACAAGATTTAGAAAATTATTTAGCTAAAGCAACAATTACAAGCACTCCAGAACACGGAGCAGAGACATTAACAAAGGTATGGCGAGAAGCAAATTTGGCACAAGTTTATTTAGCACAATTACCTATATCTAGTAATGAGCTTTCTAATACTTCAAAGTTCTTAAATCAAGTAAGCGAATATAGTTATTCTCTTTCAAGAAAAAATATATATAATGAAGAATTAACACAAGAAGATCTAGATAATTTAAAAGAGTTACATGAATATAGTAAAGAATTAAAAAATACATTAAATCAACTTGCAACAGATATGAATGAACGGAAGAATAAGTTGGGAAGAACTTACAAAAGATACAAAGACTGCTTTTGCGCAACAAGTTGATAATTTATCTGCGGCTACATTTAGTAATATAGACGAAAATTTTGGAGAATATGCAGGATTAATATATGATGGAGCTTTTTCTGAACACATGGAAAGTGCTGAAAAGAAAGGCCTTACAGGAGAAGAAATAGATGAGAAAAGAGCAAATCAAATAGCAAAAGAGTTTATTGGACAAGACAGAATACAAGAATTTAACTCTAATGGGCTAATAGAAAATGGGAATATTCAGGTCTATGATTTTAATGCTAAAATAGATGATAATGGAAATAATAATAATTTAACAATATCAATAGCTAAAAAAGGTGGACATATTGTAAATATGAATTACAACAGAGAGGTAAAAGCAGAGGTAATAAGCCAAGATGAGGCAAATGAAAAAGGAAAAGAATTTTTAAATTCACGTGGAATATCAAATATGAAAGCAACTTACTATTTGAAAGAAGGTGGAATTGTAACAATAAATTATGCATATGAGCAAAATGGAGTAACAATTTATCCAGATTTAATAAAAGTAAAAGTTGCATTAGATAATGGGGAAATATTAGGTGTAGAAACATCAGGATATTTAAATAATCATACTGAAAGAACATTTACAAAAGCAAAAATATCTATGAAAGAGGCAAAAAGCAAATTAAATAAAAGTTTAGAAATTACAAGTGAAGGAATGGCAATTATTCCAACAGAGTGGAAAACAGAAATATTATGTTATGAGTTTAAAGGCAAAATAGATGATACTGATTTCCTTGTTTATACAAATGTGGAAACAGGAAGAGAAGAAAATATTTTAGTTATTATAGATACACCTAATGGAATATTAACACAATAAAAAAGAAGAAATTGCAAAAGAATTAGGAGTATATGAAAAAGTAAAACATGATGGCGGATGGGGAAATGTATCTGCAAAAGATTGTGGTAGCATTGATGCAAAAGCAATTGAAATAGCAAACAGAAAGACATAAGAAAAAAGAGAAACAAGGAAGTTTAACTTATACTTCCTTGTCTTTTTTATTGTATTTTGAAGAAATAATGGAAAATAATAAATATATTGAAGGTGATGCAATAAAAGCTAACATTAAATATTGATCATATCTATAACGAGGTTGAACCTCAATTAATAAGTGTGCACAAAAATAAAGTATAAAAACAATTTCAAATAGTATTTGTGTCTGATATAAATTATTTTTAGTATTATAAAACTTGCTTTCTTTGACATTAATAATGACTGTTAATAAACTGAAAACAATTAATAAGAAGTATTGCACATATCCATAGTATTTTATAAAAATATAACTTTTGCTATTTTGAACCTTGTTACCAGAAAAACCAATTTGATTATCTTCTTCACCACAAAAAACTAACATTTTATTTTTTATATGACCAAAAGTTTCCTTAGTGTTTTGTGTAAATTTATTAACTATGAAATTTTTACATTCATTATTATACAGTTCATAATCAAAATTTAATTTTTGTAAGTCAAAGTAAACTTGTGTTTTTTCAGCAGTTTCTGTAGGTATATTATAGATTCCGTTTCCATGTATTCCAAGTACAAATTTAAAATATTTAGCATTAGAAGAAAGCGTAGAAGTAGGTACAACATTTAAATTCAACAAACTATAGTCAAATATTTTCATAGTAGAAAATGCAGATAAAATGATTAATAAAAACCCTATAAGAAAAGTTTTCCAAGTTTTAAAATTATTAATTAAAAGCTTCCACAAAAGGAACAAACAAAAAGATATTAAAATTATAATAGAACTTGGCCTGATTATATTTGCAATACCTACTAAAATACCACTTAAAACATAATAAAAACATTTATCCTTAATAAAAAAATATATAGATAATATTACGAGTAAAGTGGAAAAATGTTGATTGTTTATTATTGAAGAACCAGCTATGTTAAAAAATAATAAACTATATATTATAGAAGATATAATTCCAATTTTTTTTGTATATACCTTAGAAGCAATTTTATAAACAAAGACATTAGTTAAACTCATAAATAATATTTCAAATATTTTTAGAAATATTAAATGGCTACCAAAAATCTTTATAACTAATGCAAGATACATTACAAAACCGGTTTGAAAATTATAAAAATAAAAATAATTAGTTTTATCAAAACTTAACATATTAAAAGTACCGATTAACTACTGAATTGGCACCTTTTATAAGTACTTCGTAATCGCTTACTGGTTCAGTCTTTGCATAGATTCCCCATACTGCATATATTAAAAACGAAAAAATGAAAATCAACAAATTATAGTATTTAAAATTTTTATTATTAATTAATTTGTAAATAATAAATAACATTGTTAATATTAATATTATAGATAAAAAAGTTATTTTAAATGTAGGATGCTCCAGTTGGTAAATACAACATGAAAATATATAATAAACAAGAATAATTCCAAGAACAATTTCAATTCCATAGATTAAAAAGTTCATACAATGAGTTTTTTTCATTTCCTATCCTTTCTAAATACAAATAATTTACTAAATATATAGTTTCCTATTATAACAGCTACTTGAGCAACCAATGTAAATATTACTACATATAAATCTGAATCTAGTTTTAATAATGTTACGAAGAACCACATTATAAACATTTCCAATAATAATGTTGCAATTCTTGCTACTACAAAACTTATAAATTCTTTTAACTTATTTTGATTTTTGCTCTCAAATACAAATTTTCTGTTTGTAAAATAAGCAAAGATTACTGCTACTACCCATGAAATTATTATAGCAATTTGCAACTGAAATCCATTAGTTGGATCAAGTATTGTAAATAATAAAATATATTTTGTTATTAAATTAACAAGAGTTGTTAATACTCCAAAAATTAAATAATTAATTATTTCTTTATATTTTATATATAATTCTTTAATTCTTTTTATCATCTTTTCACCTTATTCTATATTTATTGTTTTATCGATTATATATTGTGGACGTTCTTTGCTTTCATCATAAATTCTACCAATATATTCAGACATCATCCAAAGAGATAACAATTGAACTCCGGCAAAAAATGTTATAGCAACCATAATAGAAGTCCAACCTGGAGTTATATTATTCCAATCAAATATAAAAGATAAAAGAGCATAAATCAAAATTATAAATGAGATAAATATAGATAGTATGCCAAATCCACCTAGTATTTTTAATGGCTTAGTAGAAAAACCTATAATACCATCTGCGGCAAGTTTAAGCATTTTCTTTAATGGATATTTTGTTTTACCTGCAAAACGTTCTTTGCGCTCATACTCATAAGCATATTGTTTATAGCCAACCCAACTAAATAAACCTCTTAAAAATTTATTGTGTTCTGGCAAAGAATTAATAACATCAACAACTTTTCTATCTACTAATCTAAAATCTCCAGTATCTTTTGGAATATCTACATCAGATAGTGCATTTAAAGTTTTGTAAAAGATACTTGCTGTAAGAAGTTTAAATTTAGATTCACCATCACGTTTTTTTCTTTTTCCATAAATTACTTCATTACCTTGTTCCCAAAGTTTAAGCATTTCGGGAATCAATTCTGGAGGGTCTTGCAAATCTGCATCTATTATAACTATTGCATCACCAGTAACATATTTTAAACCAGCAGTTACTGCACATTGATGACCAAAATTTCTAGAAAAAGAAATTATTTTAACATTTTTATCTTTTTTTGCTATGGTTTCTAGTATGCTTAAAGTCTTATCTTGACTACCATCATTAACAAATACTATTTCATATTCGTAGTTCTGAATAGAATTACAGACTTTAGTTATTCTGTTATAGCATTCTTCAGCTACTTCTTCTTCATAATACATTGGTATAACTATAGATAATTTTTTCATAATATAACTCATCCTTTTTTATTATATTTATTTATTATTGCATCTACTATTCGCTCACTTGCATGTCCATCTCCATAAGGATTAGAAGCTTTGCTCATTTTGCTATATTCTTCGTTATTTGTTAATAATTTTTTAGTTTCGTTGTAAATTGTTTCTTCATCTGTACCAACAAGTTTTAATGTACCGGCTGAAATGCCTTCAGGTCTTTCTGTTGTATCTCTTAAAACTAATACTGGTTTTCCAAGAGACGGAGCTTCTTCTTGAATTCCGCCACTATCTGTTAAAATAATATGAGATTTAGCGATGAAATTGTGGAAATCTATTACTTCTAACGGTTCAATTAATTTTACTTTATCGTCATCACCGAAAATTTCATTTGCAACTTCTCTTACTTTTGGATTTAAGTGAACAGGATATACTACTTTAACATCGTCAAATTCATCTACAATTCTTCTAATAGCTTTGAACATATGTCTCATAGGTTCACCTAAATTTTCTCTTCTATGGGCTGTAAGAAGTATTAATTTATCATTACCTAACCAATCAAAAATCTCATTATTATAGTCTTTTTTTACGGTAGTTGCAAGAGCATCAATTGCTGTATTACCTGTAACGAATATATTTTCTTCTTTCTTACCTTCTTTTAATAGACTGTTTTTACTGTTTTCCGTTGGCGCAAAATGCATATCTGCTAAAACCCCAACCATTTGTCTATTCATTTCTTCTGGATATGGAGAATATTTATTCCAAGTTCTAAGACCTGCTTCAACATGACCAATATCTGTTTGGGTATAATATGCAGCTAAAGCACCAGCAAATGTTGTTGTTGTATCTCCATGCACTAAAACAATATCGGGTTTTTCCTTGTTCATAACTTCTTCTAAGCCTTTTAAAGCTCTACTGGTTATATCACTTAACGTTTGACCAGACTGCATAATGTTTAAATCATAATCTGGTTTAATATCAAATACTTCTAATACTTGATCAAGCATTTGTCTATGTTGTGCTGTTACACAAACAATGCATTCAATTTCTTTTCTTGATTTTAATTCTTTAACAAGAGGAGCCATTTTTATGGCTTCTGGTCTTGTACCGAAAACTGTCATTACTTTAATCATATTTGCCTCCTTGAATTAGTTTATTCTTGCTTTGCGAATTTTAAAAATATATTTTACATTGCTATTAAAAAACCTTTTAAACCTTTTGGGTTCTCTAATAATTCTATATAGCCATTCCAAATGTAATTTTATAAATATTTTTGGAGCTCTTTTTTTGACACCACTCAGAACGTCAAAACTTCCTCCTACTCCAATAAAAATACCTTTATCAAAATCGTTTATATTATTATATATTAACAGCTCTTGTTCAGGAATGCCTAATGCAACTAAGATAACATCTGGTTCTAACGTTTTAATCCTTGTAAATACAGCTTGTCTATCTTTTTTATACCCATTTTCATACCCAGCAATAATTGCATTAGGATACTTTTGTTTTATTGTATCCACCAATTTTTTTACAATCTCTTTTTTTGCACCAAATAGGAATATACTTTTATTAAGCTCATTACAATATTTAAATAGTTCGGAGCATACATCAACACCTGGAATAGTGCCAGGTAATGTATAGCCTAACATTTTTGCACCCTTAACTATTCCAATTCCATCAGCAATAATTGTTGTTTTATCGTCTAACAAAGCTTTTTTAAAATCACAATTGTTTTCCGCTGTCATTAACGTTTCTGGATTAGCTGTTACAACAAACATCCTTTTATTTGAAATTAAATTTTTCTTTACAAGGTCATAAAAATCATTTTTTGAGCCTTTATATAATTTGTTGAAATATTCTTTCATTTTTTACTCCTAAATCTTTTTAATTCGTTTTTTAAATTTACATAGTTGCAATACAATTTTATAGAGAATTTATTATTTAATTTCATTCTTAAAAATTCCCTCATTCTATTTTTAAAAGTATTATTATTTAACCAACTACCTAAAAAAACATGTACAGTTAAAGAATTGCGAGAGGGATTACAAAGAACATCGTCTTTATATACTTTTATTCCTTCGGGCAATTCCTGCTCTATATTACCAGTTTTACACCCATATTTTTCAATTAGTAAATTAGAAACAGATATTGTATTATTATCTTTAAAATTACCTTCTAATTCTAAATTAGTGTAATAATCTAGCATATCTTTAATTAGAGGGTGTTCCTTTTCTGCTCCAAATACAGCTGTAAAAGGATATTCGGGAGCCTCAAAACCAACAAATGCTCTTGAATTTAATAAAGAGTCTAGTTTATCTATTACAAACACATCTGTGTCAAGGTAAATTCCACCATAGTTGTATATAGCATATGCCCTTACGTAATCACTAACAAAAGCCCATTTTTTATTTTCATACATTTTTTTTACAAAAGAATTACTATTTATATCAAAGTTTTTTTCATTCCATTCAATAAATTCGTAATCCTTTAAATGTTTCTTCCATGTTTTTATACATTTTTTTATTTTGGGCGGTTTTTCTTTCCCACCCATCCAAACATAGTGAATAATTTTAGGTATAGCCAAAATATAACCTCCTATTTTTTTACAGTTATTTTTACATATGGATATATGCACAGAAATTTCGCCAAATTAATTGCTAAAACTTTTTCATCGTCATTATCTACTTCTATACAATTAAATCCTTTCTGCATTTCTTTAAATAAATCATAATAACAAGAAGATAATTGATTATTAAATAATTTATTAGTAAAAGCTCGAATATCTTTTCCTAAATATATTTCTTCATTTTTTAAATTACTTAAATTTATTGTCCTGTTAGAAGGATTTTTATAAAAAGATACAATTGATTTCAAAAATATGTTTTCTGAATAATCAGCTCCATAAAATGATTTGACTTTATTTTCTATTATTTTATATCTATTTTTTGTTGGTTTATTTAAGTAAAAAGGAATAAAATAATTTCCTAAATGTAGCTTTCTAATACCTTTTACTCTAGTTAAGCTCCAAATAAGTTCTTGGAAATGATATAGAGGAATTGTATAATAGTTTAATAAAATACTTAGTGTTCTTAATTCTCCATTTAAAACATTAAATTTACCAATATTATTATTTATATAATTTGATTCATGAATTCTATATTTTAAAATAGGAATTTTAACAGTTTTAACATTTAATATTTTAGGATTATCTTGCAAATCAATCCAAAAAGGAGTATTCCAAGACAAATAATTATTTTTGACATGATTTATATAAATTTCTTTTTTCCATAAAGCTACATCGCCATATATGTTAGCGCCGCCATTTAATAATAATATTGCAGGAACACATTTCGAATTTCTATACTTCAGCGCTTTCCAACAATTGACTACTCTAGAAGAATCATTTATTATTTGCAAATCGCCAATTATGGCATCATAATTTGACGATTCAATTAGAGGAATAATCTTTTCAAAAAAGTCAGTAGAAGGCAACAGATCATCAGAATGCAACACAAAAATATAGTCACCGGTAATATAATTTAATCCATTTAAAATTGCATTTAACTGATCTTTATTTTCTTGATATATGTATTTTATTTTATTTTCAAGATTATTTTCTTTTTTAAAATTTTCAATTATGCTTTTAGTATTATCAGTAGAACCATCATCTATAATAATGGACTCCCAATTTGTATATGTTTGACTACTTAGAGAAGTTAATGTCTCTGTTATGCTTTTAGAATCGTTATATGTTGGTGTTAAAACGGTTATCTTTTTCATCTTAATCCTCTTTTCTTAATCTTTTTAAAAAAGTCAATTGCTTTGTTAAATAGAAAAATACAAATGAAATAACTAAGTTCAATAATCCAATTATGCATCCATAAATTAAACATTCTATAACACTTGAATATACTGTTTTAAAAGCTGAATGTATCCATAGTATTTCTGTTATTGCAAAAGCAAAATTTATAAAGCAAAATAAATAATATTTATATGGTTTGCTTTCTAATATCTTATTAAAAATAACAAAAGGTTTTGTCATAAAATCTGCTATTAAAAGTGAAATTACAGTACCTATTAGTACACCAGAAATTCCTAAAGGCTTTACTAATATTAAAGATAACGATAAATTAATTATTATTTCTAATATTACAAATAATTTTATTTCTTTAAACTTTCCAGAAGATAAAGTGAATACCTTCAAGGGTGTTCTTATTATTTGATAGAATAGAATTATTGTAAATAATATCGCAAACATTGCAGAAGTTTCAACTTTATTTTGGTACCATAAATTAATAAACTGATTTATTACAAAATAGAAAGGTATACAAATAACTGTTGCTAAAAAGAACATTAATCCATTAAATTCATTAAATATTTTTATAGAATGCTCTTTATCTTCTAAGAGAAGATCACCAATTCCAGACAATGTTGCACCAGAAATTTTATCTATAAATTGTTTTAATGCTTCAACAAAATAATTATATGTAGAATAAACTACTACATGGCTTAGTCCTATAAATTTAGATATTATTATTATATCTATGTTGTTCGTGAGTACTGTTCCTAACGTGTTGACAAATAAATGTTTGACATTCTTCAACATGCTAAAATCGCCTTTGGCTTTCATGTTCAAGTCAGGATGTTGCTTTTTGCATAATATTATAATCAAAAGATTTGCAACTAAACTACAAATAATTAGACTTATTAATAGTTCTATTAAATCTAAGTGTAAACAAATTATAACAATTTCAAGAATTGCTTTAACTACTGCTACTATTTGAAATATTAAGTTTGGAATATATTTTTTTTGCTCTGCATCAAAAAGACTTCTTTGAGGTATACTAAAGTAGTATATAGCTTGACTTATTAAGTAAAGTATAAAAGTAATTTGAATATATGTACTTGAAAGTCCTCCAGAATCTTTTACAAAAAATGTTACAAAAAACGAAAGTACTAATCCAATAAATAATATTATAGCTCCAATTGCATTAAAAATGGGTCTAGCTGCGGACATTATGGAATTTATCTGGTTATTATTCTTTTCTTTTACTGGTTTGTATAATTGATATAACAAAGCACTACCAATACCACCTTCAACCAATACTAAGTATGAAACGATTTGGTTATATAATTGGTATAAACCAAGTTTTGCTTCACCTAAGATATTTATAAAAAGTTTAATCTTTACTATTCCAAGTAACAAAATTATAACTTGAGGTAGCGCATCTGTTATAAAATTAATTATTGCACGTTTAGTTCTCATTGAAAATCTCCTATGTATTTTTTAATCTTTTTAACAGTTTGTAGAAAGTAATTAAAAGTTTATTATTACTTACAAAAATCTTACAGGTTAATTGATATATTTTGCTTTGCATTTGAAAATATTTATTTTCCATCCAATTAGGGAATTTAGAATTCATAGTATCAATTATTTTTAATATCATATTATTAGTGCCTTTGTATTTCAAAAATCTGCCACACCCAGCATATAACAAATGATTTATATATAAAAATTCTAATTCATTGTCATACCCTTTTCCTTTAAAACTACTATACAAAGTATCCATTACATTAAAAATTGATTCTAATTTTTTGCTATATTTAGTTTGATTCATTGTAGAATTTTGCCTGATTACGTAGTGATATAAAATTTCATTGCAATACGATATTTTATTTGAATATAAAGCAAGTGCAGGAATAACAGCTAAATCTTCATATATATTTCCTTCTAAAAATTTTATATCATTTTTCTTAAAGATATTTGAATTTATTATTTTTGAACAAGGACCTGCAACGCACAGTATATAACTTTTGTTTATATTATCTGCTTCAATATACAATGATTTTTTTTCTATATTTTTATTGCTATATTCTTCAACATAGTCGCATAGAACAATGTCAGAATTGTCAGATTTTGCTATATTATAAAGTTTTTCTAACATGTTAAGCTCAATATAGTCATCACTATCAATAAAAGTTATAAACTCACCTGAGGACATTTGAATTCCAATGTTCCTAGCTATAGCTTGTCCTTCATTTTCTTTACTTGTATATTTTATATTATTATATTTTTTTGCGTAGTTTTTAATAACATTTAAAGAATCATCTGTAGAACCATCATCAATTAATATTATTTCAATATCCTTTAATGTTTGATTAACTACAGTAGATAAGCAGTGGTCTAAATATAAGCTGCTATTAAAAACAGGAATTATTACACTAATTTTATACAATTTGTTTCTCCTATATATTATTTAAAAATTTATTCCATTCCTTTGATATTGCCTCTTTCGAGAATTTTAATGCAGTATTTTTAGAATTTTTTGAAAAATATTGCATTTTAGAAGAATCATTTAGTAATTCTTCTATTTTAGTAATCATTTCTTCGGCATTTCTATTTTTAACTAAAAAACCATTTTTATTATTTTCTATTATTTCATTAGCACCTTGAGCACTGTCAAAAGCTATTAGTGGCAATCCATAATTTGCTGCTTCTACTAATACTAACCCAAAAGATTCAGAATGCGAAGTCATTACATAGATAGATGAATTCAAATATTCATTCTCTAATTCTTCCGAGTATTTAGTTCCACATAAAGTTATCTTTTTTGACAAGCCTAATTTATGTATTTTAGTTTGTAAAATTTCTTTTTCTGGACCATCTCCAACAATATGTAAGTTCCAATCGGGATATTTTTGATAAAACAAGTTAAAAAGATCAATTAAATCATCAAAACCTTTTATTGGATCTAGCCTTCCAACGGAAATTAGTTGTTTACTTGATAAATCACATGTTTTACTAGAAACATTATCTATAAAGTTAGGAATATACACAACCTTAGTATTATTAATCCTTTTACTATAAAAATCGCACAACTCTCTTGAGACTGGCATAAAATAATCAAAGTTTTTTAAAGATTTTATTAACTTTTTAATATACTTTTGATTGTTATTGTGATGATTGTGTTCTTGGGCTATTTTTATGATATCTTTTCTGGCATACTTACTAACCCAGTTGTTGTGGAGAATTCTAGTAGATATTACAATATCACAATCTAAATTTTTAATAGCATTAACCATAAGTTTTTTTCTTAATATTAAAATTTTAAAACTTTTAAAAGCTTCAAAAACTAATCTTATTAAATTAAAATTTTTAAGTGCATTTTTTATTTCTTGTTTATTTGGTTCTAAATTTGTAGTTAAATAATTTATTGTGACTTTATTGCTTATATAAAAAGCTGGTGAATTTCTTAATTTATATGTTGAAATAATTTCAACATCATTATTTTCAGACAATAAATTTGCTAAATTTGAAATGACTTTTTCAGCTCCACCAGTTCCTAAATGTAAAGCAAGTATAACTATTTTTTTATTCATTTATTAAATCCTCTTTTGATTTTAAAGTATTAAATAATTCTAGAATATTAATTGCCAAGAAAATACTTACAGCAGGAGCTGTAAAAACATGGCCAGCAAGAAGAGCTATACCACATCCTATTAATATCCCATACAATTCGAAAATTGTATAATTATTTTTAATATTAACAACAAAATTGCTAAACAATTTTTTAAATAAACTTATAGCAATAAGGATTAATGGAACAATGTATATTAATGTTCCTAAAATACCATGACAGAAAAATATATCAAAATAATCAATTTCAACTAATTTACTTTCATGCATTTCTTTTTTTTCTGAGTATGAGATGTAACCAGTTCCAGTAAGTTTAGTAAGAATAGAGCTTTCATTATATTTTTTAAATGTATTTTTTAAATAGTTATTTCTTCCACTTAAAAGTTCTGTTTGAGTTTCTTCTGATTTTGGTTTTGATGGCTTTGGCTGAGTAATTGGTGAGCCACTACTAGATTTCCCCCAAGTTATGCCAATGCCTGTGTTCTTTCCTGCTGGAGTATATGCAACAAATGAAAAGGAAAGTATAATCATTAGCGATATAGCAATAAATTGTTTATAAATAGTTTTTCTTTCTTTAGTAAACATTTTTATACCAGCTAAGATAAATGATAAAGCTAATAATACAAATATTGATAATGCAGAAACTTTAGTTCCAATTTCTAACATTGTAAAAATTGTTGCAATACAAACTATAAAGTTGATAATACTAAATTTTTCATTAATAAGTTTCCAAAAACATATTGGTGCTAACATTGCAAGAATAGCACTAGTTTCATTACCTGCATAAAACAAACCAATACTACCAAATTTATCATTATTAGGATATGTTGGATAACCAATAGAAAAAATCCTACATATAATAATTGTAGCAATATATATAATTAAAGAAATGTTCAAGTATTTTTCTAAAGAAATAAAATTCTTTTCTTTGTTTATTTCATATAAACTAATCAATATTATAGGAAAATAAAATACTTTTACAATTCCTTTTATTTGTGTAAAAATCATAGAAAAATTATATTTTAAGTATGAATTTACAAGGTAGACAACGGCGTATAACGCTATAAAAGAATAATAAATTATAAGTTTTATTTTATCTTTTTTAGGTACCTTTATAATAGAATAAATCATTACGAATAACATAAAAAATACTCTAATGACAATTCCTAAAGAAAGTGTTTCTGATATGTTCCTAATGCACAAAGAAGTTATAATATCGATTATTGGTTGAAGTAATATATAAACAATAAAAATATTTTGAAAATTTATCTTATTAAAAAATCTTGACTTTTGTATACTAATCATTTTTTTTCTCCTTTTTTACTCTAAAAATATCTTTATAACCAATTGCTACAATTGCGATTACTAACAAGGCAAAAGAAATTGCTTTCCATAAGCCACTCTCTAATAAAATAATTGCAAACAATCCAAAAGTTGCACTTATTCCATATAAAATAAATACAGCTTGCTTTTGAGAATAACCTCTATCAATAAGCTTGTGATGCAAGTGACCTCTATCTGCTTTAAAAACCGCTTTTATAGATTTTTGCTTAATAATTCTTCTTATTATTGCAAAAGAAGTATCAAATATTGGTAAAGCAAGAACTAAAAGTGGTGCTATAATTATTATTGCTGTATAGGTTTTTGCAACACCTAATATAGAAATTACTGCGAGTACAAATCCAATGAAATTTGAACCAGTATCTCCCATAAAAGTTCTAGCTGGATTAAAATTAAAAGGTAAGAAACCAAGTAATGAGCCAGCAAGAGCTGTTGCAAATATTATTGATATAACTGGTGATGAATTTAATATAAATATAAACATTAGACAAATAGATGAGATTAAAGAAACACCCGATGAAAGACCATCTAATCCATCTAACAGATTTATTGCATTTGTAATTCCTACTATCCAAAATACAGTAAATACTTTTAAAAATATTTCATTTGCAAGTATTGAAGTAGGTGAAGTTTCTAAAATTTTATCAATAACTATTCCACTAGCGACTACAATAGTTGCAGCTATAATCTGTCCTATTAATTTTACAATAGGTTTAATTCCTTTTGTGTCATCAAAATAACAAAAGACTTCTAAAACTATTATTCCAAGAAGAAATCCAATTAATTTTATATAATAATTATTTGTAAAAATATCTAATTTTTTTTCTATTATCATTGCAATAATTAAATAAATTGCAGAAACAAGAAAACCTGCAACAATTGCAATTCCACCAAGTCGTGGCATTATTTTTTTGTGAATTTTTCTCTTATCTTTTGGTATATCTAGAGCTTTAACTTTTCTAGCAAGCCTAATGCTATAAGGTGTAAAAACATAAGTAGTTATAAAGGCAAGAAGAAATGTAATTGCTATGTCTCCCCACATGTAAAAACCTCCTAACTTAAAGTTCCGTAATGATTTTATATTCAAAAGCAGATTTTGTCAATAAAAAACGATTCATTATAATATTTTTATATAATATTTTGCTTAAATAGGTTAAAACTATTTTCATTTAATGAAAAATGTTATAAAATAGGCATAAAATGAATACTAATTAAAAAGAGTTAAAAAGAGGGAAAAGACATGAACAATAAAAATATAACTGTAAATAAAATAGTGGAAATATGTAATGGAAAATTATTAGCAGGTGAAAAAAATATAGAAATAGAAACATATTCTAAAGATACAAGAACATTAAAAAAAGGTGATATGTATTTAGGAATAAAAGGCGAAAAAATAAATGGAAACAATTATATAGAACAAGCATTTATAAACGGAGCAATTGGATGTATTACAGATGAGAATGTAAATGAAGAAATAATAAACAAGTATAAAGAAAAAGTAATTATAAAGGTAGAGAACACAATAAAAGCAATTCAAGAGTTAGCAAAATATAAAAGAAGTTTATATGATATACCTGTAATCGCAGTAACAGGAAGTGTAGGGAAAACCAGCACAAAAGATATTATAGCAAATGTGTTGGGACAAAAATACAAAGTATTAAAAACAGAAGGAAATATGAACAATCATATTGGGTTACCAATGACATTGTTAAAATTAAAAGACCATACAGCAGTTGTTGTAGAAATGGGAATGAATCACTTTGGAGAAATAAGTTTATTAACAAATATTGCAAAACCAACTGGATGTGTAATAACCAATATAGGCACATCTCATATTGGAAATTTAGGTTCAAGGGAAAATATATTAAAAGCAAAATTAGAAATATTAGAAGGATTAGACAAAAACGGATTCGTTTTAATAAACAATGATAATGATTTGTTATACGAGTGGGCAAAAAAAGAAAAAAGATATAAAATATATACATATGGGTTAGAAAATAATAGTACATATATGGCAAAAAAAATTACTACATTAGAAAATAGTAGCGAATTTGAGATAAATGGAATAAAAGGAACCGTGCCAATAGGAGGAATTCATTTTGTATATAATTCTGTCTGTGCATTTGCTGTAGGGGATATATTAAATGTAGAAAAAGAAAAAATAATAAAAGGAATTTCGAAATTTAAACTAACAGCCAAAAGAATGGATATAGAGATTATACAAGATAATATAAAAATAATTAATGATAGTTACAATGCAAGTTATGATTCAATGAAAGCTGCATTAGAAGTTGTAAACAACACTTTAGCACAAAGAAAAATAGCAATTCTTGGCGACATGCTAGAATTGGGAGAGTATGCAAAAGAGTTGCACGAAAAAGTTGGAGAGGAAGTAGTAAAAAATAAAATAGATATATTAATTACTATTGGAGAAAATGCAAAAAATATAGCCAATAAAGCAAAGGAATTAAAAATGGAAAATGTGAAAAGTTTCAATAATATAGACGAAGCAATTAAAAATATAAAAGAAATAATAAAAAGTGGAGATTTAATTTTATTAAAAGCTTCTAATTCTATGAATTTTAGCAAGATATTAAATGAAATAAAAGCTTAATTATAAGGAGGTAATGTAAATGAGTAAAATAAAAGTGGGAGTCATATTCGGAGGGATGTCAACAGAACATGACGTATCAATAGTTTCTGGAACATCTGTTGCTAAAAAACTAAATAAAGATAAATATGAAGTTTATCCAATATACATAGATAATAATGGAGAATGGTATAAATGTTTAGATATATCTAAAAAATATGAAGTAGGAGATAAAGTAGAAAACATTCAAAAAATAGAAAATACAATTGAATATTTAAGAGAAATGGATGTTATATTTCCTGTACTACATGGTTTGTATGGAGAAGACGGAACAGTACAAGGTTTGTTCGAATTGCTAAAAAAACCATATGTTGGTTGCAAAGTTATGGGTTCTTCTATTGCTATGGATAAAGTATATGCAAAGATCATATTTGACAAGGCAAAAATTAAACAAGCAAAGTATGAATATATAAGAAAAGATAAAGATGAATATATTTATATAGATAAAGATTTTAACGAAAAAAGAAAAGAGCTAAAAGAAATTTGCAAAATGATAGAAAAAAACATAAGTTATCCAATGTTTATAAAGCCATCTAATTCAGGTTCATCTGTAGGAATAAATAAAGCAAAAAATATAGAAGAATTGGAAAAATATATAGAATATGCTTCGAAGTTTGATAAAAAAATATTAATAGAAGAAACATTAATAGGAAGAGAAATAGAATGTTCAGTATTGGGAAATGAAGATGTAAAAGCATCATGTATTGGGGAAATCTTACCAGCAGAGAATTTTTATACATTTGATGCAAAATATAAAAATGCGGAATCTAAACTTACAATTCCTGCAGAAATAAATAAAGATTTAACAGATGAAGTTAGAAAAACAGCTATAAAAGCATTTAAGGCAATTGATGGTAAAGGTTTTGCAAGAGTGGACTTTTTTGTAAATGATAAAACAAATGAAATTTATATTAATGAAATAAATACTTTACCAGGTTTTACAGAAATAAGTATGTATCCTAAATTATGGGCACAAAGTGGATTAGAATATTCTGAATTATTAGATAAGTTAATAGATTTGGCATTAGAAAATTAATTAGAGGAGTATAAAATGGAATTAAAAGAAATACAAGAATATGTAAAAAAACAATTATCAGAAAAAAGATATAATCACAGCGTAGGAGTAATGGAACGCTCAGAAAAACTTGCAAAAATGTATGGAGCAGATGTAGAAATAGCAAAAAAAATAGGAATAGCTCATGATGTTGCAAAAGAAATAAGTGAAGAAGATAAATTAAAATATGTAAAAGATAATAATATAGAAATAGATGAAGTGGAAAGAGAGAATACTCCACTTCTTCATGCTAAAATAGGAAAAGATATTGCAATAAAAAAATTTGGATTTTCTGAAAGTATGGGACAAGCAATAGCAAACCATACAACGGGAAATAAAGATATGGATATATATTCTAAAATATTATTCATTGCAGACAGAACAAGTAAAGAAAGAAATTTTGATGATATAGAATATATAAAAGATTTAGCAAAAAAAGATATTGATGAGGCAGTTTTATATATATTAGATAAAAAAATAGAATTACAAGTTAAAAAAAGAGCATTAATTCACTTAAATGGAATAATAGCTAGAAATTATTTACTAAGCAACAAAAAGTAGAAAATATAAAAACTGGCATTAGTAAGGAGGAAAATTAATGAGATTTATACACATGGCAGATGTGCATTTTGACAGCCCATTTACAGTACTTGCATCAAGAGAAAATTTGGCAAATGAAAGAAGACTTGAACAAAGAAAAGCTTTTGCAGATACAATAGAATATATAAAAGAAAATCAAATCCCCTTTTTATTTATATCAGGGGATTTATATGAACAAAAATATATAAGAAAAAGCACAATAGAATATATTAATAATTTATTTAAAGAAATACCAAATACACAAATATTTATATCACCAGGAAATCATGATCCATTTTTAATAAATTCTTTTTATAATACATTTGAATGGAATAATAATGTAACAATATTTAATTCTGAAATAAAAATTATAGAGACAGAAGAAGCGGATATATATGGATTTGGATTTACAGATTTTTATTGTGAAAATTCTCAAATTGAAAAAATAAATATAAAAAGTAAAAATAAAGTAAATATATTAATTACACATGGTTCATTAGATGCTAGTAAAACACTAGATATGCAATATAATCCATTAAATAGTAATAAATTAAAAGAAATAGGGTTTGACTATGTTGCATTAGGTCATATCCATAAAGCAAATTATGAAGAAAATAAAAACAATTTTATATATCCAGGTTCATTAATTTCTTTTGGATTTGATGAATTAGGAGAACATGGATTTTTAGATGTAGAAATAAATAAAAATAATTCAGAAAAAAATAATTTAATTAATTTAAATAATTCCGAAATAAATAATAATAATTTAAAAATAAATAAAAAAATAAAATTTATTAAAGTAGATAAAAGAATTTTTGAAGAAATAAAATTAAATATTTCAGAAATTAATTCAGAAGAAGAACTAATTGAAAAAATAAAAAACGTAAAAACAGATAAAAAAAGAAATTATAAAATAATTTTAGAAGGATATAAAAATATAGAAATAGATCTTAATAAAATCCAAAAAATGGTATTGAGCGAAAACATTTTAAAAGTAAAAGATTTTTCAAAAGTAAAATATGACATAAAAGAGTTGGCAAATCAAAACAATTTGAAAGGAGTCTTCATTAACAGAATTTTACAAAAAGAAGAAGAAAGATTATGCACAAAAGAAGAAGCTGAACAAGCCATAGAAATCTTCATAAACGCATTAAAATAGAAAGGAAACATAAAACTGAAACAAGCAACAAAAAGATACAAAAATGACCTGTGGATAACTTCCGAAAAACAACGGAAATAAAGCAAAAGATATTGAAAACACCAAAAGACAGCAAGTAAACATAAACAAGGAGAAAACAAGGCAAAAAACATAAAAAAATTATGTAAATAAAGATAAAAATTATAAAATAAAGTAAAGAAGAAGTATGACTAAAATCATAATAAAATGATAATAAATTAAAAGAAAAAAATGAAATAAAACAAGTTGAAAAATATCACAAAAATTACGTAAACAAACGTAAACAACAAACAAAATTGTCAAAAAAGAAAAATACAAAATAAAAAGCAAAGTAAAAATAAAAAGATAAAAAAGTTTTACAAAACAACAAACGACCTAAAAATAAAATTACTAAAAAATAAAAAATAAAATTACTCAAAAAATAAAATAAAAATTAAAAAATAAATTATAATTAACAAAAAAATAATAAAGAAATAATAAAAAAAATAAAATCATTTTAAAATATTAATCAAAAAATAATTAAAATAGAAAATAAATAATTTAAAATTAAAACAAAAATAAAAACTGAGGTGATATTTTGGAAATTAATTTTTTAAAAATAAATGGATTTGGAAAAATAAAAAATAAAGAAATTAATTTAAATAAAAAAATAAATTTAATTTATGGAAAAAATGAAGCAGGAAAAACTACATTATTAAAATTTATTCCTTCAATGTTATATGGAATATCTAAAAATAAAAATGGAAAAGAAATATCGGATTTTGATAAATATAAACCATGGGATGAAAATGAGTTTTCTGGCAAAATAATATATACATTAGATAATAAAGATAAATTTGAAGTTTTTAGGGATTTTTCTAAAAAAAATCCTAAAATATATAATGAAAACCTAGAAGATATATCAGGAGAATTTTCTATAAATAAAACTAAAGGAAATCAATTTTTCTATGAACAAACTAATATAGATGAAGAAACTTTATTTAGCACGGCAATAGCAGAGCAACAAGGAGTAGCGTTACCACAGAGCAGTCAAAATATATTAACACAAAAAATAGCAAATATGCTATCAACAGGTGATGACAATATATCATATAAAAAGGTTATGGCTAATTTATCTAAAAAACAACTTGAAGAAGTAGGCACAGAAAGAACAACAGGAAGGCCAATAAATAATATATTAAAAGAAATAAAAATATTAGAAGATGAGAAAAATAAAATAGAAAATTGTGAGTATGATAGCAAAAGCAAAAAAGAAGAAATAAATAGTTTGGAAAAAGAAAATGATAAAATAAAAACAGAAGTTAAAATATATAAAGAAATTAAAAAAATAAAAGAAGAAGAAAAAATAGAAGAAGAAAAAATAAAAATAAAAAATGAAATAAAAAGTGATTGCGAAAATAAAATAAATAAATTAAAGAATGAAATAAAAAATAAAAAAGAAATAAATAATAAAAAAATAAAAAACAATAAAAATATTTTAAATATAAT
>ERZ772883.910-NODE-910-length-26201-cov-11.923277_pt1 | contig 26201 bp, 29 predicted proteins | sample MGYA00580575_ERZ772883 | MGnify/ENA primary metagenome ERZ772883 (study PRJEB29015, sample SAMEA2737666) | human gut metagenome | biome: human gut; feature: human-associated habitat; material: faeces | place: China | collected 2012 ...
TATATAAAACAACATATAAAATTATTAATGAAAAAAAGTTATTAGTTTAGAAAATAGTTAAAATTACCATTTATAAATATTTTGTATCACTTGCTTAATTTGTAAAAAAATGTTAAAATATATTCATAAATATTTCTATATAGAAAGGAAGATATTTTTATGGATGAAACGATGATTTTTAAATGCGATGATTTGGAAAATTATATGATTACAGAAACACTTATGAAAGTTAATAAGTATCTTGAAGAAAAAGGTTATAATGGTATAAATCAAATCGTAGGGTATTTATCAACTGGTGATTCTTCATATATTTCTAGTTATAAAGATGCAAGAAAATTAATTCAAAAAATAGAACGCGAAAAAATACTTGAAGCTTTACTTAAAAATTATCTTAAGGATATAAGATGAGATATTTAGGATTAGATTTAGGAACAAAATCTTTAGGACTTTCTTTATCTGATAAAACTGGTTTAATCGCATCTTTTTATAAAAATATTTCTTATACAGATGAAAATAAACTTATTGAAGAAATAAAAGATATTGTAGAAAAAGAACATGTTGAAAAATTAGTTTTAGGACTTCCTAAAAATATGGATAATTCATTAGGATGGAGAAGTGCTGAAACAATAGAGTTTAAAAAGAAATTAGAAGAAAAGTTAGATAAAGAAATAATTCTTGAAGATGAAAGATTAACAACTAAAATAGCAGAGAATATGCTTATTGATTTTGATTTATCAAGAAAAAAAAGAAAAAAAGTAATTGATGGCGTTAGTGCTGTTATTATACTTCAATCATATTTAGATAGAAAGGAAAGGTAGTTATGGAAAATATTGAAGAAATAAAAGATGATATGTTTATCGGATTTAATGAAAAAGGAGAAAAAACAACATTTTATAAGTTATTAGAGTTTGACTCTACAGAAACAGGAAAGCATTATTTAGCATATACTGATAATTCTGTTGATGAAAAAGGAAATGTACGTGCTTATGGTTCAGTTGTTACACAAGAAGGAGATTTAATGAAATTAGAACCAATTACAACAGAAAAAGAATGGAAAGTTATTGAAATGGCTTTAAATGTTATTCAAGAACAATCTAAAAATGAAGAGGATAAATAATTGATGGAAAAACATGGTCGTAAATTAAAGAAAAAATTTAAGATTATGCTTGTGATAGTTGCAATATTACTAATTGGTATTGCAACTTTATTAGGAACTTTCTGTTATTTTAAATCTCCAGTTTCTAATGATAAAAAAGAAGTAAGTGTAGTTATAGAAAGTGGTTCAACAATAAGTGATATTGCAACTTTATTAAAAAAAGAAGGATTAATAAAAAATGAAGCATTTTTTAAATTATATGTAAAGCTAAAAAATGTTTCTAATGTTTATGCTGCTAAATATTATTTTAGTCCTTCAATGAATTTAGATAAAATAATCGATACCCTAAAAAAAGGCGGATTTAATGAAAATGAAATATCTATTACTTTTAAAGAAGGTATTAATATAAGAAACATAGCAAAATTAATAAAAGAAAACACTTCTAATAGTGAAGAAGATGTTTATAAAATATTAAAAGATGAAAAGTATTTAAATTCTATTATAGAAAAATATTGGTTTTTAACAAATGATATAAAAAACAGTAAAATATATTATTCACTTGAAGGGTATTTATTTCCAGATACATATAGATTTAATAATAAAGATGTATCTGTAGAAGAAATATTTAACAAAATGTTAGATCAAATGGAAAAAAAGTTAAATAAATATAAAAAACAAATAGAAAAAAGTAAATATTCTATTCATGAATTAATGACTTTAGCATCAGTTGTTCAAAGTGAAGGATATAATGAAGAAGATTTTAAGAATATTGCCAGTGTATTTTACAATAGATTAAAAACAGGAATACCTTTAGAAAGTTGCGTTACATCATATTATGGGGTAAAGAAAGATATGACAGATGAATTACTTCAAAAAGATATTAATGCTGAGAATCCTTATAATACAAGAGGAAATAATCCTGTTAAAATGCCTATTGGTCCTATTAGTATGCCGGGAGCTAAAGCTCTTGATGCAACTTTTAATCCTATTGAAACTAGTTATTATTTCTTCGTATCTGATAAAAACAATAAATTATATTTTACAAAAACACTTAATGAACATGAAAAAATAATAAAAAAACTACAAAATGAAGGGTTATGGTTGGAATGGTAGAAGAAAAAATAAGTGAAATAAAAAGTTATGCTAAAGAAAATAATGTTCCTATTATGATGGATGATGGGATTGATTTTTTAACATCATTAATAAGACAAAGAAAAGTAAAAAATATTTTAGAAATAGGTACTGCAATAGGATATTCAGCTATAATGATGGCACTTGTAGATGAAAATATTAAAATAACATCTATAGAAAAAGATAATAAACGTTATTTCGAAGCAATAAAAAATGTTAAAAAATTTAATTTAGAAGATAGGATAACATTATTATATAATGATGCTTTAGAAGTTAAACTTAAAGATAAGTATGATCTTATTTTTATCGATGCTGCTAAAAGCAAAAATCAAGATATATTTGAGCATTTTGCTAGAAACTTAAGTGATAAAGGAGCTGTTGTTACTGATAATTTAAGTTTTCATGGCTTTGTTAGTAAAGAAACAAATGAAATTAAAAATAGAAACATAAGAGGATTAGTTCGTAAAATTAAAAATTATATTTCGTTTCTTAATCAAAATGATGATTATAAAACAGTATTTTATGAAATAGGGGATGGAATATCTGTTACAACTAAAAAATAAGAGGTATATTATGGATTTAATAGCAAAAGTAAATTCTTATGAAAAACTAGATGATTATATAAAAATGGGAGCTAACGCTTTCCTTTTTGGTATAAAAGATTTTTCTATAAATAGTTTAACTAAATTAAAGATAAAAGATTTAAAAAAAATAAAAAATAAATATAAAAATATTAAAATATATATTTTAATTGATAAAAACATGTTTAATAAAGATTTAGAAAGATTAACTAAATTTTTAATAAATGTTGATAAACTTAATTTAGAGGGAATATTCTTTTATGATCTAGCAGTATATTATATTAAAGAAAAGTATAATTTAAATACTCCTTTAGTATGGAATCAAAATTATTTTGTTAATAATTATAAAACATGTAACTATTATTATTCTAAAGGTATAAAATATGGTGTTATATCCAATGAAATAACAAAAGAAGAAATAGAAAAAATTGTTAAAAATACTAAAATGAATATGTTTATAAATACTTTTGGTTATCAAATGATGAGTTATTCTAAAAGGAAATTAGTTAGTAATTATTTTAAATTTTTAAAAAAAATCAATTTCAAAAAACAACATAAATTAATTGAAAATAAAAGAACATTTAATATTATTGAAGAAAAATATGGAACATGTTTTTTAAGTGATTATGTTTTATGTTATATTGATTATTTAAATTATTTTAAATCTATTGGAGTAAAAGGTATTATTTTAAATGAAGAATTAATTGATAAAAATAAATTTTTAAATATAATTAAAATGTATAAAGAAAACATTATTAAAAACAAATATACTTTTAATGATGTAAAAGAACTTGTACCTAATGTAGATTTAGGATTTTTAAATACAAAAACAATATATAAAGTTAAAGATAGGTGATATTTTTGGAAAAAATAGAATTAATGGCACCAGCAGGTGATATAGAAAAATTGAAAATAGCATTATTATATGGAGCAGATATAGTTTACATTGGTGGGAAAAAATATAGTTTAAGAGCTAATGCAAGTAATTTTACAATTGAAGATATAAAATCTTCTTGTATTTTTGCTCATAAATTAGGTAAAAAAGTTTATGTAACAGTAAATATTTTATTTCATGATGAAGATTTAGAAGGCGTAAAAACATATCTAAAGGAACTAGAAGATTCATGTGTTGATGCTGTTATTATATGTGATGCATTTTTAATACCTATTATAAAAAAAGAAACACCAAAGTTAAAAATTGTTATGTCTACTCAAATGTCAACTTCTAATACTTTAAGTGTAAAACATTTTATGGAAGAAAAAGTAGATTCTATTGTTCTTGCAAGGGAAGTTACTAAAAAAGAAATAAAAGAAATATATGATGAAACCCATGCTGATTTAGAGGTGTTTTTACATGGTGCAATGTGTACTTGCTACAGTGGTAGATGTGTTTTATCAAATTATGTTACAAATAGAGATTCTAATCGTGGTGGTTGTGCGCAAGTATGTCGTTTTTGTTTTGATTTAGATAAAAAAAGAAAGAAAAATTTTTCTATAGCGACAAAAGATTTAAATCTTGCAGATCATATAAAAGATTTAATAGAAATTGGAGTAAAGCATTTAAAAGTTGAAGGTAGAATGAGAGGTACTTATTATATAGCAACAGTAATTAATTGTTATCGAAATTTAATTGATGCATATTATAATAATAACTGGACGAAATCTAATTTAGAAAGAAATTTAAAACTTTTATCTAGGGTAGCTAACAGGGAGTCAACTAGTCAATATTTTATGAATGAAGCAACTTATAAAGACCAATATTATTTAGATAGAATGGAAGTATCTAATCAAGATTTTTTAGGATTAATCTTAGATTATGATGAAAAAACATCATATGCTACGATAGAACAAAGAAATTATTTTAAAAAAGGAGATAAAGTTAATATTTTCGGACCTGAAAAATGTGATTTTGACTTTGTAATTACTGATATTTTAAATGAAAATAATGAAAGTATTGAAATTGCAAGACATCCTAAAGAAATATTAAAAATAAAAGTTCCAAGAAGTGTTTGTAAAGATTCAATGATGAGAATATGGATAAATTAGGTTAATACACTTGACAAAAAGACAAAAAAAGTGTATCCTTTTAAAGTATAAAGTTCAAGTAACTAATATTAATTTACGAAAGGATTTTAAGGTGAAATTTATGACAGATAAAAAAGAAGTATATCTTACAAAAGAAGGATATGAAGAAGCTAAAAAAGAATTAGATTATTTAATTAATGTAAAAAGACCAGAAAACATAATTGCTATAAAAGAAGCAAGAGCACTTGGAGATTTAAGTGAAAACGCAGATTATGATGCTGCCAGAAACGAACAAGCTGAGCTTGAAGATAAAATTAAAAAATTACAAGCAATTATTGATAATGGTACAATAATAGATGAAATTTCAACTGATAAAGTTGGGGTAGGAAATACAGTGAAAATTTCTTATTTAGATGACCCAGATGATACGGATGAATATAAAATAGTAGGTAGCCAAGAAGCAGACCCATTTGAAAGTAAAATATCTAATGAATCACCAATAGCAATGGCATTATTAGGTCATAAAGTAGGAGATACTGTTAGTGTTGAAAGTCCAAATGGAAGTTATGAAATTAAAATAATAGAAATTGGTTAAGAAAGTTTTAGACTTTCTTTTTTTTATTTAATAAGATATAATATAGTTAAGAACAAATGTGTGGGAGGTTTTTATGGAAAGAATAATAATGCATATAGATGTAAACAATGCTTTTTTATCTTGGAGTGCAGTTTATTATTTACAAAATGGTTCAAATATAGATATAAGAACAATACCTTCTGCTATCGCAGGAGAAAAAGCTAAAAGAACAGGCATAATTTTAGCAAAAAGTATTCCTGCTAAAAAAATGGGAATTAAAACAGGAGATATTATTTATATTGCCAAAAACAAATGCCCTTCATTAAAAATATATCCACCTAATTATAAATTTTATAGTGAAATGTCTAAAAAAATGTTTGATTATTTGTATTCGCTTACTCCTGATATTGAAATTGCATCAATTGATGAATGTTATATAGACTATGGAAAAATAAAAAAACTATATGGTGATGAATTTATTTTTGCTAAAAAAATAAATAAAGAAATAAAAGAAAAATTTGGCTTTACTGTAAATATTGGAATAGCAAATAATAAATTATGTGCTAAAATGGCTAGTGATTTTGAAAAACCAGATAAAATTCATACCTTATATGATTATGAAGTTGATACTAAAATGAAAAATTTACCAATTGATGAACTTTTTGGAATAGGTAAAAAAACAAGTGAAAAATTAAAACAAATGGGTATAAAAACAATAAATGATTTAGCTAATTATAATTTAGCATCTTTAAAAAAAGTATTTAAAAATCTAGCAATTGATATGATAAATTCTGCTAATGGAATAAACTATGATGAAGTAGAAACAAAACCATATATAAATAAAGGAATAAGTAATGAGATAACTTTAATAAGTGATTGTTATGATGATAATGAAATATATAATAATTTACTTTATCTTTCAGATCTTGTAAGTTATCGTATAAGAAAAATTAATAAGTATGCAACAACGGTAGCAGTTATTATAAAAAATAATAACTTTGTTAGAAAAACACATCAAAAAAAATTAAATACTCCAATAAATACAAGTGAAGATATATATAATATTGCTAAAGAAATATACAAAAAAAATAAAGAAGATGAAGGAATAAGATTAATTGGAATAAGGTTAGATAATTTAAAAGATGAAAAATTATCGCAAGTATCTTTATTTGATTTAGAAAATAATAATGTTGATAATGAAAAGTTAGATAAAACAATAGATAAATTAAAAGAAAAATATGGATCTAAGATAATAAAAAGAGCAAGTATGATAACAAAAGAAGACTATAAAGGATTAAAAAAATAAAATATAAATTGATATATATTATAAATTCGTTTATAATTTTATTAGAGGTGATGAGTTATGATTTTACCAGCAGATAGTTATATTGTTGTTAATAAAGGTAATATTTTAGAAATTGATAAAAAAATTCTTATTGATTTATATCAACCTTTAATTGGTTCAAAAGCTATTTCTTTATATTTAACTCTTCTTAATGATTTAGAAAAAAAATATATAACAGATGTTTTCACTCATCATCATTTACTTTCTGTTTTACAAATGAGTTTAAATGATATAAAAATATCTCGTGAAAAACTTGAAGGAGTAGGACTTTTAAAAACATATTTAAAAAAAGATAACATTAATAATTATGTATATGTTTTATATAATCCGATTAGTGCTAATGAATTTTTAAATCATCCAATTTTAAATGTTGTTTTATATAATAATGTAGGTAAAAAAGAATATGAAAGAATTGTAGAAAATTATAAAATTCCAAGAATAAGTTTAAAAGACTATGAAGACATAACTTTATCATTTAATGAAGTGTTTACAAGTGTAAGTTCTAACAGTTTCATTACAAATGAAGACTTAACTATGAAAAATAAAAATAAATTATCTTTTTCAAACTTTTTTGATATGGATTTATTAATTTTAGGAATAGATGAAAATTTAAAAAATGAAAAAGTTTTTAATGAAGAAGTTAAATCATTAATTTTAAATCTAAGTTTTATATATAAATTAGATGTTACAACAATGCAAAATTTAATTAAAGCTAGTCTTAATGAAAAAGGAATGATAGATAAAGATACTTTACGAAAAAGCGCTAGAAATTATTATCGCTTTGAACATAGTGGTAATTTACCTTCGATTATTTATTCAAAACAACCTGATTATTTAAAAACACCACAAGGAGATAATTCTAAAAAAGCAATGATGATTTATACTTTTGAAAATGCGCATCCTTATCAATTGTTAAAAAGCAAATATAAAGATGGTAAGGTTATAGAAAAAGATTTAAAACTTATTGAAAGTTTGCTTCTTGATTTAAAATTAACTCCAGGGGTTGTAAATGTATTAATAGACTATGTTTTAAAAGTAAATAATCAAAAATTAAATAAAAATTATGTGGAGTCAATAGCATCACAATGGAAAAGACTTGGTATTGAAACAGTTGAAGAAGCAATGAATGCATGTAAAAAAGAACATAAAAAATATATTAAAGAAAAAGCTAGTCCTACAAAAAAATTAGATAAAGTACCTGAATGGTTTGATAAACAAATAGAAAAACAAGAAATAACAAAAGAAGAAAAAAAACAACTAGAAGATATATTAAAAGAGTATAATTAAAAGACCTAAAAAAGGTCTTTTATTTACAATTACTTATTTTTTGGGTAATAGAATTAATGTCGTCATTTAAAGAAAATGGTAAATAGAAGTTTACACTTTTAGTATCATCATTAACTTCAATTTCTAAATTAACAACAATGTTATCATAATTTTGTTTTATTTTATATTTAACTCCATTAATATTATCATAATTTTGATATCTATCTTCAAGTTCTTTATAAGCCATATCAATATAAGCATCTTCTTTGTCATACAAATAAATATAATTAACAATAACTTTATCTAATTTTAAAGTGTTTTTATTATATTTAAATGTATAAGTTGTTTTAATGTTATTTTTTTCAACTTTACAAACTTTATTATTGTTACTACATCCACATAAAATTATTATTATAAAAAATATAGTAAGTATTAAATATTTCTTTTTCATAAGCTTTTCCTTCCATATTCTATAATATTATTTTATAATAAATAATTAATAAAAGCAAATAATTAATTGAATAAAATTAATTATTATTATAAAATAAAGATAAGAGGTATTTTTATGGATACAAAAATGTTTAAAAGAAATGATGATAGTTTTATTTGTGATGTATGTAATGCTAGTGTTCCTAAGCTTTTATATTCATCAAGAGACCATTGTAATAATTGTTTATGTTCTAAACATGTTGATGTAAATCCAGGGGATAGATTATCAACTTGTCTTGGCATTTTAAAACCAATCGGAGTAGAGAAAACAAAAAAAGGTATGTTTAAAATAATATATAAATGTTCTAAATGTGGTGAAATAAAAAAAAATATTCAAGCAAGTGATGATAATATAGATGAAATTATAAAAGTAAGTGTTGAAGGAGGTAATTTATGATTACATTAAAAGAGGGTTTAGAAAAACAAAACTTAAAAATAAATAATTCATTAAAAGTTGATTTTAATAAAGAATTAAATAATCCTTATTTTTCTTTAGTATTAGAAAAAATAGATTTAGAAGAAAATAAATTATATAAATATACCTCAAGAATAAAAGATTGTGCAACGGAAGAACAAAATTGTCAAAATTGTAAAGGACTTTGTTTTTGTAAAAATGAAATGAAAGGTTATAAACTTATACCAAATGTTTTAGATAACAAAATAAATTTTGAATATGAAGCGTGTTCATACATGAAAAAAAATCTTAAAGAAACATCTTTTTTAAATAATATAAAACTATATAATGAACCAAGTGAATTAAAAAATGCTAGAATTAAAGATATATATGTTGATGATAAATCAAGAGTGGAAGTTATAAAATATATTAATGACTATATAAAAAATTATAACAAAAATAGATTAAAAGCATTATATTTAACTGGTAGTTTTGGAAGTGGTAAAACATATTTAATAAGTGCATTATTTAATGAACTTGCTAAACAAAATGTTTCTAGTGTTATTGTGTATTTTCCAGAGTTTTTAAGAACTTTAAAGTCTTCTTTTAATGATATCGAAAATAGTTATAATGAAAGATTTAATTATGTTAAAAATGCTAAATTATTGTTAATTGATGATATCGGAGCAGAAAATTTAACAACTTGGGGTAGGGATGAAATTCTTGGAACAATTCTTCAATATAGAATGCAAGAAAACTTACCAACATTTTTTACATCTAATTTAAATATGAAAGAATTAGAAGAACATTTAAGTATAACAACATCTTCAAGTGATAAAGTTAAAGCAAGAAGAATAATTGAAAGAATTAAATATTTAACAGATGAAATGACATTAATAGGAATAAACAGAAGAAAATAAAAGCCCCCTTAAGGAGCTTTTTTCAGATAGACTTATATATCCCTCGAAAATTTCTTCATAATGCTATCTATTTAATAATATGTTTCTTTTCTTTATTTTTATACAAAATTATTTTTAAATATTTTGTTATTTTTGATTTAATTAAACTTTGCTCTTTATCTTCTAATACAATTATTTTTCCATCTTCATTTTTATAATAATTTAATATTCTTTTTTTATCAATTATTTTTAATTGTTCCAATAATGCAATAGAGTCAGTTTGTTTTATATATTGCCATCCAAAATGTTTAGTGTTTAAATAGTTTCTTTTTATAAAATCTTCTTTTGTTTTAAAATGTTTTAATTTTGGACTTGTTAATGGTACACATAGTGTCAAATTGTTTGAAGTTGGAATATTATATAATAGACCTAAATGTATATTGTTTATTTCACTACCAATATTACCATTAAAATTAATATTACATAATGTTCCATCTGCAAAATTATATTTTTTCATATTACCTCCTGTAAAAAAGAAAGAGGACTACAAAATGTACTCCTCTTAAACCAAAGATAGACTAATATGTCCATAGTATAAACGTCACAATGCTATCTATAGATGAATAAATATTGACTGACTAATATGTCCATAGCAAAGCATCACAAAGCAGTCAATTACATAATTTCTTATGTGAATAATATTCTACAATAAGTAATAAAATATGTCAATATGTTTTTTGAAACTGTTAAACAATATATTTTTCAAACTTTAATTGACTAAATTTAAAAAAAGTGTTATGTTATATATGTAAATCAATGATGAGGACAAGATTATTAAATAAGTTATTTAAGAAAGTTAGTGGTTGATGTGAACTAATATAATTTTTAATAATTACTACCTACTGAGTGAAATTAATAATTTTCGGTCAAACGCGTTATAGTTAATTAAGTAAAATCATGGATGGTACCGTGTTATATGCACTCCTGTTGTAAGCAGGAGTTTTTATTTTTATGGGGGAATTATGTGTAATAAAGAAAATATAATAAAAAAATATAATTTAAATGTTATTCCTATGGCAAGTTTTTTATATAATTTTTGTGCCATATGTAATCATAATGTCTTTAAAGCCACGCATTATGATATAAAAAGGTTATTTCCATATTTAAAAACATGTTCAATTGAATATGTATGTAAAAATTATGATTTAGTATGTGATGGAACAGTGATACTTGTTAGAGATATTAAAAATAATATTATTCCATATTATAATCCATTAAGAAGAAACAACTTTAATAATTATGAAGATTTTGAAAATATTGAAGAATTAGATTATATTGAGGATGAAATTAAAAAAGAAGTTGATTTACCAAATTTTGATGATTTAGATAATATGTCTTTTTATGAGCTTATCGAAGCATATCGCTTATATAGAGATTCAAAAACACATGGAAAGTATAAAGCATGTAGAGTTTTACATGAAGAGTTTTCAGCAAGAAAAATATCAAAAGTTAGAAGAAGAAAAAGAATAGTTGAAGAAAGAAGGAAAGAAAATGAAGAATATTAAAGAAGATGAAAAATTAAGTGTTTTAAATCATTCTTGTGCTCATTTACTAGCACAAGCTGTAAAACATTTATATAATGATGCTAAATTTTGGGTAGGACCAGTCATTGAAGAAGGTTTTTATTATGATATTGATCTAAATGGTAAAACATTAACTGAAGAAGATTTACCTGTTATTGAAAAAGAAATGAAAAAAATAGCTAAAGATGGTAAAAGAATAGTAAGACATGAATTAACAAAAGAAGAAGCGTTAGAAAAGTTTAAAGATGATCCATATAAAATTGATTTAATTGAAAGAATGGATGAGGACAATAATATTATTTCTTGTTATACACAAGGAGATTTTACTGATCTTTGTCGTGGACCACATGTTGAAAGTGTTAAAGAATTAAAACATTTTAAACTATTAAAAGTAAGCGGAGCTTATTGGAAAAATGATTCTAAAAATTATATGCTTCAAAGAATATATGGGGTATGTTTTGAAACAGAAGAAGATTTAAATGAATATTTAAATGAACTTGAAGAAAGAAAACAAAGAGATCATCGAAAAATAGGCAAAGATTTAGATATTTTTATGACTAGTGATTTAGTGGGAAAAGGAATGCCAATGTGGCTTCCAAATGGTGCTTTAATTCGTAAACAATTAGAAAATTATATTTATGAAAAGGAACAAAAATTAGGATATCAACATGTTTATACACCATGTGTTGGAACAGTTGATTTATATAAAACAAGTGGCCATTGGGATCATTATAAAGAAAATATGTTTCCTATGATGAAGGTTGATGAAGAAGAATTTGTTTTAAGACCAATGAATTGTCCACATCATATGCTTGTTTACGCTAACCACTTACATTCATACCGTGAACTTCCAATTAGAATAGGAGAGTTTGCTGCTGATTTTAGATATGAAGCAAGCGGAGCTGTTAAGGGATTAGAAAGAGTTAGATGTATGTGTCAAAATGATGCTCACCTTTTTGTAAGACCAGATCAAATAGGGGAAGAATTTAAAAAAGTAGTATCATTAATTCTTGATGTATATCATGATTTTGGAATTGAAAATTATAAATTTAGATTATCATTAAGAGATAAAGAAGATAAAGAAAAATATTTTGATGATGATAGAATGTGGGATGAGGCTGAAAATAAACTTCGTGAAGTATTAAATGAATATGGTTGTAGTTATACTGAAGCAAAAGGAGAAGCTGCTTTTTATGGACCAAAATTAGATGTCGAAGTAAAACCTGCTGTTGGACCAGAAGTAACTTTATCAACTTGTCAACTTGATTTTTTACTTCCAAGAAGATTTGATTTAAGTTATATTGATAGCGAAGGAAATAAACAAATACCAGTTGTTATTCATAGAGCTATTTTAGGAACATTTGATAGATTTACAGCATTTATTCTTGAAGAAACAAAAGGAGCGCTTCCTTTATGGCTTAGTCCAACACAAATATGTGTAATACCAGTAAATAATTCATATCATTTGGAATATGCTAAAGAAATAAATGATTTATTATTATCTAACAATATAAGAGTAAAACTAGATGATAGAGAAGAAAAACTAGGTTATAAGATGCGTGAAGCACAAATGCAAAAAATACCATTTACCTTAGTAATTGGAGATAAAGAAAAAGAAAATAATACAGTTACTTATCGTAAATATGGTGATGATAAACAAATTGAAATAAATAAAGAAGAATTTATAGAAATGTTAAATTATATGATAAAAAATAAGGAAAGATAGTGAAAAGGCAGTATGAATAATAAAAAAATAAAATTAATTTCTTTTATCTTAATCTTTGCTTTAATATTATTAACTGTATATATTGTATTTGTTTTAAATAATAAAGATAATAAACCTGATAAAGAAGATCCTTATAGTAATTTAAATATACAATCTAATACTAAAGCTTTTGATATAAAGCTTGATTCTGCAATGTTAATAATAGAAGAAGAAAATAAATTTACCATATCAACAAATAATAAATATATTTCATTAACTGAAGAAGATAATAAAATAAAAATAAATGAAAAAGATCATTTTTCATTTAAAAATAGTTCAGCTTTAAGAATAACAGTTCCGAAAAATTATAATTTTACTGATTTAAATATTGTAAGTGATGGTGGTTTTATAAATATCGAAAACTTAAAAGCTGATAGGCTTTCATTACAATTAAAAGCTGGTTCTTTAGTATTAAATGATGTTATTGTTAATGATAAATTAACAATAATTGGGGGAGCTGGTACAATTGATGTTACAAATGGTAATGTAAATAATTTAAATTTAAATGTTGGTGTTGGTAATTGTAATATAAGTGCTATTTTAAAAGGTAATAGTGTTATTGAAGCAGGAGTAGGACAATTAAATATAGATTTATTAGATAGTATCGATAATTATAAGATAAAATTAACAAAAGGTATTGGAGATATTACTATAAATGATACAAAAATAACTGATAATAATACTGCTTTTAATGGAAATAAAAATATTTCTTTAGTAGGTGGTATTGGTCCAATTAGTATTACATCAAAATAAAAAAAGTTTTTTCATAAACTTTTTTTATTTTATACCAATTTTATTTTCAATAACACAAGATATATCTTCTAAAAGCTGATTTATTAAATCTAAATCATTACCTTCTATCATAACCCTAATAAGAGGTTCTGTTCCACTTGGTCTTACAATAATTCTACCTGTATCCTTTAAAATATCTTTAGATTTATTAATAATATTATTAATTTCATCATTAGTAAATAATTCTTTTTTATCCTCATTTTTAACTTTAATATTCTTTGATACTTGAGGATATTTTTTCATTATTTTAGAACATTCTTTTAAAGATTTATTTTCTTCATTAATTATATTTAAAATTTGTAAAGCAGTAAGTTCACCATCACCAGTAGTAGCAAGTTCTTTAAAAATAATATGACCTGATTGTTCGCCACCAATTATATAATCTTTTAATAACATTTCTTCTAAAACATATCTATCTCCTACTTTAGTAGCACTAAAATTAATATTATTTTCATTACAAAACTTAATTAATCCAAGATTTGATAATATTGTTCCTACTAAAGTATTATTTTTAAGTTTATTTTTCTTTTTAAGATTTAAAGCTACGATAGCTAAAATATAATCACCATCAATTATATTACCATCTTCATCTACAAATAAACATCTGTCAGCATCGCCATCAAAAGCAATACCTAAATCAAATTTATTTTTCTTAACATAGTTTATTAAATTATCAAGATGGGTAGACCCACAATTATCATTAATATTTATACCATTTGGTTTAGAACTTAAAAAAACAGGATTTTTTAATACTTTATTAAAAATTTCAGGAGCAGTAACAGAACTAGAACCATTTGCAAGATCAAAAACAACTTTTAAGTTATCTATTTTATTTCCTGTATTAATTAAATAAGAAATATATTTATCTTTTAAAGTAAAATCATCTTTAATTATTCCTATTTCTTCATACTTAATTAAAGGCGTTTCATCTTTATAAGTTTCTTTTTCAATTTCTTCTTCAATTAAATCAGGTAGTTTTAAACCGTTTTTATCAAATATTTTTATTCCATTAAATTCAAATGAATTATGCGAAGCTGATACCATAATACCAGCATCAAATATACTATTTTTTACTAAGTATGATACACATGGAGTAGGCACAACTCCAACATTTGTAACATCACATCCATTTGCTGCTAAACCTGATGCTATAGCAGATACTAGCATACTTGATGATATTCTTGTATCGCATCCTATTAATATATGTAATTTTTTATTTTCATCTTTAAGAACTTTTGCACATGATTTTCCAACCTTTAAAGCAAGGCTTGTTGTTAATTCAACATTAGCTATTCCTCTTATACCATCTGTTCCAAATAATTTACTCATAATATTCCTTCTTTACTATATTATTTTTATCTTTATAAATTGAATTATCACTAATTATTCCCCTTACAGAACAAACAGGATATATTTGTGTATTTTTTCCTATTATTGTCCCAGGGTTTAAAACACAATTACATCCAACTTCAACATAATCCCCAATAAAAGCACCAACTTTTTTAAGATTTGTTTCATAATTATTTATTTTTACTAAACTTTTATCTTGTTTAACATTAGAAGTTATACTTCCTGCCCCCATATGAGATTTGTATCCTAAGATAGAATCTCCTACATAATTATAATGAGGAGTTTGAACGTTATTAAATAAAATAACATTTTTAAGTTCAACAGAATTACCAATAACACAATTATCCCCAACTAAAGCATTACCTCTTATAAAAGCACAATGTCTTATTTCGGTATTATGACCTATAATACATGGTCCTTTTATTAAAGCACTTTTTTCAACTTTAGCATCATTTGCTATCCAAATATTATCTTCAAACTTTGTATAAGAAGTATCAAGACTATTTCCTATTTCTATTATAATATCTTTAATATTAGAAAGTACTTCCCATGGATAAGTATATTTTTCTAAATATTTTTTTGCAATTGTTTCATCTAAATTATATAAATCTTTTATTTCCATAAACTTCTTTCCTTTCAATACTATTATAGCAATAAATAGTAATTTTGACAAAACACTTTATTTTTTTATATTTTTTTGGTATAATTTAGAAAGTTAAAAAAGAGGTGAGGTTTATGAAAACACCAACAGTTTGTATTGTAGGACGTCCAAATGTAGGAAAAAGTACTTTATTTAATAAACTTGTAGGTAAAAAAATATCTATAATTGAAGATACACCTGGTGTAACAAGAGATAGAATTTATGGTGAGGCAACATATAAAAACTGTAAATTTAACCTTATTGATACAGGTGGTATTGATGTTAGTAAAGAATTGTTTAATGATGAAATTAAAGTTCAAGTAGAAATAGGTATAATTGAAGCAGATAAAATTATTTTTGTTGTTGATGGTAAAGAAGGATTAACTGCTAATGATTATGCTGTTCGTGATATGCTTAAAAAATCACAAAAAGAAGTAATCGTAGCAATTAATAAAACTGACAGTAGTTCATCTAAAAATCATATATATGATTTTTATGAATTAGGATTTGATAATTATATTGAAATAAGTGCCGAACAAAACCTAGGTATTGCAGATTTACTTGATGAGATAATTGAAGGTTTTAAAAAGAATGAAAAAGAAGATTTTATAAAAACAAAAATATGCGTTATAGGACGTCCTAATGTAGGAAAAAGTAGTTTAGTTAATGCCTTATTAAATGAAGATAGAGTAATAGTAAGTAATCATGCGGGAACAACTCGTGATAGTGTTGATGTTGATTTTACTTATAATAAAAAAGATTATATTCTAATAGATACTGCTGGAATGAGAAAAAAAGGTAAAGTATATGAAAATATTGAAAAATATAGTTTACTTAGAAGTATGAGAGCAATTGATCGTAGTGATATTTGTTTACTTGTTATAAATAGAGAAGAAGGTATTATTGAACATGATAAACATATCGCAGGTTATGCAAAAGATAGTGGAAAAGGTTTAATAATTGTTGTTAATAAATGGGATACAGTAGAAGATAAAAATAATGATATTAAAGATTTTACAAAAAAAATAAGAAATGAATTTCAATTTGTTCCTTATGCTCCAGTTGTATTTTTAAGTGCTTTAACAAAAGCAAGAATTCATACGCTTATGCCTCAAGTTGAAAAAGTAGAAGAAAATATTATTAAAGAAATAAAAACAAGTTTACTTAACAATTGTATTATGGAAGCATATGATTTAAATCCTGCGCCATCATATAAAGGAAAAAGACTTAGAATTACTTATGTATGTCAAACAGGTATTAAACCTCCAAAATTTACTTTTCATGTTAACGATAAAACTTTAGTTCATTTTTCTTATCAAAGATATTTAGAAAATAAATTAAGAGAAAACTTTGATTTAGAAGGTACACCAATAATAATTGAATTTAAAAATAAAAATGATTTATAACAAAAACGCCTTTGTTTCATATAATGAAATAGAGGTGTTTTATGAAATTAAGTGATAATTTATTTAAAAAAATAGAAAATAAAACAGGAGTTGAAAAATCTACAATACTTGATTTAGCATCAAAACTTCAAGATGGAAATATGAAAAATGAAGAAGCTTTAAGAGATGTTATAAAACAAATTAGTTCAATAACAGGTAAAAATGTTTCTAAAGAAAAAGAAGATAAAATAGTCAATACAATACTAAATGATAAAGTACCAAATGATTTAGATAAAATGATTTAATTTAAGATGATTATTATTTGATAAATAAGCTTATTTATGTTATAATGTATTTATCAAGGAAATCTTGAATATAATAAAAAAGGGAAACATTTAAGTTTTGAGATGCTTAATGTCTACCCAAAAAATGTGTAAGACATTTAGTTTAACGTAATTAAACTAAGTGTCATTTTTTTATAACAATTATCAGTACAGTGATAATTAATAAAATGATAGAGATATAACGCAAAACATTTATGATAAAAGTTTTTGTTTTCACTTTATCAAACCTCCTTTTCATAAAGATAAGAGGTAGACACTAAGTAACTTAAATATTTCCTAATAGTTAATATATCAGATATTTCTAATATAAACAAGCGAACATTTATAAATATTAAGGTTTTATTTTCTTGTATTTTTAAATAAATTATTTTTACTTGACATAAGTTAAATAAAATTTTACAATTAAAGTAGATTAACTTATGTTAATTAAGTGACAGTTAAATGGAGGAATTATAAATGGAAAATAATATACTACTTTCTATTTTACTTGTCATTGTTGGATTAATTATCGGGGCAGGAATTGTTTTTATTATAAATTTAATAAAGAAAAATAATGCAAAAGATAAAGCAAAAAATTTAATTGAAGAAGCACAAAAAGAATCTGAAAGAATAAAGAAAGATTTAATTTTTGAAGCTAGAGAAGAATCAAATAAGTTAAAAGAAACACTTGAAAAGGGAATAAAAGAAAAAAAAGATGAAGTAAAAGAAATGGAAAATAGACTTGTACTTCGTGAACAAAATATGGATAAACGTGATGAAACTTTTCAAAAAAGAGAACAATTATTAGATGAACGTGAAGATAAGTTAAATGAAAAGCTTAATAAAATCCAAGATGATAAAGAAGAAATAGAAAAAATTAAACAAGAACAAATTGATATGCTTTCTAAAATAAGTGGACTTAATAAAGAAAAAGCCAAAGAATTAGTTATGAAAAAAGTTGAAGAAGAAATGAGTACGGAAATTACATCTTATATTAAAGAACAAGAAGAAGAAGCTAAACTTGTAGTAGATAAAAAAGCTAAAGAATTACTTGTATCTTCAATGCAAAAATATTCACAAGATATGGCTAATGAACATACTGTTTCTACTATTGAACTTCCAAATAATGAAATGAAGGGAAGAATAATAGGTAGGGAAGGAAGAAATATTAGGACAATTGAATCAATAACAGGAGTTGATTTAATAATAGATGATACTCCTGAAGTTATTGTAATATCTAGTTTTGATCCTTTAAGAAGAGAAATAGCTAAAATTACTATTGAAACTTTAATAAAAGATGGAAGAATTCATCCAACTAGAATTGAAGAAATATATGATAAAACAGTAAAAGAAATGAAACAAAAAATTATTGAATATGGAAATGATGCATTATTTAAACTTGGAATAACAAGAGTACCTACTGAATTAATTGAAATAATTGGTAAATTACATTTTAGAACTAGTTACGGACAAAATGCATTACAACATTCAATGGAAGTAGCGTCTTTAGCAGGTGTTATGGCAGCAGAACTTGGAGAAAATGTTTCACTTGCTAAAAGAGCAGGTCTTTTACATGATATAGGTAAAGCAATAGATCATGAAATTGAAGGTAGTCATGTTGATATTGGAGTAGAAATAGCTAAGAAGTTTAAAGAAAATGATGTTGTTATTAATGCTATTGCATCACATCATGGGGATACAGAATCAACTAGTGTAATATCTACTTTAGTTCAAATAGCAGATGCACTATCAGCATCAAGACCTGGGGCTAGAAATGATTCATTAGAAAATTATATTAAACGTTTAGAACAACTTGAAAATATGACTTTAGATATTAAAGGTATAGAAAAAAGTTATGCTCTTCAAGCAGGTCGTGAACTTAGAATACTTGTTAAACCTGAAGAAGTTGATGATTTAACAAGTCATAAGATAGCTAGAGAAATAAAAGAAAAAATAGAAAAAGAAATGCAATATCCAGGTACAATTAAAGTAACTGTAATAAGAGAAACAAGAGTAACTGAAGAAGCAAAATAGTAAAATATTTAAAAAATAACCATTTAGGGTTATTTTTTTATTTAAAATAGTAAGATTTCTTGTTAAAAATAACTTTTAGTGTTATTATAATGGTGGTGATTTTTATGTTGCAAATAAAAGATTTAGAAGTTAAAATCAAAGATAAAATAGTTTTAGAAAACTTTAATTTAGATATATTAGATAATAAAATACATGTAATTATGGGTCCAAATGGTGTTGGTAAATCAACTTTATCTAAAGTAATCATGGGAAATACTAATTATAAAGTAACAAAAGGAGATATTTTATTTAATAATAAAAGTATACTTTCTTTAGAAACAGATGAAAGAGCAAGATTAGGTATCTTTTTAGCATTTCAAAACCCTTTAGAAATTGAAGGGGTTACTAATAGTGAATTTTTAAGAAGTGCTATTAACAGTGTTAATAAAGAACAAGTAAGTTTATATGATTTTATTAAGGAAATGGAAAAAGACTTTAATGATTTAAAATTAAATAAAGAAATGATGCATAGATCATTAAATACTAACTTTTCTGGAGGAGAAAAAAAGAAAAATGAAATTCTTCAAATGAAAATGTTAAAACCAAAACTTATTATTCTTGATGAACTTGATTCAGGACTTGATGTTGATAGTTTAAAAATAGTATGTGATAATATAAATAATTATTTAAAAGAAAATAAAGATACAAGTATTCTTATGATTACACATTATCCAAGGATATTAGAATATATAAAACCAGATTATATACATGTTTTAAAAGATGGTAAAATAGTAGAAACAGGGGATATAACATTAGCAGAAAAAATAGATAAATTTGGTTATGGAATATTTAATAATTAAAGGCTTCTATTATAGATAAGGAATAATATTATGAATAAAATAATAGTGAATAACAATATTATAAATAGTAATTTTGATTTAAAAATAAATAATAATAAAATATATATAGATAAAGATACTACAATTATTTATTTAAATAGTAATTGTTCTTATGAAATATATTTATCTAATAATATAAATATATTTGAATATTATAAAAATAGTTATTCTAATAATATATATAATATTCCTAATGAATTAATGTAAACTTATGATAAGTAGTGATTTTTATTCACCAACACTATTTACAATACAAGCTAAAAAACGAGTAAACTAGTTTTTTTTGTAGTGTACATTTAAAAAAATTATAAATATATTTGGATTTTTATAATTGTTATAGTATAACAAACTAAAGGAGGAATAATATATGAATAAAATAGACAAAAATAAGAAAAAAATTATTGCTATTATATCTGGTATTTTATTAATTGCTATAATTGTTTTCTTACTATGGTTTTTCAATCGAAAGTTTGATGTCACTTTTGATTTGAATAATGGTACCAAAGAAGAAATTGTTAAAGTTAAATATCATCAAACCATTAACAAAAAAGATATCAAAGATCAAGAAAATCTAGGAGAATTATTTATTGCTTGGTATGAAGTAGTTGGTGTTAAAGAAAAAGAAGATGTCTTAGCAGATAAACCATTTGACTTTAATACTAAAATTGATAAGGATATTAAACTAAAAGCTCTTTATGAAGGAAAAGTTGAAACAATTACTATTACTTTTGATTCTAAAGGTGGTAGTACTATCGACTCTATTACTATTAATAAAGGAGTTGAACTTATCCTTCCAAAAGATCCTACATATGCTGGTTATACTTTTAAAGGATGGTATGATATAAATGAAACTCCAATACATAATAATGTTCTTCTAGAAGAAGACACTACTTTATATGCTGAGTGGGAAAAAATACCTGAACCTAAACCTGAACCTAAACCGGAACCCAAGAAAGAAGAAAAAATATCTTTATCCTTAAGTAGAGATACTCTTCATGTTAATGGTATTAAAACAGCTACAGCTACCGCTACAGTTGAAAATTCTAGTGGAAAAGTTACTTATTCATTAAGTGATACGAACTGTATGACTATTAATGAAAATACCGGTGCGATTAGCGTTTCTTCTAATCCTAAAAATTGTTCTAATGGAGCTACTATTACGGTAACTGCTAAAACACCTGGTGGAAAAAGTGCAACTGCTATCATTTATTATGAAAAAGATTTAACCTTAACTTACGACAATATAACTTACACTCAAGATGCTAAAACAAGTGGTAGAACTCCAACATTCACTGTTAATGCAAATCAAAATGTTAGTTGGGATATAAATGCTGCTGTAGAGCCATCATATCACTACACTTATAACGATTACAAAAATAGAACAGCTACATCTGTAACTGGTGGATATATTATTGACAGTATCATAGAATCAACTGGTGCTATTAGCAAAATACCAACTGATGTCAAAGTAACCGCTACTACTAAAGCTGAACAAAAAATATCTTTAATAATAAATCAGTATATAGCATAAAAATTAAAGGATGATACAGATGAAGAAAATAATTATCTATAATATTAGTGATTATCTGGATGTTTATATTCTTCATCATGACATCCTTTAATGTTGGAGAATCAGCTAATAATCTAACTTTATAGTTAATATAATAGTTAGTGTCTTAAAATAAATAATATAAGTTTAATTAGTAAACTAGCCACTTTACTGTGTTTCTAATCTTATGAAAATTGAGGGAGACAAAAGGTATAATTTACCTTTGAAAGAGTTATCTCTTCTTTTTAAGAGTAACGAGAGTTTTTGTCGCACCAAGTGGTAAAAATTTAGTATGTATACCAGATTTTTCTGATATTGTTATAGATGGTGAGGAAAGAACTGCTACAAAGTTAATAGTAGAATCAAAATAAAATAAAGAGAATTGTTATTCTTCATACAATTCTCTTTTTAATAATTCAATATTATCTTTCATAACAGAAATATAATCTTTACCATTCTTAGAATTCTCATTGGATAATGTAGTAAGAGGATCAAAATATATTTTTTCAATACTATTGTCATCAACAAATTCTTCGACTCTGTCACTCAAATTATCATTAGGCATCATAATTATATATTTAATTTCCTTATCATCAACAAGTTCCTTAACGTCAGCAAAAACTTTATCAGTTAAAGCTTCATTATCCTCAAAAGACCAAACTTTTAAATTATATTTTTCCAAATACTTAAATACATCATTTGATACTAATACATTATTATTAGGTGCATTCTCAACCATAAGTTTAATTTCAGCATCAAGTTCAGATATAGATATTTTAAGTTCATCATATTCATCATCAATTTGCTTTCTCAAAAACGAATTAGTTATATATTCCTTCATACCATTCCTAATATTCAAGCAAAGCATTAAGAAATTAGAAGGATTTAACCATAACTCTTCAATACTATTTTCAATTTCCATACCCATAGTAGCATCTACAATCATCAAATCCTTATTATTATTAAGCATTTTAACAGCATAACTCTTCTCATCACTTAATCCATTATAAACAAATAAATTACCTGTACTATAATCTCTAATTAATTTATCAGTAAGTTTAATAACTTCATTAGGATAAATACTAGAAACATTACTATATTCTCCATATAATTTACTAGTAATATATTCAACAGGATAAGTAGTAGTATATATAGTAATATCTTCCATACTATCCTTCTTACAACCACTCAAACTAATTACAAAAATAAAAGTACATAACATTAAAACAATTTTTTTCATATCTTCCTTTCTGGTACTGGATCATATCCCATACCACCCCAAGGGGCACACCTTAATATTCTTTTTATACTTAAAAAACTTCCCTTTAATGCACCAAATCTCTTAAGTGCAATAATAGAATAATCTGAACAAGTGGGAGTATATCTACACATCTTATGCCAAGGTCCAGGTATTAATTGATATATCTTTATAAATCCAATAAGCAAATATTTCATACTCACCACCAATACTATTTTACCATGTAATTAGAAAAAAGTCATTTGAAATTATAAGATTGTTAATATTAAAAAATTATTATATAATGTAAGTGGGTGATAGAATGAAAATACTTGATAAATATAGAATAAAAGCAAATAATATAGATTTGTTTGAAACTGCATTTACTCATACATCATACTGTAATGAAAATAAAGGAACTGAAAGTTATGAGAGATTAGAATTCTTAGGGGATAAAGTATTAGATTTCATAGTTAGTGAATATTTATATAAAAACGAACACATAGAAGAAGGAGAAATGACTAAAATAAGAGCAGCACACGTATGTGAAGATGCATTATATGAATATTCATTAAATTGTAATTTTGGAGAATATTTAAAATTAGGAAAAGGAGAAGAAATAACAGGTGGAAGATGTAAAAAGGCAATACTAGCAGATGTATTTGAGGCGTTTGTTGGTGCACTTTATATAGATCAAGGAATAGAAAAAGCAAAAGAGTTTGTATATAGTACAGTAATTGATTCCATAAAGAAAAATGAGGAAATATTTAACGATTATAAGTCCTTATTACAAGAACTAGTACAAACAAATAAAAAATCATTAGAATACATATTGGTAAAAGAAAGCGGTCCATCACATAATAAAGAATTCGAGGTAAATGTAGTAGTAGAAAACATCATTTACGGAAAAGGAATTGGAAAAACAAAAAAAGAAGCAGAGCAAATGGCAGCAAAAGATGCTCTTAATAAGAGGGCTAATGTATAAAAAATATATAAAAAGAATACTAGATATAATTATCTCAATAATTTTAATAATTTTACTGTTACCACTATTTATAATAATGTATATAATAACAAAAATAGAGTTTACTGGTAATGCAATCTACAAACAAAAAAGAATTGGATTATTTGAAAAAAACTTTACCATTTACAAATTTAAAACAATGGATGACAAAACAAAAATGGTAACAAAAGTAAGTAGATTGATAAGAAAAATAGGAATAGATGAAATACCACAATTATTTAATGTATTAAAAGGAGATATGTCATTAATTGGACCAAGACCATTTATTGTAGATGATCCACTTCCAAGTAGTTATAAAAAAATAAGACATACTGTAAGACCTGGAATGACAGGATATGCACAAATAAGTGGTAGAGTAGAATTTACTCATAAAAAAAAGTTAGAATATGACTATGAATACGTAGAAAATATTAATTTCTTTTTCGATTTAAAAATATTTCTAAAAACTATAGTATACATATTTAAGCAGATATTTAATTAATACCTGCTTAATTTTGCAGAAAAAAAAGAACATACGTTCTTTTTCCTACAATCTATTTAAAAAATAATGTACAAGTAATAAATGGAAATGGAACAAGTGATAATCCATATATATTAAAATTAGGAGAATAATATAAAGTAGTAAATCATTTCTCTTTCTTGTTTATAAAACAGTTTTATAGTATAATTCTAATGTTAGAAGGTGTACTTATGTATTTAAAACAAATTAAAATAAACGGATTTAAATCATTTGCAGATAAAATTACTTTAGATTTAGAAAAAGGAATAACTGGTATAGTTGGACCTAACGGTAGTGGAAAAAGTAATATAGTAGATGCTATAAGATGGGTATTAGGTGAACAATCTATCAAATCTTTAAGAGGAGATGGTAATATGACTGATGTTATATTCCAAGGAAGTAAATCAAGAAATCCATCTAATAGTGCATCTGTTACTTTAGTATTTGATAATTCTGATCATTCTTTAAAAATAGATTTTTTAGAAGTTTCAATAAAAAGAACAATTTATAAAACTGGAGAAAACGAATATTTTATTAACAATGAAAAAGTAAGATTAAAAGATATAACTGAATTACTTATTGATAGCGGTAGTGCTAAAGAATCTTTTTCAATAATATCTCAAGGAGATATTTCAAATGTTTTAAGTACAAAACCAGAAGATAGAAGAATTATATTTGAAAGTGCAGCAGGAGTATTAAAATACAAAAAAAGAAAAGAAGAAGCAACTAAAAAGTTAGATAAAACTCATGATAATATTGATAGAATAAATGACATAATAAATGAGTTAGAAATACAAGTATTACCTTTAAAAGAACAAAGCGAAAAAGCAGAAAAATATTTATCTTATAAAAAAGAATTAGAAGATATAGAAATCTCTTTAATTGCTAGTGATTTAGATAATATAAATACTGAATACACAAATAGTAAATCAAAAATAGATATTTTGAATAAAGAATTAGTAGAATTATCCACATCTAGTAGTAGTTTTGATGCAGATTTATCTATGAAAAAGTTAAAATTATCTAAATTGAATGAAAAGATATATGATAAACAATCAGAACTTATAAATATAACAACTAAAGTAGAACAACTTAATGGAAAAAAGAATATAATATCTGAAAGAAAAAAATATGAAGTAGAAGATGTTAAACTTCATAATAATATTTTGTCTTTAAAAGAAGAAGAACTAAAACTAAAGAATCAAAAAGAATTACTTGAAAATGAAATAAATAGTTTAAATATTGAAAAGAAAAATAATGATGATATTCTTTCTAAGTTAACTAATGAGATATCTTTAATAAGTATAAATAAAAATAATCTATCTAATGAATATAGCAAAAA
>ERZ772883.912-NODE-912-length-26145-cov-20.874511_pt1 | contig 26145 bp, 24 predicted proteins | sample MGYA00580575_ERZ772883 | MGnify/ENA primary metagenome ERZ772883 (study PRJEB29015, sample SAMEA2737666) | human gut metagenome | biome: human gut; feature: human-associated habitat; material: faeces | place: China | collected 2012 ...
GTACTGCAGTAGCTGCAGGCACCATGCTGGCACAGTTCGGAGGCTGATTTCTTTAAGAAATCTGTCAAAAAAAGCACTCTCTTCGGAGGGTGCTTTTTTTGATGCTTTCCTTTGGAAAGCAAGGGCTTTTAAGATTGACAGGCCCTGGGGCCTGAGGGTTCTTAAGTTGGACAGCGGCTTTGCCGCTGAGGGTTGTGGTGGGCGCCTTCCGGCGCCATTATGAATGAAAAGGAAAGTATAGAGGGGCCTATTCTGTCCCCTGCATAGGGGAAAGTCCGGCGCAGCCGGATAAGGGGTGGCCACGATAGTGGCCAATTCCTGCCGACCGGTATTTACTGATAACTGAGTCACAACCGTCATGTACTAAGATTCTTCGCTTCGCTCAGAATGACGGTGTCCGGCGTGAAGAGAAGAACATAACGCCTGCCGCGAAGCGGCATATAAAACTCATTGCCCAAAGGGCAATCCACAACCCTCTGAACCTTTTGAACCTTCTGAACCCTTTGAACCCTCTGAATCTGTATTTATTGGAAATAAGTCACCATCGGCATGTACCAAGATTCTTCGCTTCGCTCAGAATGACTATGTCCGGCGTGAAGACAATCCCGTAGCGCCTGCCGCGAAGCGGCATATAAAACTTATTGCCCGAAGGGCAATCCACAACCCTCTGAACCTTCTGAACCCTCTGAACCCTTTGAACCCGGGCCGCAAAGCGGCCCCCTTATAACAAACTTCTATAAGCAGTTATAGAAAAATAAAATTTTGAAACAAGGGACAGATTTCAAGGGCGGGAAATGAAAAATAAATGGGAAAAAGGGTCTTTAACCGCTATTCATGAAAATGAATATTCTGCATAAAAATTCATGGCTGAAAAATGGAGGAAATGGTTTCCCTGAAAATACGGGATTTTTTCGGAGTATTTCCATAGAAGGCAATCGAAAAAAGAGATGATTTGCATAGTCTGCAATGTATGCTTATATGCATTGAATACTATATAATTATAAATACATAGCAATATATATAGTGATATATGCATATTTGATTATGAATTCTCATGCCGTTACAATACAAGTGAACGAGAGAGCGTTTCCGTTTCTTGTTTCTTATGTGAGTCTTTCCCGGAGACTGTGAGGAAAGGAGGATAGCCGGTTAACCAGGGATACAGACGGATGATTCAGATTTTCTTTTCGCATTCAGCTATTATTCATGCTTATTTTTGAAGGTCTGTCATCTTCCGTTATCAGCAGTGTCTTTTTTCCTTACGGAAAAGAGATAGATTTCTTTTAAGGAAGGTGAACTTATGGATCCAGCTATTATCACACTATGTGTGCTGGCAGTAGCAGCATTCCTGTTTGTTACCGAATTAATTCCGCTGGCAGTGACTGCCATGGCGGCCTGCACGGCCCTGGGAATTCTGGGCGTTCTTCCGTCCAAGCAGGTTTATGCAGGTCTTTCCAATTCCACCGTCGTTCTTTTCGGCGGTATGTTCGTTATCGGCGCAGCCATGTTCAAGACAGGCCTGGCTGAAGCAGTAGGTCTCTGGGTAGTAAACAAGGCAGGCACCAAGGAAGTACCGCTCATGGGTGCTATCATGATCGTTACCATTGCCCTGTCTGCCGTTTCCTCCAATACCGGTACCGTGGCCTGCCTTATGCCGGTCATCGTCGGTATTGCAAACGCTGCCCACATTCCGGCATCTAAGGAACTGATGCCCCTGGCAGTGGCAGCTAACGTAGGCGGCACCATCACCATGATCGGTACTCCGCCAAACGTTATCGTTACCGGCGCTCTGTCCGCTGCCGGTCTTCCGTCCTTCGGCTTCTTCGAATTTGCTTTAATCGGTGTACCGCTGTCCCTGATTGTCCTGGTGTACATGCTCACCATCGGAAGAAAGACCATTCCGGCCAAGAGCGCAGGCGCTATGGATGCAGCTGCCGTTGAAGCAGCGAAGAAAGAAGCCGGCGCTTCTGATGACAATGCACCGAAGAGCAAGACAAAGATGTGGATTTCCGGTCTCATTCTTCTGGGCGTGGTAGCGGCCATGGCTCTGAACCTGAAGACCGTTCCGCTGCAGACTGCTGCGGTCACCGGCGCCATTCTCTGCGTTATCACCGGCTGCCTGAAAGAAAAGGAAGCGTACGCAGGTATCGACTGGGTTACCATTTTCCTCTTTGCCGGCATGCTTTCCGTAGCCACCGCCATGGATAAGACCGGCGCAGGCAAGCTCATTGCGGACACCGTGGTGAACATGATGGGCGAAAATCCAAACCCCATCGTTCTCTGCGCTGTGCTGTACCTGATTTCCAACGTACTCACCCAGTTCATGTCCAATACCGCGTCTGCAGCACTTCTTGCGCCCATCGGTATTTCCATTGCCCAGTCCATCGGCGCTGATCCGAAACCGGTACTCATGTCCATCGGTATCGCAGCTTCCATGGCCTTTGCAACACCCATGGCTACTCCGCCAAACACCCTGGTCCTCGGACCTGGCGGATTCTCCTTCAATGATTATGTAAAAGTAGGCGTTCCGCTCTGCCTTATTACATTCATTGCAAGCGTACTGATTATTCCGATTTTCTGGCCATTCTTCCCGGGATAATCGCACTTTAATTCTGAGCCGGTTCTGCCGGTTCCGTAGAGGGGGGAGAACCCCGGACGTTTTCATGACGTCTCCAAAGAAAGGTGGATTACTACATGGCATCTCCAAGCCCGCTTTCCATTTGCCTCACCAACATGGTTATCGTATTTGCGGTCCTCGTTGTTCTTGCATTCGTCATCCAGCTGATTCATATCGTGGATCCCACGAAGAATAAGAAGAAATAACCATAGAAGGAGGTTACAACATGGAAGGATTTATGAGAGCACTTACCTCCGTATGGACAGACTCCGGCTTTGCCGCTCTGACCTGGGAGAATCTGATTATGATTCTGGTAGGCATTGTCCTGCTTTATCTGGCGATTGCAAAGGAGTACGAACCTCTTCTGCTCATGCCCATCGCCTTCGGCGATATTATGGCCAACTTCCCGAATACCGGCTTTGAAACGGATATGGGCGTTATGATGGCCATCGGATTTGGTATTAAGTATGAAATTTTCCCGCCGCTGATTTTCATGGGCGTTGGTGCCATGACGGACTTCGGTCCCCTCATTGCCAACCCGAAGACCATGCTTTTAGGTGCTGCTGCCCAGATCGGCGTATTCGTAGCACTGGCCGGCGCTATGCTCCTTGGCTTCAATGTGCAGGAAGCCGCTTCCATCGGTATCATCGGTGGCGCTGACGGCCCGACCTCTATTTATCTGACTTCTAAACTGGCTCCTCACCTCCTTGGTGCCGTAGCCGTAGCAGCTTACTCCTACATGTCCCTGGTACCCCTGATTCAGCCTCCTATTATGAAGCTCTTCACCACCAAGGAACAGAGAAAGATCAGAATGACCAACCTTCGTCCTGTAACCCATTTTGAAAAGGTGGCATTCCCGATTGTCGTATCTATCGTAGTATCCCTGCTTCTCCCGCCGGTGGCAGCTCTGATGGGTATGCTCTGCCTGGGCAACCTGTTCGAAGTATCCGGCGTAACTGCCCGTCTCTCTGACACCGCCCAGAACGCACTGTGCAACATTGTTACCATTTTCCTGGCAACCGGCACAGGCCTCACCATGACCGGTGACAAGTTCATCCGCGTACAGACCCTTGAAATCATCTGCCTTGGCCTTGTGGCTTTCGCAGCAGGCACCGCAGGCGGCGTACTCTTTGGCCAGATCATGAGAATTGCATCCGGCAACAAGGTGAACCCCCTCATCGGCTCCGCAGGCGTATCCGCCGTTCCCATGGCAGCCCGCGTATCCCAGGTGGTAGGTCTCCGCGACAACCCGTCCAACTACCTGCTCATGCAGGCTATGGGCCCGAACGTAGCAGGCGTTATCGGTACTGCAGTAGCTGCAGGCACCATGCTGGCACAGTTCGGAGGCTGATTTCTCTAGGAAATCCGTCAATAAAAAGCACTCTCGAAAGAGGGTGCTTTTTTATTGGGGCGGCGAGGCCGCCCCGGGTTCAGAAGGTTCAAAAGGTGCAAAAGGTTCAGAGGGGAAGGTGGCGCCCTTCGGGCGCAAATAAAGGGGGGCAGCAAAGCTGCCCCCCTTTGAACTCACTGAATCTTCCCGCCGACCGGTATTTATTGCAAATGAGTCACTACCGCCATGTACCGAGATTCTTCGCTGCGCTCAGAATGACGGTGTCCGGCGGTAAGCAGTAAGCAGTAAGCGGATAGCGGACAGCCGATAGCTGTCCCGCTTATTCCTCTTGCATTCTACTGAAAATACTGATATCATTACACTTGATAAGGAGTATTTGACTATGCAATTAATTGATTTATCTGATGTACAGGATTTCAGCGCCGCCCGTTTCCTGCTGTACTGGCTGGTGGCGTCCGTTGTGGCCATTATTGTGGCCTACAGTATCGGACAGGAGAATAAGCTGAAGTGGTTTAGGCAGCGGAAGTCCAATGGCTTTATGGTGCGCCGCGGGGTGTTTGGCAATTTCAGTCTGCTGGGGGTGCCGAATTCGAAGCAGGGCTTTGCCATTACGGCGGGCATCTTTATCGGCTCCGGCATTATTTGGGCACTTCTTGTATTTGTCATTCTGCCTGTTTTCGGGTATAATTTATAGTATAGAAATTACAGTTTCATATTTCGTTTCCTGCGTATGGCACAGGGGTAGGAAATCCATCCTGATAGAAGGACCTGGCATTGAAAAATGTCGGGTCTTTTTTTTAAAAGAATTCATGTACTGCAGGTTATTGTTTTTTCATCACAGAAAAAGGAGAAAAGGAAATCGGATGAAAGGGTATTTGTATTTTTATTCATTTAGGAGGTTTCAATGACAGCCTGGGAAAGTATTGCGAAAGAGTTGTTCAGCGGGGTCATAGGCATGGGCGACCCTTCTGTGTGGATGATGTTTCTCATCGGAGGCATCCTCATTTATCTGGGGGTAAAGAAGGATTATGAGCCCATGCTTCTCTTCCCCATGGGGGTGGGCTGTATCCTGGCCAACATTCCCGGCCATTTTGCGGTGATTCCCACAGGAGGAGGAGAGCCTGGTTTCCTGTCTGTGCTCTATGAGGCAGGCATTGCCAATGAGCTTTTCCCGGTGCTGATTTTCATTGCGGTAGGGGCCATGTGCGAGTTTGATCCATTAATCCGGGCGCCCTATGTCATGCTGTTTGCAGCGGCCGCCCATTTTGGCATTTTTGCTGCGGCCCTTCTGGCAGCGCTGGCGGGATTTCCTTTCAACGAAGCGGCGTCCATTGGTATCATTGGCGCCGCCGACGGCCCCACCACCATCTTTGTGGCCCAGAAATTTGCGACGAACCTTTTGGCGCCGCTGACGGTGACGGCTTTCTGCTACATGTCCCTGGTGCCCATTATCCAGCCGCCGATTGTGAAGCTCCTCACCACGAAGAAGGAGCGCATGATCCGCATGCCCTTCAAGGCGGAAAAACCGGTGTCCTGGACGGCCCGTTTCCTCTTTCCCCTGATGGTGGTGCTTATTGCAGGCATTCTGGCGCCTATTTCCGTACCCCTCATCGGTGCCCTCATGTTCGGCAACCTGCTGAAGGTGTCCGGCGTTACAGATTCCCTGTCCAATGCGGCGCAGAATGAGCTGTCCAACCTGGTCACCCTTCTCCTGGGCATTACGGTGGGGGCCACCATGACGGCGGAAAATATCCTCACCATGGACGTTCTCAAAATCCTGGTGCTGGGAGCCTTTGCCTTCGTATTCGATACGGTGGGCGGCGTCCTTTTCGCCAAGCTGGCCAACCTGTTCCTGAAAAAGAAAATTAACCCCATGATTGGGGCCTGCGGCATTTCTGCATTCCCCATGTCGGGGCGCGTCATTGCCAAGATGGCGCTGAAGGAAGACCCGTCCAATTATATTATCCAGCATGCCATGGGGGTCAATGTGGCAGGCCAGGTGGCTTCCGTGGTAGCCGGCGGTCTGGTGCTGGCTTTGATTCCCGTACTGGGGTAAGTGGGACAAGGAGGAAATTATGACAAGTGTAGAATCATCCATAGCGTTAATGGTTATCGCCTATCCCCTTCTTTTTGTGGTGATGGCGGTATTTGCAGGGCTGACGTATCTGCTGAATCGGACATTCCAAAAGTAGAAAAAGCGGCAGCGGGATAGTGAAGTTCCGGCTATCTGCCGTTTCCTTGTTTGATGGAGACCGGTGATACAGTTTGACAGGAGCTGTTCTTTATGCCTTTGATAAAAAGGGCTGGGAAAAATGTATTTTCCCAGCCCTTTTTGGTGTTGAGTGATTATGGTTCATCAGGTTCGAAAATGAAAAGTTTGTGGTTTTTGTCCGAGGCCAGTCGGGTGAAGCGGTCGTACTGACGGAGTATATCCACGATGAGCTCTTCCTTTTTCATGAGGCGCAGGGAGTAACCGGTGCGGCCGTCTTCAAAGTAGCTGGCAGGAATGTAGATTTTATGCTTTTTCACGAAGGGCATGGCCTTATTTTTGATGGCAGTGTCAGAGGCTTCACGGATTTCGCACATAATGCCGTAGGTGAAGTCATGGAGGCCGCTCTGGCGGATGGTGAATTCATACCGGGGGAGGCCCTGCACTGTCTTTTCTTCAATGGAAGGGTGAATGCCGTGGCGTTCCATTTCCGCTTTCAGCTCTTCCAGAGCCGGAAGGGCGGTGTTCTTCATGAAATCCAGGGTGCCGGCAAGATCAGGCTCTGAGGACATGATGGAAAGGCGCTGTTTCCAGGCGCTGCCGGTCCAGTAGGAGGTGTAGACGGACATGTTGCGGCTGAAGTAGTCTTCGTCAGCCATCAGTCCTTTCCACAGGCAGAAGCAGAGGAGGAGCATGATGAAGAGGAAGGGGAGGGCGGTAATCATGGTCATGGACTGAAGGGCGCTGAGTCCGCCGGAGTACAGAAGTCCGATGGCCAGAAGGGACATGAGGTATCCCCAGAAAATGCTCTGCCAGCGGGGAAAGGTGTGCTCACCGTGGGATGCGATGGTGTTGATGACGAAAATGCCGGAGTCAGCGGAGGTAACAAAGAATATAAATATCATCAGTACGGAGATGGCAGAGGTGAACTGGCCAAGGGGTTCCAGGGAGAGGAAGGCGAAGAGAAGAGCTTCTGTCTGGCCTGCCAGGGCAGACAGGGCGCCGGCGTTTTTCTGGTCCAGGAGAATGGCGGAATTTCCAAAGATAGTCATCCATAAAAGGTTGAAAAAGGTGGGAACGAAAAGAACGCCCAGAATGAATTCGCGGATGGTCCTGCCCTTCGATATTTTAGCAATGAACATGCCCACAAAGGGAGCCCAGGAAATCCACCAGGCCCAATACATGACGGTCCAGTCTGTAAACCAGCCCTCATTTTCCGGATCATAGGCAAAAGTTCGGAAGCTGAGGGGTACCAGATTATGGATGTAGGCACCTATATTTTCTGTGAAATCACTCATTATGCGGGTGGTGGGTCCGGCCAGAAGGATGAAAAGAAGAAGAAGTCCCGCCAGGGCCAGATTTGCTTCACTCAGGCGGCGGACTCCCTTTCCTACACCGGAGATGGCGGAGAGGATGGAGCAGGAAGTGGCCGCCACGATGATGATGGCCAGAGCAAGCTGCGTTAACTGTCCTAACAGGCCTATATGCTTCAATCCGGCACCCAGCTGCATGGCGCCGTAGCCCAGAGTGGTGGTAATACCAAAAATGGTGCAGCACAGGGCGATGATATCAATGAGATGGCTGGCGGTGCCATTCATGTTTTCCTTAAGGAGGGGATAGAAGGCACTTCGGATGGTGAGGGGCAGATGGTAGCGGAAACCGAAATAGGCAAGGGCCAGTCCCATGGTGCCATAAATGGCCCAGGCATGGATGCCCCAGTGGAAGAAGGTGTTCAGCATAGCGGTTTTTGCCTGTTCTCCTGCAGAAAGTCCTTCCCGCAGAGGAAGGGCATAGTGGGAGATCGGTTCTGCCACGCCGAAGTATAAAAGGCCAATGCCCATGCCGGCAGCAAAAAGCATGGAAACCCAGGATAAGAAGGGATATTCCGGCTCTTCGTCTTCGTCGCCCAGGCGGATGTCTCCCAGACGGCTCAGGCAGAGGAGAAGGAGAAACAGAATGAACAGGGAAGCGCCAAAGATGAATGCCCAGCCCCAGGTGCCGGTAATCCATTGCCGCGCGATATTCAGATAGTGGCCGGAAATGCCGGGGAGCAGCATACAGCAAAAGGCGACAAAGAAGATGACTGACAATCCGGGAATGGTAATGCCCCTGTCAAAGGTGGATGGGATTTTTAATTTCATGGGAACCTCCTTGCCGGTCAAAATAGGGAAATGCAACGGGACGCTGATTCATTCATTGAGTATTTTTTATAGGAAATATGATACGCTGCCCGGTCATGGGACAGGTTTCATGGCTTCCTGCTTTCTGCACAAAATGCGGAAGAAGCATATCATACATCCCAGGCATTCCTGCCATTTTCTTTAAAAATAGAATACCATCATGCCATAGGCGGCGTCAAAGATGAAAGTGCTTATCTTTTTCAGAAAGGATAAGCGCAGAACATATAAATTGAACTAACGGTTCAATATAGAAAAATTTGATATCAAGCGCTGACGGGGCGGATGAAGGGGACTGAATTCATAGATTTTGACCGTTTTATAAGTGTACATTCATAGAAATGAGTACAACCTTCCGGATGGGATTTTGGGGCGAATGATAGGGATTTTGCTATGAAAAATGGAGAATAAATAAATTGTATTCTATGTAAAATGGACCATGAAATTCAGAGAAAATTAGATTTCAATAGATAATATAAGATAATCAAATATCCAATAAGATAACTGCAGAAAAACACATATAATTCTATATTTATTTGAAAATCGGCTAAAATTCCTGTATATTGGCATTAGGTGCTGCGGAAGCGCAGATTCATTGCCAGGGGCTGCTTTGTAAAAATGACGCACTCCTGGTTCTCCGGATTTCTTAAGAGAGTTCCGGGGCCGGTCCTTTTCCTGCTGTATATATCAAAGACGCCGGGAGAAAGGAATGAATCGGCTTCCATGGATACAGGCTGAGGACCTGTGATAAACAGTCTTTCCCGAGGCAGCGAAAGGAGGGGAGAAAAGGAAGGGTGGTTCCTTCATGCATCGGAGGATTCCGGTATTTTATGGAATGCAGGAATGTGAAGAGGAATGGATGTATCAGTCTTTCATAAACGGGACAGGATGAATATGGTTTCGATTCATGCCATTATTTATATTTTACGGGAGCATCCATTGATTCATGGAAGTCTGCTTTTATAAAAATTTTTACGCACCTGGGGTTCTGGGATTTTTCGTGGCGGTCTGCCCTCCGTCCTCCTGGGCTTGAAATTTCATGGATAAAAGCAGGCTCCGGTTTAATCAGTGCTTCCTACGAAATCATTTGATGTCCGCAGGAACAGGGTAAGGAATCGAAGATGGCACCCTTTGGTTTTTTACATCAATATGAAACAGGAAGGTGAACTGATGGATCCAGCCATTATAACTTTATGCGTGTTGGCAGTGGCAGCATTTCTCTTTATTACGGAGCTGATTCCGCTGGCAGTGACAGCCATGGCAGCCTGTACGGCTCTTGGCATTCTGGGAGTTCTTCCCTCGAAGGCGGTATATGCCGGCTTATCCAATTCTACGGTAGTTCTTTTCGGCGGCATGTTTGTTATTGGGGCCGCCATGTTTAAAACGGGCCTTGCCGAAGCCATCGGCGTGGCAGTGGTGAAGAAGGCGGGAACCAATGAAATTCCCCTGATGGCGGCTATTATGCTGGTGACCATCGTATTATCCGCCGTTTCTTCCAACACCGGTACGGTGGCCTGCCTCATGCCGGTTATCATCGGTATCTGCCAGGCCGCAAAGATTCCGGCATCCAAGGAACTGATGCCTCTGGCCATTGCAGCCAACGTGGGCGGCACCATTACCATGATCGGTACTCCGCCAAACGTCATCGTTACCGGCGCTCTTTCCACGGCCGGCCTGCCCTCTTTCGGGTTCTTCGAATTTGCATGGATCGGTATTCCTCTCTCCGTGATTATTACACTGTATACTCTTTTCATTGGATGTCACTTCATTCCCGCCAAGAGCGGCGGTGCCATGGATGAGGCAGCGCTGAAGGCGGCGAAAGAAGAAGCCGGTGCCGGCGGAGACGCACCGAAGAGCAAAGTAAGGATGTGGATTTCCGGACTGATTCTCATCGGCGTCGTGGCTGCCATGGCATTGAATCTTCCCACCGTGCCCCTGCATACGGCAGCGGTTACAGGCGCCATTCTTTGTGTCGTTACGGGCTGTCTGAAGGAAAAGGAAGCCTATGCAGGTATTGACTGGGTCACCATTTTCCTCTTTGCCGGCATGCTCTCTGTGGCTGCGGCTATGGAAAAAACCGGGGCCGGCAAGCTCATTGCCGATTCCGTGGTGAATATGATGGGCGAAAACCCCAATCCCTATGTACTGACAGCGGTTCTTTTCCTTATTTCCAACGTTCTGACCCAGTTCATGTCCAATACCGCATCGGCAGCCCTTCTGGCGCCTATCGGGATTTCTATTGCCCAGTCCATTGGCGCAGATCCGAAGCCCGTTCTCATGGCCCTGGGCATTGCAGCGTCCTGTGCTTTTGCAACTCCCATGGCCACTCCGCCTAACACCCTTGTCCTTGGGCCTGCGGGATTCTCCTTCAATGATTATGCAAAAGTGGGCATTCCCATGTGTGTTCTTTCCCTCATTATCTGCCTTGCGGTCATTCCTCTGGTATGGCCCTTCGGTATGTAAATCTGAAAATTTTTCCCATTTTACGGGAGTATGATTCAGGGAAGCGCCGGTTCTACGAAAGAACGGCGGTTTCCCGGAAAGGTGGTCTGCTCTATGGCATCTCCAAGCCCTCTCTCCATCTGTTTGACCAATATGGTCATCGTATTTGCGGTACTGGTGTTCCTGGCCTTTGTTATCCAGCTCATCCACATCGTAGATCCCACCAAGAAAAAATAAGTTATCAACCATAAAGGAGGTAGACTCAATGGACGGTTTTATGAGAGCCCTTGCTTCTGTATGGACAGATTCGGGTTTTGCATCTCTGACGATTGAAAATGTGATTATGATTCTGGTAGGCATTGTGCTGCTTTACCTGGCCATTGCCAAAGAATATGAACCCCTTCTGCTGATGCCCATCGCCTTCGGCGATATTATGGCCAATTTCCCCAATACCGGTTTTGAAACGGATATGGGTGTCATGATGGCCATTGGATTTGGCATTAAGTATGAAATTTTCCCGCCGCTGATTTTCATGGGGGTCGGTGCCATGACCGATTTCAGCCCCCTCATTGCCAACCCGAAGACCATGCTTCTGGGGGCTGCTGCCCAGATCGGCGTATTCGTAGCCCTGGCAGGAGCCATGATTCTGGGCTTCAATGTGCAGGAAGCGGCAGCCATCGGCATCATCGGCGGTGCTGACGGCCCCACCTCTATTTATCTGACGTCCAAACTGGCTCCCCACCTTCTCGGTGCCGTAGCCGTGGCCGCTTATTCTTACATGTCCCTGGTGCCCCTGATTCAGCCGCCCATTATGAAGCTTTTGACCACCAAGGAACAGAGACAGATTCGCATGACCAACCTTCGCCCTGTAACCCATTTCGAAAGAGTGGCATTCCCTATCGTCGTTTCCATCGTTGTTTCCCTGCTGCTCCCGCCGGTGGCATCCCTCATGGGCATGCTCTGCCTGGGCAACCTGTTTGAAGTATCCGGCGTAACCGGCCGTCTGTCCGACACTGCCAAGAATGCACTGTGCAACATCGTCACCATTTTCCTGGCAACCGGCACAGGCCTCACCATGACCGGCGACAAGTTCATCCGTGTGCAGACCCTGGAAATCATCTGCCTGGGCCTCGTTGCATTCGCAGCAGGCACCGCAGGCGGCGTCCTCTTCGGCCAGCTCATGAGAATTGCTTCCGGCAACAAGGTGAACCCCCTCATCGGTTCCGCCGGCGTATCTGCCGTCCCCATGGCAGCCCGGGTATCCCAGGTGGTGGGCCTTCGGGACAACCCCTCCAACTACCTGCTCATGCAGGCCATGGGCCCCAACGTGGCAGGCGTTATCGGTACTGCCGTAGCTGCAGGCACCATGCTGGCACAGTTCGGAGGCTGATTTCTTTCAGAAATCTGTCAATCAAAAGCACTCTCTTCGGAGGGTGCTTTTTTGCTGCTTTCCGAAGGAAAGCAGGGGGGGTTAAGATGCGGACCTGAGGGTTCTTAAGCTGGACAGCGGCTTTGCCGCTGAGGGTTGTGGCATCGCTCTGTGGGGCGCGGAATATAAAGGGGCGGCGGAGCCGCCCCGGGTTCAGAGGGTTCAGGGGGGAGCGCCCTTTGGACGAAAATAAAGGGAGCATCCCGGCCCAGGGGATTTCGGAAAATGGGACAAAAAAACGGCGCCGAAGCGCCGCTTTTTAATTTTTATTTACTTTCAAAGAATGCCTTGTAGGCCAGGTAGGTTTCGTAGGCATCAGCCTTGGAGAGGAGGTCGTAGGGGGAGTGCATGGAGAGCATGGCTGTGCCGCAGTCCACTACTTCGGCGCCCCAGTCGGCCATCATGAAGGCGATGGTGCCGCCGCCGCCCTGGTCTACCTTGCCCAGTTCGCCGATCTGCCAGCATACGCCGGCTTCGTTGAAGATGGTGCGGATTTTCTGCAGGAATTCAGCATTCGCATCATTGCTGCCTGCTTTGCCTCTGGCGCCGCCGTACTTGGTGAGGTTGATGCCGTAGCCCATGAAGGAGGCGTTATCCTTTTCCGATACTTCCGGGAACATGGGGTCAAGGCAGGAGTTTACGTCGGCGGAAAGCATTTCACTGTTTTCCATGGTTTCATAGAAATCAAGGATAGAGTCCTGTCCCTGGAGGGAAAGGAGCTTCATCACGAATTTCACGAAGTAGGAGGATTCCATGCCTGTGTTGCCGTAGGAACCGATTTCTTCCTTATCCGTCAGAAGGGCGGCCTGGGTCTTCACGCCGGGTTTGGCATGGAGGATGGCTTCCAGGTTGGCATAGGAGCATACCCGGTCATCCTGGCCGTAGGAAGCGATGAGGGAGCGGTCAAATCCCACGTCCCGGCTCTTTGTGGCGGGCACCAGTTCCAGTTCGGCGGTGGCGAAGTCTTCTTCTTCAATGCCGTAGGTGTCTTTCAGCCATTTCATGAAGACTTCCTTGGGCTTTGCTTTTCCTTCGGCGTTGGTCCAGGCAATGGCCTGCAGCTGTTCGCCGGTAATGCCTTCAGCCAGGGGCTTTTTCATCTGGTCCTGGGCCATGTGGATGAGGAGGTCCGATACGTAGAAAATGGGATCTCCTTCTTTCATGCCCACATTGATTTCCACTTTCTTTCCGTCTCTTGTGTAAATGACGCCGATGAGGGCCAGAGGAATGGTGGGCCACTGGTATTTCTTAATGCCGCCGTAGTAGTGGGTGCGGAAATAGACCACTCCTTCCTGCTCGTGAACCGGGTTTGCTTTCAGGTCCAGACGGGGGGAGTCGATGTGGGAGCCCACGATTTTAATGCCCTCATGCACCGGTTCCTGGCCAATCACTGCCAGAATGACGGACTTGCCCTTCTGGTTCCAGTAGACCTTGTCGCCGGGCTTCAAAGATTTCATGTCATATACCGGCTTGAATCCCTTTTCCTCTGCCTGGCGGATAATTTCAGCCGCCGCCAGCCTCTCCGTGCGGGCGGTGTCAAGGAAAGCCTTGTATTTTTCACCGTAATCCATGACAGCTTCACGCTCTTTTTTGTTCATGCGCTGCCATACGGATTTTGTTCTGCTGTATGTTTCTTTCATTATGAACCTCCTATAGAGAATGATTATCACATTTATTATTATACTACATGGAAGATAGAGGATAGAAGATAGAGGTTAGAAAATAGAAGATAGACGAAAGAAGATAGAAGCTGTCGGCTCCCGGTTTTTGGCGTCCCGCTGTCCCGCTATCCCGCTGTTTCACTGTCTTGTTGTCGGCTCCCGGCTTCTGGCTCCAGGCGGTCGGCTTCCCGCTGACCAGCATTTACTGACAGATGGGTCATTATCGGCATGTACCAAGATCCTTCGCTGGCGCTCAGGATGACGGTGGGAGCGGGAAGGGACAGCGCCCGCTGGCAGCGGATAGCGGTAAGCGGACAGCCGATAGCTGTCTCGGCTTCCGGCTGCCAGCTCCCGGCTTTTGGCTGCCCGCTGTCCCACTGTCCCGCTGTCCCACTGTCACACTGGCGGCGCCTTCCCGCCAACTGGTATTTACAGGCAGATGAGTCGCTGTCGGCATGTACCAAGATCCTTCGCCTGCGGCTCAGAATGACTGTGTCCGGCGGGGGCAATCCCGTAACGCTGTCTTTATATTCATCGCCGCAGGCGATACCACAACCCTCTGAACCCTCTGAACCCTCTGAACCCTCTGAACCTTTGCGCCCAAAGGGCGCATCACTATCCCGCTTTCGGCGCCTTCCCACTGACCGGTATTTACAGGCAGATGGGTTACTATCGGCATGTACCAAGATCCTTCGCTGCGCTCAGGATGACTGTGGGAGGCGGGAAGGCGGATGTTTGAAGTCAGATGTCTGGTGTCTGAACGTCTCCGTGCTATCGGGAATACCGCTCAGCGGACAGCGGATAGCGGATAGCGGTAAGCGGACGGCTGTCCAGCTGTCCGGCGGGGAGGCAATCCCGTAACGCTGTCTTTATATTCATCGCCGAAGGCGATACCACCACCCTCGGCCCGAAGGGCCGCAGCCCCCTTCTACACAACCCGCCGCCGTCAGGCGGCCACAACCCTCGGGGCCAAAGGCCCCGTCCACCTTCCCCTCTGAACCCTCTGAACCTTTGCGCCCAGAGGGCGCATCACTATCCCACTGGCACCGGACTTCCTTTCGTGATATACTTTCATTAATTACTTTCGGAACAGGGGTGCTGCCCGCAGATATTCGGCAGAAGTCCCTGACGGAGGATAGAAGTTTGGGAGGAGTTTTGACAAATGAACAATGAGAAAGCAGATGTCCGCCTGGAAGATGTGGAGGGGACAAAAGCGGAGCTGGACAGGAAAGCCCAGAAGATGCTGGAGGACAAGGATGCCGATTCCCGCATGAGGATTTATGAAGGTCCTTTGGGGAAGGCCATCGTGGTCCTTTTATGCCTGTGGACGGCGTTCCAGCTGTATTTCACCACCGTAGGGGCCATCAGCGCCATCAACCTTAGGGCCATTCACTGTATTTTCCTTCTACTGTTTACGTTTCTTTTATTTCCTACCTATAAGAAGGAGAAGCGGAGAAGGAAGCTGCCGCCGCTGTGGGACTGGTTCTTTATCCTGGGGTCCGTGGGTTCTTTCCTTTACCTGATTTTCAACTATACCCGCATTGCCCAGACCGGCGGCCGGATTAACAATCTGGAAATCGGAATCGCCTTTGTGGCTATTATCTGCGTATTTGAAGCGGCAAGGCGTGCTTCGGGAAATCTGGCTATTCTGGCGGCCCTTTTCCTGGCGTATAACTGGTTCGGCGCCTACCTGCCGGGGTACCTGGGACATAACGGTTTTACCCTGAAGCGTGTGCTTATTACCCAGTTCTGGGGCACTCAGGGCCTTCTGGGCACCGGTATCGGCGTATCGGCTACCTATATTTTCCTGTTTGTAGTCTTCGGCGCCTTTTTGAAATACAGCGGATTTTCCCATTTCATCAATGATTTTTCCCTCACCCTGGTGGGCCGTACATCCGGCGGCCCTGCCAAGGTGGCGGTAATTGCGTCGGGGCTTATGGGCATGATTAACGGCTCCGCCATTGCCAATGTGGCCACCACCGGCACCATTACCATTCCCCTCATGAAGCGTACCGGCTACAAGAAGGAATTTGCCGGCGCCGTGGAAGCGGTGGCTTCCACCGGCGGCCAGTTCACGCCGCCCATTATGGGGGCCGTGGGCTTCGTGATGGCGGAATTCCTGAATCTGTCCTATACCTATGTGGCATTGGCTTCTGTGACGCCGGCGCTCCTGTACTATATCGGCCTGCTTTTTGCCGTTCATTTTGAAGCAAAAAGGCTGGGTCTTTCGGGCATTGCCAAGGAAAATATTCCGGATGCCATGAAGGTCATCAAAGAGCAGGGCCACCTGGTACTGCCGCTTATCAGCCTCATCGGACTCATGTTTGCAGGTTTTACGCCGCTTTATGCAGCGGTGATTTCCATTTTCGTTACCATCGGAGCCAGCTGGCTTCGGAAGGATACCCGCATGACGCCGGATAAAATCCTGGCAGCCGTGGTGGAAGGCTCCAAGAGTGCCATTTCCGTAGGGGTGTGCTGCGTCATCATCGGCGTTATCATCGGTACCGTCACCTTGACATCCCTGGGGCTCAACATGGGTTACCTCATCCTTTCCGTAGTGAACGGAGGAAGCATTTACCTGGCAGGCTTCCTGGTGATGATCATGTCTGCCATTCTGGGCATGGGCGTTCCCGGCGTGGCGGCATACGTTATCGTGCAGGCCGTGGCGGTGCCGGTGCTTATCAAAGCAGGGGCCCTTCCCCTCATTGCCCACCTGTTCTGCCTGATTTATGCGTGCCTCTCCAATATCACCCCGCCGGTGGCCATGTCTGCCTATGTGGCTTCGGGTATTGCGGATTCGGACCAGACCAAGACAGGCCTCTGGGCGGTGCGTCTGGGGCTTATCGGATTCATTATTCCCTTCTTTTTCCTGGACAATCCGGTGCTCCTCATCGGCGTGTCCAAAACGGCCACCCTCTTTGATACGGGATGGGCTGTCTTTACTGCCATGGTGGGTACCTTCGCCCTGGTGGCAGGGCTGGAGGGATGGATTCTCCGCCGCTGCAGCATGGTGGAAAGAATCATCCTCGTCGTTTCCTCGCCGTTCCTGCTTCTTCCCGGCGTCCTCACCGATGCGGCCGGCGCGGCAGGCATTGCGGCGGTATGCATTTACCAGTGGATGAAGAGGAATAAGGAAAAGAAAGAAATCGAAGCAGCATAGAAATCACAGCCCCCTCTATCCTCCATGGATAGGCCCGGGTTGTATTTATAAAAGTAGAATTGCAGTAAGGGAGGAAACATTATGAAAAACTGGAAGAAAGTAATGGCAGTATCCATGGCAGCCATGGTGATGGCAGGTGCCCTGGCAGGGTGCGGAGACGATAAGAAAGGGGGCGCTGCCAAACCGGCAGCAGGGCAGACGCTGAAAATTAATTTCCCCACCGCCGGAGCCTCCGGTGCCCTCTATGCCGTAGGGGCCGCCATTACCAACATGTGGAGCAATAATGTACCCGGCGTTCAGGCGGCCAGCCAGGCTTCCGCCGGCGGCATTGAAAACCTGAACATGGTTTCCGACGGGGAAGCCCAGGTATCCATCGCCATTGCCAGCAACGTATACCAGTGCTACAAAGGACTGGACACATTCAAGGACCATGCCTATCCGGACCTGAAGGTCATCGGCGGTCTGTACCTCAACCCGAACCAGGTGGTGGCCAGCGCCAATTCCGGTATTGAAAATATTCAGGACATCAAGGGCAAGCACTTTGCCGTCGCTTCCGCCGGTTCTTCCGTGTATAACGAAGCGGAAGCCCATCTTACCACGGCAGGCATGAAGTTCCCCGATGACATTAAAGCCGAGTACATTACCTTCGGCGATGCGGCTGATATGATTCAGAACGGTTCCATCGACGGTGCCTGGATCATGTCCGGCGCTCCCGCCTCCGCCGTCACCCAGGCCCTCACCAGCGGTGCCCATCTGGTGCCCATTGACGATAACCTGATGAAGGAACTGAAGGCCAAGTACCCCTGGTACACCAGCTACACCATCAAGGCAGGCACCTATCCCAACCAGGACAAGGACGTACAGACCTCTGCCATCAAGATGGTCATGTTCTGCCGCGGCGACCTGCCGGAAGACGTGGTATACCAGCTTACCAAGACCCTTTGGGAACATATGGATGAAATGGGCCAGTCCCAAAAGAACCTCAAAGGACTGACACCGGAAAATGCGGTAAAAGACATTGCCGGCGTACCCCTCCATCCGGGCGCTGAAAAGTACTACAAAGAAATCGGCGTGCTGAAATAGTTGGCAGCCAAAAAACGCTTCCCCTTCGGGAGGCGTTTTTTGAGTTAGTGGACTGGTGAACTGGTGGACTAGTGGGCTAGTGATCTAGTGATCTAGTGATCTAGTGAGCTGGTGAGCTGGTGTGCTGGTTTGTTGTCCTACTGTCCTACTGTCCCACTGTCTCACTGTCCCACTATCTTACTAGTCCACTAGCACACTAGTTCACTAGCACACTATCACACCCCCCCCTTGACTAAAGTCCACTTTAACTTTCTATAATGAGTAAGATGAAACCTTTTCCTATTCCTCCCGGGCTATGATACAATAAGCAGAGAACAGGAGGACATATGATACATCGCTTTCATCAGGACAAAAACAGGTGGGACGGCGTGGAGCCCCATATTTACAAAGAAAATCCCGGCGTATTCCGGGACGTGACCAAGCAGGTTCTTTTTGATAACGAAAATGACCTTCCGGTGCAGTTCCGCTATTTCCAGGTAGAAAAGGGAGGCTTTTCTTCCTTTGAACATCATGAGCATATGCATGCGGTCATGATTTTCAAGGGGAAGGGTCATGCCCTTTTGGGAAATCAGGTGGTGGAGGTCCATGAAGGGGATTTCATCACCATTGCTCCCTGGGAGTGGCACCAGTTCAAGGCGGACATGGGAGACATTCTGGGTTTCCTCTGCCTTGTGAACCATGACAGGGATATCCCCGTGTATCCCACGGAAGAAGATATTCAGGAAATCAGGAAGAATTCGGAGGCGGCACGCTTTCTGGACGAGAAATGAGAAGTAGGAAAGCCTGCCGCAGGGCGGGTTTTTCTTTATGTATGTGGAGGAAAAAGAAATGAAAAAGACAGCAGGCATTGGTGGAGACCATTATATTCCCTATGAAGAAAGAAGGGGAAATGAGTCCATTGTGTATTTCACCCGTGACTTATCGGCGGAGGGGCTCATTCGCATGTATGAGAAAATCAATGAAAATCTTACCGGGAAAATTGCGGTGAAACTTCATACGGGAGAGCAGCACGGCCCCAATATCATTCCCCGTCCCTGGGTGAAGGCGCTTATGGAAAAGGATATTCCCCAGGGCACCATCGTAGAAACCAATACATACTACGACGGTGACCGCTATACCACCGAAAAGCACCGGAAAACTCTGGAAGTAAACGGCTGGACCTTTGCGCCGGTGGATATTATGGATGAGGAAGGCACCACCATGCTTCCCGTGAAGGGCGGCAAATGGTTCACCGAAATGTCCGTAGGCAGCCATGAGACCAATTACGATTCCATGCTGGTGCTCACCCATTTCAAGGGCCACGTGCAGGGCGGTTTTGGCGGTTCCAATAAGAATATCGGTATCGGCTGCGCCGACGGCCGTATCGGCAAGGCCATGATTCACACCTATCCGGGCAAAGACCAGTGGTCCATTGCCAAGGAGGAATTCATGGAAAGAATCACCGAATCCTCCAAGGCCACGGTGGATTATTTCGGGAAGCATATCGCCTTCATCAACGTCATGCGGAATATGTCCGTGTCCTGCGACTGCGAGGGCGTGAATGCCATGCCTGTGGTGACGCCGAACGTGGGCATCCTGGCGTCCCTTGATATCCTCTCCATCGACCAGGCTTCCGTGGACATGGTGTACGCCATGAAGGAAGAGGACCATCACGACCTGGTGGAACGGATGGAGTCCCGCCACGGCCTTCGCCAGCTCACCTATATGAAGGAAATGGGCATGGGCAATGACCGCTATGTGCTCATCGATGTGGACCATGGTGATAAGCGGATTGACGCGAAAGAAGCGGTGGCAGGGGTGAAGCCCTTTGGGAAATAAATCCTTCCTTGAAAGAAATACTATTATTTTTGATATGGACGGTACCCTCATCGATTCTATCGGCGTATGGAACCAGGTGGACTGTGCCCTCATGGCAGCCATGGGCGGGCCGGCGGAAGAAGAAATGGCGGTGGGAAGAAGGCGGGATGATTTCCTCGCAGCCCATGGAACGGACGATAATCCCTATCTGTCTTACTGCCTGGCTCTGGCCCGTCACTGTGGCTGCAGCTGGAGTGGGGAAGAGGTATTCCGGAAACGCTATGAGATTTCCCGGAATTTCCTCATCCATCAGGTGGACTACAAGAAGGGGGCGCCGGAGGTGATTCAAAAGCTCAAAAGTCTGGGAAAGACCCTGGTCATTGCCACCACCACTAAAAGGGCGAACATGGATATTTACCGCAGCCTGAATGAAAACATCAGGGCAAAAGCGCCGCTGGATGCCTGTTTCACCGCCATCTACACCAGGGAGGACGTGTCTTCCATCAAGCCGTCGCCGGAGGTTCATGAGAAACTGATGGCGGATTTGGGAAAGACAAAGGATGACTGCTTTATTTTTGAAGATTCCCTGGCGGGAATGCAGGCGGCCGGAGCAGCCGGCATTCCTGCAGGCGCCATTTATGACCGGTATTCCGAAAAGGACAGGGAAACCATCCGGCAGCTTTCCGCTGCTTGGTATGACGGCTGGGACGAGGTGCTGGAAGAGATGGAAAAACTAACTAATTGAGAATAGATTTCGATTAATAGAAATCCGTATTTACCGCCTGTTTCCTTTGACAAGAAGGAAGGGAAATGGTATGATTCTCAATAAGTGAGGGAGTAGCAGCCACCCTGTGGAGTAAGTCAACATACTGGCATCTGCCTGGCTTTCCTTGAAATTGCGAGACTCACGTGCATGGTTTTTACCTGCACGGAGTCTCTTTTTTGTTGGCTTCGTGAGGGCATTCTTATCAGGAAGTGGGATTATGGATTTTTTATTTCTTTTCAACAGCGTGCTTCTGGGGGCGGGACTGGCCATGGATGCCTTTTCCGTGTCTTTGGCCAACGGGATTCACGAGCCCTTCATGAAAAAGAGGAAGATGGCCGTCATTGCGGGGACCTTCGGCTTTTTTCAGTTCCTCATGCCCCTTCTGGGATGGATATGCGTCTACTGGGTGGTGGATATTTTCCAAAGCGTGCTGCCCTATATTCCCTGGATTGCACTCATCCTTCTCTTCACCCTGGGTCTCATGATGATTAAGGACGGCTTTTCCGGTGAGGAGGAAGAGGTGTGCCCGGAAATGAGCTTCAAATGCCTTCTCGTGCAGGGGCTGGCGACCTCCATGGACGCCCTGTCCGTGGGATTCACCATTGCGTCCTATGGATGGAAGGAAGCAGCGGTTTCGTCCTTTATCATCGGCGTGGTAACTTTCCTTATCTGCCTTTCCGGCATCGTCCTGGGCCGCCGCTTCGGCATGAAGCTGGCGGACAAGGCCACCATCGTAGGCGGTTTCATCCTCATGGGCATCGGACTGGAAATCTTCCTGACCGCGTGAGAGGGAGTCTGGGGCGGAGTTAAGGAAGCACTGATTCATTCGCAGAATCGAATTTCATATGTATTTTTATCCAATGCTGCGTCATCAGTCTCCTTAAATAGCTCGCTATTCGCGTCGACTGATTCCTTGCGTTGAATAAAAATACAAGAATGAAATCCGATAACGATTTAATCAGCGCTTCCCTGGAAGGTGACGCGGCTGCCGCCGCAGGTTGTGTAGAAAGGTTGTGTTCGCTCCGCTCAGGGGGCAGGAGAGCGGCTGCCCGCTTACCGCTGTCCGCTCTCCTGCGAGGTGGGCGCTGTTGGCGCCATTTTATAATGCGCCCGCAGGGCGCCACCACAACCCTCTGAACCTTTTGAACCTTTACCCCTGGCCCATCCGTGGTATGATAGAACCAAAGGAGGCAGGCTATGACTACGGTATACATGGTACGGCATGGAGAAACGGACTGGAATAGGGCCCACCGCATGCAGGGGTGGAGTGATATTCCTTTGAATGAAAGGGGCAGGGAGCAGGCGGCCTTTGCGGCAAAGGCGCTGGCTTTGGTCCCGCTGGATGTGATTTATACCAGCCCTCTTAAAAGGGCGGAGAAGACGGCGGAAATCATCCGGGGTGAAAGGAATATTCCCCTTTTGGCAGAAAAGGGTTTCATTGAAATCAATTTGGGAAAATGGGACGGCCATACGCCGGACGAAATGGATGCGCTCTATCCCGGGCAGTATGACATCTGGCGGAGCACGCCGGGGGATGTGCATATTGACGGCGGGGAGACCTTTGCCAAAGTGCAGGAGCGGGCATGGAAGGCCTTCCTTTCCATGGTGGATAAAGAAAAAGGAAAGCATATCCTGCTGGTGTCCCACATGGGCTGCCTCAGTACCATCCTTTTCAAAATTGCCGGCTATCCATTGAATGATTTGTGGAAACATCCCATTGGAAACTGTGCTTTGTGCAGGGTGGATATAGAAACAGATGGGGCCATGCATATCGAAGAGTGGGGCAGGGATGACTATATTCCCCATGAGCTGAAAATGAAGGTGCCCTTCGGCAGGGTGAAAAAATGATTCCGGCAGAAGAGACAGCAGGAAAAGCTGTCTCTTTTCTATTGAAAGGGCCTTTCCCTTCGTGGTATAGTTAATCATTATGAAGAAAAATCAGGGAAAGGAGTATTCCATATGTCCTTTGAAAAAGTAAAAGCCTATCTTGCGCCCTTCGGACTTTCGGATAGGTGCATTGATTTGAAAGAATCCAGCGCCACCGTAGCCCTGGCTGCAGAAGCGCTGGGAACGGAAGAAGCTCGGATTGCCAAGACCATGTCCTTCCTGGTGGATGATGAGCCACTCATTGTGGTGGTGGCAGGGGATGCCAGGGTGGATAATCATAAATACAAGGAAACCTTCCATAAGAAGGCAAAAATGATTCCCGGGGCGGACTGCGAAAAATATATCGGCCACCGTCCCGGCGGCGTATGTCCCTTTGCCCTTCCGGCAACGGTGCCGGTGTATCTGGACGTGTCCCTGAAGCGTTTCGACACGGTGTACCCCGCAGCCGGTACGGACCACAGTGCCGTGAAACTGACCCTGGAGGAACTGGAAAAAGCGTCCCGGGCCAAGGGCTGGGTGGACGTGTGCAAAAACTGGGAAAGTTCGGCAAAGTGAGGAATCAAAGGCGTATGGTATGTAATGGGAGAAAGATATGATTGTTGAGCAGTTTGGTGTAGAAGACTGGATGGACCGGTACGAGGAAGGGGCCCGGTACAATATTACTGATACCTGTGCAAAGCCCCTGACCCTGGACGAGCTTTTCACCCTTTCCGGGGAAGACAGGAATGATTTCATGGAAACCTTTTTCCAAAGGGAGCAGACCTACGGCCCCATCTGGGGCGACCGGGGTCTGAAGGAGGCAATTTCTCATCTCTATGAGCATATTTCTCCCGATGAAATCCTGACGGAACATGGCGCCACCGGCGGCAACCAGCATATTTTCTTTTCCCTCATCCGCCCCGGCGACAGGGTCATTGCCTATGCGCCCAGCTACCAGCAGTTCTATTCGGCGCCCCGCTCCCTGGGAGCCCAGGTGACGGTGCTCCATCTGAAGAAGGAAAACGGCTATATGCCGGATTTGGATGAGCTCAGACAGGCGGCAGAAGCAGGGGTGCGCATGATCTGCCTCAATAACCCCAACAATCCGACGGGATCTTTGATACCAAAGGATATGATGGAAGAAATCGTGAATATTGCAAGGCAGGCGGGAGCCTATCTTTTCTGCGACGAAGTGTATGCCGGCGTGTCCCAGCATGATGAGGATATCTGCCCTTCGGTGGCGGACCTCTATGAAAAGGGCATTGCCACCGGCTCCATGTCCAAAGCCTTCTCCCTGGCAGGGCTTCGCCTGGGATGGCTGGCCACAAAGGACAAAGAGGCGCTCTCCCAGTTCCGGCGGGTGAGGGACTATGACCTGGTGAGCTGCAGCCTTTTCGATGAATCGGTGGCAGCCCTGGCTCTTCGCCACAGGGAAAAGATACTGGAGAGAAACCGGAAAATCCTCCGCCATAACCTTCCTATCCTTGAACAGTGGGTGGAAGGAGAAAAGCATGTATCCTTCGTGAAACCAAAGGCAGGCACCATGGCCCTGGTCTATTATGACGTGGATATGCCCTCTACCCTTTTCTGCCATCGCATGTACTATGAAACCGGCGCCTTCACCGTGCCGGGGGACTGCTTCGATGAACCCTTTTCCTTCCGCGTAGGCTATGGCCACGATGCGGAGACGCTGGAAAGGGGACTTCAGGCGGTGAGTGAATTCTTCAGGATACTGGAGAAGGAGTGACATAAGTGGGAAGGGCTGTAGTCCCGCAGGCACGCGGGTTCAAAAGGTTCAGGGCCTCATCGGGTCTGGTGACCCTGAGGCCCCGGGTTCGGCCCGGGAACGGCTTCGCCTCCCGGGCTGGTTCAGAGGGGAGTTATTAAGTCCACTCCGTGGAGGCGAAGTGGGCGCCTTCGGCGCCATTTTATAATGCGGCGAAGCCGCCACCACAACCCTCGGGCCCAAAGGGTCCGTAAACTTAAGAACCCTTGGGCCCGGCGGGCCCATTAAACCTGAAAACCTTTTATCCCCAACCCTTCTACACAACCTGCCTGCGCCAGCAGGCCACAACCTGCGGCGAAGCCGCGCCCCTTTTTTATTTATATTTGCGCCCGCAGGGCGCCACCACACCCTTTGAACCTTTTGAACCTTCTGAACCTTTTGAACCCGGGGCCGCAGGGCGGCCCCAATTATGCTATAATACAATTACACGCTGTTTCGCCACCGGGTGGAGCAGACTTGGAATCATCCAGGTGTTTTCTTTATTTCCGTAGGTACGGCACGAAGCCGGGAGAAATAAAGGAAGCACTTTTTTTATACCGTATTCTGCCGATGAGAAAGGAGAAAAATGAACGATTTTTTTGCGCTTTGGTGGCCGGTATTTCTGGTGGTTTGGGCAGATGTGGCGTACCAGATCTGCGCAAGGCGCCTCTCGTCCCACAAAAGTCCTCTGGCGGCGCTGGGGATGACGTACCTGGTGAGCGCCTGTCTCTGCGCCCTCCTTTTTGAACTGCTGGTGCCGGAGGGCCATATTCTCCATGAAATCTGGCCGCCCCATCCGGCGGCCCTTCTGGTGGGACTCTCCATTACGGGGCTGGAGGTGGGTTCCATCTTCATGTATCGGGTGGGCTGGCCCATGAATATCGGATTTCTTGTGTACACGGCCCTGGCCATTGTGGTACTGCTCGTGGTGGGTCATTTCATGTATGCTGAATCGCTCAGCGGTGTGCAGTATCTGGGCATTTTTCTAGCGGCATCGGGCATGTTCTGCATTGTGAGGTGAACTATGAAATTCTGGTGGCCCATCGGCCTTATCGTATTCTGCAGCACGGCGTACCAGGTGGGGGTGAAGGAAATTTCCAACGGCATCCATCCCCTGGCCGCGCTTGTTTTGACCTATCTGGCCGCTTCTTTCACGTCCTTCCTTTTGTATTTCTTTTTAGCGCCTGAAGGGGAAAATAGGAGAAAGGCCATTTTCTCCTGGAATCCGCCGGCCCTGGGCCTTGGCTTTTCCATCGTAGGCATTGAGCTGGGCATGGTGTATACCTATCGGGCCGGCTGGACGGTGCAGACCTCCTTCATCCTTACCAACAGCCTCATTGTGGCGGCCCTCATGGTGACCGGCGCCCTTTTCTATAAAGAAAAGCTGAAACTTCGCCAGCTGGCAGGGGCGGCGCTTACCCTGACAGGCATCGCCTGCATCGTGTGGAAGTAATCGTGTCATTGGCGGGGGCATCTGTATTCCCGAAAGCAAGTGGGTTCAAAGGGGTCAAGGCGCTATCAGGGCTTTCGCCCCTCAGCGCCTCAGGTTCCACCCGGGAACGGCTTCGCCTTCCGGGCTGATTCAGAGGGGAGTATTATATGCCGCGTCGCGGCGGTAAAGGGGGGCGCCCTTTTAGGGGCCAGTATGAATGCTGCCTGTCGGCGGCAAAAACCATACGGCCGCGTCTTTGATTTGTTTCCCACGGGCGAAGCCCGGTTGTGCGCTTTTCCTTTCCGCGAAGCGGAATTATAAAACTCATCGCCCGTTAGGGAAGCGCTGATTAAATCATTGTTTGCTTTTATTCTTGAATTTTTATGCAAT
>ERZ772883.921-NODE-921-length-25944-cov-26.813782_pt1 | contig 25944 bp, 28 predicted proteins | sample MGYA00580575_ERZ772883 | MGnify/ENA primary metagenome ERZ772883 (study PRJEB29015, sample SAMEA2737666) | human gut metagenome | biome: human gut; feature: human-associated habitat; material: faeces | place: China | collected 2012 ...
ATCGTAACTGCCTTCCCGAGATTGCCACGGGCGCAAAGCGCCCTCGCAATGACAAATCCGGCAGTCTCGCGGCGCTAAAACTGCCGCGGCCCAAAAGGCCGCGGCATGGGAAACGATATCAGCTAGTTGGCACGGCGCGGAACAACCGCTGCGCTTCGGGGTAGAACAGGCAGAAGCTGCCGTCGCCGCTGGACAGGATGCGGACCTGCACAGAGGTTAGCTCACCGGGCAACTCCGTTACACCGCGGCAGCTGACCGTGCCATCCTCGGAGAGCTGCAGGAGCTGAAGCCCCCAGCTGCCATTCACGGCAAAGCCGCAGCCGTTTGCAAAGCGGAGCTGATACAGCGCGCCGTCTGCTGCCGGACGTGTGACCTCGTGCGTCTCGCCAGAGGCATAGCGCGTGAGCAGCCGCTGCGCCTTGCTGTCCTTTTCGACATATTGGCAGACGAGCGGGCCGCCATCGGTCAGCCAGAACGAGTCCAGCTTCGCAGACTCCGGCAGGGTGAGAGCGTCCTGCGTGCCGTCGGCGGAGACGGTGCACAGGGTGACCTGACCGTTCTTGGCATAGGAGAAGCAGAAGCGGTCGCCGCAGACGGCAAGATCGCCGCCCATCGGCTCGGTGTTCGCATCAGCCTGCAGCAGCAGAGCATCCGTGCAGCCGTCAGCGGAGAGACGGTAAACACCGAAAGCGCCTTCCTCTGTACGATAGCTGGCCAGAGCCTCCTTGCCGGAGAAGGAGAGCAGCCACTGCAGTTCACCGGTGAATTCTACGAGGCTGCGCTGTGAGCCGCCGAAGTACATGGCCGCAAACTGTGCGGGGTAGGCGTTGGTGTAGTCTAGCTGGAGGGCGAGAATGGCGGCATCTCCATCCAGCAGGGCTCCGCCGAAGTAGTTGCCGGGCGTCTCCGGTTCCCAGACGGCAAGTGATTTCTGGGCATCGACATCGTAAATGCCGACCTGTTTTGTCTCGTAGTAGGCGTAACCGCCGTCCTTTGAGAGCAGCTTCTCCTCCTGCACATAGAGGATCCGGCTGCCGCGGGCATCCAGAACGGAGACTTGCCCCTCCGTTACGGCGGGGAGAGTGAGTTCGTGGAAGATGTTGCCAGCGGGAGAAACAGCATTAGTCGGTTCGCTGCGATCGTTGGAACATGAACAAAGTGTAATTATGACAATTATAATGACGAGCAAACCAGCGCACAGACGACGAATGTTCTTCATGACTTAACTCCTATAATTCTGCTCGGGCTTAAATTAAGTCGAGCGGATGAAATAGCCTGCATTTGCGTTAATTGCAGATAGCATTTGAGACATTGTACATGTATAAGTTCCGTAGTAATTTGAATTGTAATGCGGGTCATTGTACTGGCATGTCGTAGAAGACGAAGTGCCCGAGAACGAAACTGAATAAGCTCGTACAACGATGTAATGACCAGAATTACTTTGGTAATTGTAATTAGGAAGCCCACCGGTCATTACATGTGCGATGATGGGGCGGCCCTTGTTGATACTGTATATTAAACTGTCGGAGAAGGAGGCCTCGCTTGTGTGTACATACTGATATGTTCCGCTGCCACAGCGAGAATTGAGTTCCTGGGCAACGCGGTATACATAAGTCCCACCGCTGGATGCGGTTCCCATGGAACTAGCAAGTGTGCTTTGCTGGATATAAACACCGGTAATATACTTAACAACCATTTGAACGCTAGCGGGACCACAGTAATAACTGTTGGCTTGCTGATACAACGGGACGGAGAGCCCATTGCTGGAGTTGCTGTATGGAACGACAGCGTTGTTCATGAATTCATCAATCTGAGTATTTACGGCATCTACTTCTGCTTGGCGCTGCGGGTCATCAAAGTCGGGAGCATGCGGAGAAATGTCGGCGGCAAAAACGCTTGAGGTGGCCAGACATAATGCGGCTACAAGAAGTAGCGCGATTAAACGGACGCTTCTTTTCATATCAATACTCCTTTCAAATCAAATGTTTTTTCGGATTTACTTACCTGCTTGAAATAGCGAATACTACTGAGTTGCGATTATCTTTCGATTGGTTACGGCAGCCACCTCCTCATGGTAATTATATGTACATAGAGGCAGCGCGGGAACTAGCAATCAAAACATATGAATTTTGTTACGCTGCTTCTGATGGCAGTATAGCACAGATGGCTATTCAGGACAAGATACATTTAGAAAATTACAATGGAAATACATGTAGAAAATAATGCATATCTTTCGCGTATATAAATGTGCAATCCGATGCGCTAAAAAAGTTAGGTATAGCTGCGTTCAATAATATCGACATTATTTATTTAATTAAATATATTATAAAATTTTATACGCATATAAAAATGCAATTTTTCTTTAAGCGACAAAAAGAATCGGCGCATAAATATTGCACAAAGACAAGAAACCAATGCGCATGAGCTAGCGAGAATGTGTTAGGCAAAACCGCCTCCGTGTCTGAAAATCCGGCAGGGGGGCGGCATTGTCTATGGCGCGGGGGTGGGCGATGGGGTATACTCTGGACTGTTCCAAGGGGCAGGCCCGGCGGGGCTGCCCAAAAATCGAAGGAGGTGCTTTCATGCGTTCCGTGAAATTCATGCGCGCGGCGAAGACGAGCTACATCGTCCTTTCTGCGCTGTACTGCGTGTTCGGTGTGCTGCTCATTGCGGTGCCCGACTTTTCCATGAAGCTGCTCGGCATTCTGGTGGGCTGCATGATGATCGGATTCGGCGCGGTGAAGCTGATGGGGTATTTTTCCCGCGATCTGTACCGGCTGGCGTTTCAGTTCGATCTGGCCTATGGGATCCTGCTGATCGTGCTCGGGCTGATCGTGCTCGTGCGTCCCGTGCAGCTTGTGAGCTTCTTCTGTCTGGTGCTCGGCATCTGCATTCTGGCCGACGGCCTGTTCAAGATCCAGGCGGCATCGGATTCGAAGCGCTTCGGCCTGCGGCCGTGGTGGCTGATCCTGACGCTTGCGATCATGGCGTGTCTGGCCGGGCTGCTGCTCGTGTTCCGCCCAATGGACGGCGCGCGGGCGCTGCTGGTCCTGCTCGGCATCGCGATGCTGGCAGAGGGCATCCTGAACCTCTGCGTCGCGTGCAGCATGATCAAGATCATCCGGCACCAGCAGCCCGATGTTCTGGATGCGGAATTTTATGAGAAAAGAGGTTAAACCATGCGATTTTCCAAAGCGGTCGTGCGCGGCCGCGTCGCGATCCTGATCCTCACGGTGCTTCTGATGATCCCGGCTGTGTTCGGCATACTGGAGACCCGGATCAACTACGACATGCTCAATTATCTGCCGGACGATATGGACACTGTCATCGGGCAGAACGCACTGCTGGAGGACTTCGGCAAGGGCGCATTCTCCTTCATCGTCGTGGAGAATATGCCGGAAAAGGATGTTGCCGCCCTGCAGGAAAAGCTCGAATCCGTCGAGCATGTGGAGACGGTCCTGTGGTACAACTCCCTGATGGACACGTCCATCCCGATGCAGCTTCTGCCCGACAAGCTCTATGACGCCTTCAACACCGGCGACGCGACGATGATGGCCGTGTTCTTCGACACCGCGACCTCCGCGGACGAGACGATGGACGCCATCCGTGAGATCCGCTCCATTGCGGGCAAGCAGTGCTTCGTGTCCGGCATGTCCGCCCTCGTGACGGACCTGAAGGACCTGTGCGAGCAGGAGGAGCCGATCTACGTTGCCATTGCCGTTGTGCTGGCGTGCGTGGCCATGATGGTCTTCCTTGACAGCTGGTTCATCCCGTTCGTGTTCCTCGCCAGCATCGGCGCTGCCATTCTGCTGAACCTCGGCAGCAACTGGTTCATGGGCGAGATTTCCTACATCACCAAGGCACTGTCCGCCGTGCTGCAGCTGGCCGTGACGATGGACTATTCCATCTTCCTGTGGCACAGCTACAATGAGCAGCGCGCGATCTACCCCGACAAATGCGAGGCCATGGCTCACGCCATCAGCGCCACGCTGACGTCCGTCGTCGGCAGCTCCATCACGACGATCGCGGGCTTCCTGGCCCTGTGCTTCATGTCGTTCACGCTGGGACGCGACCTCGGCATCGTGATGGCGAAGGGCGTCCTGCTCGGTGTACTGTCCTGCGTGACGGTCCTGCCGTCGCTCATCCTGCTGCTCGACAAGCCCCTGCAGAAGACGCGCCATCGCTCCATCCTTCCGAAGATGGATGGCTTGGCCAAGGGCGTGACGAAGGTGTTCCCGGTGTTCCTGGCGCTGTTCGTGGTGCTGGCTCCGGTGTTCTACTTCGCCTATGACAAGACGAACGACGAGGTGTACTACGACATGGGCCAGTGCCTGCCGGAGGACATGGAGTATGTTATCGCAAACAGCAAGCTCTCCGAGGAGTTCGATATTGCCTCAACGCACATGCTGCTCGTGGATGCGTCGCTGCCGTCGAAGCAGGTGCGCAGCATGATCTCCGACATGGAGCAGGTGGACGGCGTGAAATACGTCCTCGGCCTGGAATCCGTCGTCGGCGCGGGCGTGCCGGAGGAGATCCTGCCGGATTCCGTCCGCTCTATTCTCAAGAGCGACAAATGGGAGCTGCTGCTCATCAACTCCGAGTACAAGGTCGCGAGCGACGAAGTGAATGCCCAGATCGATTCGCTCAATGCCATTCTGAAGAAATATGATCCGACCGGTATGCTCATCGGCGAGGCCCCATGCATGAAGGACATGATCGAAACGACCGACCACGACTTCAAGGTCGTCAACGCGGTGTCGATCCTTGCGATCTTCCTCATCATCCTGCTTGTGGAGCGCAGCATCTCGCTGCCGTTCCTGCTCATCGCCGTCATTGAGCTGGCCATTTTCATCAACCTCGGCCTGCCGCATTTCCTCGGCCAGTCGCTGCCGTTCATCGCCCCGATCTGCATCAGCACGATCCAGCTTGGCGCGACTGTGGACTACGCCATCCTGATGACGACCCGCTATAAGGCCGAGCGCCTTGCGGGCAAGGAGAAGCGGCCTGCCGTTATCACCGCGCTTTCGACGTCGATCCCCTCGATCATCGTCAGCGGCATGGGCCTGTTCGCCGCAACGTTCGGCGTGGCCATCTATTCTGACATCGACATCATCAGCTCGATGTGCATGCTTATGGCGCGCGGCGCCATCGTCAGTATGCTCTGCGTCATCCTCATCCTGCCGGCACTGCTGCTTCTGTGCGACCGGCTCGTGTGCGCCACGACGCTTGGCATGCGCCATTGCAATCATTCCAGAAAACACGCGGAGAAGCAGGACGCTTCTGCCCGCTGAGAATCGAAGACAGGAGGAACGAAGATCATGACAAAGACCGGATATAAAATTCTCTCCGGCTGCCTGTGCGCTGCGCTGATCTGCACGATCACCGGCGCGTCGGTCCATGCGGAGAATGGGGCGCTGCACGCCCCGCAGGATACGAAGGCGGCCTCCGCTGCGGCGGAGGAGCGCGCCTCGAAGGAAGAGACCGTTTATGTCATCGCCGGAGCCGACGGCAAGCAGCAGAGCGTGATCGTCAGCGACTGGCTCAAAAATCCGAACAAGGAAACGAGCCTGCAGGACGTCTCGGACCTGACGGACATCGAGAACGTCAAGGGCGACGAGACGTGGACCGCGAACGGCACGAGCCTGACGTGGGATGCGCAGGGCAATGACATCTACTATCAGGGCAAGAGCGAAACGGAGCTGCCCGTGACCATGAACATCAGCTACCAGCTCGACGGCAAGGACATTGCCCCGGCCGAGCTGGCGGGCAAGAGCGGCAAGGTGACCATCCGCTTCGACTATGAGAACCACTGCACGACGACCGCGACCGTGGACGGCAAGGAGGAGACGCTCTATGTCCCGTTTGCCGCGCTGACCGGTATGCTGCTGGACAACGAGCGCTTCACGAACATCGAGGTCACGAACGGCCGCGTCGTGAATGACGGCTCGCACACCGTTGTCGTCGGCATCGCCTTCCCGGGACTGCAGGACGACCTGAACATCGAGCGCGATACGCTGGAGCTGCCGGACTATGTCGAGGTCAGCGCCGACGTGACGGACTTCGCACTCGACACGACCCTGACGCTCGCAACGAACTCCGTCTTCAGCGCGCTGCAGGACAGCGACTTTGAGACGGTCGACGACCTGAAGGACTCCTTCGCCAAGCTGACCGATGCCATGCAGCAGCTTCTCGACGGCTCGTCCGAGCTGTATGACGGCCTTGAGACCCTGCTTGAAAAGTCTCAGACGCTCGTGGACGGCGTCGGCACGCTGAACAACGGCGCTGCCGCCCTGAAGACCGGCGCGGGCAGCCTGAACGCAGGCGCTGCCGAGCTGGCAAACGGCATGCAGACCCTGAACGGCGGCCTTTCCACCCTGTCCGGCCAGAGCGCGGCCCTGAACGCGGGCGCGCAGCAGGTGTTCCAGTCTCTGCTGGCCGCTGCCACGACGCAGATCAACGCAGCGGGCCTCAGCATCCCGCAGCTGACGATCGGCAACTATGCCGAGGTGCTCAACGGCGCGCTGGCTTCTCTCGATCAGACCGCCGTTTATGAGCAGGCTTATCAGACGGCTCTTGCCAAGGTAACGGCTGCCGTCAATGCACAGGAAGCGACCATCCGCGCGGCTGTTACGGCTGCCGTGCAGCAGAATGTGACCGGGCAGGTCACAGCTGGGGTCCGTGAGCAGGTCACGGCGAAGGTCCTTGCGGCCATGGGCCTGACCCCGGAGACATATGCGGCCGGTATTGCCGACGGCACGATCTCGGAGGAGCAGCAGGCACAGATCGAGGCTGCGATCAACGCCCAGATGGCCTCCGACGATGTGCAGGCGCTCATCTCCCAGCAGGTCGCCGCGCAGATGGCAAGCGCCGATATCGCGGCCCTCATCGACCAGCAGACTGCGGCGCAGATCCAGACGCTCATCGACCAGAACATGAATTCTCCCGAGGTGCAGGATCAGATCACGGCTGCTCTGGAGCAGGCAAGCTCCGGTGCAGCCAGCATCAGCGCCCTGAAATCCCAGCTTGACGGCTATTATCAGTTCTATGCCGGCCTGCAGACCTACACCGGCGGCGTGGACAGTGCGGCCGCAGGCGCTGCGAAGCTGCAGAACGGCGCAGCCAGTCTGCAGAACGGCGCTTCCAGCCTCTATGCCGGTGCAAGCCGTCTGGCAGACGGCACGGCCACGCTGAGCAGCGGCGCATCCGCCCTCATCGACGGCGTGACGGCGCTGCGCGACGGCGCGATGCAGCTGTCCGACGGCCTGAAGCAGCTCAATGAGGAGGGCTTCCAGAAGCTCGTCGACGCCATGGACGGCGATGTGGAGCCGCTGCTGGAGCGCGCCCGCGCGCTGGCCGGTATCTCCGGCGACTACCAGACCTATTCCGGCCTGGACGCCGCAATGGACGGCAGCGTGAAGTTCATCTACCGCACCGAGGCCATTGGCTGAGTCAAACAGACGACCCCCTTTCGCACGACCGCCCGGCGGGAGCAAAGCTCCCACCGGACGGTGTTTTTTTGCTGTTGGAAGAGGCTGCCGCTGCCCGCAGGCCATCGTTACAATGGAACGCACCGATTGCGTCTGCAGCGGCGTTCCCTAAGCGCCTAGCAGGGGGGCATTCAACGGCAGAAGACCGCTGGTGCACCAAGGCACTACCTGACGTGTCATTGCGAGGAGCGAAGCGACGCGGCAATCTCACAGTAGCTGGCCGGATCATTGGAAAGCTATCGGTGAAATCGTAGGTGCCTCCCCGAGATTGCCACGTCGGCCGTTGGCCTCCTCGCAATGACAAATCCGGGAACCTGTGCGGTCGACGGAGTGCGTGGGAATTTGCAGATGTGCATGGCGCTCAGGGAACGCCGCTGCAGACGCAATCGGTTTGTGCGTTTTATCGGCGGTCTGTACCGATCGTTCGCTCATCGCCGGTATTTCTGTCGGCCGGTCAGGGAAGCTGCTCCATGACTGGCGCGACGAATTCGCGGGCGAGGCTGCCTGCGTCGGTATGCTGCAGGAAAACGACATTCAGCTCGTGCCGTCCGGTGAGCGGGGGACAGGTGAAGCTGCCGATCTCCGGGCTGCCGCGCACCACGGCCTCATAGAGAAAGCTGATGCCGCAGTTCGCCGCCGTCAGCGCGCGGATGACGGGAAAGCTGCTGATGCAGATCGTCCGGGAAAATGCCGCCGTGCTGTAGCTCACCTGCATCAGCTCGCGCTCGAGGATGCTGCGCGTGCCGGAGCCGGGCTCCCGCAGCAGAAGCGTTTCGCTCAGCAGCTCCTCCGGCGAGACGCGCCGTCCGGCAAAGCGGTGTCCGGCCGCGCAGATGCCGATATACGGCTCCTCCCGCAGCAGGAAGCTGTCATAGCGGCGCTTGTCGAAAATGCCCTCCACGACCACAAAATCCAGCTGCCCCGCCTCGAGCTGCCCGAGCAGGCGCGTCGTGTTGTCCACGGTGAACTGCAGCTCGTGCTCCGGCGCGCGGACAAAGCTGCAGATGGCGGGCGGGAGGATATAGTCGCCGATGGTCTTCGTCGCGCCGACGCGGAGAATTTTGCGCGGAGCGGCGTGCAGCGCACGCTCCAGCTCCTGCTCCTGATAGCGCTGCGAGATGGCGAAGACCTCCAGCGCGCTGCCGGGGGCGGTCTTCCTCAGCTTCCGCCCGTCATAGGAAAACAGGCGGACGCCGTAGGACGCCTCCAGCGACTGGATCTGCTTCGTCACGGCGGGCTGCGTCAGGTGCAGCGCCTCAGCCGCGCGGCGATAATTCATCGTCTGGCAGACAGCCAGAAATGTCTCAAGCCTCCGGTCCATGAATGCCCTCCTTGATAACAACATGGAATCGTTTTATTCTAAAGAATAATTTTATTTTATCACACGGGCGTGCTATAATGCAATCGCTACAGAAAAAACGGAGGGTTCTTATGAAAACGATCTGGAAAATGGTGCCCGGTCTGGCAATGGCGCTCGTCATTGCGGCCGCGGCCAAGGGACTGGAGTATCTCGAGGGGCTGGCGGGCCTGCACCTGATCGGCGCGTCCGTCATTGCGCTGTTCATCGGCATGGTCATCAACCGCTTCTTCAAGCCAAACGCGGTCACGTCGCCCGGTATCCGCTTCACGTCCAAAAAGGTGCTGAAGCTTGCGATCATTCTGCTCGGCGCGAGCCTGAACATCATGACGGTGCTGAAGGTCGGCCGCTTTTCGCTGACGGTCATGCTTTTCACGCTGGCCACCTGCTTCGGCGTCGGCTATTTCATCGGCAAGGCGCTCGGCCTGAACTGGAAGATGAGCAACCTCATCTCCGCCGGAACGGGCATCTGCGGCGGCTCTGCCATTGCGGCCATCGCGCCCGTCATTGACGCGACGGATGTCGACGTGGCCTACGGCATGTCCGCGACGTTCCTGTTCGACATGGCGATGATCGTGCTGTTCCCGATCCTCGGCCGCTGGCTCGGCCTGTCCGATGCGGCCTACGGCCTCTGGGCCGGAACGGCCGTGAATGACACGTCGAGCGTCGTGGCGGCGGGCTACGCCTTCAGTGAGCAGGCGGGCGATTTCGCCACGATGGTGAAGCTGACGCGCACGCTGGCGATCATCCCGACGGTGCTGATCTTTGCCCTCATCGGCATGCATGTGAAAAAGAAGGAAGCGGCGGGCGACCCGTCGGCCGTCAGGGTCAATATGAAGTCCGTCTTCCCGTGGTTCATCCTCGGCTTCCTCGCTCTGTGCGGCGTGAACAGCCTCGGCTTCATCCCGGCCTCCGTCGCCTCCGTGCTCAAGGATATCAGCAAGTTTCTCATGGTCACGGCATTGGCTGCCATCGGCCTGAACACGAGCTTCTCCGACATGCGCAGGGCGGGCCTGAAGCCCATGCTGCACGGCTTTATCATCTCTCTGCTCGTCGTGCTGGTCGCCATCGCAGTCGAGTATGCCATCGGTGTTGCGCCGAGCGGCACGCTGCTTTGAAAGTATATAAAAATCCGCGCTGTCCTGCTGCAGGATGGCGCGGATTTCTTTATGCGATTCGTTTTTCCTTCCACTTTCCGGTGCGGTAATGTGCGAAGGAGATGACAAAGTTTGCCAGCCAGCCGACCGGCACGGCGTACCAGACGATCTCGACGCCCCAGAGCGGTGCGCAAAGCCACGACAGCAGCACGCGAATGGCCAGATTGACGAGGTTTGCGATCGTGAACATTTTCACGTCGCCCGCGCCGCGCAGGATGCCGTCTACAGCCATTTTGAAGCCGATGAAGCAGAAGAAAAAGCCGATGAACTGCAGATAGTGCTCGCCGGTCGCCACGGTCTCGGGCGAGGGGGCGGCATCGAGGAACATGGCGATGATCGGCGTGCGGAACAGCTCCAGAAGGACGCACAGCAGCACGGAGATCAGCACGATCATCCGATTGGCCGCGCGGTAGCCCTGCGGCACGCGCTCCGGCTTCTCCGCGCCGATGTTCTGCGCCGTGTAGGAGGACAGGGCATTGCTGATGGCGGCCATGGGCACGATACACAGCGATTCGATGCGCGCCGCAGCGGAAAAGCCCGCGAGGATCTGCGTGCCGAAGCCGTTGACCACGGACTGCACGAGCATCATGCCGATGGAGACCGTGGACTGCTGCAGGATGGACGGCAGGGCCACGCGCGTCATGGCGCGCAGCTCTCCGAAGCGGAACAGACCGTTCGAGCGCTCCGGGATGCGCCGCAGCTCCAGCAGGAACACGCCGAACGACAGCACGGCGGACAGGCCCTGCGCCAGAAACGTGGCATAGGCTGCGCCGGGCACGCCCCGGTGCAGCACGGCGACGAAATACCAGTCCAGCACGACATTCAGCAGCGAGGAAAAAATCAGGAAATACAGCGGGATGCGCGATTTTCCGAGCGCATTGAACAGGGAGGACAGGATATTATAGAGAAAGAGAAAGGGCAGACCATAGAAATAGATGTTCAGATAGGTGACTGCGATCTCCAGCGCGTCGGGCGGAGTCTTCAGGGCGGTCATGATCTGCTCACTGCACAGCAGCCCGACGCCAGCCAGCAGGACGCTGACGGCCAGAAACGTCAGCAGGGCGGTGTAGACGGCGGACTTCATGCGGGCAAAGCGCTTCGCGCCGAAATGCTGGCTGATGATGACGGAGGCGCCGATGCCGCCGCCGATGGCCACGCAGATGAAGATCGTTGTGAGCGCGGAGGACGCGCCGACGGCGGCCAGCGCCGCTTCACCGTTGTAGTGCCCGACGATCGCGGAGTCCACGATGGTATAGGCCTGCTGGAAAAGGTTGCCGACAATCATCGGCAGGGAGAATTTCAAAAGCGCCCGCGCGGGCCTTTCGGTGATCAGATAGTCGGTTCCGGGTTTCAGGACAGTCGCTTCCTTCCGCAGGTAATCATTCCTTCATATCATACCGAATGTGGAGAGAACTGTCAAGCCGGAGCCCGATCATGCACACCGTCTATGATCCTGATGAAAAAAAGATTGATTTTTGCGGAAATATTTGATATTATTGAATCGATAAAATTATATCGAATAAAACGGATCGATGGAAAGGAGTACAGAATATGTTAAACGGAAAAATTGCGATCGTGACCGGTGGAACGCGCGGCATCGGGCTTGCCGTTGTCCGGACGTTCCTGCACAATGGGGCAAAGGTGGCGCTGTTCGGCAGCCGGGAGACCTCCGTGCAGAGAGCGCTGGCGCAGCTGCGGGAGGAGCAGCCGAACTGGCCGGTGATGGGCCTCTGGCCCGATCTGACGGACTATGCCGCCGTGGAGCGGGCCGTGCAGGAGGTCGCGCAGACCTTCGGCGGGGTGGATATTCTGGTGAACAATGCCGGCATCTCCGCGCGGGAGCCACTGGCGGATTATTCGCCCGAGGCGTTCCGGAGCATTATGGACCTGAATGTCACGGCGGTGTTCCACGGCTGCAAGGCCGTCGAGCCGATCATGCGCGCAGCAGGGAAGGGCTGCATCATCAACACCAGCTCCATGGTCAGCCTCTATGGTCAGCCGAGCGGCGTCGGCTATCCCACCAGCAAATTTGCCGTCAACGGCCTGACACGCAGCCTCGCCCGGGAGCTTGGCCGCGCGGGCATCCGCGTCAATGCGGTCGCGCCCGGCGTCACGCGGACGGATATGGTCGCGGCCCTGCCGCAGGAGTTGGTCGACCGCATCAGCGCGCCCATCCCGCTCGGCCGCATCGGCGAGCCGCAGGAGGTCGCCAACGCCTATCTGTTTCTCGCCAGCGATCTGGCAAGCTATGTAACGGGTGAGATCCTGTCCGTCGACGGCGCAGCGCAGACCTGAGCGGAAAGCTGCCGGGGGGATACTTGATCCGGAAGCCAGAATAAAAACGGCCCCTGCGCTGCCGGTGGGAAAGAGATCGGCAGCGCAGGGAAATTTTCATGCCGTCCCGCGCCGGAATGGCTGCGGGAGGACGGCCGGGGCCCGGCTTTTGGCAGGTCCTGCGCCGCGTGCGATGCCTCTTCGCCTGCGGGCAGGGGAGCGGGACCCCTTCATCCTATATATGTCTTCAGAAACGCATTCCTGACAGGTTTTTTCAAAAAAATTTTTCGACAGATGCGAGAAAGATATATTTACAGGGGATACGTCGTTTCCGGATATGCGAAAACGAAACCGAGACACCAGACGGATGCCCCGGTTTTACGCTTCTGCGTCTTCCATATAATTCGGATGCAGATACAATAATGTCGGAATGCCGTTCATGACTTTTTCTTTTTTCAGCACAGTCAGAACAGCCTGGTTTTCCAGATAATCTATCGTGGTTCTTTCAAATGCGGACTTGCAATAATATCGCTGCCCGGTACCCTTGTCGATAAACACGAAGAAAACCTCGCCGGAGTGCAAATTTTTAATGATGTATTCTGCGTCAATTTTGCAGTGAATGCGTACCAGGTTCGGACGAAAGCGTGCAATCAGGAACTCGGTGTCAAGCGTTTCCTGAAGATGAATGATCGCATTGAGTCGGCCTTTGATCCGCAGCCAATTCCGGCTTCGCTCCATGTTTGCCGCTTCAAGCTTTCCGCTCAAAATGGAAGGGATCAGCCTTTCGCCGTAGTATTCGGACGGGCGCAGACCGAAGTCTACATCCTGCGCATACTGCATCCCGGCAACATGTGGGAAATCAGCAAAGGAGAAGCTCAAAGCAAAAGAAGATTTCTTTCCTCGCCTTCCAACGGTGATCCGGTATTCTGTTCCTGTCAATTGCTGCCATGCATGGGCAGCTTCCCGTAAAAGACACATTCCGACCTGCTTTTTTATAAAAAAGCGGAACCCTGCATTAACAGAGCTCCGCAAGAGGCGTTTTCATTCGGGAAAAACCCTACGTCAGCCTGTGGAAACCGCCTAACCCTCGGTCAAAGCTCCACAAGTGTACGGCATGCTGACCCCATCACTTGCTTCAACGCTGCGACAGACAAACCTGTTGCTGTCTACGGGAATTTTCATTCCCTAGGCTTAGTATACACGCTCTGAACTGAAAAATCAACATGAATTTCGAAAAACGAAGGCCCCTGCGCTGCCGGTGGGAAAGAGACCGGCAGCGCAGGGAAATTTTCATGCCGTCCCGCGCCGGAATGGCTGCGGGAGGACGGCCGGGGCCCGGCTTTTGGCAGGTCCTGCGCCGCGTGCGATGCCTCTTCGCCTGCGGGCAGGGGAGCGGGGCCCCTTCATCCTATATATGTCTTCAGAAACGCATTCCTGACAGGGTTTTTCAAAAAAATTTGAAAAATTTTTCGGAAGAGTTCTGTAACAGGATGTAAAACGATTTTGGGAACAGGAATGCGGGCTCGTTTTTCTGCTGGGAGGCAGCAGAAGCGCTAAGGGAGCGGTTCCGTGCAGGCGATTTGCTCATTGACAAACAGCAGTCTGGTCAGGCTAACAACGAACAGATAATTGTTGCCATTCTTCCGGACGTAGGCTCCAATATAGGACCGCGTTAAGTCAATGCTTGCCTGTACGTTCTTCTCAATGGTGAGGCTGTGAGATATATTGTAATACCAGTTGTCGTAGGTGTGCTTTTCCTGCGGCGTGATCACGTCACCACCCAGAATGACCAGATTTTCAGAGTGTGCGTATTCCAGCACATCCGGAATATCACAGACGTGCCATGCAAGCTCACCCCAATATGTTTCCCGCGCCTTCTGCAGCAATTGCGGCGGATAGTATTGAAATGTCATAGCAGCCTCCGGCAAACGAAAATGATATCAATACAGCGCTCTCATCAGGGCTTCCGGTGCAAATTGAAAGCTGATCAGCATTGTTACCAGAAAGGAAATCGCAATCGAAATGATAAAGAAAGAGACCGATCGTCCACGGTGGAACGCGGCTGTACTTTCCAGCTTTTTCCACGGCAGAACGCGAAGCGGGAGCCAGTGCGCCAGTGCAAGCACGAGCAGGACTACAAGCACCCAAAGAGGCAGCAGTCGGAAGGTCCCAACCGCAGAAAGGGTGAATTCCAGCCGCAGGAGCGGCGTGTAAAGAAGTCCACAACCAATGCTGAACGCCAGCAGTAGAATCAGCTGCACGATGCGCTGCAGCATCGTGGGCACATATCTCGCACCGCAGTGGCTGCAGGAAAGAGCCAGATGGAACCGGTTTGTCAGAAAAAAGCTGAATGAGAGCGGGATATTCCGCTTGGCGGAGCATTGCGGGCAGCTGCTTAATTCCATAAGAATCCCTCCTTTATCGCATCAGGGCCGTCACGGCAAACACCAGCAGGGACAGCCCCAGCGCCGTGAGCATGGACCAGACGATCGTGGGCAGCAGATATTCCTGCTGTTCCAAGGGCTTATTTCCGGAAATCGGACGCCACGTTCCGAAGCGGCGAAGCAAAATTCCGACAAAGGCATACTGCAGAAAGGCAAGCAGGAATAACACAATCGTTGCCACCGGAGAGTGCCAGCTGTTGCTCAAGTAAAAACTCACCCAAAACCACAGACAGCAGTTCAGAGTGATGATCACTCCCGATTTGGGCGATGGAACATAACGCGTTCCGCATTTTGTGCACTGCACGACCGTTGCAAATGAGTTAAAAAAGCAGTGTTCCTGTGCAGGAAATGGGTCCTGCGTTTCCTCCGGTTCGCATTTGGGACAATAATCCAGTTCCAGATCAACTTCGCGCATGTGGGGCCTCCTCTCATCCTATGTAGATATCGTGTTTTCACAATTTTGCAGTTTTCTGAGATTCTCCTCCCATACCTCGTCCCCAAGCGCCTGCGCGCACAGAAGGCTTTCCGCGATCGCCCGATGGAGTGCCGCCGAGTTCTGAAAAGCCTGCAGCCTTTCGAGGACGAGAAAAGCGCCCGGCCAATTCATGTCGCGCAGCCATGCCAACAGGTTTTCCAAACAGGCGTCTAATTCCGCATCCGACCGCATTGCCAGAGCTTTTGCGCAATTGTCCCATACGTTTTTGTTGTAGTGCTCCGTGCAGGGCTGCAAAAAGACTTGAAAGTTTTCCACCTGCGCCGCCTGCGCAAGTCCGGCGGCCTGCTCCTCGGCGCTGTTGTTCCAGTCCAGCATCCCCATGATCACATCGATCTCTGTCATTCTTTACATCCTCCGGTGCTCACACGAACCACACCGGGCTGAGCGCAATTGGGGGCCACCATGCCCGTTCCTTCAAAGCGCGGGTTCTGCCGAGCGGGGAATAGTACAGGCTTGCCCTGCCGTTCAGCCACGCGGTACTGACCTTTACGCGCCAAACCGATTCGCCGAGCTTCCGAAAGCACAGCGTTACCTCCGGTGGCTGGGAATAGTCGGAAAAGCGCTTTTTTTCGCTTTCCGTCAGCGCAGCAAACAGCGGCTCTGTGATCTCAGCGGCCCTTGCAGCGCAGTCCGCCGGTGCGTTCTCCTCCGGAACGAAATACAATGGACCGATTTGGAACGCCTGCTCCCGGAATTTCCGCGGCAGCGTCGTTCCGAGATAGCGGATCGGCATGGCGGAAAGCTGCTGGCATACGTTCTCAAGCTGTGCCTGATTCCCACGCAGGTAGCGCCGCGTGATGCCCTTGCGCCAGATCATGAATGACGCGGCAAGTGTGATCCAGAATGCGGCCCGGTCGGCAAAATACCAGAATACGACCGCGTTATGGATCTCAATGTCCACATGAAAGGGGGAAAGGATCGGCAGGATGGCCCGAAGCAGCACATAGCTGCCGCCGATGGCGACCATCAGCACAAAGGGAATCCGTCTCAGGGCGAGCTTCATCGCAGGGTGCTCCTTTCTTTCTGTCGGAAGTTACTGCTGCGGGGAGGGTGGGACATACGGCGTTGTCAGCGGCGGAAAAAGCAGATCAGCGCAAAATAGGCAAAATAGAAAGACAAAGAAATGCCCAACCGAATGAAAATCCGCTTTTGGCTTTTTCGGTCGCTGCGAAACTGCAGCTGTTTGGCTTTCAGACCCGTGGGAAACTCCTGCCACCGCCCGAAGGTCAGAATGGCACGCTCGATCAGCTCGCTGATCGCGAAGAGTGACAAGCAGGTGAGCAGAAGCAGAACGAAAGCCAGATATGCCGGACCGTCAGTCCTGACAGCCAGGTTGAGGAGCCAGATAAGGATCGGAAAATACGCTGCAGCGGGAAGCAGAAAAAGGCCGTTCCGGTACCAGTACCACAGCTTCGGCGGGCGGATCAGCTCGCCGCAGATCGCGCAGCGGCCGTACCATACGTCCTCCAGAAAAATGTCCTGCCCGCGCCGAAAGCGCGTTTTCGCGTCGGGAATGCTGCCGTCCTTTGCGGCAGGGATATGCCGATGCTCCATATGCTGCACGCCCCTCTTGTGGTTAATATAATGTTACGAGTTGCAAAAAAACAAAATACATCTTAAAATTAGTGTATCATAATCGCATAGAAAAGAAAAGATATCTTTGAAATTAATCGAAAAAATATTTTTTGAGAGTGCCTTTTCACGTTAATGACCCGCGGCGGCAGAATTGCAAAACAAAATGCTTCAAAACTCTATTTGCGATTCTGAACGCAGCGAGATCCCGAAGGACTTTTTTGGCAAGCTGAGAGAAGACCCCTGCGCAGCCGGGGGAAAGAGACCGGCCGCGCAGGGGAGACCCCGCCGCCTTGCCTGCCCCGGGTGTCAAAAACCGCGGGAAGGACAGCGGGGAAAAGAAGGGCGGTTCCGATATCCGCGCGGCCCTGCCTCGTGGCCTGCGCGGGTACCCACACTCGGATGCCCTTCACCCTATATATGTCTTCAGAAACGCATTCCTGACATGTTTTTTCAAAAAATTTCAAAAAATTTTTTGACAGATGCGCGATAAATATCATTACAAAGCATACGTCGCATTCCGAATGCGGGAAAACTGCACGGAATGCAGAAGCGACAATTCTGGGAGTCCTATTCAATATCCGATATGGCCTCGGCCTGTATCCGGACGATCCTATCCTCCGTTGCCGCAAAAGGCAGCTTCAGCATGGATGCACGCTCTAAGTTTATCATGATTTCCTTAGATAGAATCAAGAACGATATCTTCTGGTTAATGGATCAAAAACTGGGCCATTTCACGGACTGGAGCAATTGTCATTTGAAGCTCTGTACCGGTGAGACCTGCAAGACCAAGATCGTGATCCAGCGGCATTCTGCCAATAATCGCTCCATGTTTACCGACTTCCTCTTCCATCATCGGCGTAGCTTCTTCAGTCACCTTATTCAGGCAAAACCAGATGGGCTTGCCGATGCTCGTGCTTAAATCTGCAATTTTGGCAGATAGCCGCAGGGATTCAAAGGATGGGTCTACGATCATCAGAATGCCGTCCACGGAGTTATCCGTACCCCTGCCAAAATGCTCCACACCGGCTTCCATATCCAGCAGTGCAATTTCATCCTCTGCAAGGGTCAGATGAGCAACAAACTGCTCCAGAATGCTGTTCATGGTACAGGCACAGCCCTCATTGGCTTTGTGAATCTTTCCGCTGGACATGAGCTTTACTCCGCCTTTTTCACTGTAATATTCCTCTGGGATATCTGCCATGGTGAAATCTTCGGAGAAAAACTTCTTGGCAAAGGCAGAAAGCTTCATAGCGTCCAGAATACCAGAGGTCATCATGGTTTTGAAGGCTTTATCCTTGCCGCCAAAATATTCGGTAAAATCTCTGGGCAACTCGACACCCAACTGACGGTGCAGACCGAAATTGGATTCATCGGAGTCCACTACCAGCACCTTTTTCCCCATGCGCGCCAATTCTTTTGCAAGGAGCGTCGTCACGGTGCTTTTTCCGCAGCCACCCTTGCCGCATACGGTTATTTTCATCAAAACTCCTCCCATGTCTTGAGAATCTCTAAAATCGCTTCTTCGTAATTGTCGCCAAACTCCTCACTACGACCTGCGATGCGAACATTGCTCTGTGCGCCACGCTCTGGTTCGGGAAATTCCCAAATATGATAGTGAAGCCCACGATGGTCAAATTCAATACTGGCGCAGTCATCCTCTTCCCAGTATTGAAAGGGAAGGTGACGCTCTTTCAGAAATTGTTGAATTCCGGCTAAACGCATTTCATATCTCCAATGGGTGTGGACTGTTCAATGATATTGCCGCATTCGGTGCAGACCGAATCGGTGCAGACCACACCGTCCTTGACAAACACCTCAACGCTGTCTCCACATTGTGGACATTCCACTTCCAGAATTGTGATGGCATTTCTGGCTTCCTGACAGTTGATCATTTCTGTACCTCTTTCTCCTTCATAACACCTAAAATAATTTCTACGATCTCCGTTAAATCGTAGACGGAAAATGCCGCCGGGAAATTACTGGAAAACAGGATCTGACTGGACGCAGGAAATTCCTCGTCTCCCTCCCATAAAAGAAAGCGAATATAAAGATTGTCAAACAGCTCCAATTCAACCGCGGCATCTCCACCGGGAATCAGAATTCCTCCCAGCTTGACAGCCGCTTCCTTGAAATCCGGAATCCGCCCCGAATAGATCCTGAGCAGCCGTTGGATGCACCTTCCGCGAAAAACGTCATAGTACAGTTCCCCGGATGGAAATTCCCGGTAGGACTTAAACTCCCCATCCGGGAAATATACAGTGGAATAGAGCAAATACCGCAGGAGAAGAATCCGTGCCTTGGGGTTTCTGCCAAAAAGGTTGTCCTCCGAATCAACGGGGTTAATCTGGAAATCTGAGCAGCGGGCGATATATGTCTGACCCAAAAAATAGAAGGTGAATTCTTTGCGCAGGGGATCATATGGAATTCCTAAACGGCAGCTGATTTTGTATGGGTCTGTTTTTTCAAATGCTTCCAAATAGTATTCCAACGGCTTTTCCGTCAGGTTGTTCCCACCATATTGATCCAGATAGTTGATTTTTTCCATGGTCCTATTCCTTTACAGTCCGATGTTCTGTAAAATGCGCACCAATGCCATCCGCACAGGGGAATCCTCCGGCAGCTGAACCGTGGGTTTTCCGTCGCAGTCATAGCGATAAACCTCATCGCTCTGAGGTACTACGCCAAACAGGTGCAGCCCCTGCTTCTGAATTTCGTCCATGGTGCCAGCATCCAGTTTGCCATCCGGCGCACGGTTTACGATCAATCCCATCTGCTTGGGCTTGAAATTCAGCTCCTGCATCAGTGCCGCGATTCGTCCCGCCGCCTGAACGCCCCGGCGGGAGCAATCACTGACCAGAATTGCCACATCCATGGTGGGAAGCAGGCCACGGCTAATATGCTCCATGCCCGCTTCGTTATCCACCACAAGATAAGGGTAGTTTGCTTGCAGTCGCTGAATTTGGGTCTGCACCAATCCATTCACAAAGCAATAGCAGCCCTGGCCCTGGGTGCGGCCCATGACCATCAGGTCAAAATCCTTTTCCTCTGTAATGGCATCCTCCAGCCGCATTTGCAGGTAGTCACCCTTGGCCATGCCCGCAGGAATGGGAGAATTTAGTGACATTCCTGCCCGTTCGATTTCCTCCCGGATTTCTCCCAGGGTGGGCGGAGCTTCCACACCCAGCACCTCATTCAGATTGGAATTGGCATCCGCATCCACCGCAAGAATGGGTGTTTTGCCGTTCTTACACAGGTATTGAATCATCAGACCGGTCAGCGTGGTTTTTCCGACGCCGCCCTTTCCGGCTACAGCAATAATCTTCGCCATAGTTTCCTCCTCATGTTGTTAATTGGTAGACATCCTGTTGACTTTTTGTTTCAATATCATTATACTGATTGTCAGCAGATTAACAATAATCAGATTCTGGAAGCTGTGCAGAAACAAAACAGTTTCCAGAATCTGTTGAGGAAGGTGCCATATTTTGCAGCGAAAAGAAATCAACACCAAAGATCGCCGGACGAAGTATACGCGCAGTGTCATTCGGGAGGCTCTGATGGGGCTTTTGCGGATCAAGCCCTATTCCAAAATTACCGTGACGGAGCTCTGCCGCCTGGCAGACATCAACCGAGGAACCTTTTACATCCACTATTTTGATGTAGATGATGTGCTGGACGACATTGTGACGGAGTCCTTCTCGGACGTGAGTCAAACCATAGGTCATGTACTGTGTCCCCAAAAAGAAACCTGTACCTATCCGTTTTGCCAGAAGGTACAGGAGAATAAAGAGCTTTGGCCCCTGTTTATGGATGAGACTGTCTCGGAAAGGATCATAAAACAACTGGCGGGCAAAAGCAAGGAAGGCTTTGTCAGTTATCTGATGCAGCACAGCGATTTGACCTTTGAGCAGGCAGAGAGCATTTTCTATTTCCAGATTCACGGCTGTCTGACCATTAACCGGCTGATGCTTCAGAACAATTGCCGGGACTGGCACAACGTACAACAGACCATTGACCGGTTCATTCGGGCAGGCCTACAGGAGTTTTTGCAAGATGGAGAATAATAGACAGTTTGAATTGATGCGCTCTGCCGCCAGACAGAAATTGGAAGGCGCAGACCCTGTTCAGCTTTCCGTACTGACCGGACTGTGCTGGGATGGAAGGACATTTGACACGGAAACCTTGGGAATCCCTATTCGGATCAGTTGGCCGGAATGTCAGATTTCTCCGGCACTGGAGATGTGGCACGACCTGACAATTTTGCAGTATCTGGCAAATACGAAAGGAACTACGCTCATGGGGAAATTCCTTGCCCTGAGCGAATTTCATTCCGGCGGCTTGGCAAAGGGTACAAGCTTTGACCGGGATAATGACCGTATTATCAGCCGGATTGGTCTGCATGACCCTCAGGCAATCCGGGAAGCCGCTGCGAAGCTGGGTGGAACAGAACTGCAGGAAAAATCTGATTTGTCCTTTTTGTTTTCCTTTCTGCCCCACATTCCGATAAAGTTCAATTTGTGGCTGCCGGACGAAGAATTCTCTGCTTCCGGAAAAATCCTTTTCGATGCTTCCGCAGAAAACGATCTGCAAATTGAAGCCGCCGGAACGGCAGCGGCAATTTGTCTTTCACTTTTGGAAAGAGTCATAGAATAAAAGAATTGAGATATTAAGCTGGCCTTGACGCGCCTTCCATTTGTAATGGCTGGAACGGTTGATCCCCATGACTCTGCATAGAAAATCTACTGGATATTTTACTTTGAGTTCTTCGAGAACTTCGTAGTCTTTCCGCTGCCAGTAACGTATTCCCTGTTTGCACCAGCTCCTTCCACCCAGTACCCTTTTTTAGCCTCGCAATTTTTACTTCCTGCTTTGCTACCATAAGTCGCAGACGCTCCACTTCTGTCAGTGACTTGCTCCTATGCAGTGCTGCATATGGATTGCCATTGTGCGGTTCCAGAGCATCCTCGCCTTCCATCAGATATTTCTTGACCCATGCTTCCACAAGAGCATTTCCTATCCCATATTCTCTCTCAATCTGTCACGAGAGGCATATGCTCACCCAGATGCAGACGTACATACTTCATTTTCTCATCTTTACTATCTGGTTTGGGAATCTCAACTCGTCTTACTGGAGACGGAGTATACTTTCCGCGATAAATGCGGTCGGTTAACTCTTGTGGATACCAAAGTCCGTTCTGTTCGTTGTAGATGTACTTCTCCATTTTGTAATCCTCCAATGTGATTGATTTTACCCACAATTCAATCATTCCGGCTGATTACAAAAGCCGAAGGAGGCCACTTCCTTATGAAGTGCCTCCTTCCGGCCAGTGGTTTTTTTCGTAATAAATTAAAAATCGGTAAGTTTCGACAGAAACTTACCGATTTTTGGCAAAGAACCGTAATTTTGATAGAAGATGCACCCCCTCAAAGGAAACTGCACCCCCTACGGTTTATTTGCACCCCCTAAAATACTCAGCGTGCTGCCAATATCCGCATCGATGAAAATTGACTGCCGCTCAATCTCCTGCGGACAGACTGCCTGCCCCTGATTGATACAGGCGTATGTGGCATTCGGGTTCTTCGCGGTCATTTGCCAGAAGGGGTACTTGATGATAACGGGGGTGTTGTAGCCCACGCCAAGTTCCAGAAAGAGAACCTTCTGCCCGTCACGAGTGCGGAGGAAATTCTCATACCGTTCTGCTGCCCTGTGCCAACCTTCGTCTCCCACAAAGGTATCATCGCAGCGGAGGTTCATGGTCAAAGGCTTGCCACAGTGGGGGCAGACAGGGAGCAGCTCTGTCGGGACTTTCATATCCTCCTGCCGCCTGACCATTTCACGAATCGCGGCTTCGTTATCAAAGGTCTCCTGACAGCATGGCTCACTGCACTGGAACAGGCCGTAATCACCCTGCGTGTAGAACAGCCGCTTTTTGTCAAAACCCGCCTTCTGAAAGCAGTGGTCAACATTGGTTGTGATGACAAAATAGTCCTTATCAGCCACCAACTTCAAAAGCGTTTCATAGACCGGCTTGGGCGCATCCTGATAGCGGTTGATAAAAATATACCGGCTCCAATACGCCCAGAACTCTTCCTGCGTGGGGAACGGATAGAAGCCGCCGCTGTACATATCCTGAATGCCGTACTTCTGGGCAAAGTCGGAAAAGTATTTTTCAAACCGCTCGCCGGTGTAGGTGAAACCCGCCGCCGCAGACAGACCGGAACCTGCGCCAATCACTATGGCATCACAGTCCTGTAATGCTGCTTTCAGCCGTTCCATCGGCTCAGAGCAGCTTTTCGTAGATGGCTTTGTCCAAATCCTTGAAAACATTGAAGATCACCTTCTTCACACTGGTTTGCTTTTTGAGAAATTCTTTGACCGTCCGGACGGCAATCTCTGCCGCCAGCTCGTTGGGAAAATGAAACTCCCCGGTGGAAATGCAGCAGAACGCCATGCTTTCCAAGCCGTTTTCCGCTGCCAGCTCTAAGCAGGAGCGGTAGCAGGAGGCGAGAAGTTTCTTGTCTGCTTTGGTCACGCGCCCGTCGATGATCGGCCCGACCGTATGCAGCACATACCGGCAGGGCAGATTGAACGCCGGGGTGATTTTCGCCTGTCCGGTGGGTTCGGGATAGCCCTGCTGTTCCATCAATTCCGCGCAGGCAAGGCGGAGTTCTACTCCTGCATAGGTGTGAATTGCGTTGTCAATGCAGCGGTGGTTCGGAATATAGCAGCCGGTCATGCCGGAGTTTGCAGCATTCACGATAGCATCGCACTTGAGCGTCGTAATATCGCCCTGCCAGAGATACAGTCCCGGCTGAATGGGTGTCAGGTCTGCAATATCGGTAACGCCCTTTGCGGCGGTTTCGCCTTGCAGATAGGCATCCTGTGTTTTCAAAAAATCTGCTCCAATGCGCCGGGGCGCTCGAATATTCATCAAGCCCCGCAAAAGCTGGCGCTGGCTGTTTGTATCGGCCGGTATGCCCATATCCCGATATTCCGGGCGTTCCTGTAAAAGCGACCGAATGAGAAATTGCCTTTTTTCGCTCTGGTTCATAGTCAAACCCTCTTTTCGATCACCTGCTTGGGGCAGCTTTCCGCACATCGCCCGCAGTGCAGGCAATGGTGCTGGTCAATCACCACCGGCTTCTTTGTGATGTCGATACACTTCTGTGGACAGACCGAATAGCACAGCTTGCAGCCGATGCAGCCTTCGCCCACATAGTAGCCCGGTGCTTCCGGTGCTTCTTTTCCAATGGTGAAGCTGTCCCGGACGATGTGTGCCGGGTCGCTGATGTCAAAATATTCGCCGTCCGCTTCGTACAGGCAGAACACCTCTAACGCACTGCGGGTATCGCCGGGATAGATGGACTGCATATAAGTGTTTTTCTCGAAAATCTCATCCAGCTTCTCGCTGCCGATGTTTTTGATTTTCCCGCGCAGGGAGATCGAGATTTTGTCCTTGGTGGCGGACAGAGCGATGTATCCCTGCTCCATGAGCTGGGCATAGAATGCCTTGCCCCTTGCAGTAAGAGAATACACACCCTGCTCGTCATAGAGCATCATGTCAATCACACGGGTCTGGGGATGCCCGTCTGTTCCGATGGTGGCAACGGTGGTGGAGTGGATATTTTCCACCAGCAATTCTAAATAATCTTGTTTCGTCATAACATCAACGCCCTTTCAGGATCGGCGCAAGCCGTTTATAGGTCAGCATGGTAAAGCCGCCAATCACAAGTCCTTTCAGAATGTTGAAGGGCAAGGCATTGAACAGCACAATGTCCAGCTTTGTGTGGATGAACGGCAGGAACGCGCCGAAGGAGGCGATCAGCTGATTCAGCGGCATGAACGTCTCAAACAGCGGCAGCAGGATGAAGTAGTTCGCCAGTGCTGCGGCAGCGCCCATAACGAAGCTGGCAGCAACACAGGCAAGCAGTGCCGTTTTCTTGGTTTTGCGGTGTTTATAAAGAACCCCGGCAGCGACTACATAAGAAGCGCCCATCAGGAAGTTGGCGATCTCTCCGATGCCTCCGGTGGAGGTGGTCATAAGCTGCAAGGCGTTTTTGACAAGTTCAATAAGCAGACCGGAAATCGGTCCGAAGGCAAAGGCTCCGATGAGTGCCGGGAAGTCGGATAAATCCATCTTGGCAAAGGACGGAGACAGCGGCACAGGAAATTCCAGAAAGGCAAGTACATAAGCCGCTGCGGAAAGCAGTGCGGTCATCGTGATGGTGCGGATATGGAGGGCAGCAGCCCGTTTCGGCTGCTGCATGGTAACGGTGCGGTTCATAATGCTCATATCTTGAGGATATGCTTGGATTTGAAACAGCCCCACAGGACGGGTTTTCCTGCGGGGCTGCTTCCTCATATCTTCTTTCATCCGGACTATACCGTCGGTTGCGGAGTTTCACCACATCGGGCGCTTTTGCGCTTCGCAGACTTTACTGCCGGTCAGGGATTTCACCTTGCCCCGAAGATGTTGAATTGTGCGAATTTCTTAGAACTCGTAGGGAGGATTGCCGGAGAAGTCAGCGATAATGCCGTGGGCACCCGCCAGATAGAACACCTCAAAGATGGGGTTGGTAGCCTCGCCGTACTGACCCTTCACGATGGGGTTCTGGATGCACATTTCCTTGGCAGCCATGTTGTTCTCGAACACAGCCTTGCCGTGCAGACGGATCCATGCGTATTCCGGGCTGGAAACGGAGATCTCCACCTCCGGGTTCTCCTGCATATCCTTGTAGACGTCCTTGGTGTTGTTGGTGCAAAACCACAGCTTGCCGTCCAGTTCGCCAGCGAACATGAAGGGGCGGCACTTTGCCTTGCCGTCACGACCGACGGTGGCAAGATACTGCACAGGGTTGGCATTCAGAAATTCTACGACTTTGTTCATGATAAGTACCTCCAAAATGGAATTTGATGATTTTTGACTCCGAAAGGTTGCTTTTTTCTTTCGCTGGTATTATAATATCACCGTACAGTCCGTTTGTGAAGTAGGCACTATATTGTGCCGTAGTTACCTGTAAGAAACTATTTGGCAGTTACCATAAAGAAACAAATGCGCCGTTGCTGGGTTTTCTGGCGTTTCAGTGCTTCAAAAAATTTTTTTACGATCTCTGGCAAGTTGAACGCAAAGTATCTCCGTGAGGAATACGCCAGCCT
>ERZ772883.931-NODE-931-length-25737-cov-3.658126_pt1 | contig 25737 bp, 19 predicted proteins | sample MGYA00580575_ERZ772883 | MGnify/ENA primary metagenome ERZ772883 (study PRJEB29015, sample SAMEA2737666) | human gut metagenome | biome: human gut; feature: human-associated habitat; material: faeces | place: China | collected 2012 ...
AAGGTGCCGTCCTTCAGCCGCACATACTTCCGTTTCTGGCGGTACGCGGCATAAGCCGCGTCCAGATCCGCCTGCGTCAACCCGCCCAGATCCGCGTGAACGAGCAGCTTCGCGCCCTGCCGCTGCATGCCGAAGGTGATCGCGCGGGGCGCTTTCACGTTCATTCGCGCCAGCCGGTCAGAAACCATGACCTCACCGACGGCGTCCAATTCGCACAGGCGCTCCGTCAGCAGCGCGTAGCGCGCGTCGTCGTCGCCGTCAAACGCGTATTCCCCTTCGGTTCGCTGCTCGGGAAAGAGCGCCCGAACCCGCGTAAGCGCCTGATTTTCCCGGAACGCATCCCGCCGGATGTGCGGCGCGTCCTCGCCGGGGCGCACACGCTCCGCGCCGTAATCCCACTCCGGGCGGCAGAGCAGCGCGTCCTTCTCGTCCGCATCCAGATAAAACCGGGCGGTCATCTCCATCGGCGTATGGCGCAGCACGGTTTTGCGCCCCTGAATCACCTGCGCGCGGGAGGGCGTGATGACCTGCGCGCAGATGGGCGCAATCTGCTTTTCCTCAAGGGGCAGGCCGTTCGGGCGCTCCGCCGCGGCGCGCAAAAGCGCCTCCACCCGGCGAAAATCCGCGCCGTATGCGCAAACCACGCCCGTCGGCAGAAACTCGTATGCGCCGGAAAGCCCCAGCGTCACATCCGGCGTTTTGACGCGCAGCTTCGCGCCGCCGTTGCTCGTTTCCAGCGACACGGCGGGCGTGATTTCCCCCGTCCGCACCTGAACGCGAACCGGGTCTTCCTTGTCCCTTTTCAGCTCCACCTCGCGCCCAAGCAGAACGCGCATCGCCTGATCCAGCAGCGAACCTTTCAGCGCGAAAGCCGGAACGTTTTGCCTTACCCGCTGCTCCGCGAGCAGCAGCGCCAGGTCGATCAGCGGAATATCCCGTTCGTCAAACATCTCGCGGTCGTGTGCAAACGCCAGCCCCTTGCCATAGGCATAATGCTGACCGTCCAACACGCGCTGCGCGAAATCCCACGGGTTGCGAACGATGTAGGCGCGCGCTCCTTCCCAGCCGACCCGAAACTCCAGCGTGGCGATTCCCACCCCCTTGCGCTCGATCACGGGATACAGGCGCACCCTCCGCCCCGCCGGCCGCGCGGCATACGTCCGAACCCTGTCGCTCAGATTCACCATCTGATCGACGAATGCCTCGTTCAGGCGCTTTTCTTCCGCCTTCCGCCTTTTTTCCTCCTCCTGACGTCTTTTTTCCTCCTCCTGACGCCTTTTTTCCTGCTCCTGCCGCCACTGCTTCTCCCGCTGTTCATATTCCATCTTCATCACGTTTTGGATCATCAGCGCGACGACGTGCTTGCACGGCGCGTTCGTGCGCGCATGCGCCATGCAGGTGCATCCGCCCCGAATCTCCCCCTTCGTTTCCTCGTACCATGTCTCATATACGCCGTAATGCCCGCGCACCTTTGCCATATAGCGCTCGCCGTCCGGACTGGATTGCCTGTCAATGAACAAAATCCGCCCTTCGTGCACGTAGTCAATCGCCCGCTTTATCGTCGTCTGGTTGTGTACCATCTGATAAATGTCTTCCATGTCCAGCACAATCCATGCCCTCCGTCTTCCGTTTACTCTATTATAGCATACCTTCATCGCCTTTTTGAGCCCGATTTCGCTTCTTTTTATTTCGCCATAACGCGACTTTATTAAAATTCGCTTGACAAATGTTACAACTCGTAATAAAATAGTCACATACTTGAAATGAAAGGAGACGCATGCCTGTATGTCGATTCGTGCGTCTAACAAAAGATGGATTGCGGCGCTTTCCGCCGCTTTGATGGTATGCGTCTGTGCGAGCGCTTCTGCGCAGAACTACAGCCTCGGCGACGAGGCGGACGAGGTCGCGACGATCCAGACCGCGCTCAAGCAGCTCAAGCTCTACAGCGCGGGGATCACCGGCCATTACGGCGAAAAGACGGAAGCCGCCGTCAAGAAATTCCAGAAGAAATACGCATTTGAGGATAACGGCATTGTTGACGAGGACACCCGCGCGGCGCTTTACGAGGCCGCCGGAATCACCTACACCGCCTCCGGCAGCGCGTCCTCCTCGTCCTCTTCCGCGTCTTCGTCCTCTTCCTCCGTATCGGGCAGCGCCATTCTCCGCTACGGCACGCGCAGCGACGAGGTCGTCAAGCTCCAGCAGAATCTGACCAAGCTCGGGCTGTACACCGGCACGATCAGCGGCCACTACGGCAGCATCACCGAGGCCGCGGTCATGAATTTCCAGCGGAAGAACGGCCTCTCCGCCGACGGCATCGCGGGCGCGAAGACGCTGGCCAAGATCGAAGAAAAGGTGAACGGCACTTCGTCCTCTTCCTCTTCTTCCTCCGGCAGTTCTTCGTCTTCTTCGGGCAATGCGGCCGCCAATTCCTCAAACGGCCTGCTCAAGTACGGCGTTCGTTCGGACGCTGTGCGCACCCTCCAGCAGAACCTCAAGACGCTGGGCTATTACGACGGCTCTGTGACCGGCAATTTCGGCCGCCTGACGAAGGAAGCCGTCTACAACTTCCAGAAGGCCAACGGCCTCTCCGCCGACGGCGTTGCGGGCGCGAAGACGCTCTCCTCCATCTCCGGCAAGCTCTCCGGCAACAGCAGCTCGAGCGGTTCGAGCAGCAGCAACAACAATAATAATAGCAGCAGCGGTTCGAGCAGCTCTAATAACAATTCGGACAGCTCCACCCTGCTGAACACAAGCGTCATGCTCCAGCAGGGCTCCTCCAGCAGCGAGGTGCTCAAGCTGCAAAACATGCTGGCTTCTCTGGGCTTCTACACCGGCAACAAGACCGGCAACTTCGGCGCGCTGACCGCCGACGCGGTGATGGCCTATCAGAAATCCAAGGGGCTGACGGCGGACGGTATCGCGGGCAAGAAGACGCTCGCCGCCATCAACGCGGATTATTCCGGCAAGGGCAGCACCAGCGCCGGTACGACCAGCGGCACGACCGCGCCGAGCACGCAGACCGCCGGCAACGTCATCTATGAAAACTTCTACAACTGGCGGCGCAATTACGCCAACGGCGAATACTGCACGGTGTATGATTTCTCCACCGGCTACTCTTGGAAGCTGCGCATCATGACCAAGGACGCGCATATGGACGCCGAGCCCGCCACGGCGGAGGATACGGCCATCATGCTCAAGGCGTTCGGCGGCAAGACGACGTGGTCGCCGAAGGCGGTCTGGGTCACCTTCTCGGATGGCAAGACCTACATCGGCTCGACCCACGACGTGCCGCACTCCCCGCAGCACCTCTCCAACAACAACTTCAACGGCCACCTGTGCGTCCACTTCCCGATTTCCATGGAGAAGGCGCAGAGCATCGGCCCGTATGCCACGAGCCATCAGGAGGCCATCAACGAAGGCTGGGCGGCCACGCAGAAACTCAAATACTGATGCGTTCGCCACGCCCGACCGGAATCGCATCATCTGGGATTTCAGTTGTTCGTTCATTTGCAGAAAGAGTCATTCCCTCTCCTTCGGGAGACGAATGGCTTTTTTTGATGCCTGATACTAATTCTTGTTAAAATGGCTTAATCCGCGCACCATCTTTTTCGCTCTGACTTTGCCTCGTTCCGTTCAACGTACCTCCAGTACGCCTCACTTCACTTGGCTTCGTCAGAACAAAAAATCTGATGCGCTCTGTTAAGCATTTTAACTGCGAATTAGTATGAGCGATTGCCCGGCTTTCATCCGCCTGCGCATTTGCAGTTTGGCGCTCAACATGATATAATAAATCATCAAGAGAATCAGGAGGGCTTACCTATGGCCACGATGAAGGATATCGCCAACCTTGTCGGCGTCAGCCTGACGACGGTTTCCAATGTCGTTCACGGCAATTACGACCGCGTTTCCCCGCAGACGGTGCAGCGGATTCTCGACGCCATCGAGCAGCTCCATTATGTGCCCAATATGTCCGCGCGCGCGCTGGTGAGCCATTCCTCCCGCATCATCGCCTTTGTCGATACCCACAGCCCGCAGGAGACCTACGCGGGCAACGGCTTTGCGGGCGTGCTGCTCTCGGGGCTGGAAGGGGTCGTCACCGACCACGGCTATTTTCTGATGATGCGGCGCGGCACGAACGAGGACGTTCTGCGGCTGATGCTCAACAACTGGAACCCGGACGGCGTGATCTTCAAGGATCGCGTGCCGCAGAGCCTCGTGGATTTCGTCAAAAAGCAAGGCAAGCCGTGCGTGACCATCAACACCTACCTCGACGACCCCGAGCTGATTCAAGTTCGCGCGGAGGATCGCCGGGGCGGCTATCTGGCAGCGCGGCACCTCATCGAGCTGGGGCATCGAAACATTCTCTTCATCGGCGCGGTGCATCGCGGCTTTATGAACAACGACCAGCGCTACGCGGGCTACTGCGACGCGCTTGAAGAGGCCGGAATCACGCCGAACCCGGAAAACCTGATTACGAATCTCTTCCCCTTCAAGGCCGAACGCGGCATTGCGCTGGGGCGGCAATTAGCCGCTCAGCGGGCGATCACGGGCATCTGCGTCAGCGGCGACCAATATGCCGCCGCGGTCATCACGGGGCTGCGCGAGGGCGGCGCGCGCGTACCGGAGGACGTCTCCATCGTCGGGTTTGACGATGTGGATATCGCGCGGATGACCTTCCCGCCGCTGACCACCATCCATCAGGACGGCATCGGCAAAGGCCGCCGCGCGGCGGAAGCGATTTTCGCCATGATCGACGGCGAGCATCCCGATCCGAAGGATTTCAACCTGCCGGTGGAATTGATCGTCCGCGGCTCAACCGGCCCCGCCCGCATAGGCTAATTTCCCTTATAAAAGCACGAGGCCGCTAGGTTCAGACCGGGCATTCCATGAATCGACCATGAACAGGTATTCCCAAGAACCGAGGAGTACCTGTTTTTGAGTCTTGGAATGTTTGTCTGATCCTGGCAGCCTCTTTGGAAATAAGCACTTACGCCTCTTTCACGGGCTTATAGCACAGATCGTGCTCGACGCAGGCCCACATATCCATCGCGGGCGTTCGGAGCTGAATCTCGACCGGAACGGAGGCGTTCCGGCCGTTTAAGCAGACGGGCACGCGCATCACCAGATGCAGGCCGCGATAGCCGCTCTTCTTCGGCGCGGCGATGTAATCCCGCGCGCAGACAAACTGCCACGCAGTCGATGTGCGCAGGATATCCGCAAAATGATACACGGCTTCCACGCTGGAGAGCACGACGCGCAGACCGGCGACGTCGTGCAGGCTGGCCGCGCCCTGCGCGTTTTGCGGCAGGCCGCGGCGGAGCAGCTTTTCGCGGATGGACGCGGGCGACTTGAGCCGGAACGTCATCGATCGGACGGCAAAGGGCGTGTGTTCCTCCTCAAGCCGCATCCGCGCCGCGCAGAGCGAGAGAAACGCGGTCTCCACCGCGGCTTTATAGGGCGCGTAAAACGAGAAATCAAAAGCGGCCTCCTTCGGCGCGCGCATCTGTTGTAGAGCTGAACGCTGCTGCAAGAAAAATCACCTCGAAAAGAATCAAATGGGCGGGGCGCGCCCGCGCGATAAGGACAGTATATGCGCCGGTCGTTGCCGGAATGCGGCGGGAGACGAACAAAAATGTGAGCGCGGGAAAAACGGCGCTCCAAATCCATGGTATGCGCCGCGCGGGAGGAAAATGCCGCGTCGAGCGGTTTTTCGCTGTACAGAACCGTGTTTTTTCAGTATAATAAGACGATGGAAACCAATGCGGGCGCTTCGCCCGAAGGAAGGAATAAGCTATGAACAAGAACTTTGCAGACGATGCGCTTCGCGGTTTGCTGGGGCGGCGCGTGCCCGCATGGGCGCGCTACGCGCTGGTGCTGCTCGCGACGGCGGTGTTCGCGGTCTTCGCTTACAACGCGCGCTACGCCAAGATCGACGAATTCACCGGCTTCCGCGCGGAGGAATTGATTCGGTTTACGGCCGTCGTGCTGGCCGCGCTCTACGCGCTCACGGCAGCGGTGGCGCTGCACATCGGCAGAAGGCTGAATTTTGGCGCGCAGGCGCTGTTCTGCGTGGTGATCGGCGTGATTCTGCTGGCGAAGGTTTCGCTGTTTGACTATGTGAGCGACGATTACGACATCTTCCTGAGCGGCTGGATCTACAGCTACTCCCAAATGGGCATCAAGGAAGGGCTCGGCTCGTACATCGGCAGCGATTACACGCCGCCGTATCTGTACCTGCTGCTGCTGATTTCCAGGGTCAAGAATTATCCGTGGCAGTATCTGGTCAAGATCGTCTCGATGGCGTTTGAGGCGCTGATGGCCTACGCCGTCGCCAAGCTGGCGGGGATGAAGGTTCGGGGGGACGCAGGGCGCGTCGTCCTCTTCTGCCTGACGCTGATGCTGCCGACCGTCGTTTTCAACGGCGCGTATTGGGGGCAGTGCGACGTGATCTATACGTCGCTGTGCCTGCTGGCGCTGTATCACGCGCTGCAAAAGCGCAGCGCATGGAGCATGACGCTTTTCGGCATGGCGCTCTCCTTCAAGCTGCAAACGGTGTTCTTCCTGCCGACGCTGCTGCCGCTGTGGCTGCGCAAAGACATCAAGCTGCGCCATCTGGTGCTGATCCCGGCGGCGTATATGGCGATGATGATCCCCGCGTTCTGGGGCGGCAAGTCGCTGCACCACGTGCTGACCGTCTATCTGACGCAGGCGGGCGGCTACAACGGCATTTCCATCAACGGTCCGTCGCTGTATAACCTGCTGCCCTCGACGATGGACAAAGGGATGCTGTACGATCTCTTCGGCAACATGGCGATGGCGCTTGGCCTGGCGATGATGGTCGTCGTCTGCCTGATGCTCTGCCTGAACCGGACGCGCATCACGCGGGAGGGGACGCTGCTGGCCTGCCTGCTGGTGCTGGGCGGCGTGCCGTTCTTCCTGCCGAAGATGCACGAGCGCTATACCTTCGGCGCGGACGTGCTCGCGCTGGTGATCGCGGCGTATCGCCCGAAGCGGATGGCGCTGCCGCTGCTGTTCGGGCTGGCTTCGTATATCTGCTATACGGGCGGGCTGCCGGGCGACGCGATTTTTGATCTCAAATGGGCGACGCTCTTTCAGGGCGCGGCGGTCGCGCTGACGGCGGCGGCGCTGTATAAGAGCCTGCATGAGGAGAAGACGGAAGCCGTGCTGACGGAGGTGAAGGCGTGATGAACGGAGCATGGATGCGGGACCCGCTTCGCGCGGGGATGGAGGCGCGGGTTCGGGGAACCCAAAGGCTGGCGCTTGGCGCGGCGTTGACGCTCGCGTTTTTCGCGCTGGCGCTCAAGCTCTGCGCCGCGATGGAGGGCGCGGCAGTGATCGCGCTGGTCGGCGCGGGCTGCGCGGCGCTGCTGCTGGCCGGCGCTTGGCGCGCGCTCCGGGAGGAACCGGTGATCGTGCTGCTGTGCGCGGCGCTGCTGGCCATGCTGGCGGTGGCGGCGCATCTGGCGATGCTGGATATCAAGCCGGGGCGCATGAGCAAGGTGCTCGCGCCGATGCTGGAGGGCATGTGGAATTACGACCTCGGCACGGCGATGGCGTGGGAGGACGGCGCGTGGTCGGGCGGCTATCTGATCGTGATGGCGCTGATTTCCCGGCTGGAAACCTTCCCGCGGATGTATGCCGTCAAGCTGTTTGACATGGCCTGCCAGACGGCGGCGGCACTGGCGGTTTTGAAGCTGGCGCTGATGCGCGGCGCAAAGCCGGGCGCGGCGGTGGGCGCAATGCTGGCCTGCGTGCTCGCGCCGACGATGCTGCTGAGCGCCGGCTGCTGGGCGCAGTGCGACGCGATGTTCGCCGCGCTGGCGCTCTGGGGACTGGCGCTGCTGCTGAAGGATCACCCGGTCTGGGGCTGCATCCTCTGGGGGCTGGCGGCGGCGACGAAATTGCAGGCGGGCTTCCTGTTCCCGCTGCTGCTCGTGTTCTTTATGAAGGGCAGGGTTTCCATCCGCCATCTGCTGGCGGGTCTGGCGGCGTTTGTGCTGGCGCAGTCGGCGTTTCTGCTCGACGGGCAGGGGCTGACGGCGGTGTTCGGCCGCTATGCCCAGCAGATTGAGGTGATCTCCTATGAGGGCGCGGGTCTGGCGGATCACGCGCCGGGGGTTTACAGCCTGATGACGGTCGCCTCCGTGCGCGAGTTCAGCGGCATGGGCATGTATCTGGCCTTCGCCTCGGCGCTGCTGGTCGCCTTTGCGCTGATTCACGCGCGCCGGGAGCCGGACGCGGACACGCTGCTGCTGGCGGCGCTGCTGCTGGCGGCCGGTCTGCCGCTGATTCTGCCGCAGATGAACGCGCGCTGCCTGTATCTGGCGGGCATGCTGGCTTTTGCCTGCGTGAACGATGTGCGGCGGCTGGCGATTGCCATCGTGCTGGAATTGATTTCGCTGTGCAGCTACATGGAGGCGATTTTCTCGTTCACGGTCATCCCGATGAACGTGCTGAGCCTGCTGGCGATTGCCTGCGCGGCGGCGCTGGCGCTGGAACTGATGGGCAAATTGGGCATCAAGGGGGCGCAGATTGGTGAAAGCGACGCTTGAAGCGCTGGATGAACGCCTGCGCCGTCTGCTCGCGCAGCCCTGCGGCCGCGCGGCGAGAATCGCCTGCGCCGCGCTGGTGCTGCTGGGCTTTGCGGGCGTGATGATGACGCGTTCGCTTGCGTTGGGGCATCATGCGGCGACGGCGGTCATGATGTGCCTGCCGCTGGCAGTGATGCTCGTCTTCGCGATGCGGATTGCGCGCGAGCACGAGCAGGGGGCGCTGGGCGCGCTGCTGCTGGGCGCGCTCTGTGCGGCGGCCATGCTGGCGCGGGTCAGCTTTTTGGAGCGCTCCTCCGGCGATTACGAAATTTACTTGGCCGATTGGCTGCAAAAACTGGCAGGCGGTTCGTTCGCCGAGGGAATGCGCCAGAACATCGGCGAATACAACGTGCTGTATCAATACATCCTGTTCATCATCACGCGGCTGCCCGTGCCGTCGCTCTACGCGGTGAAGGCGGTTTCCTTCATCGGAGATGCGTTTCTGGCGGGGGCGGCGGCGACGCTGGCGCAGAAGGACGGCAAAAAGAGCGCCGCCGCCTTCGGGCTGGCGCTGCTGCTGCCGACCGTCGCGCTCAACGGCGGCATGTTCGCCCAGTGCGACAGCCTGTACGCAGCCTGCGCGCTCTGGGGGCTGGCGCTCGCGCTGGAGCGGAAGCCTGCGGGCGCGGCGGCATGCTTTGCGCTGTCGCTGGCGTTCAAGCTGCAAGCCGTGTTCCTGCTGCCGATGGTCGCGGTGCTTTGGGCGGATCGAAAGCTGCGGCTGTCGGATGCGCTGGTCTTTCTGGCGACGCTGGCGGCGACGGCGCTGCCCGCGCTGCTGGGCGGAAAATCCATCGGCGCGCTGCTTTCGATTTACACCGCGCAGACGGGGCTGTATACCGGCCTGACCTATAACGCGCCCAGCTTTTTCGCGCTGATGAACACAACCGGGCTGGACGTGTACGCCTACGGCAATTTCGGCATGGCGCTGGCGTTCGGCGCGTGCGCGCTGCTGGTCGCCTGCGGCGTAAAGCGGGCGGGGCGGCTGACGCGGGAAGGGTATCTGCGTCTGGCGCTGCTGCTGCCGCTGGCGATTGTGTTCTTCCTGCCGCGGATGCACGAGCGATATTTCTATCTGGCGGATATCCTGAGCGCCGTGCTGGCGGCGAAAAACAAAAAGGCCGCGCCGATCTGCGCGCTGGTTGCGCTGGCGTCGCTGGGCAGCTATTGGGAGACGGCGCTCCCGCTGTCTTTCTGCGCGCTGATGATGTTTGCCGCGCTGATTTTGACGCTAAGGCATACCCAACGGGAAGAAAATGTGATATAATAGACCAAAGGCAACAGAATGTCACTTTTCCCGGCAAAGAGAAGGTCTGCCGGAACGTTTGTTATCAACATAAAAAAGCAAACAAAATGAAAACCCGAAAGGGCTGGACGGAGGACTTTTGAATGAACCGGGACGAAATGCTCAATTTTCTGAAGAACGAGGCGCGCGGCATCTCCGTGATGTTCGGGCCGAACTGTGAAACCATCGTACACGACATGACGAGGCCGGGACATCCGATTCTGGCGATTTTCAACGGCACGGTGACGGGGCGCGAGGTCGGCTCGACGGCGGACATCTTCGGCGACATCGGCGATTACGACGAGAGCATCTACCAGAACAAGGATTATATCAACCAGATGGTGCTCTCCCGCGACGGGCGGACGCTCAAAAGCTCGACGTTCAACATCGTCGGCGAGGATTATCACTTTGCGCTGGGCATCAATCTGGATATCACGAACATGGTGCGCGCCGGGCAGATGCTCAGCGAGCTGACCGCCACCAGCGGCGACTTGCAGCAGACGCTCATGCAGGACGCCAGAAGCCAGCTCGAGGAGCTGCTGCGCGAGTGCATCAGCGCGGTCGGCAAAGAGCCGGAGGCGATGAAAAAGACCGACCGCATGCGCATCATCCGCATGCTCTACAAGCGCCGCGCGTTCACCTATCAAAAGTCCGTGGCGATTGTCGCCGAGCGGCTGAATGTTTCGCGCTATACGGTATACAAGTATATGCACGAGCTGGAGGAGGCCGAGGCGGCGGGGAGCCTTGTGCAGGATTGAGGGCAATAATAGCGCAGCGCTGCCCGGCTGTTTTTGGACTTTATCGCAAATCGCGTCAAGCGCAGGATTTTCTGTTGGCATCCGTCTATAGTAAAAGAGTGAACTTGAACATCCCTTCGGGTGATCTTGTTCACTCTTTTTCTCTGTACCTGCCGCGTAACAGCTTCAACATCTCAAAACGAGGCAAGACTCCAAATCCGTTTCTGCGGGGTATCAGTATCCTGCAGCGGCACTGTCCAGTTTAACTTTTCGAAGGACATCTTCCAGATGATCCTCTTCATTGCATCGCTGCAATTGCTTTGTAGATCCTCTTGTGATATTCAAAGCTTGTTTCACACGCTGAAAACCGACCATCCACGTCGTATACATAACTTCAAGCATTTCTGCCGCTCGAAAAAAAAGCTGGCTTTCTGATGCCTAAGCGATCAGTCTGTGAAATTCCACAGGAAGAATAGATTTTAGTTTTACAGGAATGTGTTCAAAAATTCAAGGCTCCGTTTCCCTGCATAGGAAGAATCTGGCAAAGGCCTTGTTTCGAGCGCCAATGCCCCCTTATACCCAATGTCATGAAGCGCAGAAAACGTCTCGGCAAAATTATAATGGGCATGGCCGGGATACCAGCGGTCATTGTCTGCAACGTGTACATGTCCAATCCAATTTGCTCCAAGCCGGATGGCTTTCCCGATGTCCGCTTCTTCTATATTCAAATGAACTGTATCTATATGCATAACCGTATGTGCAAAGCCGCAATCTTTGAAATATGGCAATGTTTCGTCGATTGTGCGAAACATATCGCTTTCAAAGCGATTCATGATTTCAAACCCGATTCTTACCCCATATCCCCCCGCCAATTTATCCAGCTGAAGAAGGCTTTCGGTCATTCGACTACGGAAATCCGATTCAGTCATCGCCCTTCCTATACGTCCCTGCACGCAACCGATAATAATTACTCCGCCATAAGGCATGGCAGTGATCATATGCTCCCGCATATGATCAATACACGCCCGGCGAACAAATGCATCTGGATCTGTCAAACTGTATCCTCGATCAAAATACACAGAACCTGTGCCGATGGAGGTTAGGGTGAGTTCGTTCTCTCGAAGAAGGCGATAAAGCACTTCTCGATTCAGTTTACGAGAATCGAGGATATGCAATTCGACGGCGCGAAAACCATCCTTCCTCATTTGGGGAAACGTTTCTTCAAAAGGACCACTATAGAGGATTGAATTGTTTTTAGCTGTCGAAAGTGTTGCCGTTGCCGCAATAACCATTCTTTTCACCTCTTTTTCGAAAGGAAGGCCGCCCACTTCACAAAGAAGCAGGCGGCTCGTTCAATGGAAGTTCAATTAAAGAGACATGGCATAATCCTTCCAAATCTGCGTATACATTTCGAAGAAAGTAGCACGGTCGATCTGTTTGCCCACATACAAGCTCCAAACTTCACCGATGCTGTCCTTCACGCTGTCCGGCGTCCACGGAGACATGACTTCGTGCGACTTGCCGGAAGAAATGTAATTGAATACATCCTTGCCCAAGGTAGACAGATCAGGAAGCACTTCGGTGCTGGTGTGTGCCGGAATGTTGCCCATCTTTTCCTGATGCCATTTTTGCGCAGTATCGCTTTCAATCAGCCAGTTCAGGAATTTTTTCGCTTCATCAACGTTTTTGCTGTCCTTATAGATGCCGGCATTAATCGTTGCAATCTGAAGTTTATTCTTCGCAGCATCGTTGGAGATCGGCTGCAGTCCCTGCACTACATAATCAGCCAGCGCCGGATTGACGTTCATGATATTCGGAATTTCCCAAGAACCTTCGTCATCTTCCATCGCATACTCTTCGAGGTAGAACGCGTTACGGCCAGTCCATTTATCGGTGGAAAGATAATCCTCGTTGCAGTATTCAAGGATCAGATCATAGTAATCAAGCAGATCATTCAAATCCGGGTCATTGGCCAAATCCATATCCTTGCCGCTCTTGAGCTCATTGAAGAACTCCAGCGGATTTTCCTTGTTAGTAACCCATACGGAGCCGATATGATTGGTCAGGGCAAGACTGGTCTCAGCGTAATGAGCCATGAACGGCTTAATACCAGCAGCTTTCAGATCCGCCAGAAGCTGGGCAAGTTCATCACGAGTTTCCGGCGTCTTTTCCCAGCCTGCTTCTTTCAGCAAACGCATATTATAAATGATGCCCCAGCCTTCCACATAAATCGGCATGGTCTGAATGGTCTTGCCGCCATCAACAGAGCAGGCTTCGCGCTGAGCATCAGAGAGATCCGCCGCCATAGGCAGATCATCCAACGTAGTCATATAATCAGCCCACATGGCAATCTGCTCACCGTAATTGCAGCCAAAGATATCGGGCATTTCGCCAGAAGCCAATTTAGACTTCAGCAGATCCCAATATGTGGAGGAAGAAGGAAATTCATATTCAATTGTACCAATTTGCGGGTTTTCGGCCTTATACGCTTCAATCAATTCATCAAAGTTGTCCGTCCATTGGCCTAATGCCAACATAATAGAAAGATCGACCGAGCCAGGTGCCTTTTCCTCGGCAAAGACGCCGGTGCTGGTGAGCACCATAGCAAGTGTCAGAGCGAGAACGAGCAATTTTTTCATACTGTTTTTCCTCCTTTTGAATAGATACATTATTTTCAGTAGCTTCCAGCCACCGAGTAACAAAATAAACTTAACCCTTCACAGCTCCGGCAGAAACACCAGCCAAAACCTGTTTTTGCGCAATAACAAAGAAGATGAACAATGGCAAAATAGATAACGTAAGTGCTGCAAGGGCGGTATCCCATGCAAAAAAGGCTTCGTTAAATAGAGACTGCATAGAAATCTGAATCGTTCGCAGGGATTGTTTTGAAAGCACCAGCTGCGTCATTAGATAATCGTTCCAGAACCATAGGGAATTGATTGTAGCCACTGTAAATACAGATCCTTTAATTTGTGGAAAAACAATAATCCAAAATGTCCGGATGCTGCCGCAGCCATCAATCAGAGCGGCGTTTTCAACTTCAATTGGCACTGCCTTTACAGCACCAGAAATGATGAATGTAGATAAGGAAACCGTCATTGCCCAAAAGCAGATGCTCATGCCAATCAGACTGTTGCTCAAATGGAGATTCGTCGTTAGCCTAGCAAATGGGATCATCAGCGCCTGAAACGGAATAGACATGAAAGCGATGATGATAAAAAAGCATGTTCTCGTAAATCTATTGGAATGACGAGTAATCCAGTAACCCGTCATGCTGCAAAAGAATACACCACCGAAATTAGAAAGTACCGTAATAATGGCTGTATTGCGCAACGCCGTACCAAATTTAAGGCGTCTCCATGCTGTAGTGTAATTGGAAATGGTGAAATTTTTGCCTGGCAGGGCAAACAGATCTCGCGCAATCTCACTGTACGGCTTAAAGGAATTAATTACAATAATGTAAAACGGAATCAGTACAGCAACTAAACAGAACAATAGGATAATAGTACGCACAGCCGTGTTCAGGCGCCTACGAGTGCCTAACCTCAATCGGGTTTTTTTCGCAGCAACATTGTTTACGGCTTCCATTACTGTGTCACTTCCCTTCTGGATGTGATGGATACTTGAATGATACTAATAAATGCAATAATCATAACCAAAATCAAGGCTTTCGCAGAACCATAACCCAGTTGATTGGAAGAGAATGCAGTCTGATAGACGTTCATCGTCACAGCCTCAGACATACGGAACGGATTTCCGTTCGTCAGGGAAATGTTCAAATCATACATGCGTAGACAGTTAACAATACTCAGAAACAAGCATTGTGTAATAGAAGGCATGATTAGCGGAATAACAACCTTAAAAAGAATATGATATCCTTTAGCACCGTCTACTGTAGCAGCCTCAATATAATCATCCGATATGGAGGTCAATCCAGCCAGATAGATGATCATCATATACCCTGCAGAGCTCCATGTCATGACGATAACCAGCGCCCAGAAGGAAGAAGATGCGGTAGAAAACCATGTCTGCCCAAACCAGTCAATGCCAGTTAGTTGTGCAAGAACCGGAAAAAAATTCTGAAAAATGAACCGCCACACGAAACCGAGAATAACGCCACCGACAATCTTAGGCAAGTAAAAGCCTGCGCGCATCAGATTGCGGAATGGAACAGCTTTAGAGAGCCCATACGCCCACAAAAAACCTATGACATTAGAAAAAATGGTAACAAAAAATGTAAACTTTAATGTAAACCACATGGATGTCCAATATTTTGTATCCGAAAAAACACGGATGTAGTTCTTTAATCCAACAACTGAGTAAGAGGATTTAATGCCATCCCAGTTTGTAAAGGAATACCAAATCTGCTGAAAAAACGGAATCAGACACAGGGTTACAAAAAGTGCTAATGCCGGTCCCATGAAGATGACATAATCCACTAGTTCACGGCATCGACGCTTCTGCTTCATTGCTTTTTGCATATTCAGCACCTCTTTCTCAAGCATTTGAATAAACTGTATTTTGAATGACGTCGACTTTCGATTTGATAATCATATTATGATCGCAAATTGTCGAAAAAGAAACAGACAATCTTGATATTTTCGGTGGACATAATTGACAGAGCATACAAAAATAGGCTCAGTTTTTTTCTTCAATGTACATTCATTACAAAACGTCTTTCAATCAGAAGGAAAAGAGTCATCAAAACAGAATATACAACCTGTACATACATACTAATCAACCAATGCGAAATAGGCGGAGAAAAAGCAATGAACCGATTCCACAGAAAAAGGCCATTTGTCAGCCTTCGGTATAAAACAATTTTAACAGTAATGCTAATTGTCGTTGTCGCAATGATTTGTTTTTTCACATATTTTTATAGCTATTCCTGCGACAAAGCCAGAGAACGCTACCATGAGCAAACGATCATTTTGCGAGACAATCTGGTGAATAATATCAGTTATTATGTTACAAATTGTGCCAAAGCAGCTCGAAGCATTTACTATAACGATTCGGTAATCAAATTATTGACCAATCCGAACAGCAATTTTATCAACGGAGAAACCCGCGATTCAAATGAGATATTTTCTTATTTGTTAAGCATATACGCCTCCGTTCCGAGTGCCGTTCAAGTTCAGTTATCAGCTTATCGGTTGGAACGTTCTTTCCTTTTAACGACATATGACCTTGCGCACTATCTTCGCATTACACCCAATTTATCGTATGAACAGGAATACCCCCAGAGCGTTCGCCCGTCGATTGACGGATCCATCCGAATTCAAAACAGTCATCGCATGACGAGCTACAGTCACTTCGTTTCCAACGTGGCCAGCCGAAATCAATATGTATTCACCGTACAGATTCCTCTGTACATCCTTCCAAATGCTGATAGTATGATCGGAATGCTCTCCGTGGATATTTCTACCCGGTATATCGAAAACAGCTGCTCCTTTGGCGCCGACAGCGAAACTGAGGTTTATATTGTCACTCAGGATGGCACAATTATTTACGCGCCAGATGAGTCTCGCATTGGGGAAACGCTCAATACAGCATGGATGCGGGAAGGTGCTTTGCCCGATGAAAGCGACACCTATACCCGCGCAGGCATGGAAGTCAGCACTCGAGCATTTGGCAGCTCGTACTACGCATGGCGAATTTATATTGTCACCCCGATAAGTGCAATCACGCGGGACGCGCTAAATTCGCAGGTCGCGTTGATGGTTCTATTTCTCTTGGTGTTGCTGCTGATTGCAATAGCGCTTTTTGGCGAGATGCTCCGCGTAGTTTCGCCGCTCAATCGGATGACACTTTTTTTCAACCAGAATCAAAACTACGAGCAATACAACCTCAACGCACGACTCGCGGATCATATACATTATCATGCCAACGACGAAATCGGGGTTTTAATTCAAACAATTGACAGCATGTTGGAAAGCATTGACCAGCACGTGGAACGAGAATATAAAATGCAGTTGGCAACAAGAAACAGCGAACTTCGCGCTCTCCAGGCACAGATCAATCCGCATTTCATCTATAATACGCTTCAATTTATCGCAGGACGGATTTTGGAAAACGGTGATGTGGACTCTTATAACACCATCGCCTCTTTCGGACAAATGCTCCACTATGCCATGAATATGGACGAAAGTATTACATCGGTTGAACGGGAGGTTGATTATGTCCGCCGCTATTTAGAGCTCCAAGCGTTGCGCAATGATCACAGGTTGAACTTTTCAATAAAAGCCGATCCCGGCACAATGGAGCTGATGATTCCAAAAATGACCCTCCAGCCAATGGCTGAAAATGCAATCATTCACGGCATGCTTTTTGACAAGACAGACAGTCGGATTGAAATTCGTCTGGAAAGGGATCATGAATTTTTTAGTATGACATTCGTTAACAACGGCGAACGTGCGGACGAAGAAAAAATGCGCATCCAAATGGAACGTGCCCGCGGATTTCAAAAAAAATATGCGCAGATTAGCCGAGATGCGGGTTCTTTTGCACAGTTGCTGCAAAATGTGCAGATTGATGAAAGCGTGCGCGGTCAGGATGGCAGCAGTCATCACATCGGGCTGGGCAATGTATATGTACGTTTTTTACTTCAATACGACGGTCAGTGCGAACTAAGTATGCAAATCAACAAGCAGCAGGAAACAGAAGTTTCTCTTCGGGTACCGCTTTCGTATATGCATACCGAGTTACCTAAAGATACCTAAAGATAGGGGGACTTCATTTGAAAATTCTGATTGTTGATGACGAAAAGCACGTTATTAACACCATTCGGCTTCTGATTCCTACTCAAAAACTGGGCATATCAGAAATTTTAACAGCGCAAAGCTGTGCGGCCGCTAAGGTTATTTTAGATCGGGAAAAGCCCGAAATCGCCATTGTAGATATTATCATGCAAAAAGAAACTGGCATAAGCTTGTTGTCTTACGCCCAGAACAATCAGCTCAAAACAAAAATAATCGCCATATCCGGTCATAGCGATTATGAGTATGTGCGAACTATGCTATTGGGAGGCGCAGTAGACTATCTGCTCAAGCCAGTAGAATCCAATGCGCTCATTGGTTCTATTCAAAAAGCGCAGAAACTGATTCATGCGGAAGAAAATAAGACACCCAAAAAGCGCGAAACGACAGTCGCTTCTCATTCCAATCAGTATATCAGAACCCTGCTCCGCAGGCTTCTTCGCAACGGAGAGGATCCTACAACCCTAGCGGAACTGAGCAGCCTGCTCGGCTCGGTTTGCAAATCAAATACTTGTGTGCTGGTTTATTATGATTTAAACTATATGCCAGTCAACAACGAGCTGTTTTCAAAGCACTTAATGATGTTTGAAACCAAAACCAAAGAATACTTATCGATTTCTCGCTGCGGTTTTTTTATGGATGGATTCCGCTTTTCACAAGAACGCCTGCTCCTGATGGATGATAATGTCAAACATCTCAAATGGTTGGAGATGGCAGCTGTTTCCGTTTTTAAGATGACAGGACTCGAATTTTCGATGGGAATAGCCGAGCACATCCACTTTCCACAGGCATTCGCCGAAGGCTTCGAATTGGCCAAGGAAGCATTTTTTCAAATTGATTTCACATCGACTCCAGAGGTGCTTCAAAAATACAGCGACGAGCCAAAGCGAAATTCCAGACCGCTAAATGCATCCGAAAAACGAAAACTACTTTCGGCGATTATCGTTCAGGATAAGGAAAAAATCACAGAAATTACAAATCACTGGATTACAGAGAGCATCGGAAATGTCAGCGAAAGTAGACCGATGCTAGGCAAAATTCGCGACTTCATGGTGTCATTCTCGGAATTATATCAGTGCTTTATCGGACAGATTCGTGAAAAATACCCTGCTTTTTCCGAGGAAAGTTCAGAAAAGATAACATATACATCCTTTCTGGATGAATACTTCCGGATTTCCAGTTCGATGATGGCAGAAGCCGTTTGTCATAGCCTGCAAAGTCTTTCCGATCGCTTCACAACATTTAGCGCATCCGAAGAGAGTTTCCTGCGAATTGCCCTTTATATGGAGCTTAACTATGACGCACCATTTAATCAGGCGGAGTATGCGCAGTTGTTCCACGTTCACAAGGATTATCTCAGTCGAAGATTTAAACATGTCTTCGGCGAAGGAATGATTAACTACATGAATCGTATTCGTATTGCACATGCAGAAAGGCTGATGCATGAAACCGATCTGAAAATTCGAGAAATCGCTTATTCAACCGGTTTTTCCGATGAAAAATATTTTTCTCGTCAGTTTAAATGCTTTACTAAAACTACGCCAAGCGAATATCGTGCTCTATTTCGAGATGAATAAAAACTATGAAACTCGTCTTCCGGGAAGCAGATTGAGCAAGATAGCTCCCAAAATCATAGCCGTTCCGACCAGCTGCACCGCTGTCAATGATTCATTTAGAAATAAAGCACCTACAAAGAGCGAGGTCAGCGGTTCAAACGTAGAGAGAATACTTGTTGTAAAAGCCTTTGTACCTGAAAGCCCTGTCTGAAAAAGTGCATTTGCTATTACACGCTGTAAAATTCCCGTTGCCACAACAACAGGCCAGATAAACATCGACGAGTAAATGGCAAATTTCCCCATGATGACACTCAAAACAGCTGAAACAACGCAATTGGCCAGTGCCATATAGAAGTTAAGCTGGCATGGCGGCAAACTCGTCAGCCCAGAACGATCCAGATAAACGATATAAAACGCCCATGTCAATCCTGAACCAACGGCCAGAACCATACCAACCACGCTGCCTCCCGCCAGATGGCTGACGCTCAGACAAATTACCCCTGCAAATGCCATCACCAACGCCAGAAGATTCACCAAAGAAAAATGCTCGTGGTAAAATACAAAAAGATATACAGCTGCGGCTGCCGGATAGATAAAATGCAACGTAGTCGCCATGCCTACGGGTAGGTACGAATAGGACAGGTAGAGCATAATTGAGGTCGGGCACGTGCCAAGCGAAAGGATCAGCAGCTTCCGAGCGATTTCTGGCGAAACGCGCAATGAAACCTTCTCTTTTCTCATCCACAAATAAAGAACGGGCAATGCAAAAAGGCATGTGTACAGTGTGCTTAGAATACCGTTTCCCCCATAAGGAAACGTGAGCTTCATCAATGTAGGAATAGTACCGTAGATGATCGTACTGCCAATTACCATGCCCGGATAACGCAATTTCTTCATCGGATCTTCCTCCCTCAGCTGCGTTATTGGTTCTATTATTTGTTTCCGGAGATCTGTTCACAGCGTTTCAACCAAGGCGGCAGCAAAATGCCAATTAGAATCAGTGAGGTTAGCCAAGCAACCACAGTTGGGAAATACAGCCCCGCTCTCCCCAAAACTTTAGGCAATAAAAGAGTAACCAGTACGCGCGCAAAAAGCTGAATAACAGCAGCCAGTAGCGGGATATGGGCATTTCCTACTGCCTGCATGGATTGACGCATGACATACATGGGATACATAATAAACAAACCGAGGCTCATGGTGACCAAAAGTCCCCACGAAATGTCTATTGCATTCTCCGTGACAAACAACGAAAGTAATGGCCGTCCAAAAAGCATCATGCCTGAGCAAAGCAGCGCTGCGATCAATAGTGAAAAAACAATGGACAACCTGATTCCTTTTCGAATACGGTCGAACTGGAAGCACCCGTAGTTTTGACTGACAAATGTGGCGGTGGCCTGCGCCAAAGCAATAGCAGCGGTTTCCAGAAGCGAAAAAACCTTTACGGTAGCGCTCATACCCGCGACAAAAACGGAGCCATATTCGTTGATGTGCGCCTGTACAAAGAAACCGCCCAAGGCGATTACACAGCTTTGCAGCAGCATCGGAATAGCTAGAGAAATATATTCCTGCAAAATGCTACCATTCAGTCGAAAATGGCGTTTTTCCAAGCGAAACAGGGGATTGGCACGAATACGAAGAAGACACACAATCACGGATGAAGCCTGTGCAATTAACGTAGCCAGCGCCGCACCGGGGGCGCCCCAATTCAATTTCGCAACAAAATAAACATCGAGCACAATATTAACAGCGGTTGCCGCAAAAATGGCCAGCAATGGCGTTTTTCCATCACCTACGGCGCGGAGGAATGCCGCTAGAATGTTATAACTGAACAAAATGAAAATGCCGCCGAATGTGATTCGCAGATACAAGATTGCTTGTTCCATCACATCCGCAGGCGTATTCTGCCAAAGTAGGGCGGGAAGAACCAGAAATTGAGAAATCACCATGATAGATAGACATAGAACCAGTGCACTAATCAGCACATTTCCTATAGCATGTCTCATTTCTTCAAGATCGCCTGATCCGAAACGCTTCGCAATCAGCAGCGAACTCGCTTGAGAAAAATTAGTCTGGATGCTCACCGAAAGCCACACAGGCCATGAACTAGTCCCCAAAACAGCCAGACCCGTAACGCCACCGTATCGCCCTAAAATAATGGTATCTACCGTGGAATAGACTTGTTGAAGAGTGTTAGCCAAAATCAGCGGCAAACCAAAAAGCAGGATTAAGCATAGCGGGCTTCCAACAGTCATGTTGGTAACGCCTTTTTTTGTTATAGCGGCACATTTCGTTTTGTCCATAACCAGGTAGTCTCCTATCATTTTAGTAAAAAGCGGGGTGAACCGCCCTCACTTCCGCCAAAGTCCGCAACACGTCGAAGTCTTGCTCGCACGGGCAATTTTGTGCAATTTCCTATATGTCTACATCAAAAAGGACAGCCCCGACAAACGGAGTAGCCGAGGCTGTCCTTAAAGAGAATAAAGGATTAATCGTAAACAGAAGCGTCGTCGCCGTCTGCCAGTGTAACACAAAAGTCCTTTTCACGCGTGTAATGCTCATACCAAACATAAAAAACTTCTTTGCCCGGTTGTGCAATCAGTGCATGATCCCAGCCGGCAGGTACATAACTCCACTCCCCAGCTTTATGCTGTACAGCAGGCTCAGTATCAACCTTGAGCTCGAAATCAGAATCACCCAAACAATAATTCCACTGTTCCACTCGCGGATGTCCCTTTTCCGTTGTACCTTCGCCAATTGCCCGAACAACTCCAACCATAATGCGGCCAAGCTGCTTTGGCCCCAGAACACTCCAAGAAGTAGTGTGCGGGCCCTTACAATCCTGATCATAAACAACAGCGTCGCTGTAAAGCGTAAAGAATGGCAAGCGGACGCGGCAGGCATTCAACAGTTTTTTGTCATCCTCGTTGTTTTCCACAACACTAATGACAAACTCCATATCGTCGATCGCGTGGATTGTATACGGCTCTTTATCGAAATATGGTGCATAGAACGCAGGCTCAGTCACATTAAACAGATGATTATCAGAAGCAATATAGCCCTTGCCTTTGCCAAACATGATCAATACAGTATCTTCGCTATGCAAATCAGGCTTTACATGACAGCCAGCCTTCAACCAGCATTTATAATTGTGGATTCCTCCCTGATAGGTGCCCGGCAACAACTCAGCCATTGCGAAGCCCTTGGCGTCAAATTCTTTCTTCATATCCGCTTCGCGAGCAACATAAAATTTAGCCGCAGCGGGAGCCGGAAGCTGCTTTTTAGCCAGCGGCTTGATAATAAAATCCTTTCCTTTGCGGGTAAATTGCTCAAACCAGACGTAAAATACCTCTTTGCCTGGTTTAGCAGTCAAGCTATGATCCAAGCCAGCCGGGATGAAGCTCCATTCGCCTGCTTTATGCGGCACGGTTATTCCGTCTACGGTGAGATCAAAGTCAGAATCGCCAACACAGTAATTCCACTGATGAACAGCCGGATGGCCTTGCTCTACCGTTCCTTCCCCAATGGCGCGCACCACGCCGCATATCACATGACCACATGCCAAGATGTGGTATGCGGCCCCTTGCAATCCTGATCGTATTTGACACACTTGCTCAGAGTGCGAAAGAATGGCAGTCGGGCATGCGAAGCCGAATAATCTTCATGATCGCCTTCGTTCATGTCGATCACGTTCAAAACGAATTCCATATCCGTATAGGCTTGGATTTCATATGGCGTTTGATCAAACTCCGGTGCGTAAAAACAAAGCTCCCGGATTTCATTGGCGGTCTTGGCATCGCAAACATAACCTTCGCCCTTACCAAACATGATCAGCACAAGTTTATCCGCATACAACTCTGGCGCAATCCTGCATCCGGCTTTGAGAAAATATTTATAACTGTGAATACTGCCATCGTTCGTGCCCGGAAGCAGCTCGGTACAGGCATAGCCATGCTCATTATAATTGCAGGCAATCTCTTCATTGTGAGCGATATAGAAGTTCATGCTTACCTCTCCTTATTCAATCAAAAATGCAGGTAAGGCACATTTTCTTCGGTTGTTCAGCGCCTCATTTTCAGAAGAAAAAGTGCTGTATATGTCTTGTTCCATTATTCGGGCAATTTCTGTCCCGGCAGAATCTTGACGTCAAAATCTTTTTCGCGTGCGAACTGCTCATACCAGACATAGAAAACTTCCTTTCCGGGGTCAGCAACCAAGTCATGATCCGGACCGGCCGGGATAAAGCTCCATTCGCCAGCTTTATGGTTAACCGGCGTTCCGTGATCAACCGTCATATGGAAGTCAGAATTTCCAACGCAATAATTCCATTGATGGACAGCCGGATGACCTTTTTCCCTCGTTCCTTCGCCGATTGCGCGGGTCGTTCCAATCATGATACGACCAAGCTGCTTGCAACCCAAAACACTGCGAGCCTCCGTATGCGGTCCCTTGCAATCCTGAACATACTTCGGGCAGTCGCTATGCGCACGGAAGAACGGCAGATAGGTGTGATTCTCTGCAATAATCTTCTTGTCCCATTCGTTAAGTTCAACGATGCTCATAACATATTCCATATCTTCGACAGCATGGATTTTGTAGGCGCATTTATCGAAGTTTGGCGCGTAAAAGGAAAGCTCGGTAATATTGTAAGCGGCCTCCTGATCATAGACATACCCTCGCCCCTTGCCAAAGAAGAAGATAACGGTCTTATCCTCGAACATTTCCGGTGCGATCTCGCTTCCAGCTTTAAGAAAGCACTTGTAGTTGCGGATGCCGCCGTCATAGGTTCCGGCGAGCAATTCGGTGCAGGCATAGCCGTTTGCATCGTAATTCGCGACGATTTCATCATTGTGAGCGATGTAATACTTTTCCATAATCATAGCCTCCTCATTTTGTTAAGATGTAATTGTAACCAGTTACATCTTGTTGTTGGCTTTATTATGTCACGAACGCTTGAACGCTGTCAATCGATTTTGATCAAAAAGAAGAACTGCACAAAATAGTAGTTGTAAAATCCGCATATGATGTCAAAATCGTCCCCCGATTCAAAATAAATTTGACAAAAACGATGAAACCGATTACAATACAAAAAAATAGCGGAGAGGAATATATAGCATGAACATCTACGATATTGCGCGAATGGCAGGTGTATCTACTGCAACAGTCTCAAGGGTGATCAATCACTCTGGAAAGGTCAGCGAAAAGTCACGACAAAAAGTTGAAGAAATCATTGCACGAGAAGGGTTCATTCCTAATGCCTTTGCACACAGTCTCAACACCAAGCAAAGCGCAACAGTCGGAATAATCTGTCCTGTAATTTCCGATGTCAATCACGCATATCCCGTTTCCGAATTGAGCCGCATGCTTCGCAAAGAAGGTTTTGAAGTGTTGCTAATCAATACAGAAAGCAACACCGAATCTAAACGCCCATTCTTTATCTCCTTGATCAACCGTCAGGTGGATGCAGCTATTGTGATCGGCTGCAACAATACCCAAGAAGAACAAGAGGATTTCCGCTATGCTGCTGAGCACATTCCTGTTTTCATTGTAAATGGACGCATTGACGGGGAAAACATTTATTGCAGCCTGTGCGACGAAAAGAGCATTGCACGAGAAACTGTTCGCCTTTTTTGCAACGCTGGACATCCTAGGGTTTTGTACCTATACGATTCCCAGACATATAGCGGCGAAATGAAATTATCTGGTTATTATGAAGGCATGAATTTATACGCAGGCCGTGAGCCTATGGCCATTTTAATCGATAGCGAAAGGGGTTCCTTTTTCGGTGCAGCGGATGTGATTGAACAGATATCTGGCAAAATCGAATTTGATGCGATTTTCTCGGCAGATGATTCCCTGGCTATCGGTGCAATGAAGGCTCTCCAGAAAATAGGGCGTTCACCGATACCGACAGTAGGCTTTAACAACACGGTTTTAGGCGTCTGCTCATCACCGGAATTGACATCTATTGATAACCATCTATGTCAGCAATGCAGCATTGCGATTTCCTCGCTTCTCAGTGTTCTTCGGGGCGGAAAGCCAACACAGTGCCTTACGCTAAAAGGAAGTCTCTGCTGGCGAAACACTTTCAAAATGAGCGATATCCAGCAGGAGAAGATGAAGGCCAACGGATAAACCGAGCACTATTTCAAAAGCTTATCTGGGAAAAAAAGCAGCTATAGCTCGAAGGTCTCCCTTCAAGTCATAGCTGCTTCATTTTAATGGTTTTCGGATGTTTATAGTGAGGAAGCGAATCTTTCCCCTATACTGCAACCTCCGCCATTTAGAAGTCATCGGGCAAACAAACCCTATTTTCCCTGAAATGACAGATTTGCTGGCTCAACAGCCTCTTTCTTATCTGACAATGAAGAAGTATCCGGCCAGCGCCAAAATCGCCAGCATGACGAGGCAGACCGGCACGATGGTAATCAGGGCGGCGATCAGCATCGCCAGCCCGTCGCCCCTTTCCATCTCGTCGCGGGGCGCGCGGTCATCCGTCCGCCCGCCCATTCTTTCCTTTTGCAGCTTGCGGAAGCGGTCGTACCGCCCCTTAAACGGCATCCCCATGGCTTATTCCTTCTCGGAAAGCGGATGGTGGCAGGCGACGAAGTGGCCCGGCGCCATTTCCTTCCACTCCGGCACGGCATGCCTGCAGATTTCCGTGCAGTGCGCGCAGCGCGTGTGGAATTTGCATCCCTGCGGCGGATTGACCGGGCTGGGGATGTCGCCTTCCAGAATGCGCAGCTCACGGTGTTCCTCCACATCCGTGGTCGGAATCGCGGCCATCAGCGC
>ERZ772883.944-NODE-944-length-25351-cov-3.214026_pt1 | contig 25351 bp, 17 predicted proteins | sample MGYA00580575_ERZ772883 | MGnify/ENA primary metagenome ERZ772883 (study PRJEB29015, sample SAMEA2737666) | human gut metagenome | biome: human gut; feature: human-associated habitat; material: faeces | place: China | collected 2012 ...
GACGCCTACACTGTGCCCCTCGGACTTGGCAAGTGGATCACCTCCGTCACCATGACGGTTTTCTATGTGCTGCTCTACTATGTCTGGCGGCAGCGCTATCAGATCAAGGGCAAAAGCGGCCTGACCGCTTCCATCTACCTGCTCTCCGCCGTTCGCGTCGTGCTCTGCATGATGCCGCAGAACCAGTGGCTCAGCGCCACCTCTCCGCTCTCCTGGGGCATCTACCGCAACATCCCCTTCGCCCTGCTGGGTCTGCTGATCATCGTGCTGTTCTACCGCAGCGCGAAGGAACATAACGACGCGGCCTTCCGCTGGATGTGGCTGACCATCGTGCTCAGCTTCGGCTTCTACATTCCGGTCGTGCTCTGGGCGGACGCCGTCCCGATGATCGGCATGCTGATGATCCCCAAGACCTGCGCTTACGTGTGGACGGTTCTGATCGGCTTCTTCGCGATGAAGAAGGAGTGCAAGTAATCCGTCGGCGCGCATCCGCGACATCACACATTCACATTCATACAAGGAGGAAAAAGAAAATGAAACGCTACATGAACGCTTCCCTGCTGTACGCTCTTCTCGCCATGGTCGGCGGCGTGTTTTACCGCGAGTTCACCAAGTTCAACGGCTTTACCGCCAGAACAGCCCTCGGCGTGGTGCATACGCACTACTTCCTGCTGGGCATGGTGTTCTTCCTCCTGCTGCTTCTGCTGGAAAAGAGCTTTTCCTTCATCGGCGCGAAGACGAAGCGGGCGCTGACGACCTATCACATCGGCCTGAACATGACCGCCGTCATGCTCGTCGTCCGTGGCATTCCGCAGGTGTTGGGCACGGAGCTTTCCGCCGGGATGACCGCGGCGATCTCCGGCGTCGCCGGCATCGGCCACATTCTGCTGGGCGTGAGCATGGTGATGCTGCTCCTGCAAATCAGGCGCGCGGTTTCTAAGGCGCGTTGATCGGCGCTTTCCCTGTCGCTTTATTCAATGTTAAAAGGGCTATTCTCCCCCCCTTCGGGGGAGAATAGCTTTTTGTCTTCAGTCTGGGGGCTGTCAAGTTTGACAGCCCTTTTTTGTGTTCCCCGCTCAGGCCTGACGCGCGCCGCAGAACCCCGCAATCACGGCGACGAGCCGCTCGATTCGAATCGGCTTGGGCAGATGCGCGTTCATGCCCGCCTCCATGCACTTGCGCGCGTCCTCCTCAAAGGCGTTAGCGGTCATCGCGATGATGGGGATGACCTTCGCGTCCGCGCGATCCAGCGCGCGAATCGCCCGCGTTGCGTCGAGGCCGTCCATGTTGGGCATCATCACATCCATCAGGATGGCGGCGTAGGTGCCCGGCTTGTGGCTTTCAAACGCCTCCAGCGCCTTCCGCCCGTCCGGCGTGGCCTCGACCTCCGCCCCGCGATCCGCCAGCAGCTTTTTGACGATTTCGGCGTTCAACTCGTTGTCCTCGGCCAGCAGGATGCGCAGGCCGCGCACATCCGCCGCCTCCGTCTCCCGCGCCGCCGGCGGAGGCTCAGGCAATTCCTCGGCGATTTCAAAGGGCAGGGTAATCACAAATTCAGAACCCTCGCCCTCCCGGCTGCTCACCTCGATGCTGCCGCCCATCTTGTCAATCAGGCTCTTGACGATGGCCATGCCCAGCCCCGTCCCGTGATAGACGCTCCGCGCGTCGGTGTGTTCCTGCGCGAACGGGTCAAAGATGTGCGCCAGAAACGCCCGGCTCATGCCGATGCCCGTGTCGCGGATCACCCAGCGATAGGTGACGATTCCATCCCGCTCGCCGACGTTCTGGCAGAGCGTCGTCACGCTGCCGCCGACCTTGTTGTATTTGATGCAGTTGCCATAGACGTTCAGAAACACCTGCCGCAGGTGCAGCGGACTTCCGTATACGCAGCCGGGCTTCATCCGCTCGAATTGCCGCCTGTCGTATTCAAGCGCAACGCCCGCCTCGACGGCGCGCTGCTCCACGATGGTCAGAATGTCTCGCGAGAGCCGGTTCAGATCGAGCGGCTCATGCGCCAGCGTGATTTCGCCGCTTTCCAGCTTGCTCATTTGCAGCACATCGTTGATAAGGCTGAGCAGATGATTGGCCGCCACCTTCATCTTCTCCCGGTTTGCAGTCAGCAGCGCGATATCGTTTGGATGCGCGTCGTCGATTTGAAGCAGACCGATGACCCCGTTCAGCGGCGTTCGAATGTCATGGCTCATGCGGGAAAGAAAGCTGGTCTTGGCCGCGTTGGCGCGATCCGCCTGATCCACGGCGGCGCTCAGCTCGGCGTTCGCGGCGCGCAGCTTCTCCGCGTATTCCTTCTGCACGCGATACTGCTGTTCCTGATAGCACTGCGCCGTCCGAAAGCGAATCGCCTTGGCGAACGCGAAAATGACAGCATAGAAAATCAGCGCGAACAGCATGTTCTGCGGCGTCGTTGCAAACACCGCTTTTTCCGTCATGTACACATAGACGTAAAAATTCCGCCCGCACCCCATCATGCCGTAATACCGCCGAAACGAATCCTCCGACCGGCTCGCGCGCAAAAGCTCGCCGCTCCTGTACGCCTGCCGAATCTGCCGCAGAATCGTCATTTCCTCCGCGTTGCCGCCGATGAGCGTCTCGTCGTTGCTGGCCACGACCTTGCTGCCGCCGGTGACGACAATCGTGCCGCTCGTTTCCGGGCTGTACCCCGAAAGCATCAGCGTGATGGACAGCCGAAACGCCTCGAGATATTCCACCGGCGTTCGGTAATACGCCGCGACAACGCCCGGCGCATCCCGCCGCCCGGCGGCGGCCAGATCGACCATGCTCCCGTCCGCGCAGACAAAGCGCGTGGCATAGCGCTTTTCAGGATAAAGCGCCGCGTCCAGCAGCGCGGGGGAATCCAGATATTCGCCAAGCTGACGGGGCGCTTCGCCCGTCTCGTGATAATCCGACAGGACGCGCCCCGTCTCATCCATCACAACCAGCCCGGAGACATATCCCATCTGCGCATACTCCGAAAGCGGCGCGCGCGCTCCGCCGTCCGCCTCCATCTGACGGGCGATCTGGCCGACGCTCTCCATCACGCGCATCAGGCTCTTGGTCTCGCTGGCCAGCTCGATGCGGTTATAGCGGTTGCATTGCTCCCGGATGTATTGAACGGTCGCCGCCATCTGCTGCCGCGCGGAGACCATGTCCGAATGGGCCGCCGTCAGAAACACGGCGCCCAGCAGAGCCAGCGCCAGCAGAATTTCCATGTAGGCAAGGCGAACGGAAGGCCGGTCAGCTTTGGATTTCGCCTTCATCGTTTTTCCCCTCCATGTATCGCAGTGGCTTATCCAGATATCGCCCGACGATCTCCTCCAGGGTTCCGTCCGCCCGCATCTGCTCGAAGATATCGGAAAGCGCCCGTTCCAGCCCGCGCGTGTCGTCCCTCGCGAAGGCCACGCCCAGCCCGACGGTCAGCAGCGGTTCATCCAAAATGCGGTATTCCAGATGGTAATCCGACATATATTGCAGAATCGCCGTTTCATGTGCGGCGATGGCGTCGGCGTAGCCCTTGCTCAAAAACGGATAGATCAATTCCCGGTTTTACAGCGAAAACACCTCGCGCAGCGCCGGAAGCCTCGGGTCGGCATGCGAGAGGAAGAGCTCCTCCGGCTTCGTTGTGGATTGAACGGCCACCCGCTTTCCGGCTAAATCGGAAAAGGCATAAATATCGCTGTCCCGGCGCACCGCGACCACCTGCCGGCTGACCATATACGGCTCCGTCCAGCGATACTGCGTCTCCCGGCCGTCAATGGAGAAGCTGCCCCATATGCAGTCGATCGCGCCGCGCTCCACAAGCTTCTTTTTATCCTCCCAGTCGATGACCGAAAACGTCGCCCGATACCCCAGCCGTCCGAAGGCCTCGGTCGCCAAATCCACGTCAATCCCCGTCGGCAGGCCGCTTGCGTCCTCATAATTAAAGGGCGGATAATTGTCGCTCCCGATCACGATAACGGGCCTGTCGTCGTCCTTCGCCCGTTTGGCCGCTTTGGGGCGGCTGCATCCGCCTGTCAGCAGCGCCGCACATGCCAGCGCGGCGAAAACGGCGGCTTTTCTCCTTCGCATAGCACAACACTCCCCTGTTCCTGCGCTTGTCGAAACATCCTATTATGTAATATATTTCAATGTTTGTTAAAGTATTCCTTTTTTTCCTGCTTTTTTCGCGGGGGCAAAATCCGATTACGCAAATTCCGCATTTTTCGCGATTTGCGGTTTCGCGGTTTACAGAACGGGGCAAAAACCCTATAATGAAAGAAACGAACGTTTCGAATTATTGCAAAAACGTCAAATCATTCCCCGAAGGAGGAGGTTTTCAAATGCCATCCATTCGCCTGACGGGCGATATCGCCCACATCATGGAAGGAACGAGAGCGCAGGCGGCTGATTTGAACCTGACGCTCGCGGAAGACGGTTTCCCCGTCGCCGTGACGATTCGAAAAGGGCCGCTGGAAGTGCTGACGGAAGCGGAGAGCGGCGCGATTTTTTGCGGGAGCCGCGCCGAATTTTTCCGCGGGCTGACGATGCTCGCCGCGCGGTTTGACGAGCGCCCCTTCCGCGTGCGGGAAACGCCCGCGCTCGACCTGCTCGGCGCGATGCTGGATTGCTCCCGAAACGCCGTTCCGACGATGGAGGCCGCGAAGACCTTCCTGCGCAGGCTGAGCCGCATGGGCTACAACGCGGTGCTGCTCTACACCGAGGATACCTACGAGGTGGCGGGCAGGCCGTATTTCGGCTACCTGCGCGGGCGCTTTTCGCAGGCGGAGCTGCGCGAATTGGATCAATACGCCGACGCGCTGGGCATTGAAATGATCCCCTGCATCCAGACGCTGGGGCACATGGCGCGCGCGCTCCGCTGGCCCTGCATGGAGGACGTGCGCGACACGGACGACGTGCTGCTCCTGGACGAGGAAAAGACGTATGCGCTGATTGAGGAGATGATCGTCTCCGCGAGCAGGCCGTTTGCGACGCGGCGCATCCACATCGGCATGGACGAGGCCTACGGGCTGGGGCGCGGCAAATACATGGACAGGCACGGCTATGTGCCCCAGAGCGAGCTGATGCAGAAGCATCTGGCGCGGATCGGCGACATCCTCAAAAAGCACGGCCTGCACGCGATGATGTGGAGCGATATGTATTTCCACATGGCGCAGCCGGGCAGCGCCGCGGCGTATCCGGCGGGCTGCACGCTCAGCGAGGCCATCGTCGCCGCCGCGCCGAAGGACATCGACCTCGTCTATTGGGATTATTACACGGAGGACGGCGCGCTGGCGCGCCATCTGTTCGCCGAGCACGCGCGGTTTTCTGCGGATACCCTCTTTGCGGGCGGCGTATACACGTGGAACGGCCCTGTCCCCGATTACGACAAGGCGGAAGCGACGACGCGCGTTTTGATGACGGCGTGCCGCGAGGCGGGCGTTCGGCAGGCGTTCGCGACGATGTGGGGCGACGACGGCGCGGAATGCAACCCGCTGCTCGGCGGCCTGCTGGGGCTTCAGCTCTTTGCGGAAATCGCGTACAACGGCTGCCGGGACGACGACGCGCTGGACGCGCGGTTTGAAGCCTGCACGGGCTGCCCCGCGCAGCCCTTCCGCGCGCTGGGCGCGTTCAACCGCATCGGGCTTGACGCGCGGCCGGGCGACGTGATGAACCCGGTGAAGCAGCTTCTCTACGAAGACCCGCTGATGCCGCTGTTCGAGGCCGACTTCGCGGGGCTTGAGCCGGAGGCGCACTACCGCGTTCTCGCTTCGCGATACGCGCGATACGCCGAGGAAAACCCGGCCTTTGCGGATTTCTTCGGCTTCTACGCGCAGCTCGGCCGCGCCGTGGCGGCGAAATGCGCCTATCGGGCGGCCGCCGCGCCGACCGTGCGCAGGGGCGACCGAAGGGCGGCGGAAAAGGACGTTTTGCCGCTGTGCGACGCCTGCATCGAGGAGATGCGCGCGCTTGAGCGCTGCTGGCGAGCGCTGTGGATGAACAGCCTGCGCCCGTTCGGGTTCGAGGTCATCGACATCCGCCTGAGCGCGCAGATCGGTCGGCTGGAAACGGCAAGGGAGCGCATCGGCGCGTTCGCGCAGGGGCGGCTTGACGGCATTCCCGAGCTGACGGAAGAAAAGCTCCCCTATTTGAAGCGGGCGGACGGCACGCTGGCGAACCTGAACATCTGGAGCGCCTGCGTATCGCCCACAAACGTCAGTTGGAGTTTTTAAGGATGAGGTGAACGGCCATGCAGAAGCAGAATAGGACGCTGCGCAGGAGCGTGGAGCGGAAGGTGCCCGGCTATGTGCGGGTCATCGTCGCCCTGCTCTACGCCGCGACGCTGCTCTTTACGATTCTGGGCGCGATGTTCGGCATTCTTTTCATGCCGCTGGCGCTGGGGTCGCTCTTCGGCGGGTGGTATCTGATGGGCGAGGCGCGCGTGATCTATGAATACCGGCTGGACGGCCGAACGCTGACCGTCATGCGCACCAGCGGCATGCGCTCGCGGCAGAAGGAGATCGAGTTTTTCACCCTCCGTCTGGACGACCTCATCGCGGTCGCCGCCGAGGGCACGCAGCCCATGCGGGACGCGGAGGCGCTGACCCTGCGCGGCGAACGCAGGCGCGTCTGCTACGACGTATCCGCGCAGGATCCCGATCGGGCGTGCGCGTTCCTCTACGCAAAGGGGAGCGGCTCGGACAGCGGGCGCTTCGTTCGGGTGTGCTTCCTGCCGTATCCGGATTTTGTGGGCGCGTTACGGGCGCTTTGCCCCGGAAAGGTGATGATGACGGATGGCGAAATATGAAAACGAAACGCAGAGCATGATCGAGGATCCGCCGAATCTGCAATGCCGAAATTATCCGCCCGCCGCCGCTTCCATGATCATCTCCCTGACGGATATCCCGTGGTACCCGCCGTACACGCCGGATGGCAGCCATTACCACAACTGCCTTGAAATCGGGCTGTGCCTCTCCGGGGAGGGCATGGCGGAAATGAGCGGGGGAAGCTGGCGCTTTTCGGCGGGCTCGCTGCTGATGGCGCCCAAGGGCGTTTACCACGCCCAGCACAACGCGGGCACCCCGTTCACCCACTGGCGCTATATCGCCGTGGACAGCGACCGCATGCTGGCGCAGTCGCCGCACTGGTGCGCCAAGGCCATCCGCACCGCGCTGCAAACGACGTGGCACAGCGGCGTCTATCTTCCCCCCGGCGACGAGGACGGCGCGCGCGCCGCGTCGATCATCCACACGATGTTCGATTTGGAGCGGAGCGGCGGGAACGTCCTGCCGGAGCTGGAGGCCTATCTGCTCCTGCTGCTGACGGGGCTGGCGAACCTGCGCGGCCGCGCGGCCAAGACGGACGTGATGGCGGGGCTGGATACGCCGCTCGTGCCGCCCGCGCTGGAACCGGCGCTGCTGTACGTCTCCCAGCATTACGCGGAGGATATTCTGGTCGAACAGATGGCGCGCAGCTGCATGATGAGCGAGAGCCATTTCAGGCGGATGTTCACCGCGCTGGTCGGCGTCGCGCCGCTGGAATACATCAACCGCTACCGCATCCACCGCTCGCTGAACCTCCTGCGCTCGACCAACGAGTCGATTCAGAACATCGCCGCGCGGACGGGCTTCCCCTCCATCACGACGTTCAACCGGAATTTTCAGCGCTGTGTCGGACAGAATCCCTCCGCGTGGAGAAAAAATGCCCAAAAAGCGCGCGAGTGGGCGTGCGGGGAAAAGCAGCCGGACGACCGCTTTGCGAGGAAATAGTCATTTTTGAACATATTGCAGTCGAAATTGAATATCATTGTGCCGAGAAGTATGGTAAAATATATACAAGAAATCGGCACAGGAAAGTGAAATGCCGTGCAGAATCAACAAAAAACTTTTGTCGATTTACGGCATTTTGTTTTTGCCGAGGGAACGAAAAAGACGACCAAGAAAGAGGAGGACTGGATTTTTATGAAAAAGCTCGTTACCTTGATGCTGGCGCTCGCGATGATCATCAGCGCGGTCGGCGTGCTGGCTGAGGCGGATGGAAAGATCACCATCTGGACGTGGGACCCGACCTTCAACATCAAGGCGATGCAGATTGCGAAGGAGATGTATCTGAAGGATCATCCCGACGCCGTGATCGACATTCAGGAAAAGCTCTCCGAGGATATCGAGACCGCGGTCATCGCCTCCAACGGCGATACCAGCACCCTGCCGGACATCCTGCTCGTTCAGGACAACTCCTTCCAGAAGTTCGTCACCAACTATCCGGAAGTGTACGCCGATCTGACCGGCAAGTACGATTACGAGGGTTTTGCTCAGGGCAAGCTCGCGTATTCCATCGTGGACGGCAAGAACCACGGCATCCCGTTTGACGCCGGCACCGCCGTCGCCGCTTACCGCACCGATTACCTCGAGGCCGCCGGCTACACCGCCGATGACCTGAAGGACATCACGTGGGAGCGCTTCATCGAGATCGGCCGCGACGTGAAGGCCAAGACCGGCCGCCCGATGCTCTCCGGTCAGGCGGGCGCGGTGGATACCGTTCTCATCATGCTCCAGAGCTGCGGCGCGTCCATGTTCAACGAGGATGGCTCCGTCAACCTGAAGAACAACGAACAGCTCAAGGAAGTCATCGACTTCTACGCCACCATGGTCAAGGAAGGCATCTTCATCGAGGTCAACACGTGGGACGAGTACATCGGCACGCTCTCCAACCAGACCGTCGTGGGCACCATTCAGGGCTGCTGGATTCTCTCCACCGTCATGAGCCTGCAGGATCAGAAGGGTCTGTGGGCGATGACCAACCTGCCCAAGCTCGTCAAGGCCGAGGGCGCGACCAACTACTCCAGCAACGGCGGCTCCAGCTGGGCGATCATCAACGACAAGGACATCGACCTTGCGCTTGACTTCATGCAGATGTACCGCAACGTCGAATTCTACAACGAGATTCTGCCGGCGACCTCCGCCATCGCGACCTACACCCCGGCGAAGGAAGGCTCCAACTACACTGCGGGCTCCGAGTTCTTCAACGGCGAACCGATCTTCGCCGAGATCGTCGAGTTCGGCGCGCAGACCCCGTCCAACATCACCGGCCCGTATTACTACGACGCCCGCGAGGCGCTTGGCACGGCGATCACCAACATCATTCTTCAGGGCGGCGACGTGGATACCGAGCTGGCCACTGCCGAGGATACGGTGAACTTCACCATGGGCTTCTGATCCTGACGGAATTTTCTTGAGATCAACTGCCGCTCTGGGTCTTCCGGGGCGGCAGTTCTTCCCATCCGGGGTTATATCAAAGAGAGGTGGCTTACCATGACCAACACCGCACCCGCGCCGAAGAAAAAGAAGCGCCTGTCCATGCACCAGAAGCAGAGTCTGGCGGGCTGGGCGTTCCTGACGCCTGCGACGCTGCTGATCTTCATCATGAGCTTTTACCCGATGTTCAGCGCTCTGCTGACCTCCTTCAAACGCGGCAAACCGACGGCGCTGGTCTGGTCTGAACCGCTTTGGAGAAACTACCAGTTCATGCTCAAGGACAAGGTCTTCATCCAATCCGTGACCAACACGCTGACGTATCTGATCATTCAGGTGCCGATCATGCTGATTCTGGCCGTGATCTTCGCCTCCCTGCTCAACAACAGGGATCTCAAGTTCCGCGGCCTGTTCAGAACCTGCATCTTCCTGCCGTGCGCGACGGGTCTGGTCGCCTATTCGATGATCTTCCGCACGCTGTTCACCTACGACGGCATGGTCAACAACATGCTGCTCAAATTCGGCCTGATTTCTGAGGCGATCAACTGGCTGAACGACCCGGTCTACGCCAAGGCGGTCATCATCATCGGCCTTGTCTGGCGCTGGACGGGCTACAACATGGTCTTCTACCTCTCCGCCATGCAGAGCATCGACTATTCGATCTATGAGGCGGCGCGCATCGACGGCGCAAACTCCTATCAGCAGCTCATGCGCATCACCATTCCGCTGCTGCGCCCGATCATTCTGGTGACGGCGATCATGTCCACCAACGGCACGCTCCAGCTCTTCGATGAATCCGTCAACCTGACGCGCGGCGGGCCGGGCAACATGACGATCACCATGTCGCACTATATCTACAACACCATGTTCACCAAGAACCCGAACTTCGGCTACGCCGCCGCGATGTCCTTCGTCATTTTGGTCATGGTCGCGGTGCTGGCTGCAATCCAGATGAAAGTGGGTGACAAGCGATGAGAGAAGGCGCCCTTCGCAAAAACGCTACGCGCGCGGTCATGTACATCTTTCTGATCGCCGTGTCGCTGATTTCCGTATTCCCGCTGTATTGGAGCTTTATCTCCGCGTTTAACAACACCCAGCAGATTCTGGGCGGCTGGCTGCTCCCGAGCACGCACCTGCTGGAGAATTTGCAGCATCTGTTCGAGCAGCACAACGTCGTGCGCGCGCTGAAAAACTCGTTCGCGACGACTCTCCTGCAAACCTTTGCCGCGCTTGCGGTCAGCTCCATCGCGGGCTACGGCTTTGAAATCTATCACGACAAGGCGAAGGACACTGTGATGGCGATCCTGATGCTGGCGATGATGGTGCCGTTTGTGGCGGTTCTCGTTCCGCTGTTCCAGATGTTCACCAAGGCGAAGCTCATCAACTCGTGGACGGGCTTCATCCTGCCGAGCATCGCGACGCCGTTTCTGATTATGTATTTCAGAAACAGCGCGCGCAGCTTCCCGCGGGACACGCTCGAAGCGGCGCGCATCGACGGCCTGAACGAATTCCAGATTTTCATTCGGATGTTCATCCCGATGATGAAGCCGACCTACGCCTCCGCCGCGACCATCACGTTCATGGGCGCGTGGAACGCATATCTCTGGCCGAAGGTCGTCATGCAAACCAACGAGGCGATTACCATGCCGATGCTGGTCGCCAACACGATGGGCGGCTACGTCATCGACTACGGCGTGGTCATGGCGGCGGTCACGATCTGCTCGCTGCCGACGGTCATCATCTTCTTCTGTCTGCAAAAGAGTTTCACAAACGCGGTTGCGGGTGCAGTCAAATGATGGTACAATGAACCCAATCAGAGAGTCTGCATCGCTGAACATTCAGCCTGTCAGCCTCTCTTTTTGAATCGAAAGGAAAAGAAGCATATGAATTTTGACGTGAGCAGACTCAAAGACCCCCTTTTCTTTGCCGAAAACCGGGTCGCGGCCCATTCCGACCATGTGGCTTACGCCAGTATGGAGGAGCTTTCCCACGGCGAAACCAGCCTGCGCTGTTCGCTGAACGGGCTTTGGAAATTCCACCACGCGCTCAACGCCGGTCAGGTCATCCCCGGCTTTGAGGCGGCGGATTACGACAGCCGCGGCTGGGCGGATATCCACGTCCCGGCGCATATCCAGATGGAGGGCTACGGCACGCCGCAGTACGCCAACATTCAGTATCCGTGGGACGGCTATCAGGCGGTGGAAATCGGCGAAATTCCGCGGGAATACAACCCCGTCGCCAGCTATATCAAGACGTTCTTCGTGCCGGCGCAGATGGTCGGCAAGCGGGTCTTCATCTCCTTCCAGGGCGCGGAGAGCTGCATCGCCGTCTGGCTCAACGGGCGCTACGTCGGTTTCTCGTCGGATTCCTTCACGCCCAGCGAGTTCGAGCTGACGGATTACCTCGTCGAGGGCGAAAACAAGCTCGCCTGCCGCGTGGAGCGCTGGAGCGCGGGAAGCTGGCTGGAAGATCAGGATTTCATGCGCTTCTCCGGCATTTTCCGCGACGTCTATCTCTACGCCATCCCCAAGGCGCACATTGCGGATATCCGCGTGAAGACGCTGCTTGACGACTGCTTCACCGACGCGACGCTCGACCTCGCGATGAAGATGGAGCTGGGTGCGGCCGTCGGCGCCTGCCGCGTGAAGATGGCGCTGCTCGACGGCGGCGAGGTCATCGCGGCGGCCGAGCGCGTGGCGGAGGGCGAAATCGCCGTCCAGCTTCCGGTGAAAGCGCCGCGTCTGTGGAGCAGCGAAGCGCCGAACCTCTACGACCTGCTGCTGACCGTCGAGGACGGCAGCGGCGAGGTGCTTGAAGTCGTCCGCCAGCGCGTCGGCTTCCGCCGGTTCGAACTGAAAAACGCCGTCATGTATCTCAACGGCAAGCGCATCGTGTTCAAGGGCGCAAACCGGCATGATTTCTGCGCCGAGAGCGGCCGCGCCATCCCGGAGGAGAAGATCCGCCGCGATCTGCTGACCATGAAGCGCAACAACATCAACGCCGTCCGCACCTGCCATTATCCCGACAGCAGCGCGCTTTACGCCATCTGCGACGAGCTTGGCCTGTACGTCATCGACGAAAACAACATGGAGACGCACGGCATTTGGGACATGGTGGCGCGCGGCAGAAAGCCGGTCGAATACGCGCTGCCGGGCGAGCGCATGGATTGGCTGCCGATCCTGCTGGATCGCGTCAATTCCACCTACCAGCGCGACAAGAACCACGCCAGCATCCTCATCTGGAGCTGCGGCAACGAATCCTTCGGCGGCGACGTCATCTTCGAGATGAGCCAGAAGTTCCGCCAGTTGGATGACACGCGCCTCGTTCATTACGAAGGCGTGGCGCACGACCGCCGCCGCAGCGAGACGACCGACATGGAAAGCCAGATGTATACGCCGGTCGCGCAGATCAAGAAATACCTCGCCGAGCACCGCGAACGCCCGTTCATCCTCTGTGAATACACGCACGCGATGGGCAACTCGAACGGCGCGATGCACTGGTACACCGAATACGCCTATGAGGAGCCGCTCTATCAGGGCGGGTTCATCTGGGATTACATCGACCAGTCCATCCGCACGAAGGATCGCTACGGCAACACGACCTACGCCTACGGCGGCGATTTTGACGACCGCCCCTGCGATTACAACTTCTGCGGCAACGGCATCGCCTATGGCGACGGCGAGGAAAGCCCGAAGATGCAGGAGGTCAAATACAACTATCAGGATATCTTCGCCAAGGTGACGGATACGAAGGCCGTCGTCACCAACCGCGCGATGTTCACCAACACGAGCGCGTATGACTGCGTTGTGATTCTGGCGCGCAACGGCGAGACCATCGCCTCCGCGCCGCTTACAACCGACGTTCCGCCTCTGGAGAGCCGCGAATACGACCTGCCGTTCGCCCATCAGGCGCGCGGGGGCGAATACGCCGTGACGCTCTCCTTCCGCCTGAAGGCGGATACGGCGTGGGCGCCGCGCGGATACGAAGTCGCGTTTGCGCAGGGCGTCTATCGGGTCGAGGAGGAAGCGAAGTTCGAGCGCTATGCGCCGCTGCGCGTCGTCCGCGGCGATTACAACACGGGCGTGCACGGCGAGCATTTCAGCGTGCTCTTCGGCGACCTCAAGGGCGGCCTGACCAGCTACCGCTGGGGCGGCAAGGAGATGCTCAAGTCCATCCCGAAGCCGAACTTCTGGCGCGCGCCGAACGACAATGACTGCGGCAGCAGCATGCCGCTCCGCTACGCCCAGTGGAAGATCGCGTCCCTGTACGCGGCGACGAACGCCACCGCCGAGCTGGCGAAGAAGAACGGCCACCCTTCCGCGACGGAAAACCCGGACGGCTCCGTGACCATCGGCTATACCTACGGCTTGGGCACGAGGCCGGACGCGCAGTGCGAGCTGACCTACACCGTGCATTCCTGCGGACAGGTGGATGTGAAGCTGGATTACGATCCGGTCGCCGAGCTGGGCGACATGCCGGAATTCGGCGTGATGCTCAAGATGGACGCGGACTACGATCAGATTCGCTTCTACGGCTACGGCCCGAATGAAAATTACGTGGATCGTCACGAGGGCGCGCGTCTGGGCATTTTCAAGACGACGACCCGCGAAAACGTATCCAAATATCTCGTCCCGCAGGAGTGCGGCAACCGCACGGGCGTGCGCTGGGCGGAGGTCACGGATTACCGCGGCCGCGGCCTGCGCTTCACGGGCGACGGCATGGAGTTCTCCGCGCTGCCGTACACGCCGCACGAACTGGAAAACGCCATGCACGACTATGAGCTCCCGCCGATCCATTACACGGTCATCCGCGCGAATCTGCAGCAGATGGGCGTGGCGGGCGACGACAGCTGGGGCGCGCAGACGCACAAGGAATACCTGCTGGACACGAGCAAGCACATGAGCTTCACGTTCAGCTTCAAGGGCATCTGATTCACTTCCGCCACAGCTCTGCAAAGCGCCATAGCTTTGCGCCCACGGGCGATTTCAAACCATTCATAGTGTTATAAAAGCACGGGACTGTCAAGCTAACGACACCGATATTTCAAGAGAAAAACGAAGCATTTGTGCCCGAAGGTTTCCAAAGAGGTTTCGGTTGTTGCTGCCAGTGGCAGAAACAAACAAACGAAAACGGAAAGCCCTTTGGTGGGGCGATGGGGCAAAGCCCCATATCCAAAATGCCTAGATATTTACTTCTTGAAATGTACGATTTAAGCTTGACAGCCCCGTGCGCGTTTATATGCGTTTTTGTAGGCTTCCCCTTATCTTTCTTTGGCTTCCTTCTCCCAGATTTTCGGCTGATAGCGCATATCCGACACGGTGTAAACGGTGATGAACGCCTTCGGATCTTCCCGATTGATGAAGTTCATCAGCTTCTGATACTCGCTCTTGTTGACGATGGTGATGATCTCATTGTGCTTTTCAAAGTTATACGCGCCGATGGCCTCGTAGATCGTCGCGCCGCTGTGCAGATCCTGAATGATGAACCGGCGGAGCGCTTCCTCCTTCTCCGTGATGATGCAGACGCGGCGCTTTTTATTGTGGTCGAAGATGAAGTGATCCAGAATCATACCGTTGAAATACGTGCCGAGAAGGCTCAGAACCACGGTCTTTTTGTCGTAGACCAGCGCGGCGGAAAGCGCCACGCACATGCCCGACAGGGACATGGCTCTGCCCAGCTCGATGTGCAGATACTTATTCATGATCTTCGCCACGATATCCAGCCCGCCGGATGAAGCGTTTCGGTTAAAGAGGATGCTGACGCCGACGCTGACCACCAGAATGTAGCAGAGCACGTCCAGCTCCTGGCTGCCCGTTATGGAGACGAAATTCGGGAACAGCCTTTCAAGCAGCCCCAGAAACACCGGCAGCAGCACACTCGTGTAAACCGTCTTCTGCCCAAATTCCTTTCCGCAGGTCATAAACCCGATGACAAGAAGCACGATATTCAGAATCATCGTGATGGCCGACAGCGGGAGCGGGATAAAATTGGTCAGCACAATGCCGAGGCCGGAGATGCTGCTGATGGACGTATGGCTCGGCACAAGAAAAAAATAGACCGCGGCCGCAATGATGGCCACCGCCACGGTCAAAATCAGCGTTTCCTTAGCGACGTCCCTGCCGCTCAGCTTTTTGTTCATGGTTTTGGTTTCCTCACAATCTTTGTTTGATCCTTCGGTTCGTCCGCGGCGACAGATGCGCACACCGCCATCGTTCCTGTTCGCTCCGGCGCGGCCTTCATCCCCTCGCGGGGCGCATCGGCGAACGCCAAAACACCGCCCGTTTTTAGGATCGAATTCGTTTTATTGTATCATGTCCAAACGCCTTTGTCACCCAAAAAGACGCGTTTCAAGCGAAAACGGCGCCAAAAGCCTGCACGTCCGCTGTAACGCTCCTGCTTTTTCAGCCGTCCGCCGATTTTTCCCGGATAATTCGCCGCAAATTCTTGTCTTTTTGCCGAATATTCGTATATAATAATGCTGTGTCAAGCATACAGTCGCCGAGATGAAACCATCGCAAGCGCGCTGAGGCTCGGCGTCGCAGAATGAAAAGAACAAATCGTCTGCCGGGTTCAAAAGAAAAGGAGGAAACCGGATGAAGAAATCGCTAAAAGTCACGCTGCTCTCGCTCTGCGGAATCGTGGCGGTGCTTCTGGCCGCCGTGCTCGTGTTCGTCGGGATCTACTTCACGCGCATACAGACGATGAACAGCATCGAAAAGCTCTCCGATTATGACGACGGCTACAACCTTTACCGCATGGAGGTCAAATACGATTACAGCCTTGACGACGTCATCAACTACGGCATCAAGGACAACCAGACGATGATCGACGCCATTTTGAAGGATGCGCTGCCGCTTCTTCCGGTGAAAATTGAAGCCCCCAGCTTCGGCTGCACGGCGTTCACGCTGACGGACGCCGACGGCGACGTACACATGGGACGCAATTACGATTTCAAAAACAACACCTCGGCGATGCTCGTCTACTGCGCGCCGAAAAACGGCTACAAGTCCGTGGCCACGGCGGCGCTGGACAATGTTTCCGCAAACGCGCCGGATGAAAGCGCCAAAATGAAGTTGGCCAGCCTGACCGCGCCGTATATCTGCCTTGACGGCCTCAATGAAAAGGGCGTATCCATCGCCGTGCTGACGCTGGACAGCGACCCGGTTCACCAAAGCACCGGAAAGCCCGCCATCGCCACCACCCTCGCCATCCGCCTTGTGCTGGATCGCGCGGCGAGCACGGAAGAGGCGGTGGAGCTGCTCCGCGGCTACGACATGTTCGCCTCCAGCGGGCGGGATTACCACTTCTACATCACCGACGCGACGGGCGACGGCCGGGTGGTCGAATACGACTGCGAAAGCGAAACGCGGGAGCTTGTGGCGCTGCCCATCAACGCCATCACCAATTTCTACGGGATCTACAAGGACAAGGTGCTCCCCAACCAGAAAAACGGCATCTACGGCCATGGCCGGGAACGTTACGACGCCGTGCTGGAAGTCTTTGACCAGCAGAAGGACAGCCCCTCCAACGATACCGTGTGGGCGGCGCTGAAGGCCGCCTCGCAGGAGCCGAACCCCGAAAGCATCACCAGCAATACGCAGTGGTCGATCGCCTACAACAACACCGACCTGAACGCCGAAATCATCATTCGCCGCCACTGGGAGGATATGACGCGCTACAGCCTGACGGCGGGCGCGGCGAAGTAAAAGTCCGCAAAGCGTCAAAGCCTTGCCTGCGCGGATGATTTATATCAAACGAGTGAACGGACGCATCCCTTCGGATGAATCCGTTCACTCGTTTATTTTTGCTTTTGTCCGCCTAGATTTCACGTTCTGTTCTCTTTCATCTCTTCCACGACTGGGTGGGCATCATAATCGTTCCGTCTTTTCCGACGACCTCCATCAGCGCTTCGATCACGGTCTGCGCGCCGCCGCAGACGTAGCCTATCCGTTTCAGGGACGTATGCACCATCACGACGTCGCCCTTTTCCAGACCGACTTCCCGTAATTTTTGGACGATTTCTTCTTTGAGAATCACACGCATCTCGGTATCCCTCCCGAAACTCAATTTGCTCTTTCCCCCGCATGCCAAATCGAATGGATATGCCGGGTTTATCCGGATTATTCCAGCTCAAACACGCCCTGCGGGTCATAGGCGCTCCCGCTTTCGTCAATCTCAATGCCGTAATGATCGTATATCGTTCCGGCAGCGTCCATGTCAATCCAGCGGCGGTTGAGATCCGCCTCCCGCATCAGGCCGTAACCGACGCACGCCGGATCGTTGAAATAAAACACATTGCCGTCGGTCTTCTTCTGATAACCGACGCAGATGACCCAGTGCCCCTCCGCCAGATACGTATCCGCGTCGCTCGGGTCTTGGGTGTTATATTCGTCCGCGCTCCACGCCTGGATGCAGACCAGCACGGGATGCCCCCGATCCAGCGCGGCGATCAGGTCATCCGTCGTTCGCTTTTCCTTTGCGATGACCCGCACGCCGTTTTCCTCAAAAAAGGTGAGAATCGCGTCCGGAGACGTTCCGGTTTCCTCGGTCGTTCCAAGCGCCTCCTCATAGGCGGTCAGGTTCAAATCCGCCTGATAAGGCTCAAGCCAGTTCATCAGCATCTGGACGCACGTGGTTCCGCAGGTGTAGCCGCCGTACTGGCGTAGATTCGGGATGTCAATCAAAACGTCGGCGTCCTGCGTTCTGCCTGCGTAGAGGCTTTGAGGGGACGCGTCCGCCTCCCCTCTCCCGGCGCAGGGCAACGCGGCCAGACACAGCGCGCCAACCAAAGCGACCGACGCAAGGATTCCATATCGTTTCTTCATTGTGTACCTCCGCAGTTTTTCGATGCGCGATCCGCCCTATAGACGGGTTGACGGAATTCCCGGCGCAGGGCAGCGCGCCCGAAAGAAATCCCTCGATCAAACGCATCCTTCTGCCCTTATTATAGCCGACATCAGCGGGAAAGCAACCGGCAACTTGGAAAAATCGGGCTGAGTCTGCCTTCATCTCCGCCGAAATCCGCAAAACATCAAAGCCTTGCTCGCGCGAGCGATTTTGCGCGATTTTCCGCGCGCCAAAAAATCGGCCGTTCGCCGCAAAAACATTGCTGTTTTTTATACAATTTATACCCCAGACGCCTTTACATCGTTCTTTTTTTGTGTTATTCTTTGATAGAACGAACGGTTGGTCAATCAATAGAGACGATCAGCCAAATAAACATGAGGACGATATGAGAGAACGAGACGAACAAGCCTTTCAGAAAAAAAAGGCGGAAATTATGGAAGCCTGCTTCAACTGCTACGCGGAAAACGGCCTGACCGGAACGGGAATTCAGGCGCTGGCGGACGCGTGCGGCCTGTCCAAGGCCAGCCTGTATACCTATTTCGACACGCTGGATGATCTGATCGTGCAATCCACCGCCTACTGCATGAGCAAGGTGGAGGACGATTTCATGCAGCTCTCCCCCACCAGCCCGCAGGATATTGGGCGGTTCATCGACGAGGTGCCCTATTGGACGGCGAAGCGCCACGGCAAAAAATACCGGCTGATGTATCAGGTCTACACGCACCCCAAATACATCGAGCACGGCAAGCGGTTTTTTGCCGGGGTGACCGAACGCTATTCCGCGTATGCCCGGCAGATGGAGCCGTATCTCGGCATCCCCTGCGAGGTGCTCACGCCCCTGATCTTCATCTTTGTCCGCGCGTCGGTGCATTACGCGCTGTTTGAGGACGAGTATTATTTAAAAAGCCAGATGGACGTTTTGAAACTGAGCGTTTCGCTGCTCATCAAACAATACCAGAAAGAAGGACAGCCATGAAAAAACGAGGATGGATCGCGCTGCTGTGCGGCCTGCTGGCGGTTTGCCCCGCGCTGGCGGAGCAGACCGACGGGGTTGTGCGGGTCGGCGAGGTGACCTACGATGTGCAGACGGTGCAAAACTCCCTGAACGCCAGCTATCAGCTCTACGAATCTTCGGGCATCAGCCTGAGCGCCGCCCAAAAGCAGCAGTTGGCCGACAGCGTGCTGGAGCGCTTTGTGGGGCTGGGCGTGCTGGAAAATCAGCTTCGCAAGGAAGGGCAGGCGGAGATCGACGAACAGACCCGGCAGGCGCTGGACGAGCAGGCGCGGCAGGCCTACGAGGCGGCCTGGCAGCAGATGGCCGAGGCGATTCGAGCGGGAACGCCCGGCGCGACCGACGAGCAGATCAGCGCCTTTCTGACCCATATGGGCTACACGCTGGACGCATACCGGCAGGAGGCGGAGCTGACGCTGAAAAACCAGCGGCTCATCGCCCTGTACTGCGGGGATATCTCCGTGACCGATCAGGAGGTGCAGGATTACTACGAGCAGCAATATGTATCCGTCTATCGGGCGCGCTATGAAAACGACATCCCCCTGTTCGAGCAGGAGGTGCTCCTGAGCGGCGGGCAGACCTATTACATCCCGGAGGGCTACCGGCGGATCAAGCACATCGTGATGGCGCTGCCGGACGCGGACGCCGCGTCGGCGCAGATCGCCGCCATCTATCAGGCGCTGGACGCGGGCGAGAGCTTTGAAAGCCAGATGCAGCGCTATTCCTATGACACCTCCGTCCCGCCCGAGGACGCGGGGTATCTGCTGCATGCCGATTCCCAGCTGTGGGACGAGGCGTTTCTAAGCGCGGCGCTTGCGCTTGAAAAGCCGGGGGACGTATCCGAGCCGGTGGTCACGTCGGCAGGCGTTCACATCATCCTGTACGCGGCGGACGAACCGGCCGGCCCGCTGGCGCTGACGGACAAACAGACCCGCCGACTGGAGGAGCTGGTCAGCCAGTGGCGAGAGGCATACGACATTGAAACCCATCCGGAATGGCTGACGTTTTACGACGAATAGGAGGTTTCCTTATGATGAAACGGCTGCTCTCCCTTCTTCTGGCACTGGCAATCCTTCTGGGCGCGATGCCCGGCTTGGCGGAAACGGCTGTGCCCGTCCTGCACTACGCCGACATCGCCTCGCTGAAAGCGCTGGCGGGCGACGCTCAGACCGGGGCCACGTGGCACGAGGGCATGAGCCCCTCCGCCTCGATGAACGCGCTGCAAATGTGGCAGTGGACCGACTGGTTTCTCTCGGAAAAGCTGCGCAGCCTGCTCGGCTCGGCGCAGGATTACATTCAGTTGGCCTCCGGCCTGCCCGGCAGCACCTCCCAAGATGAAGTCAGCAATAAAGTCAGCGATTGGGAATGGAAACTGCGCGAGCGGGAAGATCAGCTCACCTATTATGAAGAGCAGCTTTCGGACGGGCGAATGGCGATTCTCAACGGCATCCGCCTCTATCAGGACGTCAGCGCCTCCGCCTATGACCGCGCCCGCGCCTATGACCGCATGATGGAGGCCAAGGAAGAGATTCTGCAGGCCATTAAGACCATCAGCGCCAACTACGCCGACTATACCGCGCTGGTCGCCCGGTGCAACGAAAGCATGCTGGCCGCGCCCATCAACAAAGGCATGCGGGATGTGCAGACGAGCAGCGTCACCGATTTACTGATGGACAAAGCACGCGCTTTGGAAATCTCGGAAAACGCGGCCGACGCGATTGATTTTGACGTGACCGTTATTTCCACCAAGCAGATCTGCATCGCGGTATATGATTCGGATAAAAATCCCCTGTCTGGCGCGCTGGTGCATCTGGTCAACAACAAGGATTCCAAGCGCGCCAAGGACGCGGTCACCAATTCCGACGGCCGGGCGGTGTTTTGGGTATCCGATCTGGGCGCGGATGAAAAGACGGATATGAAGCTGGGCCTGCGCGTCACCGCGAACGGCTACCAGACCCACGAAATTCAAACCGTCAAAATCCGCGGCGGCGAATCCGTCTCCGTCCATTTGAAGAAGGACGATCAGACCCCGTATCTGGTCATGGCCTGCTTCAACGGCCGGGATATTCTAAGCGAGGAAAGTTCCTTTTACTATTCCAAAGCGAACAACCTCAATCACACCTTTTCCGTCAAGCTTTCCTGCGCCGGCAGCGGCGAATTGGAGATGCGCTACCCCACCGACGCGGCGGGCACGGCGTTCCAATCCGTCAAGCAGACGTTTACCGCGGCCGACAGCGACAAGAAGGTGTTCACCTTCGAGAAAAAATGGCTGAGCATCCTGCATCCGGAAGCCAAGGTTTCCTTCAAGATCACAACGAACGGGCAGGAATACACCTTCGATACCCGTCTCAAAATCGAAAAGGCCGTCGTGGACGAGCCCTTCTTCGACCACAGCGCGCTGTTCTCCTTCACCAGCGGCTCGGGCGGTTTTGGCTTTACCATTCCGGGCGATGTTCCCTTTATCAGCGGAAGCACGCTTTCCCTCTCCATCCCCGGCAACTATCCCACGCTTATGATTCTGCCTTCCGGCATGGGCATGTTCTCCTGGGGCTACGACTTCGCCCCGGAGAGCGCGACCTGGAAGACCGACGACACGCAGGATCAGGAGCGGGCGATCAAGGAGTTTGACAAGCGGTCCGCCGCGGATAAGCTGCTGGCGGCGGCCGGCGTATACCGCAACGTCAACACCACCACCACCCCAAAACTGCTGGGCGATTACGGCGTTCATGTCACGCCCTTTGCGGCCATGCAGGGGCTGTATCGCCGCAGCGACCAATCCCTCGAGCTGCGCGGAAACGGCGGCGCGACGTTTGCCTTTGAGGCGGGCTTCACCCAAACCTTCACCATCGGCCCCGTGCCCTTCTTCGCCGGGATCGATTTCAGCATGGGCGCCAGCTTCGGCGTCGGCATCAGCCTGAACATGAAAGCCGAAATCGAAAACGGGCTTCTGAAGGTCAAGGAAGGCCCTGTCATCGGCTATGACAGCGGCATGACCATCAGCTTCCGGCTGGAGCTGGGCGGAACCATCGGCCTGGGGTTGAAGGATGTGCTCTCCGTGTCGCTCCGCGGCTACGGCTACATCAACCCCATCATCCACCTCACCACGCCGCGGGTTTCTGCCGAGGCTCGAATCGGCATCGGCCTCAGCGTGACCCTGCGCGCCCTGTTCCTAAAATGGAGCACCACCCTGTGGGAGGGCAACCTCCCGCTGAGTTCGTCCGATTCGATAGCGATGACGGCTTCCGGCAAGACGACAAGCTCGTCGTGGCGGGATTACAAATACGCGGAAGCGCCATCGTTGGCCGCCGCCAATGACGAAGTAACGGCGGTAAACGCCAGCGGGGTGGAGCCCGCCACGACGCAAAAGCTGTTTGACCGAATCGACTGTTCCGCAGGCGACTTCCAGTATGTCGTGGTGGCCGGCACCACCTATCTGTTCTGGATTCAGCCCGGCACGGGCCCGAACGACTGTGAGCGGGTCAACTGGTGTAACCTGGAGACGACCCAGTGCGGGCAGGTGGGCTGGATAGACTCCGGCACCTTCGCCAAGCGCAACAACACGAAAAAAGACTATCAGGAATGGTTTGTCGATTACGACTTTACCGTAGAGTCGAGCCGGGATTCTGACAGCACTTTCTGCGCCCTGACCATCTTGAGCGGCCAGTTTGGAACGCCCTCCGAAAACGAGGTCAACCCGCCGAATGCGGCCTGCGCCGCGTCGGTGCTGATGCAAAAGCAGGAAGACGGCTCTCTGGCAGTGGTGTATTATCACGAAACCTCTGTCATCCCCACCACATACAGAACCACTGCATCCGGCTCCACCATACCCAACTACCCCACCATGCCGGAGGTGCTTTTAACTGCCGCAACGCGCGACCAGTTGAGCTCCGTGTTCATGGTCAACACCTATGTCCGCTCTGACGAAACAAAAATCAGCGGGCAGGTTCACTTCTACGATAAGGACACGAATAAGCTCAAGAACCATGGGTTGAACGCTTCCCATTTTGAAAGCAACATGGAGATCGCCCGTTACCACGTGGGCGAGCCGACGGCCATTTCCGCGGGCAAGGAAGACGACAAGATGAACTTCTATGTTCTGGGCACGGACGGTGTGCTCGCCCGCATTCGCAGGGACAGGCGGCAAGCTCAGCCCAAGAGCGAGCGGCAGGAGCTGGCCAAGGGCGACATCATCAATTTCAAAGTGGTGACCCGCATCAACGGCGTCAACGACAAGGATACCCTGTTCTATCTGGACAGGGTGAAGACGGACGAGGGCGGTTTCATCCACCGGCTGAAGGGCGTCACGCTGTCGCCCCAAAGCCCGGAAAAACCCGTGACCGTGACCGATTACGACATAGAGGTCAACGCGGATCGCTTTGACACCGTCAAATTCGGCGGCGGCATCTATCTGTACTGGACGGAGTGCTCGACCCCCAAGGCTGGTTCCGACCCCGAATATAAATACAAAGAGGAATATCTGGTGCGCTGTGTGCGCTACGACCCGGATACCGATACCATCTGCGATCCCTTTACGCTGGTGCAGCTCGGCGAAAGCCCCTCCAGCGTCAAGCTGCAGGATTCGGGCGCGGGCTACTACGCGGTGGATTTGGGCAACGAACACGGCTCCTATCTGCGCCAGTCCCTGACCTATTTCACCTATCGGTTGGTGATGTCGGCTGAATTGCAGGCCGCCGTGCCCAACGACCCCTGCGTATGCGCCGGGGATTACATCGACCTGATTCTTTCCGTGCGCAACACCGGCAACCTGCCGCTCTCCGGGCTGGACGTGAAGGTGAAGAAGGGCAACCAAGTCATTCAGACCCTGCATATCAACTGCGCCCAGCCGCAGGAAAGCACCAATAAGTTCTCCACCGCCAACGGAGATATTACGCGGAAGGGCCTGCACACCATCCGCCGGATAGACGGCATGTATGACCCGCTGAACGGCGAGGGCTGGAACATCACCAGCACCAACAGCAACGGCGTAACCACCCAGCGCAACGTGCGCACCACCCTGCTGATGCCGGACGACACCCAGAGCTATAAGGCCAAGATGCTGATTCCCGCCGATTGGGACGGCAATGTCGCTTTGACGGCGGAAATCAATCAGATGGTGGGCGCGAAGCAATTCGGCGCGCTGCTGACGGAAAACGGCCGCCCGCTCTCCAACACCCTCGCCCTGACCACAGACGCAACGAACAACGATGCCGATCAGGTGTTGATGCGCCTGAGCTCGGAGATGGCGCACAAGCTTGTGAATACCAATTCTCACGACCTGATGCTGAGCGCCCAGCTCTTTAACCGGGAAGGCGAAACCTATGTGCGCGTCAGCATTTTGAACCGAAGCGGCAACGCCAAATCCCGCGTGGTGCCCACCCTCACATCCTCCTACAACGGGCAGACCCTGTTCAGCCACACCTTCCAAAACGCCATGGAGGACGACTACGGCTACTCCATGGATATTCCGCTCCAAACGCTGACCGCGGGCCGCCGTCTGGACGAGCTGGATCTGAACGTGAGTTCCAAGGAAGACTATGCGGAATTCGCTGATGCGGATAACCACGTTCGCCTCTCTCTGTTCCCCAAGCTGTACATCGCCCAGCAGCCCGAAAGCCTGAATCTGGTCGAAAAGCAGGACGCGCTGTTTGTCGTTTCGGCTGACGGCGGTCATCGGCCGTACCGGTATCAGTGGCAGAAGCTAAACGCCGAAGGGCGATGGGTGAATCTGCCCGGCGCGAATCAGGACAGCTACCCGCTCGCCAAGGTTACGCTGGCGCAAAGCGGGCTGACCCTGCGCTGCGTGGTCACGGATGATGCGGGCGACAGCGTGACCTCCGATTCCGCCGTGCTGTCTGTGTTCTCTCTGCCCCAGACCGGCGACAGAACGCAGCCCGCGCTGTGGATGCTGCTGGCGGTCGCCTCCGCCGCCCTGATCGCGCTGCTCTGCTTCCGGCGCAGGAAGGGCGACTGACGTTCGCCCATATCCAATCCAAACCGATCAAACAGCCTCATACGCCGCAGAGCATCCATGACGCCCTGCGCGTATGAGGCTTTCGTTCGCCATGCGCCTTTCCGGTTTCCCCGATTCGCGGACAGCCGCAGGGTTTTGAAAAAAATGCATACATTTATCGTTCAACCCTTTCACAAGTTCAAAATTGAATTCCATGCACTTTTATGATATAATAGAGAAAAATCGCGGAACAGGAGGAATGCGCCTTGAATTGGGAAGATTCCAACGTCACATTACCCG